>Ga0097621_100001087_pt1 | contig 19017 bp, 15 predicted proteins | sample KBSMisM72_FD_73165 | JGI IMG/M metagenome (GOLD analysis project Ga0097621, IMG submission 73165) | Miscanthus rhizosphere microbial communities from Kellogg Biological Station, Michigan, USA - KBS Miscanthus M7-2 (version 2) (version 2) | ecosystem: Host-associated > Plants > Roots >... | reverse complement strand
GGATCGAGCGCGCATCGAGGCATCATGCGCCGCGCGATCGACATCCTGCCTGCGGAGATCAAGCCGTTCTTCGTCGCGCATCGTGACGAACTCGTTTATCGCGCGATCGATCCCGACACCTGGCGAACGGCCGGCTGGGACGACGACCAGAATCACTTCGTCAACTTCGGCGCGCCGGAACTTGGTCGGTCGGGCACCGACATGCCGCGCGACTACACCGCGGCGCTGCAGCGGTTCGGCGAGGCGGCGCTCAAACGCCTCGGCACGATGCCCTGGCGCGAAGCCGAGATGTTCGGCAATCTCCAGCGTGCCTTCGAATCCCTCGCCAAGGGCAACGCATTTGCGGAGCAGGAAGTCGTCGTGTTTGCCGCGGCCGCGTCGCATTACGTGCAGGACGGCACGCAGCCGCTTCACGCCGCGAACAACTACGACGGCCAGCTCACCGGTCAGCGCGGTGTCCACTCGCGATTCGAGGCGGAATTGTTCGAACGGTTTGAATCGCGTCTGACGCTCATGCCGGCGCCACCCAAGGCGTTTGCGTCGCCGCGCGACTTCGCGTTCGACGAGTTGCTCGCGAGCTACAGACAGGTCGACGCGCTTCTCAAGGCCGACATGGAGGCCATCGGCGACAAGGACACGTACGACGACGCCTACTTCGAAGCCTTTTTCACGAAGGTCAAGCCGCTGCTCGAGGAACGCCTGTCCGCCGCCATTACGGCGACCGCCTCCGTCATCGTCTCTGCCTGGGAGCAAGCCGGCCGGCCGTCGCTGACACTCAGCGCGAAACGCGAGCCGAGGAAGCGGATTCGTTGATGCGGCTTCGCGAGCTTGCCCACGCGCTGCAATGCCGGCTCGAAGGCGATGCGGCGATCGAGATCGTGCGTGTCGCCGGCATCGACCAGGCGCAGCACGGCGACATCACGTTCGTCGACAACCCTCGCTACATCCCTCATCTCGCGTCGACCAACGCCTCGGCCGTGATCCTCGCCGAAGATCTCGCGATTCCGGTGGGCACCGGCTTCGCGGTGCTTCGCAGCACGAAGCCGTACGTCGACTTCGCCCGCGCTGTCGCGCTGTTCCTGCCCTCGTCGGCGCCGGCGAAGGGCATCGACACGCTCAGCGCGATCGCGGCGGACGCCAGAATCGGAGCTGAGGTTTCAATCGGTCCGTTCGTGACCGTCGGCGCGGGCGCGTCGATTGGCGCGCGGACCACGCTTTACCCGCACGTCGCCGTCGGCCAAGGCGCGAGCATCGGCGACGACTGCGTCATCCACTCGCAGTGCTCGATTCGCGAACGCGCCGTCGTCGGCAACCGCGTGATTCTTCACGACGGCGTCGTCGTCGGTAGTGAGGGGTTCGGGTTTGCGAAGCAGGCGGACGGCACGCACCTCAAGATTCCGCAAGGCGCAGCTGTCGTGATCGAGGACGACGTCGAAATCGGGGCGAACAGTACAATAGACCGGCCGGCCGTGGGAGAAACCAGAATTCAGGCCGGCACAAAGATCGACAACCTGGTGCACATCGCGCACGGCGTCAGCGTCGGGCGACGCGTGCTGCTTGCCGCGCAGGTAGGTGTGTCCGGAAGCGCCGTTCTGGAAGACGACGTGATTCTGGCGGGGCAGGTCGGCGTCGCGGGACACTTGCGCGTGGGCAAAGGCGCGATGGCGACGGCCCAGAGCGGCATTCCGAATTCCGTCGAGCCGGGCGCCTACGTGTCCGGATCGCCGGCGATTCCGCACCGGGACTGGTTGAAGTCGTCAGCCGCCTACAGGCAGCTCCCCGCGCTCAGAAAGCGCGTCGCGGAACTCGAACGGCGGCTGATTGAACTCGAGGAGAAGCTCAAACGATGAGACGTGCCGTCGCCCTGCTTTTTCCGATCCTCGTCATCGCGTCACCCATCAGCGCGCAACAGCCCGGGCCCCAGCCTCTTGTCGGCCCCATCGACCATTTCGAGTTTATGTCCCGCTACGATTTCCAGCTCGAAGCCAACGTGCTGAGCGGCGACAACGGGAAGCAGTATCGCTGGGACGCGCATTACGGCGGGGCGGTCGACGTCGTCAATTACGTCAAAGGCCGGCTGACGTTCGTGGGCGATTATGAAGCCGTGCTCGGCAGCGAGCTGCGTCCGTTCGATCCCAACCAGGGCAACTACATTCTCGAGCCCGCGGGGTCGTGGTTCGTCGGCGACAACGAACTCTCGTTCGTGTTTCACCACGTGTCCAGGCATCTCAGCGATCGGCCGAAGACGTTCGCCGTGGCCTACAACCTCATCGAAGGCCGATATCTGCGCAAGTTCACGTTCGGCGATGGCACGAGCGTGGCCGTGCGCGCCGGCGGAGGACGCCTTGCGCAGCATTCGCAGGTCGACTACACGTGGGCGCTCGACTGGGATGTCATGGCGCGGCGGCGCATGAATCCCCATGTCGAGTGGTACGGACGGAGCACTGGCGAGATGTTCGGCGTCGATCCGCTCGTCCGCAACGAAAACCGCGGCGTCCAGTACACCACGCGTCTCGAGCTCGGCACGAGGCTGACCGGCACGAAGGCCGATCTCGAGCTCTTCGTCGGGGCCGAGCATCGGCTCGACGCGTCGCTGATCGATTTCGTTCCGGTGTCGTGGGCGATTGCCGGATTCCGAATAGTCAGCAAGTGAGTTCTGCGATAATCGAGTGACATGAGACGAGGGGTGGCGCGCCGTCTGTCAGCTGCTGTCGCGGCTGCCGGCGTCTGTGCGATTGTCGCCTCGACGCTCGACGCCGCGGTCCGCCCCCCGAAGCTCCAGTACGAAATCTCGACGCTGCCGAACGGCCTCACAGTCGTGCTCGAGGAAGATCATTCCGTCCCGATTGTCCACGTCAACCTCACATATCACGTCGGATCGAAGAACGAACGGCCTGGACGCACGGGCTTCGCGCATCTGTTCGAGCATCTGATGTTCAAGGGCTCGAAGAACGTCGACCCTGAAGGCCACACGTCCATGATTGCCGCCATTGGCGGCCAGAGCAACGCGTTCACGACGGAAGACGAGACGACGTTCTGGGAAACGGCGCCGTCGCAATACCTGCCGCTGATGCTCTGGCTCGAAGCCGACCGCATGGCCACGCTGCGCATCAACAACGAGACGTTCGTTAGCGAGCGCGAAGTGGTGAAGGAGGAGCGGCGCCTGCGCGTCGACAACCAGCCGTACGGCCGGCTCAACGAAATCATCTACGACCAGGTCTTCACGACGCACCCGTACAAGCACGTGCCGATTGGCAGCATGATCGATCTCGACGCCGCGACGGTCGAGGACGTACGCGACTTCTATCAGACCTTCTATACGCCGGAGAACGCGACGCTGACGATCGTCGGCGACATCGAGTCCACCCAGGCCATTCAGCTCGTCACGCAGTACCTCGCACGCGTGCCAAAAGCGAAGAAGCCCGTGCCGCGCGACATTCCGAAAGAGCCGCCGCAAACCGCCGAGCGCCGCATCACGCTGCAGGAGCCGTGGCCGCTGCCGGCGGTTGTCGTTGCGTACCACATCACGTCGGATGGCAACCCGGATTCGTACCCACTACACATCGCGGGTAAGGTGTTATCGGACGGGCAGAGCTCGCGCATCTACAAAAAGCTCGTGTATGAGCAGCAGCTCGCCGTGGCCGCGTTCGGCGGGCCGAATCTCATCGAAGACCCCAATCTCTTTTACGCCGTCGCGATCGTGCAGCCGGGACATACGCCGGGCGAGGTCATCAACGGGCTCATCGCCGAGTTCGACCGGCTGAAGAACGAGCCGATTAGCGATCGCGATCTGCAGCGCACCAAGAACCAGTTCGCGCGCGATTACATCCTCAACCGCGAATCCGATCAGGACAAGGCGCGTGTGCTCTCGCACGCGGTCGTCATCCATCACGACATCAAAACCGCCGACGGCGAGTTCGACATCTTTCAAGGCCTCACCCCCGCCGACGTCCAGCGCGTCGCACGCACCTATTTCACGGCAAGCAATCGCACCGTGCTGACGCTGACGCCGTCGGGCCGCCAGGAGGCGCAAAACAGATGAGGGTTTCCTTGAAAAAGGTTCTTCCTCTGTGTGCTCTATGCCTCTGCGGCTTTGGACGTCTTGCAATCGCCCAAGGTGTAAACATTTGGCCGAGTGAATTCGCGCCCCGTCCACTGGCGGCGCGCCCGGTCAACTTTCCGCAGTACGACACGCAGACGCTGCCGAACGGCTTGCGGGTCATCGCAGTGTCGCATCACGAGCAACCGGTCGTCAGCATCCGCCTGCTGATCGGCGCCGGCAGCTCGCTCGATCCGAAGGGCAAAACCGGCCTCGCTCATCTCACGGCGGCGCTGCTCGATCAGGGCACGACGACGATGAGCGCGAGTCAGTTGAACGACACGATCGATTTCATCGGCGGCGGCGCGAGCGCAGGGGCAGGCACGGATCTCAGTTATCTCAACATGCTGGTGATGAAGGATAGCTTCGATAGCGGCCTGAAGATGCTGTCCGACATGGCACGGCATCCCGCGTTCGCGGTCGAAGAGCTCGCGCGCCAGCGGCAACAGTTGCAGTCGTCGCTGCAGGTCAGCCTCGACGATCCGGATTTCATCGCCAACGCCGTGTTCGACCGGCTCGTGTACGGCTTCCATCCCTACGGCATGCCGCAGTCGGGCACGCCTGAGACGCTCGCGTCCATCACGCGCGACGATCTCATCGCGTTCCATCAGAAATACTTCGTCCCGAACAACGGTATCCTCGCGGTGGTCGGCGACGTCTCGCCGGAGGAAGCGTTCGCCGCGGTTCGCCGCGTGTTCGGCGATTGGGAACACCGCGATGTCGCGCTCCCCAGGTTCAGCGAGCCGCCGAGCCCGACGCGGCGAGTGGTCATCGTCAACAAGCCGGACGCGGTGCAGACGGAAGTCCGCGTTGGCAATCTCGGCATTCCGCGTAATCACCGGGACTACATGGCGGTGAACCTCGCCATTCGCATTCTCGGCGGCGAGGGCAGCAATCGATTGCACCAAGTGTTGCGGACGGCGCGGGGGCTCACATACGGCGCGCAGGCGAACTTCGACACGTTCAAGGAGAGCGGCGACTTCGAAGCCGAGACGAACACGCGCACCACGGCGACCGGCGAGGTCCTGCGGCTCATCGTCGACGAGTTCGAGCGGCTGCAGCGCGACCGCGTGAGCGAGCGCGAGCTGGCTGACGCGAAGGCCTATCTCACAGGCAGTTTTCCGCTGACGATCGAGACGCCGAACGCGATCGCCACGCAGATCGTCAACGTGCTCTTCTACGGGCTGCCCGTCGCCGACCTGCAGAATTTCCGCGAGCGCGTCAACGCCGTCACGGTCGACGACATCCAGCGCGTGGCCAAGTTGTACTTGAAGCCGGACCGCTTGTCCGTCGTCCTCGTGGGCAACGCGTCCGCGTTCACGAACCAGTTGCAGGGCGTCGGATTCAACAGCTTCGAAACCGTCGACCTCCAGAATCTGGATCTCACGGCGGTCGACTTCAAGCGGCCAGCGAGAAGAGCAGAGACTGGTCGGCCTGGTGTCGTGCCGGCCTTTACGCCTGCCTACGCCGCGCAATCCGCCGTAGGACAGGACCCTGCGAGAGCCGTGCTCGGCCGCGTGATCAACGCGATGGGCGGCGTCGCGGCGCTACGCGGCGTGAAGACGGTGATTGCCCGACAAACCGTGACGGCGCCGAACCCTCAGGGTGCGATGGACACGCAGACGACCAGCTACATCGAGTATCCCGACAAGTTCCGTGTCGAAGCGATGACCCCCGTCGGGATGCTCGTATCGGGCTTCGACGGCAAGGCCGCGTGGGTCCGCGATCCGGCCGGCGTGCACGATGTACCGCCCGAAGGAACCGCGGAGGCGAGAAACAATTTGAAGCGCGACGTTATTCGGCTGCTCCTCGATGCCCAAGACTTTCAGTTGGGTCTCAGGCTGCTGCAGGACGTGCGCAGCCCCGAAGGACGCCCGCAGCGCGTCCTCGAGTTCACCGGCTCGGACCAGAACCCGATCATCCTGAACGTAGACGCGGAGACGTTCAAGGTCACGAAAGAGTCGTTCGCCGCCGGTACTGGCGGGCAGGCGCTCGTCGACGAGATGTATTCCGACTACCGCGTCGTCAGCGGAGTGCAAATGCCGTTTGCCGCCGAACGGCGCGTCGGTCCGCTGACGATCAAACGCAAGGTTTCCGACATCCAAATCAACCCGCCGATCGATCCGTCGCAGTTCGCACGACCGCGCTCTTGAGGGTGCTCCTCTCGTGCGGCGAGGCGTCGGGCGATCTCTACGCCGGAGCGCTCGTGCGCGAGCTGCGCGCGCTGGCTCCGGACGTCGAGGTGTTCGGCCTCGGCGGCGCGCAGTTCGCCGCGGCGGGCGGCCGGCAGATCGCGGACTATCGCGAGCTCTCCGTCAACGGCCTCTTTGAAGTCGTCGGCAAGATCCCGCAGCTCGCGGCCGCGCGTTCGCGCATCGTCGCGGCCGCGGGCGCCACGCCGCCCGACGTGTTCGTGCCGATCGATTTCTGGGGCTTCAACTACCGGCTCGCGCAGGCCATGCGCACGCGCGGTGTGCCGGTCGTCTACTACATCAGCCCGCAGCTGTGGGCGTCGCGTCCCTGGCGGATGAAGAGCATGCGCGAGATCGCGTCGCGCGTGCTGGTGATCTTTCCGTTCGAGGAATCGATCTACCGAAACGCCGGTGTGCCGGTGGAGTTCGTCGGCCATCCGCTGGTCGAGATGACGACGGCCGCCGTGGACCGCCGGCAGTTTCTCGAGGCGCGCGGGCTGACGTTCTCCGCGCCGACCGTGGCCATCCTGCCCGGCAGTCGCGCGAACGAGGTGTCGAGGATCCTTCCGGACTTGATGGTGGCCGCCGAACGGATTCGATCGGCCGTGTCCGACGTGCAGTTCGTCGTCGCGCGGGCGCCGAATCTCCCCGACGAACTGTTCGAGCCCGTGCGGCGCGCGAATATGCCGCGAACCGTGATGGTGGAGGGCGACACCGACGCGGTGCTTGCGGCCGCCGCCGTGACGCTGACGGCGTCAGGCACGGCGACCGTGCAGGCGGCGCTGCACGACTCGCCGATGGTGATCGTCTATCGTGTGTCGCCCCTCACGTACACGCTCGGCCGCTGGCTGCTGACGGTGGACACCTTCGGCATGCCGAATCTGATCGCCGGCCGCCGCATCGTGCCGGAGCTGATTCAGCACGAGTTCACGCCGGAGGCCGTGGCGCGCGAGGCGATTTCGATGCTGACCGACGCGAGTCGCGCCGCGCAGATTCGCGACGGGCTCCGTGAAGTGCGCCAGAAGCTCGGTGGGGTCGGCGCGAGCCACCGCGCGGCTAAGGCGATTCTTGCGGTCCCTCGAGAAAGAGCTGCAACAGTTGGGCGGTGAAGTACAGCCCCCAGACGGAACGCGTGAGCGCCTCAGACTTGATCGTCATCGCATAGACGAGAATGACAAGAGCCAGTGTAAACAGGGCGCTCTCGATGAGGAGCACTGTCCGACGTGTGGGCTCGTCCTCCCGGCGGAGGAACTGCATACCGGCGGCGAGGAGTGAGAGACCCCAGCCGACGGCGATACCAACCGCCAAGACAGCCTCCGACTTGATCGCCGCCGCGTAAACGACAAGGAGAAGGGACAGCACGGACACGACGCTCCCGATGAGGAGTCGTTTCCGGCGCGTAGGCTCGCTCTGCCAGCTCGCTTGAATCTGGCAAACGCACCGGAAGACAAACCACCATCCGGCTACAGCCGCAACCGACCAGGCGGCAATCTGTGCGGCGCGCAACGCTTGGAGGCTCTCGCCGAGCACGAGACCTCCCAAAGCGACAAGCAGGAGGTACCCGTTAAGCCTCGCGGAGGGATCGCTCGTGCGGTTGCGGAGCCGTGGCGACGGCATCCGTTGCGGCGACGGCGCATCATCGTCAAGAAGTTCGAACATGTCGTCCTCCGCTTACCCTCACCGTGGCGCTCACACGCGCCCCAGGCACGCCGTCGGACCGGCCTCGCGCGTTCAGTCAAAAGCGGGTCTCTCAGCGCGGTCGATGACGAGGACATCGAGTGGTGCCTTCACCGATCGCAGCTTGAGTCCGAGCTGTTCTTCGACGGCCGTGAAGATCGATGGCGCGTCCGACGGCGGAGCTGCCACGAGATCGGCTCCGGAATCGAAATCGATGTCCAGGGCGAATATGCCGTCGAGGCCGGTGCGGTCGATGACCGGTTGCCGCAGGACGAGTGTGGCCAGCGTGAAGGCGAACCGTTTCATGTCGGCGCCGGCGCTCTCCATGTGAATCGGCGACCCGAATACGGCGCTGACGCTGCAGCGGGGTGCGCAGTCCGTCGTGGCGCGATGAAGGCGAGGTCCAAGTGCCCCATCACGTCGCGCCCGCACGAGCTCGTAGGCAGGAAGCGTTCTTTGCTCGAGATGCGTCGCGAGATGAAATCGATCGGCAAGCATCGCGCGAATCATCAGCTCCCGCTGTGCCTGCGTCGGCGTCGAGGCGCTTGTCGCCACGATGTTGAACTGATCCTCGTCGAGCCATTTTGGACCGCCGACAACGCGGTCCGGCATGTCGAGGGCGTCGCTTTTGTAGGCCTCTCTGATGATTTCGCGGACTGTGGACCGCGTCGTGGTCCAGCGGTTGTTCTGCACCTGCACTCGACGGATCCGAGTCGCCTCTGTCAGGACGCCGGGCTTGATCGAGACGACCTCGAATGTCGTCGCGGTTTGAGCGATAAACAGGAGAACGGCAAGACCTGCTCGCATTGACATAGGATTCTGCCATGGCCGCGCTCGAGTTTCGCGACGTCAGTTTCACGCGCCCCGGCGGGACGCGCGTGCTCGAGCATTTCGATTTGCGCGTCGACGACGGCGAGGTCGTCGCGCTCGTCGGCCGCAGCGGCGCCGGCAAGACGACCATCCTCAAGCTCATCAATCGGTTGCTCGAACCGGATTCCGGCGAGGTGCTCGTCGAGGGGAAGAGCACGCGTGAGTGGGACGCGCTTGTCTTGCGCCGGCGGGTTGGCTACGTGCTGCAGGACATCGGGTTGTTCCCGCACATGAACGTCAGCGGCAACATCGCCGTCGTGCCTCGGCTCGAACGCTGGACCGCCAGTCGCGTCGACGCGCGCGTCGGCGAGATGCTCGACTTGATCGGCCTCGATCGAGGCTCGTTCGCCGCGCGCTGGCCGGATCAGTTGTCGGGCGGGCAGCGGCAGCGCGTCGGCGTCGCGCGCGCGCTCGCCGCCGATCCTCCAGTGCTGCTGATGGACGAGCCGTTCGGCGCGCTCGACCCCGTCACCCGCGTCGAACTCCATGCGCAGTTCGCTCGAATCCAGGCGCGCGTCAGAAAAACCGTCGTCATCGTGACGCACGACATGCACGAAGCGTTTGCCATGGCGACGCGCATTGGCGTCCTCGACGGCGGACGTCTGATTGCGTACGACACACCCGAGTCGGTACGTGCGTCTGGCGATCCTCGCGTGCGGCAGCTGTTCAACGCATGACGCGGCTGTTCACTTTCTGGGCGTCGCACGCCGCGGAGTTCGCCGGCCTGCTCGCGCAACACGTGCTCCTGGTGGTCGTGTCCACGCTTGCCGCCATCCTGATCGGCGTGCCGCTCGGCGTCTTCGCGTCGCGCCGTCCGCGGCTCAGCGCGCCGATCGTCGGCATCGCGAATATCGTGCAGACGATTCCGAGCCTGGCGATGTTCGGCTTCCTGCTGCCGGTGCCGCTGATTGGCGGCGTCGGTGCGCGCGCGGCGATTGTCGTGCTGATTCTCTACGGCCTGCTGCCCATCGTACGCACGACGATCGCAGGTATCACCGGCGTCGACGCGACCGTTCGCGAAGCCGGCATCGCGATGGGCATGACCCAAGGCGAACTGCTGCGCATCGTCGAATTGCCGCTGGCGCTGCCATCGATCGCTGCTGGCGTGCGCGTCGCGGCCGTTGTCGGCGTCGGTTCGGCGACGATTGCCGCGGCGATTGGCGCCGGAGGACTCGGCGAGTACATCTACCGCGGCCTGTCGATGGTCGACAGCAGCGTGATTCTCGCCGGCGCGATTCCGGCCGCGCTGCTCGCGCTGGCGGTGGACGGACTGTTGCTGTGGGTCGAGCACCAGCTTTCAACACGCCGGCGGTCGGCGTCGCGCCGCACGGCGCTTGCCGCAGCTGCCGCGGTTGTCGCCGTCGCGCTCGTCGCCGGCGGGACCGCCGCCGCTCGTTCGCGCGGCGCCATCGTCGTCGGCTCGAAGAACTTCACCGAGCAAGTGATTCTTGGCGAGCTCGTCGCCCAGACGATCGAGCGCGACACCGGGATGCGGGTGCAGCGCCGCCTGAATCTCGGCGGCACGTTGATCTGCGATCGCGCGTTGATCACCGGCGACGTCGACGTCTACGTCGAGTACACCGGGACGGCGCTGACGGCAGTGTTCCACGAGCCGGCCCTCACCGAGTCGCGTGCGGTGTTCGAACACGTTCGCGAGCAGTACGCCCGTACCGGACGGACGCTGCTGCCGCCGCTCGGCTTCGACAACACGTTTGCGATTCTGGTTCGCGGGAAGGACGCGCGCTCACTCGGATTGCGCACCATCGACGATGCGGCGCGCGTGGCGCAGCGCTGGCGTGCGGGGTTCGGCTACGAGTTTCTCGAGCGCCCCGACGGTTATCCGGGGCTCGCAAAGGCGTACGGACTGCGCTTTGCGGGCGAGCCGCACGTGATGGATCTGACGCTCAGCTATCGTGCGCTGTCATCGGGCCAGGTTGATCTGATTGCCGGCGACGCGACCGCTGGTCTGATTTCCGCGCTCGATCTCGTGCAGCTCGAGGACAACCGTCACTACTTTCCGCCGTACGACGCGGCGCCGGTCGCGCGCGCGCAGACGCTGCTCAAGTACCCGCAGGTGCGCGATGCGCTCGAAAAGCTCGGCGGACGTGTCAGTGCCGCCGAGATGCGGCGGATGAACTACGCCGTCGACGCCGAACACAAGGACGCCGCGCAAATCGTTCGCGAGTTTCTGGCTGTGGTACGATGAGATTTTCGTCGTGAGGATCTTTTCCGATGCGAAGCGCTGACAGTTTTGGCACGCGCACCGCGCTGTCCACCGGCGCGGGCACCGTCACCATCTACAGTTTGATCGCGCTCGAAAAGCGCGGATTCCCCAACATCCCCCGGCTCCCATACTCGCTGAGAATCCTGCTCGAAAACCTGATGCGCAACGAAGACGGCCGCTTCGTCAAGCAGGCCGACATCGAGGCGCTGGCGAACTGGGACGTGAAGAGCAAAGCGCCTCGTGAAATCTCGTTCATGCCCGCGCGCGTGCTGCTGCAGGACTTCACCGGCGTGCCGTGCGTCGTGGATCTGGCGGCGATGCGCGACGGCATCGTGCGGCTGGGCGGCGACCCGAACAGGGTCAACCCGCTGCAGCCGGTCGAACTGGTGATCGATCACTCGGTGCAGGTCGATTACTTCGGTCAGAAGGACGCGTTCGATCTGAACGCCGAACTCGAGTTCTCACGCAACAAGGAGCGCTACGCCTTCCTGCGCTGGGGCCAGAACGCGTTCCGCAACTTCCGAGTCGTGCCGCCCGACACCGGCATCGTTCACCAGGTGAATCTCGAGTATCTCGCGCGCGTCGTCATGACAGGCGATTCAGTCGACGGCACGCTGGCGTTCCCCGACACACTCGTCGGCACCGACTCGCACACGACGATGGTGAACGGCCTGGGCGTCGTCGGATGGGGCGTCGGCGGCATCGAGGCGGAAGCGGCCATGCTCGGCCAGCCCTCGTCGATGCTCATTCCACCCGTGCTCGGCGTGAATCTCACCGGACGGCTGCCCGAAGGGACGACCGCGACCGACCTCGTGCTGACGATTACCGAGCGGCTCCGCAAGCACGGCGTCGTCGGCAAGTTCGTCGAGTTCTACGGGCCGGGTCTCGAGAACCTCACGCTCGCCGACCGCGCGACCATCGGCAACATGTGTCCGGAATACGGCGCGACCATTGCCATCTTCCCGATCGACGCGATGACGATCGACTACTTGAAGCTGAGCGGTCGCGAAGGGAATCGCATCGACCTCGTCGAGACGTACGCGCGAGCGCAGGGCCTCTATCGGGACAAGAGCTCGCCCGATCCGGTCTACACGGAAACGATCGACGTCGATCTCGGCGCGATCGAGCCGAGCCTCGCGGGGCCGAAGCGGCCGCAGGATCGCGTGCCGCTCAAGAGCGCGAAGTCTGGATTTGCCGCCGCGCTGCCGGGGATGATGGTGACCAAGAAGGCCGGGAGCGGAGGGACGGCGACCGCCGTCGCCGCGCCGCCGCAAGCCGCGATCGAGCATGGCTCCGTGGTGATCGCCGCGATCACGAGCTGCACCAATACGTCGAACCCGAGCGTGATGATCGGCGCCGGTCTGGTTGCGAAGAAGGCCGTCGAAAAAGGCTTGTCGCGGAAGCCGTGGGTGAAGACGAGCCTTGCGCCTGGGTCGAAAGTCGTCACCGACTATCTGAAGGCCGCAGGTCTCGACAAGTGTCTCGACCAGCTCGGCTTCAACCTGGTTGGCTACGGCTGCACGACATGCATCGGCAACAGCGGTCCGTTGCCGGAAGACGTATCGGCGGCGATTGAAGCGGACGGCCTCGTCGTCGCGTCAGTGCTCAGCGGCAACCGCAACTTCGAAGGCCGCGTGCAACAGCAGGTGCGCGCCAACTACCTCGCGTCGCCGCCGCTTGTCGTCGCGTACGCGATTGCCGGCACGATGAATGTGGACATCACCACCGAGCCGCTCGGGACGGGGAAGGACGGCAAGCCGGTCTATCTGCGGGACATCTGGCCGACGCAAGCCGAAGTGCAGCAGACAATGATGTCGTCGGTGTCGTCGGAGCAGTTTCATAAGCAATACTCGGACGTCTTCAAGGGCGACCCGCGGTGGCAGAAGCTCGAGGTGCCGACTGGCAACCGGTTCGCGTGGGCGTCCGACTCGACGTACGTGCGCAACCCGCCGTTTCTCGAAAACGTCACGCTTCAACCCGAACCGCTGCTGAACGTCACGGGTGCGCGAGTGCTGGCGCTGCTCGGCGACAGCATCACGACGGACCATATCTCGCCGGCCGGGTCGATCAAGAAGGACAGTCCAGCAGGGAAGTACTTGATGGACCATGGTGTGCAGCCGCACGAGTTCAACTCGTACGGCGCGCGCCGCGGCAACCACGAAGTGATGATGCGCGGCACCTTCGCGAATACGCGGCTGCGCAACCTGGTCGCACCGGGTACGGAAGGCGGCTTCACGACGTACTTCCCCGAGTCGTCGGTCATGCCGATTTACGACGCCGCGATGAAATACAAGGCGGCAGGCATTCCGTTGCTCGTCATCGCGGGCAAGGAATATGGATCCGGATCGTCGCGCGATTGGGCCGCAAAGGGCACGCTCCTGCTCGGCGTCAAGGCCGTCATCGCGGAAAGCTTCGAGCGCATCCATCGCAGCAATCTCGTCAACATGGGCGTGCTACCGCTGCAGTTCCAAAGCGGACAGTCGGCGGGGTCGATTGGTTTGACCGGGCGCGAAATCTACACCATCGACGGCATCTCCGAAGGGCTCAAGCCTGGCGCGATCATTCCCGTGCACTCAGGCGACGGCAACGGGCTATCGATCGCCTTCAACGTACTCGTGCGCATCGACACGCCGGAAGAACTCGTCTCGTTCAAGCACGGCGGCATCCTGCCGTACGTGTTGAGGCAGCTGGTCGCAAAATAAACTCGACCTTCGTTCATCACGAAGAATGAAAATCGTGTCCTTCGTGGTCGTTCGTGCCTTCGCGATATGAAGGCGATGACTGATCTCACAAGCGCTCGGATCAAGGCGAAGGCTCTCGAACTCGGATTCGATCTCTGCGGCATTGCCCCGGCTGCTGATTACCCTGAGCTGAAATTCCTGCGCGAGTGGCTCGATCGCGGGTACGCCGGTGAGATGGCGTACCTGAATCGATCGGCGGACCGTCGCGCCGATGTTCGACATGTCATTCCGTCTGCGAAGTCCGTCATTGTCACCGCGACCATCTACAATACGGACCGCCCGTACTCGACCGAGAGCAAGAATCCAGCGCATGCCCACGTCGCGCGGTACGCGTGGGGCGACGACTACCACGACGTCATCGGGAAACGGATGGAGCAACTGCACGACTGGATGCGGACGGCGTCCAGCGAGCCGTTCGAGGCGCGCGCGTACGTCGACACCGGTCCGGTGCAGGAGCGCGTCTACGCGCAGTACGCCGGCATTGGCTGGATCGGCAAGAACACGTGCGTGATCAACGCCGAGAAGGGCTCGTGGATCTTTCTCGCCGAGATCATCTGCAGCCTGCAGCTCGACTACGACCGTCCGGCGTTCGATCAGTGCGGCACGTGCACGCTCTGCATCGAGGCGTGTCCGACGAAGGCGATTGTCGCGCCCGGCGTCCTCGATTCGAACCGCTGCATCTCGTACCTGACGATCGAACATCGGGGCGACATTCCCGAGGGTTTTCACGACGCGATCGGCACGCACGTCTACGGCTGCGACGTGTGCCAGGAAGTGTGTCCGTGGAATGCCGTGCCGCCGATTTCCGAAGATCCCGCGTGGCAGCCGCGCAGGCTGTGGGACGGCGCGACCGTCGGCGACCTGGCGTCACGGCAGGACGATGAGCTTCGCGCCGCCATGCGAGGCAGCGCGATGCGGCGGACGAAAGTCGCGGGCTTGCGGCGGAACTTAGTCGTCAGTCGGCACGCGATCGGCGTGGTCGACGATTAGCATCTCGATCGGCGCGCGTTCGGCTGTCAGCTTCAGCCCCAGTTGCTCCTCCAGCGCCGCGAACACCGCGGTGTCGCTCTCAAAGACCGCCCGTTTGAGCTCCTCGGCCGACGCGCCCGCCGGCAGATCTTGAAGATTCGCGGTGAAGTTGTAGCGTCCGCTCAGCCCCGTGCGATCGACGACGGGCCGGCCGGTCGTGCGAAGCAGCGAGAGCGTCTCGGCAAGCGCGGCCATCGGGTAGTTCCGGTAGCGAAAACCCCCGCCAGGATCGGGGGAGACGTACTGTTTGCCGCCGTCGCCGTCCTTGAGTTGGTGGCCGCCTTTGGCGATACCGAGCGCGTACACCGGCAGCGTGCGCGTCTCGCGATGCATCTGGAGATGAAATCGCTCGGCGAGCAGCGGCACCAGCATACGGCGCAGCTCGCGTTCGGACGCCGGCACAGCTGCTTTGGCGACGATGTCGTACCGGTTCGCAGCGGGACTTGTGATCCAGTCCTCACCGGCGATCTGATAGCGCCGGACGTCGTACGCCATCTCGATGAACTCGCCGAGCGTGACGTTGAGGTAGGTCAGGCTCTGCTGGTCGATGCGGCGCGTGGTGCCGCCTCCGCGCGTGTTGGCTTTCACCGATGCCACTTCGAATTGCGGCGCCGGCGTGGACTGAGCGAGCAGAACCGCAGCCGCAGCAGCAATGACGATCTTCATAATCAGTGTGGACGGCGCCGTGGCCGTTTCGGTTAGCCATCGTCGCTGAGAATTGTTACGATGCGACGCGCATGGACCAGAAAATCAGACGGCGTGACGTGCTGCGGGGCGGCCTCGGGCTGAGCCTCGTCGCGATTGGCGGCTCGAAAGCCGATGCGCAGGATGATCCGGCGGCTGCACGGCCGCAGCCCGGCGACCTGCTGGTTCGGGACGGTGACGACGGCAAGAAGCCGCTGACGCATGCGGAAATCGCCGCCGATGCGAAGCCGACGGTCGCGTGGGCGATGGAACCAGATTCGAAGACGGTCCGGAATGGATCGCGATTCAATCGTCTGGTGGTCGGGCGGCTTGGCGACGATCTGTTTGCGTTCACGGCGATCTGTACGCACGACGGCTGTGACGTCACCGATTGGCTGGCCGATGAGCACGTGCTCTCGTGTCCGTGCCACTTCTCGAAGTTTGATCCGAAGGACGGCGGGCGAGTGAAGGACGGCCCCGCGCCGCGCGCGCTGCCGCAGCTCCCGCTGAAAGTCGTCAATGGCGTCCTCGTCGTCGCGCAGCCGTTCACGTCGAGAGTGGGATTCGAATCGCAGTAGAGAGACACATGAAAACCAGAATCACCGTTCTTCTGACCGTCCTTGCTGTTCCGGTACTCATCGCGCAGACACCTCCGCCCGCGCCGCCGCGTCCGGCGATCTTGCAGAACTATCCGGCGGTGACGCCGGCGCAACTGAAAACCCCCGCGGACGGCGACTGGCTGATGGTGCGGCGCACATATGACGGTTGGGGCTATAGCCCGCTGGAGCAGATCACGAAGGCCAACGTCGCGCGGCTGCAGCCCGTGTGGTCGATGTCGACCGGCGTGACCAGCGGCCATCAGGCGCCGCCGATCGTCAACGGCGGCGTGATGTTCGTCGCGACCCCGCAGAACCAGGTGCTCGCAATCGACGCGCGCACCGGCGCGCTGCTTTGGCGGTACCGCCGCACCCCGCCGGAAGACGCGATCATCGCGCACCGCACGAGCCGAGGCGTCGCGCTGCTCGGCGACAAAGTGTTCTTCGCCGCGGGCGAGGCTGTCCTCGTCGCGCTCGATGCGAGGACCGGCCGCGAAGTGTGGACGACGAAGGTCGGCGATAACAAGGCGGGCTACTACATGTCGCTGGCGCCGCTCGTCGCTGATGGGAAAGTACTCGTGGGTACGTCGGGCGGCGAGTGGGGCGTCCGCGGATTCGTCGCCGCGTTCGATGCGAACACCGGCAAGGAGTTGTGGCGGACCTTCACCGTGCCCGCGCCAGGTGAGCCGGGCAGCGAGACATGGCCGAAGGGTGATCAGTGGAAGACCGGCGGCGGATCGATTTGGGTCACGGCCAACTACGACCCGCAAACGAACCTCGCCTACTGGGGCACCGGCAATGGCGGTCCGTGGATGGGCGATCAGCGACCAGGCGACAACCTCTACACGAGCTCGACGATCGCCATCGACGTCGCGAGCGGCGGGATCAAGGGCTACCACCAGTACCACCCGAACGACTCGTGGGACTGGGACGAGGTGTCGCCGCCGATCCTCGTCGACTTCCAGCGCAACGGCAAAACGATCAAGGGACTCATTGACGTCGCTCGCGACGGCTATCTCTGGTTTCTCGAGCGCACGAATGGACCGATCAACTTCGTCGACGGTCGGCCGTACGTGAAGCAGAACGTCTTCAAGGGCGTCGATTTAACAACAGGCCGCCCTGAGGTCGATCCGGCCCACAAGCCCGGCATGGGGAAGAAAACCGACTTCTGTCCATCGCTCTGGGGAGGCAAGAACTGGCCGCCCATCGCGTTCAGTCCCAAGACGCGGATGATCTACATCCCGGCGAATGAGAACCTCTGCGCGTCGTTCACGGTCTCGGGCGCCACGAAGTACGTCGCCGGGCAGCGATACATCTACGAGGGCGATCGGGTAATGACCGTCGCGCCGGGCGCGGATCACATCGGCGAAGTGCAGGCGTGGAACGTCGACACGGGCAAGCGCGCGTGGACGCACACCTACGCGACATCGGAGAACTGGGGACCAATGCTCGCGACGGGCGGCGGCCTCGTGTTCACCGGAGGCACGAACGACCGCAAGTTTCACGCGTTCGACGCATCGACGGGCGCGCTGCTGTGGGAGTTTCCGACGAGTTCAGGGATCATCGGCCAGCCCTCGACGTTCATGCTCGACGGCAAACAGTACGTCGCCGTCCAGTCGGGATGGGGCGTCGATTCCGCCGGCATGCAGACGCAGTTGAACAACATCTTTCCCGGGAAATACCCAGAGGTACCCGAAGGCGGGGCCGTGTGGGTGTTCGCGGTGAAATGATTTCTCGCCGACGTCTTCTCAAGAACGCCGCCGCCGTCGGCGGCGCGGCGCTCGCCGCTCCAACGGCGGACGCCCTCGGTCAGTCCGCGGCCGTCGTCACAGGGCGCAAGTTCCGCGCGTGGGTTTCACGCGGCACGGGCAGCGGACGAACGACGCTGCAGGAGCTGACGTTGCGTCCAATCAGTGGACGCCAGATCGTCGTTCGCACCGAAGCGACGAACCTCTGCTACTCGAATACGACGACGGTGCTCGGTCTGCCGGGGATGTTTGCCGGTCCGATGTCGCGGATGGCGATCGTCGACGGCCACGGCGGCGTGGGCCTTGTCGAGGCGGTCGGTCCCGAAGTGCGGCGCGTGCAAGTCGGCGATCGCGTGTGCGTGTCCGGCACGCCGCAGTGCGGCAACTGTTATCAATGTCTTCGCGGCCGCGCGGACATGTGTCAGTTTCTCGGCCGCCAGGGTCCCAACGATCTCGTGCCCATCGCCGACATGCGCGACGGCACGCCCGTGTACGCGAGCTCGCACATCGGCGGGCTTGCCGAGCTGATGGTGACGTTCGAGGAGTGGGTGGTTCCCGTTTTCACGAAAGCGAACGCGGTCGAGCTCGGAATGGTTTGCAGCTGCGTCAGCGTCGCCGGACTCGGCACGTCGACCTCGCAGACGCTGGCGGCGATTGCGCCGGGCGCGACAGCAGCTGTCGTCGGCTGTGGACCGTTGGGGTTGAGCGCCGTGCAAGGCGCCCGCATCGCCGGCGCGTCGAGGATCATCGCGATCGATCCGATCAAGGCGCGCAGAGATCTGGCCCGGAAGGTGGGCGCGACCGACGTGCTCGATCCAAACGTCGAAGGCGACAAGCTCGTCGCGAAGGTGCGCGAGATGACGAGCACGCCTAACAACCGGCTCTGGTCGGGCGGACGCGACGCCGGCGGCCTCCTCGGCGGGGCGGGCGCCGACTTCGTGGTCGAAGGCGTGGGGGCAGACCGCGCGAAGCCGAAATCGGAAGCCGGTCCCGATCCGACCGGCGTTCTGCCCCTGCGGCAGGCCTACGAGATGTGCGCGCCGGGTGGCCACGTCATCACGACGAGCCTGCCCACCGGCAATATCTCGCTCCCCGCCGTCTTCTTCTCGATTGGCGGGCGCACGCATCATGCCGGCCAGGCCGGGGGGGCCAATCCG
>Ga0097621_100001083_pt1 | contig 19031 bp, 18 predicted proteins | sample KBSMisM72_FD_73165 | JGI IMG/M metagenome (GOLD analysis project Ga0097621, IMG submission 73165) | Miscanthus rhizosphere microbial communities from Kellogg Biological Station, Michigan, USA - KBS Miscanthus M7-2 (version 2) (version 2) | ecosystem: Host-associated > Plants > Roots >... | reverse complement strand
GCCAGCCGCGTCACGCCGCTGATCACGACCACCGACACTGGCGGTTCGGACGCAAGCTGTCGCAGCAGATCGAGGCCGTCGCCGCCCGGCATCTGCAGGTCGAGCGTCAGCACGTCGGGCGTCGCACGCCGGATCAGTTCGAGCGTCGACTGCGCGTCGTGCGCCATCCCCACAACCCTGCACTCGCCTCCGTCTTCGACGTAGGACGCGAGCAGCTTGCAGGTGAACGGCGAGTCGTCGGCAATCGCGACGTTGATCACGACGCGGCCCTTCGCCCCATCGCCCGGGATTCCTTCACCAGGCGATCGATGTTCGTCACCAGCACGTCTTCCTGGAACGGCTTGACCATGTAGTCGGTCACGCCGAGCGCCCTCGCCTTGTCGCGGTGCTTGTCACCGCCGCGCGAGGTCAGCATCACGACCGGCAGATCCCCATGCGCCTTCTTTCCGCGAATCGTCGACAGGAATTCGAAGCCGTCCATGCGCGGCATCTCGATGTCGAGCAGCACGAGATCGGGCGGCGTCTGGCCGCCGTCGAGAATCTCGAGCGCTTCCAGTCCGTCGCGCGCGGGAATCGCGTTCCAGCCGGCCTTCTTTACGGCAATCGACAGCACATGGCGCATGCTCAGCGAGTCGTCGACGATGAGCACGTTGTACGGCGCGTGTTCGGCGGCCCGGCGCATCGGCTGACGAATCACCACCGGCTCGTCGGCGGCGCCGACGAGATCGGCGGGATTGAGAATGAGAACGACGGTGCCGTCGCCGAGCAGCGTCGCGCCCCAAATCCCGGGGACGTGTTTGAGGTGCGTGCCGAGTTTCTTCACGACAGCGTCGCGGCTGTTGACGATCTCGTCCACTGCGACGGCAATCCGCCGCCGCGACAGGTTGGCAATGAGCACCGGTTGAATCGCGGGCGCCGACCCGGGCCGCGCGAGGCCAAGCGTGTCGGCGAGGTCGCGAAGCGGGAACGTCTTGCCATCGAGGGTGAAGACGCGCTCGGCGCCGACCATGCTGAGCGACGTCGGATGCGGCCGCACAATCTGCACGACCGCGCCGAGCGGAAGGCCGAACGTCTGTCCGGCGACCCGGACCAGCAGGACGCGCGTGATGGCCAGCGTCATCGGCACGCGAACCGAAATCGTGGTGCCTTCGCCCGGCTGCGACGTGACATACACACGGCCGCTGACCCGGGCGACCTTCGCCTTCACGACGTCCATGCCGACGCCGCGGCCCGAGACCTGGCTGACGTGTTCCGCCGTGCTGAAACCCGGTTCGAAGATGAACGACTGCACCGCATCCGCCGTCATGCCGGCCGCGGCGGCTTCGGTGACGAGGCCACGCGAGACGGCGAGCGTGCGAATGCGTTCGATGTTGAGACCAGCGCCGTCGTCCTGCACTTCGATCAGGACGTCGGTGCCTTCGTGGAACGCCCGGACAGTGATTTGACCGCGCTCGGGCTTACCCGCTGTAAGACGTCGCTGCCGCGACTCGATGCCGTGGTCGACGGCGTTCCGCAGCAGATGCAGCAGCGGATCGGCCATCTGCTCCAAGAGCGATTTGTCGAGCGCGACGTGCGCGCCCTCCATCGCGAACTCGACGGCCTTTCCGCAGCTTTCCGCCGTCGATCGCACCGCGCGCTCCAACTGCGTCTCGAGCGTGCCGAGCGGCACCATCCGGAACTCCATCGTCTTGTCTTGGACTTCACGGGTGAGACGGCCGAGGCGGGTCAGGTCGCTGTCGAAGTCGCCGATCGTCGCGGCCACTCGCGCGCCGATGGTCGCGATGTCGCTCGCGGTTTCCGTCAGCTCGCGTGTCAGCAGATGGAATTCGGTGTACCGGTCGAACTCGAGCTCGTCGAATCCGTGACCGTCGCTCGAGTTTGCGCTCCGTCCGGGACCAGTCATCGCGATCTTTCCGGCGAGCGCACGCACTTCGTACTCCGACTCCAACCTGTGCGTGACGCGGCGAAGCCGGGCGGTGCTGAGCTTCAGCTCGTCGACTTGCTCGATGAGCGCACCGTGATGCTGCTCGAACGTCGATCGGTTGATGACGAGTTCCGAGACAACGCGAACGAGCTCGTTCAGGCGCTGAACCGGCACGCGAAGTGCCTGGCTGCCGAGGTTGCGTCGATCGCTGGGGGCGCGGCGCCGTTCAGCAGATTGTGGGGTCTCGTGGGCCGGAACGGGCGCGACGGATTCCGGCACTGGCGGCGCCGTGAACTCCGATGGCTCGATCGCCTCGAACGCTGCGGGTGCAGGAACCACGAGCGCCGCCGACCCTGCGCCCATGATTACGTCGAATTCTCCGAACAGACGGATGACCAGCGATCGCAGCGCGTCGGGATCCGCCGTGCCGGCGATCAAATCGTGCAGCGCATCGGACGACGATGCGAGGACGCGCGCTTCGTGCGGCGTGACCGCGGCCCCCTCCTCGTACAGCCGATCGAGGAGGTCTTCCATGCGATGCGCGAGCTTCGACGCACCCTTGTAGCCGACGACGCCGGCTGCGCCCTTCAGGGTGTGAACGGCTCGGCGAAGTTCCTGAACCGATTCGCGATCCTGCGGCTCGCTCGACAGGCGGGTCGTCAGCCGCGCGATGGTCTCGAGATGCTCCTTCGCCTCTTCGCCGAACACCTCGGCGAGTTCCGGCGGGACGTCGTCTTTCATGACGACATCGAATTCCAGTGTCGCCGTCTCGAGAGCCGCAGGTGGTACTTCTTCGGGGACGTCTTCCTCGTAGCGCGCGTCGGACACGAACGCGTCGTCAGTGGCGTCAGGCGGAGGCATCGGCTCGAGTTCGGTTTCGAGCTGCGGTTCTGGTTGCGGCTCGGGTTGCGCCTCGACTTCCGGTTCTGGCTCCGGCTCTGGCTCGACGACCTGAGTCCATGTCGCGACGGCTTCAACGGGCGGCGCGTCGGAAACGTCGCCGTCAACGCGTTCCGTCGGCAGCTGCGCGACTTCGTTCGCTTCCAGGTCGATGAGGTCCTTGAGCGCGTCGACGTCGGCCGCTCCGCCGCCCAGACGAAGCGCGCGCGCCAGGCCGTTGGCGATTTGCTCGACCGGCTGGCCGCCAATTGCGGCGTCCATGTACGCGGCAAACCGCGGCATGCTGCTGTGGAGCGTGTCGACGGCCTCGTCCGTCAGCGACTTCGAGCCGACCGTCGATTCCTCGATCATCTCCTCGGCCACGTTCAGCAGATAGCCGAATGCGGCGAGACCGACCATCGCCGCGCCGCCCTTCAGCGCGTGAATCAGGCGATGGGCTTCCTTCGCGGCGGCGCGGTTCGACCGGTCGCGCTGGACGGTGTCGAGCGCGGTCAGAATCTGCGGCAGGTTCGTCTGAAATTCTTCAGTGAACAGCGTGAGCGCGGTCGCCTGGATGCTGCGAAGACTCTGGTTCATGCCCGCACCTCGGTCGGACGCGCGCCGCGGCGCTGAAACGCGCGGACGCCGTTGATGCTTACCTGTACGAGCCCGAGCGGCCGTTCGCTCGGCGCTTCGCCGGGGCCCAGCAGCAGATAGCCGCCGAGCGTCAGGCGCGACGCCAGGAACGTAACGGCTTGACTGACCGCCGCGGGCGAAAAGTAAATAAGGACGTTGTGGCAGAAGATGATGTCGTGCGTCGCGCTGAACCCGTCGGCGTCGACCAGATTGGTCGTCATGAACCGGACGCGCTGACGCAGGTCGTTCGTGAACTCGTACTCCGCGGACGGCTCTTGTCCGATCGGGCGCAGAAACCGCTGGCGGTACTCAGCCGGAATACTCGCAATCGCGCGGGGGCCGTAACGCCCGCGCCTCGCGATGTCCACGGCGTAGCGGCTGATGTCGCCGCCCCAGACCGTGAACTCTCCGTTCAGCGCTTCGTCGTCCATGGCCACCATCGCGAGCGAGTACGCTTCCTGCCCGGTCGAACACCCGGCGCTCCACAAGTTCAACCGGCTGCCGCGCGTGCGGCCGTCACGAAGCTCCGGCAGGATGTGCCGCTTCAACGCGTCGAACGACGGCGGGTGTCTGAAGAACGAGGTCTCGTGGTTGATGAGGCGTTCGACCAGCGCGTCCCACTCCGTGGCGCTGTCCTCCGATTTCGACAGCAGCTGGTAGTACGCGGCCTCGTTCGGCAGCCCGCGCAACTTCGTCTGATCGCGGACGATCGCCATCACGTCCGCCAGCCGCGCGGATCTGAACGTCAACCCGCACCGGCGCAGAATGAGCTCGTACCAAAGCTGCGGCGCGACGACCTCGCCGTCACGCAGCGCGGCCGGGCCGCCCACCGATCCTTCGAAAGCAGACTTGTCCATCGTCCGATTCGGCTGTCGATCTTCTGGGTCCGGCTAGCGCGACGCCACCAGGCGCGGCTGGCTGAAGTCGTTGAAGTCCGACGCCGAACCCGCCGGCAGTTTGAACCGCGACACGGTCGCGTTGAGGTTGTCCACGAGGAGCGCGAGCGAGTTGATCGCCGCGGCGGTCTGCTTGGTGCTGGCCGCGGTGTTCCTCGTGACCGACGACATCTCGTTCATCGACTTGGCCACCTGCTCTGACCCTCGCGCCTGCTGCTGCGCGGCGTCCGAAATCGCCTGAATCAGCTCGGCGAGGCGGTTCGACACGGTCTGAATTTCCGACAGCGCGACGCCGGCTTCGTTCGCGATGTTCGACCGGTTGATGACTTCGCGCGTCGTGTCTTCCATCGCCGCCATGACTTCGGCGGCTTCGGTCTGTGTCGCCTTGACGAGAATGCCCGCGCGCTTGGTGGCTTCCGTCGCGCGGTCGGCCAGACGTTCGACTTCGTCCGCGACGATCGCGAATCCGCGTCCCGCCTCGCCGGCCATCGCGGCCTGAATCGACGCGTTCAACGCGAGAATGCTGGTGCGGTCGCCGATGTCGCCGATGAGCTCGACGATCTCGCCGATTTCCTGCGAACTCTCGCCGAGCCGCTTGATGCGCTTCGCGGTTTCCTGCACCTGATCGCGGACGGCCTTCATGCCCTCGATGGTTCTCGTCACCGCGCGAGTGCCGTGCTCCGCGTTGGTGCGCGCCTGTTCCGCGACCGACGCCGACGACGACGCGTTCTCCGAGACGTAGTGAATGGACGCCGCCATCTCTTCGATCGCGACCGACGCTTCGACGGCCTGCGCGGCCTGATCTTCCGAGCCGGTGGCGAGCTTGCCGGTGACGTCACGCAGGTCGCCGAGCGCGGTGCTGACCTGGCGCGACGCCGCCTGCACCTGGCCGATGATCTGGCGCAGCTGGCCGATCATGAAGTTGAACGAGTCGGCGACGGCGCCCGTGACGTCCGCGGTCACTTCCGCCTGCACCGTGAGGTCGCCTTCCGCCACGCCGCCCACTTCTTCGAGCAGCTTCATGACGGCCGCCTGCATCTGGTCGCGCTCGGTCCGCGTCTGCACCAGGCTGACGGTGTTGTCGAGCATCGAGTTGAGCGACCGCGCGACGCTGCCCAGCTCTGTTTCGCTGGGGTCGGGCACGCGGCTCGAGAGGTCGCCGATCGCGACCGAGTCGCACACGCGGGCAATCGCATCGGCTTCGGCGGCGACCGGCGCGTACACGAAGTAGCGCAGCGTGCCGACCACGAGAAGCAGGCCGATGACGAGCGCGACGCCGATCACGGCGTACCCACGGACGATGTCGCCCTGCACTTCGCTGCGGCGCGCGTCGGCCTGGCCGCGATACCGAACGAGCTGCTCGCTCGCCTGGCGTTCGAGCTTTTCGAAGGCGTCGCGCAGCTTGGCGCCATCCGCGCCGGCCGCGTCGACCTTCGTTGCGCCGTCCACCTCCATGCGTTCGCGCAGCGAGGTGAACTCGTTGTCGTAAGTCCGCAGTGCGTTGCGCAGCGCGACGACCGACGCTCGCGCGTCGGCGAAGGTGTCGATTTCGGCGAGCCGCTGCGTGGCGGCGGTGTACGCGCCTTTCCACGCCTCCAGATCGCCGGCGGTGGGCTGCGAGCGCGACGCGCTCACGAGAAAGCCGCGCTCGTGCTGGACGAGGTCGCCCACCGACAGCACGAACTGCGCCATCTCGCCGGCGACGCGGGCGTCGCCGCGGGTCACCTGCTCGACGCCGCGTTCAATGGCGCCGAGGCGCCACAAGCCGACGCCCGACACGGCGGCGAGCAACGCGGCGACGAATCCCACCGTGATCAAAAGCCGCGTCCTGATTCTGAGTGTCTTTCGCATGATGAGTCCTTGTCTGCCTCGTTAAAGCGCCACCTCGGCGCCGTCCGTCGTTTCGTCTTTGGTCTCTTCGAACTGCCGGATCTCCGACGACCGCAGGAGCTGGTCGAGATCGAGCACGGCCACGAGCTGCTCCTCGATCACGCACATCCCGCGCAGGTACGGCGCGAGAGGGCCCTCGAGCGACGACTCCGGCGGCGTGATGGCGTCCGCCGGCACCGCAACGATGCGATCGACGCTGTCGACGAGAAGGCCTGTCGAGAACTCCTCGGTCAGCAGGCGGACCACCAGCATCCGCGCCGACAGCGACGAGGTCGGCTCCAGGCCGAGGAAGGTGCGCATGTCGACAACCGACAGCACGTCGCCGCGGAGATTCGTGACGCCGCGGACCCAGACGGGCACGCGCGGTACAAGCGTGATTTTCGGAATGCGTTCGAGCTCCGTGACGAACGCTTCGAGCACCGCGTAGTGCGCGGAGGCGATCGTCAGCAGCACGTACCGATCGCCCTGCGACGCTTCGCGCGCGCTCAGCAAGTCGCGCGCGATCGCCGCGGTTGCGGCCGCCTGACCGTCGAGCTGCTGGTCGGCCGCCGCGACGGCGTCAGCCAGCGTGCCGCCCGTGTTCGCGTCTGTGCTCATTGGAAATGTTTCGCCACCGCGTTGAGCAGCGCTTCGTCGGGGTACGGCTTGGCAATGTAGTCGTCCGCGCCCTGCCTCAGCCCCCAGTAGCGATCGGCATCCTGGCCTTTGCTGCTCACCAGAATCACTTTGATGTCCTTCGTCTCGGGCGACGACTTCAGCCGCCGAAGCACCTGATAGCCGTTCATCCGCGGCAGGATGATGTCGAGCACGATCAGCGGCGGCGGCTCGGCGGCGATCTTCTCGAGCGCATCTTCGCCGTCCACGGCGGCCGTCACGGTGTAGCCCTGCTTCTGCAGCAGCGTGGTCACCAGCTGCCGGTCGGTCGCGCTGTCGTCAACAACAAGCACTCGTTTTTTCATGACACTCTTCCTGCCTCTGGTTCGGCCGCTTGAATCTGGCGCACCGCAGCCCACAAACCCTCGACGAACACCCCGAACGTGGCCCGCCACTCCTCGCGTTCGCGCGACTCCCGGAAAAACGTTCCGGCGGTGTTGCCGTAGAACGCGAGGACGTCGAGGAGCGCGCGGCACAAGTCCTGGAACAACTGCTGGCGGTCTTCGATCGAGCTGTTCCACGTCTTGAGCACGCCGACCGCCGTCGCGACCGAAATCCGTTCCGCGTCTTCGCCGAGCAGCTGCATGTACGGCTGCTGTTCCTCCAATCGCGGCAACACCCGCGACGGCAACACGTCGGAGTCGGTACAACGTTTCGTCACGATGGCAACCATCGAGTTGACGACGGTGGCGATCAGCAGCAGCGCCGGCACGGAGCCAGGCTCCAGCTGGCCTTCTTCGAGCCGCACCTTGTCCTGCTCGAGGCGCGAAAGGCCGGTTAGCAGGTCGTGCAGCAGCCGTTCGTCGTTGCTGCCTTCTTCCGTCGACGACGACGTTCCGGCCGAAGAGGGGCCTGCGTCAGCGTGGACGATGACGCTCGCGAGCTTCGCGCTCACCGTCCGGGGTTGTTGATCGGCGTCGCGGGTGAGCCTGAAGCGACCGTCCGACCAACCAAGCAGCTGGTACATCGCGTCGTCGCCGACGGTTTCGCCGGCGACCGCGTGGACGAGCGTGCCCTCGCGGAAGTACACGGTGCCCTGATCCGCGCCGTCTTCGGTGCCGCGCTGAAGCCGCAGCATCGCAGTCGACTTCTCTCTCGTCAGCGCCTGCAGAAGGCTCGGCAGCGTCAGATCGAGGAGGTCGCCTTCAACCATTGACAACCTCTGCGGCGGGCTGCTCGCAGTAATTCGTCACGACCGCGAGCACGGCCGGCGTCTCGAACGGCTTGGTCAGGTACTCGGTCGCGCCGGCCATGTGGCCTTTGACCTTGTCGAACAGCGCGCCCTTGCCCGACAGCATCACGACGGGCACGTGCTTCGTACGCGGATCCTGTTTGATGCGCTTGCAGACCTCGTAGCCGTCCAGCTTCGGCATCGCGATGTCGAGGAGGATCATGTCGGGCACGACCTGGAGGAGGCGCTCGATCGCCGACTCACCGTCGGGCTCGGCGACCACCTTGTAACCGGCGCGCTCGAGCGTGAGGCCGAGAATCTTGCGAATCGTGGGGCTGTCGTCGACGATCATCACCGTCTTGCGCGACGATCCGTTCGATGACGGGGCGGCCGGTGCTGCAGCCGTCTCCGGAGCGGGGACCGGCGCCGCGGCAACCGGCTCTGGCGCCGCGGGAATCGCAGGCGCCTCTGCGACGGGCGCGGATGCCGCAACCAGTGGCGCCGGAGGGGCGACGGGCGCATCCGGTTGCGGCGCGTCGACGTCCAGATCCGTGAGCAGATCGGCCTCGGCTTCCGCTGCCGCAGTCGCCTCGACTGGCGCAGCCGGCGTGTCGGGCGGCGGAGGCGCGTCGGGCAGCGAGCCAAACGCGTCGAGCGACGCGTCGAGTCCGTCAAGCGCCGCGTCGCCTTCGAGTGCGGTGAACTCGTCGACCTTGGCGTCCTCGTCCGCGCCAAACCGCGCGAACGCATCGACCGGCGCCGCCACTTTCGCGGGGTCGATCTTCGACGCCTGCAGCTTCCGCATCGCGGCGATGGCCTGCTCATTCGACGGGCTGAGCTTGTACGCCGTTTCGATGGCGCGCGTCGCTTCGTCCTGACTTGTCGTCGTGCTCGCGACGCCGAGCCACAGTTCGCAGTCGCCGCCCGTGAGCTCGACGCCTTCGCGCCACCGTTTGTACGCTTCGTCCTGCCGATGGGCGTCTACGAGCGCGCGCGCGTCGGCCGCCAGCGCATTGCGCAGCGCGACGGACGCGTTCGGCGTATTCGGAGCGACGCGCAGCAGATGCCGCAGCGCCTCTACTGATTCGGCCGGGGTCTCGGCGAGCTTCGCGAGCGCCTGCCACACGCGCGGATCGTCGGCGTTCAGCTGCGACGCCTCGCGGAAGCACTCCCGCGCCTCGGCCCGATCGGTCGACGGCATCACGCCGCGCGCGAGCAGCGCCTGCCGCAGACGTGTACGAAGCGCGGCGTCGTCAGGCGCGATCTTGACCGCCTGGCGCAGCGCGTCGAGTCGTTCCTTCGCGTCGTCGGTGAGCGCAGCGAGCGCGAGCCAGACCGCCTGCGAGTCCGGCGTGAGCCGGCTCGCTTCGATCGCCAGCGCGCGGGCATCCGCACGTGCGCCGCTCGCCGCCAGACGGTGCGATTCCGACTGCAGCAGCTTCGTGAGCGCTGAGCGCGCCTGCTCGTGCGCGCCCTCGAGTTCGAGCACGCGCCGGAGGCACGGAATCGCTTCCGACGCCGACTCCGACGCGATCGCCAGCCAGAACCAGCCGACCGGATCGTCAGGCGACTCCACGGTCACCTGCTGCAGCAACTGGCGCGCACGATCGAACTGGCGTGCCTGCGCGGCAAGAATGCCGTCGCGCAGCGACGCCGTTACTCCGGACATGTCCGCCCCCATTCCCCGCCCGACTTCAGCGACGGCTGCGTCGAGCCGTCGCGCGCGGCTTCGATGCATGCAGCCAGCTTCGCGAGCCCGACGGGCTTGGTCTCGTACAAATTCACGCCGTTGCGGTACGCTTCCTGTTCCGAACCTTCGGAGGTGTACGCGGTCAGCATCACGATGGTCGCGCCGGGATTCAGGCGCCGCGCGCGCGTCAGGACGTTCATGCCTTCCGCACAGCGATGCGGCGTCAGATGCAGATCTGTGATGACAACGTCGTAGCTGCCGCGATCGAGAAGCACCATCGCGTCCGTGGCGCCCGCTGCGCAGTCGACGTGGTAGCCGTTGAACGAAAAAAACTCCCGCATCGCGAAGATGGTCGAGATTTCGTCCTCGACGATCAGGAGCCGCCGGCCGCGCGACGATGCGTCCGGCTGATGTTCGGAACTAGACACTGGTTGCATCGGAGGCGGCCTACCGCAACCTTCATGCCTCGCCGTCCCGTCGCTGTATCAATCGCCGTAACTAGTCAGTCGCTCACGCGTTTAGCGCGTGTCGCGCGCGTTCGCGGACGTGCCCGTCGCGTCGCCGCAAACGTCTAGGCGCTGGACGAGCGTCCGGCTCGTGGACCCTCGCACACGATGGCGAAACGCTGCACGCCACTGCGCGTGCACGTTCGTGCAGCTTCCAGCTTCTGGACAGACGTCCGCGTGGCGGACGCTTCGCCCTCGCGCCCGGCACGCCACTGCCGTCCCGCGGGAGCCGCGAAGCGTCTGCCAGGCGGGGACTTGCGGCGTTTTCGCCCACCCGCGTGAGGCGGGCACGAACGTTGCGGAGTGTGGACCGGCGCTTATGAAAAAAGCCAAGGTCCTCGTCGTCGACGACGCGATGTTGATCCGCCGCATGGTGACCGATGTGCTCGCCGCGGATCCGTCGATTGAAGTTGTGGGAGAAGCGGCGAACGGCCGTATCGCGCTGCAGAAAATCGCGCAGCTCTCACCCGATCTCGTCACGCTCGACATCGAGATGCCCGAGATGGACGGCATCCAGACGCTGAAGGAGATTCGCAAGACCTACCCGCGTCTGTCCGTCATCATGTTCAGCGCGCTCACCGAGCGCGGCGCCGCCGATACGCTCGAAGCGCTCCATCACGGCGCGTCCGATTACGTCACCAAGCCTGCAAGCGCCGCCGGCAAGGCGACCGCGCAGCAGCGGATTCTCGAAGACCTCGTGCCGAAGATTAAGTCGCTGTGCCGCCTCGGCAACCCTGTCCCTGGTGGCCAAGCGAAACCGAATGCCGCGGCGCCGGCGGCCGCGCGTCCCTTCGCGCTGCGCGCGGTCGGCACGCCGATCACCGCCGACATCGTCGCGATTGGCGTGTCGACCGGCGGTCCTGCCGCGCTCGCGGAAGTGCTCTCGCATCTGCCGGCCGATTTCCCCGCGCCGATTCTGCTCGTGCAGCACATGCCGCAGATGTTCACCCGCTTCCTCGCCGAGCGGCTCAACGGACAGACGCCGCTCTCAGTCGCCGAAGCCGTCGACGGCCAGCCGCTCAAACCGGGCATGGTGTACGTGGCGCCCGGCGATTTCCATCTCACCGTCAAGCGCCGCAGCGGCGCCGTGGTGACCGTGCTCGATCAGGCCCCGCCGCAGAACTCGCATCGCCCGTCCGCCGACGTGCTGTTCAAATCCGTCGCCGAAACGTACGGCGCACGCGGGCTCGCGCTCGTCTTGACCGGCATGGGCCAGGACGGCGTCAGCGGCGCGGAGGAAGTGACCCGCGCCGGCGGACGCGTGCTGGTGCAGGACGAAGCGACGAGCGTCGTGTGGGAAATGCCCGGGCTGGTCGTGAACGCCGGCCTGGCCGACGCCGTACTTCCGCTCGGTCAGATCGCCGGTGAACTGCAGCGTCGCACTGAGCGCACGGCGGGAGCGGACAATGCTCGCAGCGCGGTTGCCGTCGGAGACAGCAACTGATGTCCGACGTGAATGCGGGCGGCCCGGACAACGAACTCGGCGCGTTCATCGCGGATCCCGAGCTCGCCGGCATGTTCATCGCCGACGCCGCCGATCATCTCGGGACGATTGAGGCGACCCTTCTCAAGCTCGAGAAGTCGCCGAGCGATCTGAAGCTCGTCAACGACATCTTCCGGCCGTTCCACACCGTCAAAGGCAACGCGGGCGTCCTCGGCATCGCGTCGATCGAGGAGTTCGCGCACAAGATCGAAACCCTGCTCGACCTCGCGCGCTCGGGCAAGCACGCGATCGGACCGGCCGAAATCGATCTCGTGCTCAAGACCGTCGACCTCTTGAAACTGATCATCGAAGAGCTGCCGGCGCGTGCGGCGGGCCAGCCCGTGACCGACACCTCCGCGCGCCGCCGCGAGCTGATGGCCCGCGTCGACGAGCTCATCTCCGGCACGACGCCGCCGCCCTCGAACAAAGCCGGCTTCACGACCCCGCCGCCTCCGCCGGCGTCGAACGGCGAAGGCGATCGCGGCAAAGGCCCGTCAGTACGCGACGAGCAGAGCACGGTCAAGGTCGACACCAAGAAACTCGACAACCTCGTCGACATGGTCGGCGAGCTCGTGATCGCGCAAGCCATCCTCGCAGAAGATCCCGCCATCGCCGGCGCCACCGACGACCGCCTCACCCGTCGTCTCGCGCATGTCAGGCGGATTACGAGCGACCTGCAGCGCGACACGATGGCGATGCGCATGATGCCGATTCGCCAGACCTTCCAGAAGATGGCGCGTCTGGCCCGCGACCTCGCGCGCAAGTTCGAAAAGCCGTGCTCGCTGACGCTCATTGGCGAAGACACCGAGCTCGATCGCAAGGTCGTCGAGCATTTGACCGATCCGCTGATGCACATGGTGCGAAACGCGATCGATCACGGCATCGAACCGCCCGCCGAGCGGCAGGCCGCCGGAAAACCGATCGCCGCCGAAATCCGGCTGCGGGCGTTCCACCGCGCCGGCTTCATCGTCGTCGAGATTGCCGACGACGGCGGCGGGCTCGACACAGAGCGCATTCTGGCCAAAGGCAAATCACAAGGGCTCGTCCCTGACGACGCCGAGTTGGACCCGGCCGACATTCATCAGTTGATCTTCCAGCCGGGTTTCTCCACCGCGTCGCAGGTGACCGAGCTCTCCGGACGCGGCGTCGGGATGGACGTCGTCCGTCGGAACATCGAAGCGCTGCGCGGACGCATCGACATTCACACCGAACGCGGCAAGGGCACCACGTTTTCGATTCAGCTTCCGCTGACGCTGGCAATCGTCGACGGGATTCTGCTTGGCGTCGGCAGCGATCGATTCGTGATTCCGACCTTCGCCGTCCAGGAGTCGTTCCGGCCCACGCCGGCGCAAGTGCAGACGCTGCAGGGCCAGGTGTGCATGGTGCAGGTGCGCGATCGCCTGTATCCGCTGCTGCACCTCGGCGAAGTGTTCAACATCGCGGGCGCGCGCAAGCGGATTTCGGAAGGCACGGTGATCATTTGCCACGAGAGCGGGCGCGTGGTTGCACTCGCGGTCGACGAACTGCTCGGCAAGCAAGAAGTCGTCATCAAGAGCCTCGGCGAGATGTTCAGGAACATCAGGGGCATCGCGGGCGGCGCCATTCTCGGCGACGGACGCATCGGGTTGATTCTCGACACCGGCGGGCTCTTGTCGCTCGTCGGCAAAACGACGTCGCAAGTCGCGGCGTGAGGGATTTGCTGTGATAGGTGCAGTCAATCAAGGGAAATCGGTGATCGAGACGATGCTGGCCGTCGAGGCCGGCGGGGCAAACGGGGCCACGTCAGGATCGGGCGGCAAGTTCCTCACGTTCACGCTCGGCAACGAGGAGTACGGCGTTCCGGTCCTCAAGGTGCGCGAGATCATCAAGGTGATGGACATCACGCAGGTGCCGCAGGTGCCTGACTACGTACTCGGCGTCATCAACCTGCGCGGCAAGGTGATTCCGGTCATCGATCTCCGGCGGAAGTTCGGCTTCGCGGCGATGGAACACACCGAGCGGACCTGCATCATCGTCGCCGACGTCGACCTGCCGTCGATGCGCGTGATGATGGGCGTCGTCGTCGACTCGGTGCAGGAAGTGCTGAACGTCACCGAATCGGAAATCGAAGAGACGCCGGAGTTCGGCGGACGCGCGACAACCGCGTATCTGCTCGGACTCGCGAAGGTGAAAGACAGCGTCAAGATCCTCTTGGATCTCGACAGAGTTCTGGGGAGCGATGGACAGCTTGGGACACGCGCCGTCTGAGCGGATGCGCTTCATTCCGTCGCCGCCGATAGGCTCGATCCCGACGTTGACCGATCGGGACATGGCGACGATCGTCCGCCTGGTCTACGAGAAGAGCGGCATCTCGCTGCACGCCGGCAAGCGCGCGCTCGTGACGGCGCGGTTGCAGAAGCTTTTGCGGCGCAGCGGTGTCAACACGTTCAGGGAGTACCTCCGTCTTCTTGAAGCGGACAAAACGGGCGCCGAGCTGACAGCCATGCTCGACGCCATCGCGACGAACCACACGGCGTTTTTCCGCGAGGCGCAGCACTTCGATTACCTCGTGAAGATCGTGCTGCCGGCGCTGCGGGAGAAAGCCCAATTCGAACCCATCTACGCGTGGAGTGCCGCGTGTTCGTCGGGCGAAGAGCCGTACACGATCGCGATGACCGCGGTGGAACTGCTTGGCGATCAGGCGCGGCGAAGCGTCCAGATTCTCGCCTCCGATCTGTCGACGAAGGCGCTGATGAAGGCCGCCGCCGGCGTCTATAAGGCCGACCGCGTCGAGGGGATCCCCCGGCATCTCGTCCTCAAGTACTTCGAGAAGCAGCCGGCCATGCCGGGCACCGTTCGCATCTCCGAAAGCATCCGGCGCATGATCGAATTCCGTCAGCTGAATCTGCTCGAGTCGCCGCCGAGAGGCCGGCACTTCGACTTCATTTTCTGCCGCAACGTGCTCATTTACTTCGACCGCGTCGTCCAGCAGCGCGTCGTCGCGCAGCTCGAGGATCGGTTGGCACGCGGCGGGTATCTGTTCACCTCGCATTCCGAAAGCCTGAACGGGCTGCGCCACGGCCTCACGTGGGTCGCGCCGGCCGTGTATCGGCGGGACCATTGATGAGAAGCATCGTCGAGGTGGTTTCAGACGACACGGTGACCCCGCGAAGGGTTGTCATCGGCATCGGCGAGTTCGCGGTGTCGGATCGGCCGGGCGACGTCATCATCACCCACGCGCTCGGCAGCTGCATCGCGGTGTGCATCTACGATCCGCTGACCTGCGTCGCGGGCATGCTGCACTTTCTGCTTCCTGAAGCGCGTATCAATCCCGACCGCGCGAAGCAGCAGCCGGCGGTGTTCGCCGACACCGGCATGCCGCTGCTGTTCCAGGCGGCGTTCGAACGCGGGCTGAAGAAACAGCGCGCCATCGTGCATCTGGTCGGCGGCGCCGAGATGACGCAGTCGGCGGGCGCGGCCTTCGGCACCGGCCGCCGGAACGTGCTGGCGGCGAAGAATCTTCTCTGGCGCAACGGCGTGTTCGTCGCGGGTCTCGAAGTCGGCGGCACCGGCGCGAGAACGCTGCATCTGTCGGTGTCAAACGGCCGTCTGGAAGTGTTCAACGGCCAAAGCTACAAGGAGCTCTAGTCATGCGGATTCTGATTGTCGACGACTCGGCAATGATGCGGGCGATGATCAAACGGGTCATCAAGCTCGCGGACGTGTCCGTCGATGAGGTTTTCGAGGCCACCAACGGCGCCGAGGCGCTGGAGCTGCTCAAGCAGCACGACTTCCAGCTGCTGCTGACCGACATCAACATGCCCGTGATGAACGGCGCCGACATGCTGCGCGAGATCTCGCTCAACGAGCGCTGGCGCAATCTGAGCCGCGTCATCATTTCCACGGACGGATCGACCGTCCGCCGCGAAGAGGCGGAAGACCTCGACGTCCGCTGCTATCTAGAGAAACCGTTCAGCCCGGAGGTACTGAGAGATGTCCTCAACGAACTCGCCGACAGTGAGTTTGCCGAAACTGAGTGATCCCGCCACGGCGTCGGCGATGTTCGAAGCCGTACGCAGTGTCGCCGAGCACAGCTTCTTCGCCGTCGCCGAGCCGGGGGACGAGCGTTCGTTCGCCGCGCAGGCCTCCGCCGTGCCGTCGTGGCTCGTCGCCACGGTGCGGTTCGAGCAGGGCGCCCTGCAAGGAACCGTCGCCTGCACGATGCCGACGTCGCTGGCGCGCGGGCTGTTCGACGCCTTCGCGGGCCGCGATCCGTCCGAGCCCGAGCCCGGAGCCGAGCTCGTTCACGATCTGGTCGGCGAGTTCTCGAACATGGTCTGCGGCGCGTGGCTGACCCGTGTGGCGAGCAGCCGCACGTTCACGCTGCATCATCCGATCGTCGAGCCGGTGTCGACGCCGCGGGATGCCCGCGGTCCGCGTCTGCTCGCGGTGATTGACGACGTGCCGGTGGCTGTGGAGGTCACGCTGAAGGCAGAACCGCAGACCGAGTCCTAGCTCCACTGACCGTGGCCGGACCGATGCGAAAAACACGCGTGCTCATCATCGACGACTCCGCCATCGTTCGGCGGATGCTCTCGAATGCGCTGCAGCACGAGCCCGACATCGAGGTCGTCGGCCTGGCGTCCGATCCGTTCGTCGCCCGCGACCTGATCCTTCAGCACAAACCTGACGTGCTGACGCTCGACATCGAGATGCCGCGGATGGACGGTTTGACCTTCCTGCGGCAGCTCATGGTCCATCGCCCGCTGCCGGTTATCATCGTCAGCTCCGTGACGCAGGAGGGATCGGCCGCCAGCTTCGAGGCGCTCTCCTCCGGCGCCGTCGACGTCATCGCGAAGCCCGGCGGTCCGTATTCCGTCGGAGACATCGCGGACAAACTGAAGTACCGCATTCGCGCGGTCCGCCATGCGCGGGGTGTCCGATTCTCGCGAATGCGCGCGCAAGTCGGGCCGCTCCATGCGCCCGTCTCGCTCTCACACGGAAATGGCTTGGTCCTGATGGGCGCGTCGACCGGCGGGACCCGCGCCATCGAAGCGCTCTTGACACGCCTGCCTGCCGACGGACCGCCGATCCTGATCGTTCAGCACATGCCGCCGCACTTCACGCGCGTGTTCGCGCAGCGGCTCGACTCGGTCTGCTCGATGAACGTCGTCGAGGCTGACGATGGGCAGCGATTACAGCGCGGCACGGCGTACATCGCACGCGGCGACTTCCATCTGCAGGTCGTGTCGCAAGGCGGCGTACTGCAGACGGCGCTGAACGACGGACCGCCGATTCACTATCAGCGTCCCGCCGTCGACGCGCTGTATACGTCGGTGGCGCAGCTCCGGGGAGTCCCCACGGTGGCGCTTCTGCTCACTGGCATGGGTTCGGATGGCGCAGCCGGCATGGTCGCCCTGCGCGAGGCCGGCGCCGTGACGATCGCCGAATCCGAACAGTCGTGCGTGGTGTTTGGCATGCCCGCCGAAGCGATCGCACGCGGTGGCGCGACGCACGTCGCATCGCTGCTGTCGATGCCGAACCTGATTGCGGAATCGTTCAAGAAGCGGCCCGCTGCGCGCGCAGTGAGCCGTACCGCCTAGCGGCCGCGTCATCCTCGGCCTCCCTCCTCGCTTTGTTCAACCGCCATGAGTTCAGCGGCGACGAATCGGGTGTGCCGCCGCAAGAAAGGTTCGGCAATCGGCGCCTAAGCTGGCAAGATATGGCGGCCGATAAAAGCGGCAACCCTTGACAGATTCGACCGAGAGGAAAGGCATGACGAATCCGTACGCGCCGCCGCGCGCTGCTGTGCAGGACCTCCGCGATCCCAGCGACACGATCGTGCCGGCCGATCGAGGCACGCGGCTCGGCGCCACGATCCTCGACAGCATCATCTTCGCGGGAATGGTTTACGGGCCGATCATCGTCATGGCCATCGTCCTGCCGGCTTTCGCCACTGTCAGCCGCGCCAGAGGAATGTCCGACGTCGGCGCCGTGTTCTTAATCGTCGGCGGACTCTTCGCGCTGGGCGGCCTTGCCACGTGGATCGTGTTCACGGTCAAATACGTGAACGAAAACGGCCAGTCGATCGCGAAACGCATGCTCGGCATCAAGGTCGTCCGCGCCGACGGCTCGCCCATCACGCTCGGACGAATTTTCTGGGTGCGAAACTTCCTCAACACCCTCATCAGCTTCATTCCGCTCTACGGTCTGGTGGACGCGCTGTTCATCTTCGGAGAGTCGCGGCAGTGTCTGCACGACAAACTCGCGGATACCATCGTCGTGAGGGCCTGAGCACGCCCCTGGGTTCGCGCGCGATTTTCGACAACGTCGTCGTCGCCGAGACGCCTGAAGGCATCCTCCTCGAACTGCGTCCGGCGGGAATCGCTGTCCGCTTCTACGCGTTCCTGATCGACTGGCTCGTGCGGATCGCCGTCCTCTACGTCGTCGCCAACGTCACCCGGTTCATGGGCGGCATTGGCATCGCCTTCTGGTTCATCTTGCTGTTCGCGTTGGAGTGGTTCTACCCAGTCGTATTCGAGCTCACACCGTCGGGCGCGACGCCGGGAAAACGCGCGTACGGCTTGAGAGTCGTCATGGACACGGGCCTGCCGGTCACACCGGCCGCATCGATTGCTCGCAACCTGTTGCGCGCGGCCGATTTCCTGCCGCTGCTCTACGGCTTTGCCATCGTCAGCATGATCGTGCGGCGCGACTGCAAGCGCCTTGGCGATATCGCGGCCGCCACGATGGTGGTGTACGAACCGAAAGTGGTGAAGCGCGCCGCCCTCGACACGGTTGCGCCAGTCGTGCCGGCGCGGCTGTTGAGTCCCGAAGATCAGGCGGCCGTCATCGCGCTGGCACTCCGTGCGCCCACCCTGACCGAGGAACGGCTCGACGAGCTTGCCGCGCTCGCCGCCAGCGTGTCGGGCGACGCGGGACGCGGCGGCCCCGACGTCACTCGCCGCGTTCTCGGCGTGGCGCAATTCGTTCTGGGACGCCGGTCGTGACGCCGCTCAGTTTCGAGCAGATGTATCAGGACGAGTGGGCCGAGCTCGAGGCCATGCTCGACAGCGCGCTCGGACGGAAACCAGGGCGTGGGGTGCCTGCAGTGGAGGTGTCCGGCGCGCGACTGGCGGCGCTATATCGCCGCGCCTGCGAGCACCTTGCGCTCGCCCGCGCGCGCGCCTATCCGGCCTACCTCGTCGATCGCCTCGAACGCATGACGTCGAACGGCCACCAGCTGATTTATCAGCGCCGCGAGTTCGGGCTGGATCGGGTCAAGGAGTTCGCCCGCGTCGAGTTTCCGCGGGCCGTCCGCGC
>Ga0097621_100001078_pt1 | contig 19086 bp, 15 predicted proteins | sample KBSMisM72_FD_73165 | JGI IMG/M metagenome (GOLD analysis project Ga0097621, IMG submission 73165) | Miscanthus rhizosphere microbial communities from Kellogg Biological Station, Michigan, USA - KBS Miscanthus M7-2 (version 2) (version 2) | ecosystem: Host-associated > Plants > Roots >... | reverse complement strand
CTCGGCTTTCGCTTTCACTTGGCTGGTGGCCGAGCTCAAGCCGCTGATCACAGTCGAGGCCGAGGCCATGGCGATCGCTCCGCCGACTCCGCGCGCCGCACCCATCATTGGAATGAAGCTGCTGGCGGTGGAAGCGCCTTTCATGAAACCAAAGCTACCGCGGCCGGCCGTTTTTTGCGAAACGCTGGAGTAGAGCACGAAGTCACACTGCTTCTCTTTGGCTTCGGCGTCGATGTTGGCGGGGAGCATGGCAGAGAGCAGCACAGTCTCGACCTTCGGTCCGGCAACATACTTCGCGAATGCGCCGCGGATGCCTTCTCCAGCCTCTGGAGTCTCGCCCTTGTTGCTGAATTGTGCGGAGGAAGGAACCAGGCCAAGGCGGACGAGGGCGGGTTTCTTTTCGATTGACGGAGCAGGGGCGGCTGCCTGACTCGCCTCGAGAGCTGTAGTTTGAGCTCGCCCCAAGGCGGGCGCAACCAGAAGGCAAAGGGCGAAGAGCGCTGATCCAAATCGGGCGTTGATGGGCGATGTCGAGTTCATTGTGGTTTCCTCTCTCGGTATAGAAGTAGGAGCGCCGTTGGAACTTGCTGTTCCTCTTGCCGTCCTTACCTAGTAACGCGAAGGTTGCGAAAACAGTGGCTCAATATTTTTAGAAGTGATTTCAGTTGTGGAGAGTTTTGCGGACTGAGTTCCGCTTTCATCCAGATCGTTCGGCTAGATATTCGCCAAACGCCCCGACGAGGGTAGCGCTCGCCGGTTCATTGTTATGAAATGCGCCGAAGATCATGGTGGTATTCGGGCCGTGACAGGCGGCTTTCGCGCCGTGGGCCTTGTGAAGCATGAAAAAATGCAGGATGCCGGATTTCTTCTTGTGAGCCAGTTCTAGCTCTTTTTGCGCGCTATTCGATGACGGCCTTTCAGGATGGCCAGGAGCGACCCATCGCTGACAACCGTTTAGATGAGGGACGGACAAAAATCGCGGGTCGACATTGTGAGGGACTCGTTAAATTAAATTTCAGAAAGGATTACTACCATGAACAAACTTGTTTCTTACTTCGCCGCCGCAATTTTCGCAGGAATCGTTTTCACCCCAAGTGCTCTCTATGCCGACTGCCCCGAGGGTTCACGCCCAACTACCGCCGCCGAGCAGCAAAACTTCATGAGTACCATGAACGCCATCAAGGCAGCTGTGCCACCGGCGCCTGCAGGATGGCAAGTGAAAGCCCCGAATATCCCCTATACCTCTGGTCCGACCAGTGTCTGCAAAGGATCCAAGCTAGTGGCAGGATATGACGCCACTTACACCTCGGAAGAGGCAGTGAAGCTGAACCAGGAACGCCAGAAGCAACTTGACGCGCAGATACGGGCGTTGCAGCAGTTGCCTCCGGACAAGCAGAAGGAAGCCGACGACCTCTACCACGAAGGCAGCCAGTTAGGATACAAGGCTATTGCCGAGTTGAAAAACAAGAATGCGGACGAAGCCGCGCGACTGAGAGAAGAGGCTAACAAGAAGTACGCTCAATCAAAGGCGATCAAGCAGGCGCACTTGCAGGAGGTCAGTCCAAAAATGACTGAGATCATCAACGCCGAGCCGGCGGGCTACGGAAACCCGGAAGTTCAGGCGCATATCGTGGTGCTCGATCCGGTGAACTCGCCCAATTCAAAGGCAGAGGCTGTGCAAATTCCCGGCGTCCAGTCTGCCTTCTTTGATCGCAACAAGACGCTGATGTTGTCCTTCGGGCGTGATGCCTCCGGAGCCGCCATCTGGGTGCAGCTACAAGGGAGCCGCGAAGAAGTGACGACGGTGGCGAATCTTTTTGCGAACTCTAACCTTCGCGCTCTGGCTGCGAAGTAAAAACCTCCGTTACTTCACCACGATCCGCAACGCAATTCCATTCGCGAACGGCGGAGACTGCAGCACCTTAGCTCCTCCGCCGTGCTCGAAGTTCTCCGCACGATCTGTGTCACCCGTCTTGACGTTGAACCATTCTTCAGAATATTTGCCTCCAGGAAGATCGAGTTCCACCTCCGTCGGCCCCTTTCCATCCAAATAAATGGCGTACTCTCTTCCCGGCTTCGAAAGAACGTGTGCGGTGACTCCGGCAGCATGTTTCACCACTGACAAATCGGGGCGCAAGTCGATGAGAGAAAATTTTTGCAGAAAGTCGCCTAACACCCTCAGCTGACGCCGCAACGCAGGACCGCCCCCGCCCGGACCGTTAGCGGCAGTATCGCTGCCATCCTCATGCCCTGGACTGAACGAGTAGTCGAGCGCGTTGAATGCACTGCCCCCAGCCAACATGAAATTCCACGCCTGGCGTCTGTATGCATCGTCCTCGCGTCCTAGGAAACCGGTTTCGTCGTAAGCGATGGCTTTGTTCAGTCCGTAGTTTTCCAACACCGCTTCCGGATAGGCATAGTGAAAATTCACCACGCTCACGCCAGGCACCAACTTCTTCACCGCGAAGCGGAAATTCGAGTAGTTCTGCGCGATTAAGTGCTTATTGGGCAAGCCCGCCTCTTCGCTAGTAATCCACTGCGACACCCGTTCTTGCCATGCAACGGATAGATCGTCTGCCAAATCAACTGAGTTGGGATACTTGTCGCGGGCCGGAGGGAATAAATACGGATTAATCAATGCCTCGGTCATGGGGCGGTCCGACCAGGGCTCATTCTGGATCTCAATGATCAGATTGTCGAAAGCATTGGTTTCCCGCACCAACTTGCGGACGTAATGCTCCTGATGGGTGAGGATATTCCCATTCTCCAGCGTCTCCAGCTTTTTCCAATCGACCGCGTCAGTATGGTTGATGTTGTTCGTGGGATTAAACGGGCTAACGTTCCACTGCATATCGCCGTAATGGGATGAGAACAAGGTCAACTCGACGACAATGCCGCGCTTCGCCGCATCTTCTAGAAAGTCATGGAGACGCTGGAAGTATTCCGCATCCCATCGCTCCAGATCGAATTTATTGCCGCCCCCTGCATATCCCACGACCTCGCTGCGCGCCCACGGGGCAACGTACCGTCCGGCCTTAGGCGCCAGATCGTTGCGTAAAATTCCAAACGACTTTGCCGGGACCTCCAGATAGCTGCCGCCAAACAGTCGGGTGTAGTTCTGGCCATCAGACTCTAACGTTGCTAGGTAGAGGTGATAGTCAAAATCGCGGTTCATCACTGCGCCATAGTGCTCTCCGCTGGTGATAAGAGCGATCGCTTTTCCACGAAACCAAAAATAATGCGGATTTTTGGAATGCAGGCGGATGGGCTCGGTTTTCTCCGCTGAGCAGAGACAAGCGACGGCGAACATAAGTAAAACCGTTGTACGAACAAAAGGAATAGCTCGAAGCAGTGGTGGGCACATGGTTTTAACGCCACGCAGCATACCACTTCACGAAGAAGATTTGACCGGTTGTTTCCTTGGCGATCTTTAGTGTCCTTTGTGGGTTGTACTTGGGACGACAGAACCGTTCTACCAGCTGCTGTAAGTGCTGCCGTCGCTCGACGCAGCTTCGGAACCACTGTGCACGTCGTTAATTCCGCCTTCTTGCTGGTCCCCGGAACTGAGCGTGTCGTCCTCCTGGACCGGTACCCAGGTATCGTTGGTTCCGGTGATGGGATCTTTCGGAATTGACTTGAGATATCCGGCACTGACCAGATCGTCTAAAGCTTGAGGCGCTTTTTGCTTATCGAGCGTATATTGCGAGATCACTGAACGAAGGGTAAACAAATTTTGACGCAGCACCGATTCACGGGCGCGCACCACCGACTGCTGGTAGGCGGGAACCGCAACCGAAATCAGGATGAGAATGATGCTGATCACGATCATCAACTCGATCAGCGTAAATCCCCGGCTCCGCGCTTTGGTTTGTCTTGCCATTACCAATCCTTGTAGTGCGTGTCGTCCAGCGCGGTCCCCTGTGACTTCGTAAACACGTCGAACACGTTGTCGCCGCCCCAGCTGTCGGAGTCTGGGTCGTCCTGCATAGAACGCATGCCCCATTCGGTGTTCCCGGTCATCGGGTCGATCGGAATGCGCCGCAGGAACTTCAGCTTCTTGCCGCCAACGTCGACACCATCCACCAATGTCTGCAAGTCCGGAGGGTAGCCCTCGGACCCGACCTTAATCTGGAACTTCCCTTGATCCGCCGCGTCCTTGTAGCGGTCGATGGCATCGCGCATGGACCACAGCGCGCGACGCAGGTCACGTTCCCTTTCACGCTTGATCACCACCCGCGCCAGAGGCAGTGCCAGACTGGTAAGAATGAGCAAAAGCGTAGTAGCAACGATCAGCTCGACCAGGGTGAAACCACGACTTTTCGACACTCGACCCATAACGTCTTAACTCATTCAAACCGGACAAAAAGCCTTTCCTCGAAGGCTTCCGACCCTTCCCTGCCAGTCAGAGCGTTAGGCGCTACTGAACGGTGACTGACGCAGTCGCTCCAGCGACGGGAATAGGCTGCATTCCGGGATCGCGCGCCCCACCCTGCGAAATCACCAGCATCGATTGCCCCGGGGCTTTCGCCTGCAAGGTAAGCACCACCACCGACCCGCTTCCCGAAACTCCTCCAGAGGAGGGAGGCCGAGTCGCCGTGACCTGCAAAGTTCCTGCCGTGTCGTCGTCGCGATGGACCAGGGCAACAGCCTGCCCGTCTTGCGATAGCAGTCCGCCATTGGACACGTTCACAACCTGCAAAAGTTTAGGGTCGTAACTGACCTGTAATGGGACGGAATAAACGTTGCTCGTCCCATTCATCATGACGCTGACCGTAAAGGTCGACCCATTCGGCTGGCTGACGCTGGGTGGATCAAACGCGAACTTGCCACTGCCGCCCCCACCCGCGGTGGGGCTGGGCGGCGTTGTCTGCGTCTGTGGCGCAGGCACCGCTGGAGTCGGGCTAGGGGGCGGAGTATTGGTAGGAGCTGAGGTCGCCGGGGCAGCCGCAGCCGGAGCAACCGGCGGACGGCCCGCCGACCGCAACTCGATCGCATTGCTGGTTCCCACCGAGAGTACGCTCTGATTCAAATTCGTCAGGTCCTGACCACGGACGACGTGAGGCACCATGACAAACACGATCTCGTTCTGCCTACGTTCGACGTTGCTCTGCGAAAACAGATATTTCAACAGCGGTATCTTGGCCAAGCCGGGAATCCCGGTCAGCGATTTAATGTCATCATCTTCCAGCATTCCGCCCAGAAGATTGACTTCCCCTTCATGAAGGCGAATTTCATGCTCAATCTTGCGCTGCCCAATTACCGGCTGGTCGATTCCACCGATGCTGACGTGCGATGTCACCGACGAAATTTCCATCGAAACCTTCAAGGTGATTTCACCGTTGGAATGGACTCGCGGGGTGATATCGATGTTCACGCCAACGTCGAGATATTGGAACTGGGTATTTACCAGCGGGTTAATACCTACGCCACCAATCCCAGGTTGAAATGAACCCGTAGCCACCGGAACCCGGTCGCCGATCTTGAGCGATCCCTTTTGGCCATCCACCGCCCGAATTTGAGGGTTTTGCAGCAATTTGACGTCGCTATCACTGAACATCGCGGTCGCCGATGCTGCCGGGATGGTTACGGTGAAGTCGGTGGCATTCAGATTCCCCAGGCGATTCAGGTTGACCTGGTTCGAAGTTCCCGATGTCGAGTTGGTTGGGTTGGTAGTGGTTCCGTTGTTGTCGGTCGAGGTCGTAGTCGTGTTGATGTTGTTCTGCAATGCGACGGAAATGCTGGTCGGCGGATTTATACCAAGGTTTCGAATCTTGTCCCGGCTAACCTGCATAATCGCGAGGTCCACAATGACTTCCGGCTTTGCCTTGTCGAGATCGTCCACCAGTTTCCCTGCCAGGGCAATCTGGTCGGGCGTGCCGCGCACCACGATCGCGCTCTGCGAAGGCAGGGGCTGAATCTTCGAAATTTCCAGAATCATGCGCAAGGTATTGACGACCTCCTGTAGTTCGGTCGTCTGGGAAAGATTGGACATGTAAAAGGTCTTGATGACGCTTTGTTCGATTTCCTTGCGCTTGGCCGGATTATCAGCGGCAACAAATATGGTGTTCGGGGTAACCGTCCGCCAGAAGGTCTTAGATTCCATCGAGATGATCTCGAGCGCCTCTTCCAAGGACACACCATTCAACTCGATAGCGATGCGGCGGGAGGTGTAATCGGGATCGAAAAGGACGTTGATTCCGGCCAGTTTACCGACCGTCTCATAGAGTCTTTTAGTGTCTTCGGTGGCCTTTAAAGTGATAGGGACGTTTGAGATGGCGGCGAGTTCGGCGGGGCCGGCGGCGTTTTCTATGCGTTTTTGCAGGGCACTGCTTGGCCGGCCAGCCGCACGAGGTACCGGCGATTTCGCCTCATCCATCATTCTCTGGGTGCGCCGAATCTCTTGCTGCGCGATGGAGCTGGAAGGATCCACCTCAGCCGCCTTCTTGAACTCGGCGAGCGCCTCTTCCATTTTCCCGGCTTCCCGCAAAAGCTGCCCGCGGTGGACGTGCGACGCTGCCGCCAAAAACCGCAGCCGCTCGAAGGCGGTCCGGTATAGAAGATCCTTAGGCTTTAGGTCGTAGGCCTGCTTGTAGTCGTCATAGGCCTGCTCGTAGTTCTGCCGCGCTTCCGCATCCTGACCTTCTTTGTAGAGCGATTTGGCTTTGTCGGCGAGGGCGGGGAGGGTGAAAGCCGCGACAAGCAGGAAAATCGCTGCCGGGCGAGTCAGGCGTGTCATCAAATGTTCCTCAAATCCTTAGTTGGGGCGCGCCTTGCCCCCGAATGCTGAAAATGACTCTGTTGCCTATTGCGGATTGCGTGATTATAACATCGTCAATACTTGAGCCTACCTCATTGTCCATGAACCACTTACTGTCGTAAGTCTTAGCCCTCTTAGGATTACCGTCGTGGCAAATCAAGGCCAACCCTTGCCGCCAGCAACGAGCCACAAGCTGGCTTTGAGGTAACCTATTCCTCATGGCCCGGCAGCAATCGCACCAGACCACCCCCAATCCGGAGAAGAAACCACGGCGCGAGCCCACGGCGGCGGGCAATCGCGACGCTGCTGTTAACAGGATCGCTTCCCATAACTACTTCTTGCTGGAAAAATTTGAGACCGGAGTTGTCTTAAGTGGTACGGAGGTCAAATCGGTTCGCGAAGGCCTTACCAATCTGAAGGACTCCTACGGTTTGGTCAAGGATGGCGAGTTGTGGCTGCTCAACTGCCACATTGGACCCTATCAGCATGGCAACATCTTTAACCATGCTCCTCTGCGCACCCGCAAATTATTGATGCATAAGGAGGAGATTCGCAAATTGATCGGAAAGACCCAGCAGCGGGGTCTGACCCTCATCCCGACCCGGATGTACTTCAAGAACGGCAAAGTCAAGGTTGAGATCGCCCTGGCTAAAGGCAAGCAGCTTTGGGACAAGCGCGAGACCGAGCGGCGTCGCACTGCGGACAATGAGGCTCGCGATGCCATAGCCCGTTCCCGCAAGGCCTAGCTCACTTCCGAGCGGTGGCCACGTTCTCCCTTTTCGGAGGACGCAACCCATCGGTGCGATCCGCAAAATATTTGGCTTGGGCTTCAGCGGGATCGAGCACTGAGATTTCGGTAAATCCCATCGCCCGCAGCCGACCGGCTAACACCACCCTGTCAAAGTGAGTTCGCCAGGGTTCTCCCATAGAGTCAGCCAAAGAGGCCAGCTTGGTTCGTCTAGCCATTTCTGCAGAGTCAAGCGCGGCATCCGGTTGCGAAAAGGTAAACACGATCTCGCTCGACTGGGGCAATGATGCGACCAAACCGAACACCCCGTACGCCGCCTCCTCGGTAAGGTAGACCAGCACTCCCAGGCACGAAAAGATGGTCGCCCGTAAAAAATCCAAACTGCTGGCTGCGAGGCCTTCCTGCAAAGAAACACGTTCAAAGTCGACAGAAACAAACTCAAGGTTGGAAGGAGTTTCGATGCCGGCCGCCTTCAGCCGTTCCCGTTTGGCCCGCTGGCTTGCCGGATGGTCCACTTCAAAGATCTTCAACCCTGACGCCCACGGCGGCTGCCGGTAGGCGAAGGTATCGTAGCCCGCTCCCAGAATTACAAACTGCTCTACGCCCCGGTTTACCGCTTCGGCCAACCGGTCTTCCGCATATCGGCTGCGTAGCAGAACATGCGACCGCATGCCCAGAAGCCAGGGAGCGTTTAATTCCTCCCCATGGCGCTGGATTTTCTCGATCGTGTCCGGGTCTAGAAGACGCAACACTACCCGATCGTCCAAAATCTTCGGCTCGCCATCCATCAACAAGTGTGCGGCCCGCAGTTCGGCCACCCGCATCGCCGTCGAACTAGACCCGCGCTCCATCTGAGAACTAAGAACGAAGAAACTCAGAGCTAGCAAAACAACCAGCTAATTCCGAATCCCACTCAACAAGTTTTCCACCTCAAGTTTTTGCTCGCCGGTAAGCGGAAGCAAAGGCAATCGCGGCATCCCCCCGAAATAGCCATTGAAATCCATCGCATACTTCATTCCCGGAACCCCAAGCCCTACCCCGATCCCAAGCGCAGCCTTAGTGATCCGTTCCTGCTTCTCCAGGGCCAAGGCCTCGTCGCCCTCTTTCCATGCCGCATAAATCTCATAACAGGCAGTCGGGGCCGGATTCGCGAACCCCAGCACCGCCCCTACGGCACCGGCTTTCAGCGAGGGTTCCAGCTTTTGGGCCGCACCCACCAGGATCTGAAATCCCACTTCCTTCTGCCGCGTTTTTAAACCCCCTACCACACTTACCGCCGAGGATGACGGCTTAACCTCAACTCCCGAAAGCTGCACCAGTTTGCCGGATTCGGCCTCGGCCGCCTTCACCATGCGCGGGGTTACCGCCGCGAACGTCTCGGTGACTGCCGCGGTGCGCTTGATGTGGCGTGTCCCCTCCACCATGCGCCGCACTTTCTCCACATCGCCGCCCGACTCTTTCAATCCAATGATATTGGGGTGTTCGGCCAGTTCGAGGACCACCTCGACCGGAAGATCGTAAGCCGTACACGGAGGCACGTTGTAAAGCATCACCGGCAGCGGTGACCTGTCAGCCACCATCCGATAAAACGCCAGCAGGTTTGCCGGTTTCATCTGGCCGCGATAGTAATGAGGGGTCCGCACCAGCGCGACGTCATATCCCACCTCAGCCGCGTAGTCGGTAAGTTTCAGTGTCTCGATTACCGACTCCGCCCCGGTTCCTGCCAGCAGGACTTTACTGGGGGCTGCGGCACCGTGCGCGGCCTTGAGCACGTCCCGCCGCTCTTCGTCGGAGAGCATCACCACTTCTCCGGTCGAACCCAACACCACCAATCCCGTTACCGGAGTCCGCGAGTAGCGCTCAACGTTGTGCTCAAGTTTGGTGAAATAAAGTCTTCCATCCGGGTAAAACGGCGTGGTGATTGGCGGCAGGATGCCGTGCAGCAACATGGTTCCTGGGTTCATATGCGGACTTTTAGCTTACCAGCTTCGCGTGTTTAAATGGTTTTACCCAAGCCTCGTGAAAAATCTCCACGACTTCATCGCTGTCGCCGCCGAATTTCGCGACCGCAGGATCTGCTCCCGATTGTTACCGGGCCTTCTGTTAATGTTCTGCATTCTCTTTTCCGGGTATGCGGCAAATGAAAAACATGTTTCCATCTATTCCAATGTGGCCAATTACTCTCTTCCCGTCGTCGACCGCGAAGGACACGAATATGTAGGCTTGCTTGAGGTTCTCGATCCACTGGGCGGAGTTAGCGTTCAGACCCAAAATTCCCGTTGGACGATTCGCTACAACGGCGCCAACTCTGAGTTCTTCGATGGCAAAACTCAAGTTCGCATCAAAAACACCAAGATCGAAATGCCAGCTCCCTTCATTCTGGAGAATGGGCGCGGCATAGTTCCCGTTTCGGCTCTCAGCATCTTATTGCCACGAATCCTCGGGGGACCCGTAACCCTTCATGACAGCTCGCGCCGGCTTTTTGTCGGAGGCGTTGCCGTCCATTTCACTGCTCAAATGGGAAAGACGGACCCGCCCAGCTTGATCATCAACTTCTCCAACCCTGTCAATCCCATGATCTCGACCGAACCGGGGAAACTGGTCATGATCTTTACCCGTGATCCACTGGTTGCCCCTGGGACTCAGTCGCTCAGTTTTGACAGCAAGGAGATTCCTTCTGCAACTTACGAGGAAAACAACGGCTCCGCGCTGGTGACGGTAAACGGCACCAATTCACTTTTCGCCAGCTTCAGCAACGGTGGGCGAACCATCACCATCACAACGCCCAAGCAGGCAGTGGCCGCAAGTCCTCAAGTTACAACCTCTACGCCAAACCCCTCGGCCTTACCAGCAGCCGCAGCTCCTGCGTCGTCCACTCCTGCGCCGCTACCGCTTCCGCCAGTACGCTATTTCGCTGTGATTGACGCCAGTCACGGGGGCGATGAGCGCGGCGCCGCCTTGAGCGACAGGCTCGCCGAAAAAGACGTCACCCTTGCGGTCGCCCGCCGTTTGCGCTTCGATCTACAGGCGCAGGGCATGCCGGCCCTGCTCCTTCGGGATGGAGACAATTCGCTCACCCTTGACCAGCGCGCCCAGCTGACCAATCGTGCCCACCCGGCAATCTACATTTCCATTCATGTGAGCTCGCAGGGGACAGGAGTACGCCTCTACACCTCCCTGGTGCCGGCTGCTGAGAATAACCTTGGGATATTCCTCGATTGGAACAGTGCTCAAACCGCATATCTCCCCATCAGCCGGGCGTTGGCCACAAATCTGGGCGGCGAACTGGACAAAAAGCGCATCACCGCGCGAATCCTGCTAGCGCCGATTCGGCCTCTCAACAACATCACCCGCCCGGCCATCGCCATTGAGCTGGCCCCGCCTTCCACTGGACTTGCGAACCTGAACTCCCCGGCATACCACGAACTTGTCTCCAGCAGCGTGGCCACTGCGCTGCTTTCCATGCGCAGCCAGCTGGAGGCGGGCCGATGATCCCACGACAGACTTTGCTTTGGCTGATCTTCCTCGCCCTGGTAGCCGCCGCCATGGGCATTTACGCCTGGCAATTGAGTGAAAGTAACACTCCCGGCGGTGCGTTTGTCGCCGACAACCGCCCGGTGGCGCCGCCTGTGGCCGGCCCCCGCGAGCTGGTGAACCTCTATGTGGCATACGATGACCCCGGCGTACTGCGATCCCAGCCCACCACGGTTCCACTGCCGACTGAACGCCAACAGCGGGCGCAAGAACTGCTTCGCGCTCTAATGAGCGTCTATCTAGCCAAGTCGTCGCCTCACCCGCTCGCTCCCGAGGCGGACATTCGCAGCGTCTACCTGATTGATCCTGGGATAGCGGTCATCGACGTGAATTCTGCCTTCGCCGACGCACATCGCTCCGGCATCCTGGTCGAGGAGCTCACCATTGCCTCGCTGGTTCAAACGGTTGCAGAAAATATTCCCGGCGTCACCCGGATAAAGATTCTGGTCGAAGGTAAAGAACGAGAAACCTTGGCTGGACACGCCGATCTCACCACCTTCTACGACGTTTCGGTTGTCAGTCAACTCGCAGGGCAACTCGCAGAGAAGCAATAGCTTTTCATTTAGAATCACGTCTTATGTTCTATCGCTCCGATAGCCGAGCCCCCGATCAGCTTCGTCCCGTAAGCTTCATTCCCGATTTCATTAACACCGCCGAAGGATCAGTGCTGATCGAAGTAGGTAACACTCGCGTAATCTGTACCGCGTCCATTGAGGAAACGGTGCCCTCTTTCCTGCGCAACCAGGGCAAAGGATGGATTTCCAGTGAGTACAGCATGCTTCCGCGAGCCACACTCACCCGTTCGCAGCGTGAGGTGAGCCGCGGACGGCAAAGCGGCCGCACTCACGAGATTCAACGCCTGATTGGGCGTTCCTTGCGCGCTGTTACTGATTTGAACCAACTCGGCGAACGCACCATCTGGATCGACTGCGACGTAATTCAGGCGGACGGCGGCACTCGCACCGCGTCCATTACGGGAGCCTTCGTCGCCCTAGGCCTCGCACTTGAGAAGCTGGTGGAAGCGGGAACCCTCACCACTGTCCCACTGAAAGACTTCGTGGCCGCTATCAGCGTGGGCATCGTTGACGGAGAAATTCTGCTCGACCTCGCTTATGCGGAAGACTCGCGCGCGGACGTGGACATGAATTTTGTGATGACCTCCGCCCAAAAACTGGTGGAAGTCCAGGCCACCGCCGAAAATCAAATTTTCGATGACGAACAATTGACGCGCATGATCGCTCTAGCCCGCCAGGGAGTCCAGTCCCTGATCGCCCAGCAACGCATCATTTTAAGCAAGCTGACGCTCCGCCAATAGGAGCACGGAGCCTGGGAAGTCTCAGCCCTTCGCTGGGATGCTGAAGGCGTATGTCTAAGTTTCGAACCAACGATTCTAAAAATGAAACTCCACCTCCGCCGTGTAACTCCGGGAGGTGACGTAGTGCGTTCCACTGAAAGTAGAAAGAAAGTTTGATAGAGCCTCGCGATTGGTGACGTTGATAGCGGATAATCGAAGGCTCCATTTATATTTCTCTCCGCGAAAAAGATTGTCGTCGCCAACCGCCAGGTCAAAGAGATGGGAACACGCCGCCGGCTGCGGACGGCGAGGCTCCGGCCCCAGTTGCGTGGCAAAGAACCGCGCAGCCACGCAGGAGAAGACCGTTGCGGAGAAGCCATGAAAATCCGCCACGCTCAAGCGCCCGCCTTATCTGTCATCACACCATGTTCCGCGCGGAACGTTTTGTAAAAGCAACCAAGCCGTACAGACAACCTCGAACCGTTTACACTACTGACGGCATGACTCATCGCAGTCTGTTTTCATTCTTCACACAGGTATGGCTATGCCTAGCAATGGCGACCCTGACGGTGGCTCAGGGAGCCAAGCCGGCAGCACCGCCGCAATCCCAGGGTAGTGTCTCCAGCGGTGCCGCCTACGCTCCGGTGCTCGATGCCGACAAGCGTCCCATCACTGCGGGTGGCTTCGTCGACAGCGGCCCCATCGTCTTTCAAGACATCGCCGAGAAGGCTGGCCTCGCCGGATGGCATCACGTCATGGGCACCCCCAGCAAGAAATTTATTCTGGAAACCGTTGGCTCGGGTGTTGCCCTGCTCGACTACGACAATGACGGATGGCTCGACCTCTACCTTGTGAACGGATCAACCTACGATGCCATCGTGGGCAAGCAACCGCCGCCTCACGCTGCACTGTTTCACAACAACCACGATGGAACCTTCACCGACGTGGCCGCCAAGGCCGGAGTCACCAATGATCGCTGGGGCTTCGGCGCGGTGGTTGGCGACTACGACAACGATGGCTGGCCCGACCTCTTCGTCAGCAACTTCGGAGAGAATCGTCTCTACCATAACAACCACGACGGAAGCTTCACCGACGTGGCAACCAAGGCCGGAGTCACACTTGGCAACTGGTCGACCGCGGCGACGTTTGGCGACTACGATGGCGACGGCAAGCTTGACTTGTTTGTTACCGGCTATGTCCATTACGACTTGGACAAGCCGCCGATTCCTGGCACTGCGGCCGTAGCCTTTTCTACCTGCCAGTTTCGTGGTGTCAATGTAATGTGCGGCCCGCGCGGCTTGAAAGGCGAGCCCGATCATCTCTTTCACAACAATGGCGACGGCACCTTCACCGAGGTAAGCAAGAGCGCGGGCGTCAGCGATCCGAATAATTATTACGGGCTAGCCGCAGTATTCGCAGACGTTAATAACGACGGAAAACCCGATCTGATGGTGGCCAACGATTCCTGTCCAAACTATCTCTACATCAATAAGGGCGATGGAACCTTTGAAGACGACAGTTACGCCTCCGGCTACGCGCTGAATGAGAATGGCCGCGAGACTGCCTCGATGGGGATTGCAGTCGGCGACTATCGTAACAACGGGCTGCTTGACCTTTACAACACGGTCTTCTCCGACGACTACAACCCGCTCTACCGCAATGAGGGCGATGCTAACTTCAGCGAAATCAGCTACCAGGCGGGCATTGCCGAAGTGACGATTCCCTTTCTCGCTTGGGGCACGGGCTTCCTTGACTACGACAACGATGGGTGGAAGGACTTATACGTGTCGAACGGGCACGTCTATCCCGAAGTCGACAACAGCGGATGGGGCACGACCTTCGCGCAGCGGCCGTTACTCTTTCACAATCTCAAGGGACAAAAGTTCGAGGTGGTCCCCCCGGTGAAAGGCACTGGGCTGGCCCGGTTACTAATCGGACGCGGCGCGGCCTTTGGCGACCTTTTCAATGACGGCAAGATTGATGTCGTGGTAAACCAACTCGAGGGGCCGCCGGCGTTAATGCGCGATGTTAGCGACGACAAGAACCACTGGATGGGACTGAAGTTGGTTGGCGGCGCAAAGGGTCCACGCGATGCGGTGGGGGCCACCGTTTATCTGACTGCGGGCGGCATGCGGCAGCGCGGCGACGTGCTCAGCGGAGGTAGCTACTCGTCGTCAAATGATCCACGCGTGCATTTTGGACTTGGATCTGCAACCAGCATCGATACGGTCGAGATTCATTGGCCCAGTGGCGCAGTGGAGAAAATCGCGTTACCTTCTGTCGATCGCTTCTTCACCGTGGAAGAAGGCAAGGGTGTGGTCGCAAGCGTCTACGACGTTAAAACCAAGTGAGTTCGCAGTCGTCTAACCCCGAAGCGATGCGGCATTCTTGCGGACACGCGACACGAAGTCCGCATCTTTGATCGATTCCAGATTGATGTCGACGTTGGCCAGCGCCCCTTCCACGGCGGCGTGAGCCAGCGCGAGTGCCGTGGTCAGGTCCGACTTCATGTTGGGATTAGTGATCGGTTTAAGCTTCTCTGCAATGCGGGCCACTTCCCTGGCCCGCTCCGCAACTCCAAGAGGAACGCTCGTGGCTTGCTTGAGGGCTGGCTCTATCAGTGAGTCGGGTTGGGCAGCGGCTTTGGAGTTTTTATACGCCTTCATCACCAGGTTGTAGGACTCGGCGTCAGCGTCGATTGCAGCTTTCAATTCTTCCCGCAGATAGGAGAGACGGCTGATGGCTTCGCTCAACTGGGGCTCGTATTGCGCGTAGGCTTTCTTTCCGCGCGACATAGAAGCAACCATGTTGGCGAGTCCGGCGGCCATGGCGGCGCCGGCGGCGGCAGCGCTACCTCCTCCGGGAGTCGCGGTGGGGGCAGCGAGTTGCTCGATGAAGGGTTCGACTCCGGCACGAAGGCCGCCCACAGCGGTCTTGCCACCCATCACCGAAGCGAGTCTATTTTCAAGGATCAACGACGAATCGAAGTTTTCAACTTGCAGGAACCACTCTGCGGCCTGCTCCAAAGCATTCTTGGGGATGAGGCCAACGATCTCACTGCTGACCGGAACGACACCATAGCGGGCCGCCTCGCGCTTCACGGCCTCGAAGACACGATGAATCGGCGTCTGCTCGAAGTCGGTGAGGTTCATGGAAACCTGGGCTTGCCCGCGAACCAGAAATCCGGCTCCTTTCACGAAGCGGAAGCCTCCGTTCGAGGCACGGATGACCTTTGCAATTTTCTTGGCGATGTCGACGTCGGGCGTGTTGAGAAAGACGTTGTAGGCGATAAGCGGCTTGCGGGCTCCGACGACCGTGCAACCTGCAGTGGGATGAACACGAGGGTCGCCGATGTCGGGGCGGCGCGCGGGGTTGGTGGCAATTTCTGCGCGGATGCCTTCGAACTGACCGCGGCGGATGTTTTCAAGATTCTGACGCTCCGGCGTCGCCGCGGCGGCTTCGTAGAGGTAGACCGGAACCTCGTAGCGCTTCCAGATTTCTGCCGCCACATTCTTCGCGATCGTGACGCAATCTTCGATGGTGACTCCCTCGATCGGAATGAAGGGGACGACATCCGCGGCGCCCATGCGGGGATGGGCTCCCTGGTGCTGGCAAAGATCGATCAGCTCGGAGGCTTTGCCCACCCCGCGGATGGCAGCTTCCTGGATGGCGTCGCGGTCGCCAACGATAGTGATGACGCAGCGGTTGTGGTCGGCATCCATTTCGCGATCCAGCAGGTAGACACCATCGATTTTCATGGCATCGACGATGGCGTCGACTTTGGCTTTGTCGCGTCCTTCAGAGAAGTTGGGGACGCATTCTACAAGCGTTGTGGGCATGGGACGAGGATAAATAGGGTAGCGGGTGGGTGCAACTTTGGTAGTCGGCGAGAGATAACGGAGCTATGTCTGGACGTGATGATTACCCATGGCCACTTTGCACTTGATCGCGCGGGGAACGGGCATAGGTTTGTTGGAACTTTGGAGTTACCAATGAGCAGATCCTTTTGCCTGGTCGTCTTTCTTGGAATGGTGGCGCTGTTCGCGATGGCGGAACGGCCGGACACAACTGTTCTACACGGCTGGCTTGCCGACGAAACATGCGCACGGGGCCGGGCTTCTTCGGGACTGTACACCGCAACCGGGCCACGGTGTGCGAAGGAATGCGTGGCGGCCGGGAAGAAAATTACCCTGGTCGATCCCAAGCAGAAACGGATTTTGTTGATCACCAACCAGGCGACGCGTAAATTCGTGGCCCACCAAGTGGAGATCGCGGGCAATCTTAATACAAAAACCAAGACTCTCCGAGTAGCGGCACTGAAACTTCTGGATAAGGGCGTCGCCATGGGTTCGCGGAAATAGGCAACAAAAGAGTCGGCTGCAAGACCATCATTCAAAATCCGCGAATGTGGCTCGCTTGACACGAGGAATGTGGACGGCGAGAATCAGCCTCTACATTGTATTCTCCAGAACCTCACTCCAGTTTGTTTAACTACGCGGCTTTATGGCTGCGGGTTATGGTCGGGGCCGTGCTTTGCCTGGCTTTCATTTCCTTGCTCTCGTGCCAACAGAGAAAGTGGCAAGGCGATCAAAAGGTGATCGTGTTAGGCATTGATGGAATGGACCCGCAACTGCTTCGCAAGTTCATGGCGGAAGGCAAGATGCCTAACTTTTCGGCGCTGGCGGCAAAGGGATCGTTTCGCGAGCTGATTACCAGTATTCCGCCGCAGAGTCCGGTGGCCTGGTCGAATCTGATTACTGGAATGAATGCCGGCGGTCATGGGATTTTTGATTTCATCCATCGCGATCCCAAGACAATGCAACCCGAGTTTTCGACCTCGAGGGTGGAGGCGCCGAAGCACGGAATCCATATCGGCAATTGGATAATTCCTCTGGGCGGTGGGACGGCGGAGCAGTTGCGCCACGGTACGGCGTTCTGGGAGGTGCTCGACAACTACGGCGTGCCTAACAGCGTGCTTCGCATTCCAGCAAATTTTCCGCCAATCAAATCCAGAGGCTACACGCTTTCCGGCATGGGGACTCCCGACCTGCGTGGAAGCTACGGGACGTTTTCGTTCTACACCGACGACCCGATGATGGCCGCAGGAATCGTGGAAGGTGGACAGATTATTCCAGTGCAAGTCGAAGAGTCACAGGTCAAGGCCAACCTGATTGGGCCAGACAATACCTTCCGCAAGGGTTCACCGTCCGCAACCGAAGCGTTTACGGTTTCGATCGATCCCCTGGAATCGGTCGCACAAGTGGAAGTGCAAAATCAGAAATTTGTATTGCGGGAGGGGGAGTGGAGCGACTGGATCCCCATCGAATTCCAACTGATTCCATTCATCGGAAACGTCAAAGGAATCTGCCGCTTCTATTTGAAACAGGCGCACCCGCGATTTCAGCTCTACGTTTCCCCGATCAACATTGACCCGAAGGAACCGGCACTACCGATTTCAACCCCGAAAAGCTACTCGCGGGATCTGGCAGACGATGTCGGCGAGTTCTATACGCAAGGAATTTCAGAAGATACGAAGGCGCTCTCTGCGGGAGTTCTTGACGACAAGGAATTCCTGGAACAGTCGAAGACGGTGCTGGCAGAGCATCGCAGGATTTTCGACCGTGAGTTTCCTAAGTTTCATTCGGGAATGTTCTTCTTTTACTTTTCCAGCCTGGATCTGAATTCGCACATGTTCTGGCGGCTCATCGATTCCCATCATCCAGAATATGATGCCGCGCTGGCGGCCCAGTATGGATCGGCCCTGCCCGAGTTCTATCAGCAGATCGACCAAGTGCTCGGCGAAGTTATGCAGCGGTTGGACGACCACACCACCCTGCTGGTCCTCTCTGACCACGGCTTCGCCCCTTACAATCGCTCGTTCAATTTGAACACCTGGCTGGCGAACCATGGCTACGCAACGTTGCGGCCGGATGGAGATCCTGATGAGCCGTTGGGCAACGTGGACTGGAGTCACACGCGGGCTTACGGACTGGGACTGAACGGGCTTTACCTGAACTTGAAGGGCCGCGAGCAGCACGGCATTGTCGAGCCGGGCGCGCAGGCGGATGCGTTGTTGAAAGAGATAAAACACATGCTGCTCGAAGTCCGCGACCCCGAAGGCGGCTTGCCGGCGATCACACGGGTGGACCGGGCAAGCGAGGTTTACCAGGGTCCATATAAGGATAGCGGCCCCGATCTGCTGGTTGGCTACAACCGCGGCTATCGGGCAGGGTGGCAGACTATTCTGGGCAACTTTCCGGCGGATGAATTTGAGAACAATACCAACCCATGGAGCGGTGACCACTGCATGGATTACACGCTGGTGCCCGGCGTATTGCTCAGCAACCGCCCGATTGGCGCCATGTCTCCGGCGCTGACTGACATTGCGCCGACGATCTTCGCGGAGTTTGGAATCCCCAAGCCGGACGGTATGATGGGACAGTCGGTTTTATCCGCAAAACATTGATTCTGGAGGTAGCGATGTCGTCACAAAAAGTGAAGATTGAGGGCGATTTGCTGGAGAAGGCTAAACAGTGTGCCGAGGCTTCGGGATACGCGTCGCTCGATGAATTCGTGCTGCACACGATTGAGAAAGAAGTGAAGCGGCTAGCTGCACCGGATGATGCAGGTAACGCGGAATCGCGCGAGAAGGTGACCAAGCGCTTGCAGGGGCTGGGATACATCGAGTAACGATGAGCCCGTTGCTTCTGGTGCTGGCGATCTCGGTGGTGATTGGTTTGGTGATGGTGGTGG
>Ga0097621_100001072_pt1 | contig 19118 bp, 27 predicted proteins | sample KBSMisM72_FD_73165 | JGI IMG/M metagenome (GOLD analysis project Ga0097621, IMG submission 73165) | Miscanthus rhizosphere microbial communities from Kellogg Biological Station, Michigan, USA - KBS Miscanthus M7-2 (version 2) (version 2) | ecosystem: Host-associated > Plants > Roots >... | reverse complement strand
AATCGATCGAGGGGGTAATCTCCCTCATGATGGCGGCGGGGCCGGCTTCAAACCGTCCACCCCACATTTTGTTGGCGCTCATTTTGTCATCCGAAAGATCATGACCAAGAAAATCATCATAAGCCTGGCCGTGATCATAGCCGTCGTGATGGGCGTTCTATATGGGAAAGGGCTGCTTTCTGTCCATCAGGGGCTTGAGCCGCCGGCCTCGCTTTCGGCGCTGGTGCTGGAAAAGACGCCGAAATCCGCCCCGGACGTCCATTTCGCCGACCCAAAGGGTGCCCGCCATGCGCTGGACGCGTTTCGGGGCCGCTATGTGCTGTTGAATCTCTGGGCCACCTGGTGCGGACCTTGCGTCAATGAGCTGCCGTCCCTGGCCCGGTTGTCGCGCTTCGCGCCGGGTGTGCGGGTGGTGGCGGTGGATACCGGCGACCGCGACACGGTGGACGCCGCGGCTTTTCTCAAAGAGCATGATGCCGGAAATCTTGTCGCCTATCGCGACAATGAAAAAGTGATGATGAGAAACTTTGTTGCCATTTCGCTGCCGATGACGGTCTTGATCGACCCGCAGGGAAAAATTGTTGCCACGGCCGCAGGTCCCGCCGATTGGGGGACGCCGGAAGCCGTCAAATACTTCAAACGCATCACGGGGTCCTAGCGCGGATCTTTGGCCTAGCTTTTCTTAGCGAGCGAAGCGAGCTTAGAAAAGCTGGCCCCGCTTCGAGCCCGCATTGCGGGCGAGGGCGGTGCGTCTTCCACGCGTTGCCTATGCTGTCGCTAGGCAACCCTGCCCACGCCCCAAAATCTCTCGCTACTGATGAGCTAGAATCGTGCTGGACGGATCTAGCGCGTCGGCACCGGATGTTCGCCGCGATAGTCGTAGAAGCCGCGGCCCGTCTTGCGGCCCAGCCAGCCTGCTTCCACATATTTCACCAGCAGTGGACAGGGGCGGTATTTGGAATCCGCCAAGCCTTCATACAGGACCTGCATCACGCTCAGGCAAGTATCCAGGCCGATAAAGTCAGCCAGCTGCAGCGGCCCCATCGGGTGGTTGGCGCCGAGCCGCATGGCGGTATCGATGGCGTCGACATTGCCGACGCCTTCATACAGCGTGTAGACGGCTTCGTTGATCATCGGCAACAGGATGCGGTTGACGATGAAGGCGGGAAAATCCTCGGCATAGGCGGCGGTCTTGCCCACCCGCTTGACCAGTTCCAGCGCGCTCTGGAAAGTGGAATCGTTGGTGGCGATGCCGCGGATCACTTCCACCAGCTGCATCACCGGCACCGGATTCATGAAGTGAAGGCCGATAAAGCTTTCGGGGCGGTCGGTGGACGCCGCCAGCCGCGTCACGGAAATGGATGAGGTATTGGTGGCGATCATCGCCTTGTCCGAGATGCGGGTGCAAAGATCCTGAAAGATTTTTTTCTTGATCGCTTCGTCTTCGGTCGCTGCCTCGATCACCAGATCGCGGTCCTTGAGATCGTCCAGGGTCTGGGTGACGCGGATACGCGCCAAAGCGGGCTTGATCTGGTCTTCCTTGATCAGGCCCTTGGCGGCCTGGCGCTGCATATTCCTTTCGACCAGCCCGATGGCTTTGGCGAGCGCGTCCTTGTTGATGTCGTCCAACACCACATCATAGCCGGACAAAGCCAGCACATGCGCAATGCCGGTGCCCATCTGGCCCGCTCCGATAACGCCGATTCTCTCGATTGCCATGTCGCTCGTCCTTACCTGTAACTACGCTACTTGTAACCACGCTTGCTGAGTTCTTCGTCGAGTTCGGGCAGGATCTTGAACAGGTCGCCCACCAATCCGTAATCGGCGACCTGGAAAATCGGCGCCTCTTCGTCTTTGTTTATGGCAACGATGCGCCGCGAGTCTTTCATGCCCGCCAGATGCTGGATGGCGCCGGAAATGCCCACCGCAATGTAAAGCTCGGGAGCCACTGCCTTGCCGGTCTGGCCCACCTGATAGTCGTTGGCGACATAACCCGCATCCACTGCCGCCCGGCTGGCGCCGACCGCCGCGTGCAGCTTGTCGGCAATGGAATCCAGCAGCTTGAAATTCTCCGCCGAGCCCAGTCCGCGCCCGCCCGAGATCACGATCTTGGCCGATGTCAGCTCGGGCCGTTCGGATTTGGAAAGCGTCTCGCCGGCGAATGCGGAAAGGCCGGGATCGGCTGCGGCCGGGATTTTTTCGATTCCCGCGCTGCCGCTTTCCGGCGCCGCCGCAAAAGCCGTGATGCGCACCGTGGCGATTTTCTTGCCGGCCGGCGCCTGCACCGTCTCGATGGCATTACCGGCATAGATAGGCCGCTCGAATGTATCGGGCGAGACCACTTTGAGGATTTCGGAAATCTGCGGCGTATCCAGCTTGGCGGCCACGCGCGGCAGGATGTTCTTGCCGGTGGTGGTGGCCGCCGCCAGGATCGCGTCATAATTCGCGGCCAGCGACAGGATCAAGGCCTGCATCGGCTCGGCCAGTTGCTTGGCATAGATGGCGGCATCCGCCAGCAGGACCTTTTCCACGCCGGCAATCTTGGCCGCCGCCTCCGCGACGGCGCCGCAATTTTCGCCGGCCACCAGCACATGCACCGGCATCGAAATCTGGGCCGCGGCGCTCACCGTCTTGTGGGTGGCGTCCTTCAACATGGCATTGTCATGTTCGGCGAGGACCAGCGAGGCCATTAGAGCACCCCGTCCGCTTTCAGCCGGTCGAGCAGTTCGCTCACCGAAGCGACTTTAACCCCGCCGCCGCGCTTGGGCGGCTCCGATACTTTCAGGACCTTGAGGCGCGGCGTGATATCGACGCCAAGATCGGCGGGCGACTTTTCCTCAATCGGCTTTTTCTTTGCTTTCATGATATTGGGCAGTGACGCATAGCGCGGCTGGTTGAGGCGCAAGTCGGTGGTCATCACCGCGGGCAATTTGACCTCTACCGTCTGCAAGCCGCCGTCGATTTCGCGGCTGACCTTGACGCTGCGCTTCTCACCTTCTTCAGGGCCCATTTCCAGGGCATGCGCGAAGGTGGCTTGCGGCCAATCCAGGAGAGCGGCCAGCATCTGGCCCACCTGGTTGGCATCGTCATCGATTGCCTGCTTGCCGGTAATGATAAAATCCGGTTTCTCGGTTTCCACCACCGCCTTGATGATTTTGGCCACCGCCAAAGGTTCAACCGGCTGATCGGTCTTGACCAGGATGCCGCGGTCCGCCCCCATCGCCAGGGCGGTGCGAATGGTCTCGCTCGCTTGCCCCGGACCGACGGACAGGACGATCACTTCGCTGGCCCTGCCCTGTTCCTTCAGCTGCACGGCCGCTTCCACGGCAATTTCATCAAACGGGTTCATGGACATTTTGACATTGGCCAAGTCCACGCCCGTCTGGTCCGCTTTGACGCGAACTTTTACGTTGTAGTCGATCACCCGCTTGACGGGCACCAGGACCTTCATGGCGTTTCTTTAGATCCCCAATCGGCAGCTGTTCCGCGGCGACTTAAGGCGCTGCCCACGCCGTCCAGTTTCGTGCCGTCCGGTTTGTTGTGCGGTGCAAAAAGTATGGCCCGAAGGAGAGCCCTGTCAACGCAATGGCGAATGCAAAGCACCATTATTGCTGCAATGCAGCAAGAAGGGTTAATATCCCCCGGGAGATCTGCGGCATCCCGCCGCAGCCTAGAAGACCGAGCCTATTTCAGGGTCGCCAGATAGGCGACCACATCGGCCTGCTGCCTTTTGCTGGTGAGGCCCGGAAAAGCCATTTTGGTGCCGGGCACCATGCGGGCTGGGCCGGCAGCCCATTTGGTCAGATTCTCTTCGCTCCAAACGATGTTGGCCTTTCGCAACGGCCCCGAATAAGCGAAGCCCTCGCGGCTGGCAGCTTTGCGGCCGACAATTCCGAACAGATTGGGACCCAGGGCATCGCCGCCGCCTTTGTCGTTGGTATGGCAAACGGCGCAACGCTTAAAAACCATGGCGCCCGCCTTGGTATCGCCCGCCGCATTGGCCATGACGGTGGAGCTGGCCAACAGCGCCAGCGCAATAATTGTTCGAAGCATGAAAAGCCCTTTTCGCTCCCCCTGACGATCCCTTCCAATACCCGATTTTGGCCCGGAAAACAGTGCAAATTGTGTCGCGCCCGTTTTTGGCATTTGCCTTGGAGCCGCATAGTCTTGAACCAGGCGGTGCTTTGCGCCGCCTGGTTCCCCAGGGGCGGCACGGATTTGTTATGAGCGATGGTTTGGAATTCCCTATTACGGCGTCTGAACCGCAGGCAAATGCCCGTCCCCGGATCGTGCAGGATTTCGCGCGGGCCTCGCATGGTGCTCGCGACATCGCCCAATTGCGCATCTTGCTGTGTGAGGCTGCGCGGGCGCTGGGCTTCGACTATTTTCTGCTGCAGGGCGCGGGGGGACACGCCTGGCTGGCCGATCTGCCACCCGGCTGGGCCATGGCCGCTTCGCCCCATGACGCGGTGCTGGTGACGGCATCGCAGTCCTACGCGCCTTTCCTGTGGTCGGACATTGCCCGCCTTATAGCGCTCACACCCGACCAGCGCGGTTTCATCGATGCCGCCCTCGATGCCGGTGTCGGCGCGGCCGTGACCGTGCCAATTCATCGTTCGCGCGGCGCCGATGCCTCCGGCAGCTATAGCGATTTTGCCGGCTGCTGTTCTTTCATCATGAAAAGCGGCGTTCCGCTGCCGCTCTCAAGCCTGGCCGCGGCGCATTATGTCGGGGCGATGGCGTTCGACGCGGCGGAAGATATGCGCCGGGCACGTTCGGGCGGTTCCCGGCGCGGGCCTCAGCTGACACCGCGCCAGCGTGATTGCGTGGTACTGGTGGCGCAGGGAAAAAGCGATTGGGAAGTCGGCCAGTTGCTGGGGATCAGTGATTCCACAGTGCACAAGCATATCGAGGACGCCAAGCGCCGCTTCAGCGTTTCGACGCGGATACAGCTGGTGGTGCGTTCGCTGTTCGACGCGCGCCTGAGCTTCGATGACGTGATGAAAGACTCTTAAGCGTTGACCAATTCCACCTGGACAACATCGGTGCGCGCGACTTCGAAGGTTGCCGCGCAGATGCCCAGATAGAATTCCCAGTTGCGCAGGAATTGCTGATCGTGGCCCAGTGCCTTGATCTGGCTTTCCGCGCTTTGCATCCGCGCCAGCCATTCGCGCAGGGTGCGGGCATAGTCCTTGCCGAAACCGAAAGCGCCCGCGAACTTCAATCCCGCCTTCTCGGCTTCCTCACGGAAACGCGCCAGCGACGGCAGCATGCCGCCCGGAAAGACATAATGGCGGACGAAATCGCTGCGGGTGCGGTAGCCTGCAAACAGTTCATCCTTGATGGTGATGGTCTGGATGACGGCGCGGCCGCCGCGTCTCAACCGTTCCGCCACCGTCGAAAAATAGGCCGGCCAGTAATGCTCGCCGACCGCCTCGAACATTTCGATCGAGACGATATTGTCGAAGCGGCCCTGGCAGCGGCGATAGTCCTGCAGCCTGATATCGGCCGCCCCCTTTAATCGCTCGCAAGCGAATTTGTGTTGTGCCGGCGAGATGGTCAGGCCGGTGACGTTGTGATTGTCGGCCACGGCGCGTTCGGCAAACCCGCCCCAGCCGCAGCCGATTTCCAGCACATTGGCTTTCGGGTCGGTGAACCTGGAAAGGATACGTTCATACTTGTTCTGCTGGGCGCGATACAGCTCCTGGGTGCCGTCATACAGCGCCGAGGAATAGGTCATGCTCTTGTCGAGCCAGAGGGAATAAAAATCATTCCCCACGTCGTAATGATCCTTGATGTTGCGGGCCGAGCCGGCGATGGAATTGCGGCGCACCAGCGCGTTGTGGATCACAAAGCCGAGGCGGTTGCAGATATTGCCGTCTGAAAAATTGGAAAAATGATCCAGGTTGAGCAGGAACAGGCTTACCAGTCTTTCAACACTGTCGGTCTGCCAGCTGCCGGCGATATATTCCTCGCCCAGTCCGATATCGCCGCGCGCCATGATCCGGCGCAGCACGTCCCAATCCTGAATCTGGAAACGGGCGGAGGGACCGGGATGGCTGCCTTTGGCGTGGGTCACCTCGCCATTGGGCGCGATGAATTCCAGATCGCCATATTCCAGCGCGCTCAGCGCCTTGCGCCAGCTTTTTTCGATATAGGAGGCAGGTATCAACGACATCACGGCTTCCATACCAGGGAGATGCAAGATTAAGCTTGGATGCGGCTCAAAACAATTCTGCCGGAACCGGGCCGGCCGAAAATCCAGGCATCATAACGGGCGGGCGGGATTTTTGTTGCGGCGCGCCAAGCTGCTGCCCCCAAGGCACCGCCGAACCCAGCGCCCGCGCCACCCGAACGGCGCTGGCAAGCCCGTCTTCGTGAAAGCCGTGGCCCAGATGGGCCCCGGCGAACCAGGTATTGCGCCGCCCCTGAAGCGCCATGACCCGGACCTGCGCAGCGGTGGCGGCCGGGTCAAACACGGGGTGATCGAATTCGGCCTGGTCGAAAACCAGATTTTCGGGGATATCGCGCTTGGGATTGAGGCTGACAAACAGGGGATAGCGATGATCGATCCCCTGCAGCAGGTTCATCCAATAAGTGACGGTGATCTTGGGGTGGAGGAATTCTCCGTCCGAGCTATAGACCCAGCTGGCCCAGCAGCGCCGCCGCCGCGGCATCAGGCTCTGATCGCGATGAAGAACGGCGCGGTTCTTTTGATAACGGAAACAGCCAAGCACGGCCCGTTCCTCGGTATCCGCGTCCTTCAGCAGCATCAGGGATTCGTCGCCATGGCTTGCCATCACCACCTGGTCGTAAATCTCCGAGCTTCCGGTCGCGTCCTTGATCTCGATCTTGCCGGCGTTTGGCCCTGAGTTCGGACGCGTCACGGCGATGGCGGCGCAATTGGCGCGGATGCGGTGGGAAAAAGAAGCCGAAAGGCGGCGGACATATTCCTGCGCGCCTCCCGTGACGGTGTACCATTGCGGCTGGCCGGTGAAGGACAGAAGATGATGATTGGCGAAAAAACGCACCAGGGTGCGCGCCGGAAAATTCATCATCTCGCAGGGCGGGCAGCTCCAGATCGCTCCCGACATGGGCAGCAGGTAATAGCGGCGGAACCATTCCCCCAAGCCCAGCTTTCGGATTAGTCCGTCCAGACTCAGCTCGGGATGGCGTTCGACCATCTCTTGCGCCTGGGTGTTGAAGATCATCACGTCGCGAACCAAAAGGCCGAATTTGGGGCGAAGCAGGTTGCGCCTCTGGCCAATGACGGCGCCCAGGTCCCTGGCGCCCCATTCCAGCCAACCGTCCCGGATCGAGGCGGCAAAGGACATGTCGCTGACATGGGTCGGCACCCCCAAATGCGCGAACAGGGCCGACAGATGGGGATAGTTGGGGCGGTTGAAGACAATGAAGCCGGTATCGACGGCGATGCCGCGGCCATCATAGTCCACCGTCACCGTTCGGCTGTGGCCGCCGATCCGCGCGGATTTTTCATAGACCGTGATCTGATGGTCGGGATTCAGCAGATAGGCGCTGCCCAATCCGGCGATGCCCGTACCCACTATCGCGATCTTGGCCATGGATGCCCCAGTTTATGACCGGTCTACGCCCCCATGCGCCAAATGGATCATAAAGACGCCTCGCTCCTGTTTAGGGTGTTTGGATGATCCAGGCACGGCCCTCCTGCGTATCGTCCCCAAGACAAAAGGCCGGAAGGGAGCCTGTGATGGCCTATTTGATCGCCTATCTGGTCTGCGCGCTGGTGATGGGCGGGCTTGATTTTCTCTGGCTCAGCAACACGTCGGCTCCTCTTTATCATCGCGATCTGGGCCCCTTGCTGGCCGAAAATCCCAATATGACCGTGGCGGTGATTTTCTATCTGATCTTTATCGTTGGAATATTGATCTTCGCGGTGCGTCCGGCTCTGGCCGGCGGGGATTGGCGGCTGGCGGCGCTGTATGGCGCGCTGTTCGGCTTCTTTGCCTATGCGACCTACGACCTGACGAATTTTGCCACCATGAAAGTCTGGACCTTGCGGGTGACCTTGCTGGACATCGCTTGGGGGACGTTCCTGACGGGAGCGGCGGCCAGCGCGGCAAGTCTTGCGGCGCTGAGATTGCGATAGGCTTGGCCGCTGGCGCGGAACCTCTCCGGAACCAGCCCACCCCCCGTCGCGTTTCCTGAGTGATAGCTCAGGAGCAATCGCGCATGATTGGAACCATTCTCATTGTCGTGCTCCTGCTTCTACTGCTTGGCGCCTGGCCGGCATGGCCGCACAGCAGCAGCTGGGGTTATTACCCATCCGGAACACTGGGCCTGGTGCTGGTAATCGTGGTGGTGCTGGCGCTGCTGGGCCGGGTCTAAGCGGGTTGGGGACGGAGATTTCAATATGGCGACAACCGAACATGGCAAAACCATTCTCACTGCCCAGGAAGCGCGGCAGGGCAAAGAACTCGGGGTCATGCGCTATGTGCTGCATATATCGCTGGCGCTGGCGGTCATCGCGGGCGTGGTGCTGTACGCTGTGTTCTCGCGCTGAGGCGCCGATCACGTCTTGGCCGATCAAGTCTTAAGCGGCCGCCGACAACTCCATCAAGGCGCGCCGCAACTCGACGGGGCCGAACGGCTTTTGCAAAACCGGGTGGCCGCGAAATTCTTCCGGAATGCCGCGCGTACCATAGGCTGTGGCGAACAGGAAAGGAATTTCCCGCGCCTCCAGTTCGGCGGCGAAGGGAAATACCATCTTGCCGTCGAGATGCACGTCCAGCATGGCGAGGTCGAAAATTTCGCTGTCCAGCAGGCGCATGGCGTCGTCGAGCCGCGAAACGATACCGGCCACCTCATAGGCCAACTCGTTGACCATGTCCTCGATCAACAAGGCCACCGGGACCTCATCCTCCACCACCAAGACCCGGGGGGCCATTACCCGCAACGGTGTGTGATTGGGGGGCAACCCCGGGATGGGGCCACGGCTTGGAAGGGGGACTGCGGGAGCGCTCATGGGAAACCAACGCATGTTAATCGCCGATGGTTTCATCCGATAACGCCTTAACGCGCTGAACTGGTTACCAATTCATGAATCCCCTGGGCTAACCCCTTGACGCCAATGCTTTGCGCGGGCACCAAGAGAAGGATCATTTTTCAGGCGTCCGCCTTGCCCTCCGATCCTGTCAGACTTGCGGCTGCGGAACTGTCCGTAGTGGTCCCCACCTTCAAGGAGCGGGGAAATGTCGCTGAACTGATCCGGCGGCTGGATGCCGCCCTGGCCGGCATCGCCTGGGAGGCCATATTCGTCGACGACAATTCGCCGGACGGTACCGCCGCTGCGGTCAAGGAGATCGCGGCCCGGGACCCCAGGGTGCGCTGTCTCAAGCGGGTGGGACGCCGGGGGCTGGCGGGAGCCTGTATCGAAGGTATCCTTTCCAGCGCGGCGCCTTATGTCGCGGTGATCGATGCCGATCTCCAGCATGATGAAAAGGTGCTTCCCGCCATGCTGGAAAAGCTGCGGGGCGAAGCGGATCTGGTGGCCGCCACCCGCTATGTCGCGGGCGGCTCGGCGGCCAGTTTTTCGGAAAAGCGCGGCGCCATCTCCGCGCTTGCGACGCGGCTGACCCATCGGCTGGTGGGCACGCCGCTTTCCGATCCCATGTCGGGTTTTTTCATGATGCGGCGGGACCGCTTTGACGAAATCGCGCCGCGCCTGTCGCCGGCGGGGTTCAAGATCCTGTTGGACATTGCGACCACTGCCGGGCCGAAACTGCGTATCGCCGAACAGGCTTACAGTTTCGGCGAGCGCTTTGACGGCGAGAGCAAATTCAACGCCCAGATAGGCGTGGAGTTTCTCGGCCTGTTGCTGGCCAAGATGACCGGCGACCTGGTCGACCCCCGCTTTATCTTTTTCGCCATTGTCGGCAGCATCGGCCTTGTGGTGCATCTGTCGGTGCTGTTCGCCGGCCTGCTGCTGCATGAGAATTTTCGCGCCGCTCAAATCATCGCCACCTTTGTGGCGATGACCAGCAATTTCCTGCTCAACAACGAGCTGACCTACCGTGATCGTCGCCTCAAGGGCTTCGCCATGCTGCGCGGCTTTGTGCTGTTCTGTCTGATCGGATCGGTCGGCGTGCTGGCCAATGTCGATCTGGCAAGCTTTCTCTATGGCGAGCGATCGGTCTGGTGGGTCGCCGGCGCGGTCGGCGCGGTGATGACCGTATTGTGGAACTATGCCATGTCGACCTTGTTCGTCTGGCGCGCCAGATGATGTTGCCCTTTCCGGCAACGCGCGCACCAAGGGGTCAGGCTTGCAGTTCCCGGCGCGGACAATGATTAGCCCCCGGCTTTCGGCGCTGTGCATTTTTATTTTGCTTGTGTTGCGCGCCTTCATGGCGGCGCGGCTGCCGCTATCCGCCGATGAAGCCTATTACTGGCTTTGGTCCCTGCACCCGGCTGCCGGTTATTTCGACCACCCGCCGATGATTGCGTGGTTGATCCGCGCCGGCACGGCGCTGTTCGGCGACACGCCTTTCGGGGTACGGTTTGCGGGCCTCATCCTGTCGCTGCCCGCCAGTTGGTTCGTGTGGCGCGCGGCGGCTTTGATCTTGAAAGATCAGACCCGCGCCGGCATGGCCGCGCTTTTCTTCAATCTCACCTTGATGGTCTCGGTCGAGTTGCTGGCGGCGACCCCGGACATGCCGTCGCTCGCCACCAGCGCCGCCTTCGTCTATTTCCTGGCGCGGGTGCAACAAACAGGCGAGGGCCGTTTCTGGCTGGGCGCCGGCATCGCCGCTGGCCTGGGGCTGCTTTCAAAATACGCCGCTTTGTTTCTGGGTACCGGGGCGCTGGTCTGGCTGATAGTGGATCGCGACGCCCGCAAATGGCTTTTATCGCCCTGGCCTTATCTTGGCGCTTGCGCCGCGCTGGCGATCTTCTCGCCCAATCTTGTGTGGCAGTCTCAGCATCATTGGCAGACTTTCCTGTTTCAATTCGGGCGGATCGGCACCGGTCACTTCACTTTGCGATTCCTGGGCGAATTCCTGGCGGCCCAATTCGGTCTGGCCTCGCCGTTGATCTTTCTGCTGATGGCCGTCGGATTGTGGCGCGTAACACGGCTCGGCAGCGACCGTTTGATGCTGGCTGCGCTGGTCTGGGTCGGGCTGGGATATTTTTTCCAGCACGCCCTGCATGACCGGGTGCAAGGCAACTGGCCCTGTTTTCTGTATCCGGCGCTGGCGATCCTGGCGGCGGACGCTTATGCCGAGCATGGCCGCGTCTGGCGCAGGGTCTCGGTCTTGGCGGCTCCGCTCGCGGCGGCGCTGCTGCTGGGGGTCTATCTTCAGGCCCTGCTGGCCTGGATGCCGCTGAAAAAAGACCCGCTGGCGCGGGTGTTGGGCCGCGAATTCGCACCCATCGGCGAAGTAATTGCGGCCCTGGTCCAGGCGCATTTGGCCAACGCGGTCGTCACCACCGACTATGAAACCACCGCCTGGCTCAGGTTCAACCATCCGGAAATAAAAGTCGTCCAGTTGAACGAGCCGGAGCGTTATCCCGATGCGCCGGCGGCCGATGCGTCGCTATTGGCCCGCTCCCTGATCTATCTGGTGGAACTGCGCCGCGACCAGCACCCGCTGGTGCAGAAATCCTTCGGCTATACCGGCTTTCCCACCCAGCTTCAGACGCCGTCCAGCCTCTACATGGTTTACCCCATAGGGCGGCCCAAAGGTTCCCAGCTCGGGCGCATGCCCTAAATGCAAAAAGCCCCGCTTGGCGGGGCTTTAACAGAGGAGCGGACACCCGAGGCGGGCTGTCGAAGGGGCTGGGGGCGTTCCGGATCGGACGTCCGCTCCGCCTTAACAATGGATGGCCGGAAAAACCGTTCCCGCCCGCCCAAAAAAATTTACATCTTTTCGCTGGAGGCAAGCTGGGGCCCCTGGGGGGCCAGGGGCTTGGCCACTTCCGCGGCATGGCGGTCGGCAGAACCAAACACCAGCACCAGCAACAAGATACCGGCGATCAAGCTTTCCAGCGGATGCTCAAGGATGAAGGCAGGAATACGCATATCTTGCTCCCCCATTGCATTTCAGACCGGCGGCCTACCCCTGAGCGCGCCGGAAAAAGCGCTGACAATCAAAAGGATCAGGAATACCACCAACAGCAATTTGGCGATTGAAGCCGCCAATCCTGCCAGCCCGAAAAAACCCATATATCCCGCGACAAGTGCGAGGAGCAGAAAGGTGAGGGCCCAGCCGAGCATGCAGGTACTCCAGCAGTCTAGAGGCCACAAAACGCGGCCGTCATGTGCCGGTTCCCAACTGTCCACAGGGTGGACGGGCGGGCTGATTTATTTCGGGGACTTGTTGCGGTTCAGGAACATATTTGCGGCGCCCGCCAGGGCCGCGCCGATGATGGCGACCCACGGGGTTTCTTTCGCAACCGCAGCCAGCAATACGCGTGTCAGTTCATTGTTGACGGGCGCAGGCTGTTTGGGCGGACGTGACAAATGGGTGACGACCGCCCAGAGCAGCGGCGGCACCAGGAATGCCGCGCCCGCCACGGCATAGCCGCCAATGGTGCCGAGCGCCGCGGCCAAGGCCGACGCCAGCGCCATGCCCAACAGGCCGATGCCGAAAAAAGCCATGGCGATGGCAGCAGCAGCCAGAATCGCCTTGGCGGTCAATCGCGCGAACATGTGATCCCCATAGCCTGCCGTTATATCTCAGCAGGGTTTAACAAGAACATTACTCTCGCGTCCTGCTCAGCGCCGCAGAAATATAGCGCCCAAAAAAACCCCAAGGCCACCGGCTATCAACAGCGACTGGATCGGTTGGGCGCGCACATGACCGCGCAATTCTTCGGCATTTTCGTCCGCCCATTCCTGGGCTTCTTCCTTATATTCCAGCGCGGCCGATTTGGCTTCCTTGGCCGCCTCTTCCGCCAGGGCCACGGCCCGGTCGGCAATTTCCTCGGCCGAGCGCATGGCCAAGGCCGCGCGTTCGGAGGCCACCTGACCGACATCGCCATAAAGCCCCTTCAAATCGGTCTGCAGCGCATCGAAATCGGCGCGCAATGCCGCCAGGCGCGTTTCGATATTGCTGTTGGCAGTCTTTTTCCTGGGGGCCATGTCTGAATCTCCAATGTCTGAAATGTGAAAATGCCTGAAATCATAAACAGTGCCGCCATCCCAATAGAGGCCTTGGGCAGGCAGGCGCAGGAGAGGGTCTCTCGCGCCCGAAAGAAAAGCCCAGGCGAGGGCGTTATACCAGTCAAAACTTGGGTCCCAGCCGTGGGTCGGGCCCATACAGGGGTGCGGCTTTAAGCCCAAAAACCGCCGCGCAGCCATGCGTTTTGGGCTGTTTTCGTAAGGCACGGGGTGGTTATGTTCCGGCGGTATTTTCAGGGGCGCGTGATGCGCGCCGGGGCAAACCAGCAGGATTGAGCCATGGCAGACAGTTTCGACGCGATTGTGATCGGGGGCGGCCCCGGAGGCTATAACGCGGCGATCCGCCTGGGGCAGCTTGGCTTGACCAGCGCCTGCATCGACAAGCGCGGCAGTTTCGGCGGTACCTGCCTGAATATCGGCTGCATCCCCTCCAAGGCCTTGCTCCATGCCAGCGAGCGCTTCCATGAAGCCCAGAGTGATTTTGCCAAGCTGGGAATCAAAGCGAAGATCGAACTCGATCTGCCAGCCATGATGGCGCAGAAGACCAAAGTGGTCGGCGAGCTGACCAAGGGTGTCGAATTCCTGCTCAAGAAAGCCAAGAGCGAAGCCATTGTCGGCGAAGCCCGCATCACCGCGGCGCCTTCAAATGGAAATTTAGGCAAGGTCGAAGTGAAGCTGGCGGATGGCAAGGTCCGCAATCTGACAGCCAAGCATATCATCATCGCCACCGGCTCCGATTTCGCGCCTCTGCCCGGAGTTACCTTGGATGAGAAGCAGATCGTGTCCTCCACCGGCGCCATCGCCCTGACCTCGGTGCCCAAGAAATTGCTGGTTGTTGGCGCGGGCGTGATCGGGCTGGAGTTGGGTTCGGTCTGGGCCCGGTTGGGCGCGGAAGTGACGGTGGTGGAATTCCTCGACCGCGTCACACCGGGGATCGACCTGGAAGTGTCCAAGACCTTCCAGCGCGTTCTCACCAAACAGGGCTTCACCTTCCATCTGTCCACCAAGGTCACTGGGGTGGAGAAGGTTGCCGGGGCGCTCAAGGTCACGGTCGAACCGGCGGCGGGCGGCGACAAACAGATTCTGGACGCCGATGTGATGCTGGTCGCCATCGGCCGTATCCCCTACACCGCAAATCTGGGCTTGCAGGAAGCCGGTATTGCGATGGACAAGCGCGGCCGCGTCATCACCGATCATCACTATCGCACCAATGTCGCGGGTATCTATGCCATCGGCGATTGCCGCGAAGGCCCCATGCTGGCGCACAAGGCCGAGGACGAAGCGGTGGCCTGCGCCGAGATCATTGCGGGCAAGGCCGGGCATGTGAATTACGATGCGATTCCCTCGGTGGTCTATACGTTTCCGGAAGTGGCGACGGTCGGCAAATCCGAAGAAGAGCTCAAGGCGGCCGGCATCGCCTATAAGGTCGGAAAGTTTCCCTTTACCGCCAATGCCCGCGCCAAGACCATTGTCGCCACCGACGGGCTGGTGAAAATCCTGGCCGACGCCAAGACCGACAAGGTGCTGGGCTGCGCCATTATCGGGCCGGAAGCGGGCAACCTGATTGCCGAAGTCGTGCTGGCGATGGAGTTTGGCGCGTCATCGGAAGACATTGCCCGCACCTGTCACTCACATCCGACTTTGTCGGAAGCGGTGCGTCAGGCGGCTATGGGCGTCGAAGGCTGGACCATGCAGATGTGACCAGCGCGGGTCTTTTGCCCTCTGAGTTCGTCGCTCGGTCGCTCATGGACGTTTTACTGTCCACTTCGCCCCCTCGCTCCTGCTCAGATGACAAAATCCCTCGCGCTGGCCACGCGTTTCTAATTGGTCAAATTAGCGAAGAACGGCAAACGCCGTTTGAAGAGACGGCGTCACTTCCGCCTAAAGCAGGCTCACCAGAAAAGTGAACACGCCGATCGCCACGAAAAACCCGACCCATGTCAGGCAGAACATGCCGGCGCAGCGATTTTGCTCTTTGTTGGACAGGACAGGATGGTGGACCATGGCCATGAGCGGCTCCCGCGCTTTGGTCCAGGGATTCTAGACCCATTCCTCCAACCCAAGAATGAACATTCCTTCCCGCACTGCACCAATCCGTCATTGCTTGCGCGAACGGAATTCAGCAAGGAGATGGATTTTGCGCCGTAATCCGCCTCTTGTCCCCGCCGCCTGATGGTCTAACGTCAATCCGATGCGCGCCAACCGAATTCGCGAATTATGGGCCGCCGGCAAGCCGGCGTTGAATTGCTGGATCACCTTGCCGGGCACCCTGGCGGCGGAAATGCTGGCGCATCAGGGGTGGGACAGTCTAACGGTCGACCTGCAGCATGGCGGCAGCGATTTTGCCTCGATGTGCGCCATGTTCGCCGCCATCTCCACCACCGATACGGTGCCCTTGATGCGCGTGACGTGGAACACGCCGGGCGATGTGATGCGGGCGTTGGATGCGGGGGCCTATGGCGTGATCTGCCCCAACATCGAAAGCGTGGAGGAATGCCAGCGTTTTGTGGGCGCCTGCCGCTATCCGCCGGACGGCTATCGCAGCTACGGGCCCAAGCGCGGCCTGCTCTATGGCGGCAAGGACTATGTCCATCACGCCAACCAGACGCTCCTGGCCATCATCCAGATCGAGACGCTACAAGGCCTGCAGCGGGTGGATGAGATCGCCCAGGTGCCGGGGCTGGACATGCTCTATGTCGGGCCCTCGGACCTGGGCCTGGCACTGGGCCGCGAAGCCCGGCAGGACCAGACCGATCCGGTGGTGATGCAAGCGGTGGACAAGATTTTGGGGGCGGCCAAGAAAGCAGGCCTGAAAGCGGGCATGCATTGCACCAGCGCCGAATATGCCCGCGAAATGATCGCCAAGGGGTTCGATTTTGTCACCGTGATCTCGGACGAAAATCTGCTGTCGCGCGGCGCGGCCGAGCGCACCAAGCTGGACTGATGCCATGAACGGGGCCGAGAGTCTGGTTCACACGCTGGCGGACAGCGGCATCGAAATCTGTTTCGGCAATCCCGGCACCTCGGAAATGCATGTCGTTGCCGCCCTGGACCGCGAGCCGAAGATGCGCGGGGTGCTGTGCCTGTTCGAAGGCGTGGTGGCGGGGGCCGCCGACGGCTATGCCCGCATGGCAGGCAAGCCCGCCGCGACCCTGCTGCATCTGGGTCCGGGCTTCGCCAATGCGATTTCTTTTTTGCACAATGCGCGCAAGGCGAACCAGCCCATCGTCAATATCGTGGGCGATCACGCCACCAGCCATTCCCAATATGCCCAGGCGCCGCTGACGTCCGACATCATGGCGATCTGCGGCTCGGTCTCCGACTGGCTGCATCAAAGCCGAACGGCGGAGCAGGTGGCAGGCGACGGCGCGCGGGCGGTCCAGGCGGCGCGGCAGGGTCAGATCGCGACCCTGGTGCTGCCGGCCGATTGCGCCTGGAACCATGCCCGCATGCCTGCGCCGCCTTTGCCGCGCATTGCACCCCGGATGGTTGAAGCCGCCGCCATCGAAGGGGCCGCCGCCGCCCTGAAGAATGGCAAGAAGACCGCACTGTTGCTGCGCGGCCCATGCCTGGAGCGCCGGGGCGTGGACGCGGCGGGCCGCATCGCGCAACACAGCGGCGCGCGGCTGCTGCATGACTATTTCACCCCCCGCCTGACGCGCGGCGAAGGCCTGGCGGAAGTCGAACGCATTCCCTACTTCGCCGAAGAGATCGTGGAATTTCTCAAGGAGCTGGAACAGATCATTCTGGTGGGCGCGCCGTCGCCAGTGACTTTTTTCGCTTATCCGGACAAGCCCAGCTGGGTGACGCCCGACGGTTGCGAACTGATCACTCTGGCGGAACCGCGGGACGATGCCACCGGCGCGCTGGAAGCAGTGGCGGACGCGCTGGGCGCAAAACAGCCGGGCCGCATCGTCAAGCGCCTGGTGCCCGACATGCCGGTTCATGCCGCTTTGGACGCCTTCAACATGGGCGCGATCATCGCAAGGCTGATGCCTGACAATGCCATCGTCTCCGACGATTCCCTCACCGCCGGGCCGGGGCTGCATCAATCCTTGAAATACGGGCCTTGCCATGACTGGCTGGTGCTGACCGGCGGCGCCATTGGCGATGCGCCGCCCATGGCGGTGGGCGCGGCGCTGGCTTGCCCCGACCGCAAGGTGATCGCGGTATCAGGTGACGGCGCGGCGATGTATTCGCTGCAGAGCCTGTGGACCATGGCGCGGGAAAGACTGGATGTCGTCACCATCATCTGCGCCAACCGCAGCTACAATATTCTCAATATCGAATTGTCGCGGGTAGGGGCGCTCAATCCCGGTCCCAAGACTCTGGCGATGCTGGACCTGCACGATCCCGAACTGGATTTCGTCAAACTTGCCCAGGGCATGGGGGTGGAAGCCAGCCGTGCCGCGACCACCACCGAATTTGCCGCTCAGTTCGCGGACGCGATGCAAAGGCGCGGCCCGCGTCTGATCGAGGCTGTGCTCTGAGCAGGACTTCCTGCCGCGCTGGCCCTTGATTCCGCTGTCGCGGCGGGCCGGCTTGGCACCATTTGCATTCGCGTGGTGCGCTTGAATGCAAATGGTGGCCCCGGTCTGAGTCGAACAGACACGTCCCTTTCGGAACAACGGATTTTAAGTCCGGTGCGTCTACCAGTTCCGCCACGGGGCCACGGACATTCAAATACTGAGGGCCGGGCTATTGTGCAAATTTGCCGAATTTCAACTGCGTCAGCGCCTAACGCGGGCACTAGTCCAGTTTGACCGAGCTGGCCTCGGGGTCCTCTAGGCACGACGGCTCCACAAAATTCCGATGGCAGCCAGGACGATGATAAACACGGCCGCGCCGCCGAGCAGGTAGGCATAGGAAGCGGTATGAACTGTTCTGGTAGCCCGCGCCAGAATAGCCGCAACCAAGGTGGGATCAGTCATGGCGGGACCCTAGCTCCAACCCTTGATCCCCACAATCTCGGGATTTCGGCAAACAGTATCGGTGTTCAACGCGGGGCACCGTTACAGTTTCACCTGGGGCTGTCGCTAAAGATTGTTCACCGGCCATCTGCCGGTGATCTTTTGCAACGCGGGAATTTCGTTGTTATCTGGCCGTACCGGAGCCTTATCCGCGTCGGGTGCCTCTGCCGCCAGTTCTTTGGACGATACCGCTTTGCGGACCCTGGGCGGCTGTAGTTTGATTTTTACCATCCTCCACGTCCCATTTCTCGATCAGCTTCACGATATCGCCGCACTGGTGCAGTTTGACCTATGGTTGCAGAACCATGACGGCCAATAGCCCGAGCGTTCCGGCCAAAAAGAAGAACATAATTGACCAATAGACAGTCGGTTTTTCCGCCCGAGACACTTTCCAGAACACCTGCGAACCGGCGTGGCCCAGATAAAATTCTCCTCGCCATAATATGTATGCGATGCCAGCAATGAAGAAGGTGGCAATCCCATATTTCATACTGCCGCTTCCCATTCCTCGATCAGCTTCACGATATCGCCAATGTCCCAAAGGCGCTGTTCAAGGCCGCAAGCCATCGCCGGGGACATACGGACGGCGCTGTTCATGCGGGCGAAGTTATACCGACAAGTGTACAGCGCGACCATGTGAACGTGGTTGCCGATCTTCTTGGAATGACCTTCTGTCAGTCGCGCAAACCGTCAGAGAGATCAGCTGTCGGCTTTGCGCTTCTGGCCTTGGGGTCCTTTAGGCATTGCCGCGCAGCTTCCTCATATAGGCCATGGTGCTCTTATAGTTTCGGACTACCAGCAGAAATGCGGCCAACAAGCCGGGAAGTATCTCTAAGCCAGCCATCCACTGGGAGGTGGGCTTGACGGTCAGCACCAGCACCATGCTGGTCGCCCACAGGGGAAGCCAAAGCCACTTTTTTAGGATCGGGGCCATTTCTGGACCGTAGCCCTCGGCCAGAAAGGCTTCAATCCCGGCTTCCGGTCAAACTGTA
>Ga0097621_100001065_pt1 | contig 19209 bp, 20 predicted proteins | sample KBSMisM72_FD_73165 | JGI IMG/M metagenome (GOLD analysis project Ga0097621, IMG submission 73165) | Miscanthus rhizosphere microbial communities from Kellogg Biological Station, Michigan, USA - KBS Miscanthus M7-2 (version 2) (version 2) | ecosystem: Host-associated > Plants > Roots >... | reverse complement strand
TACATATCGAACGACGCTATCGCTAAAGAGATGTTTGGCGTTACCACTGATCGTGGCGACAAAGACGGCGCTATTTTTGCCGAACAGGACAGGCGTATTGCCGCTCAACTGGAGGTGGGGAAGGTTGCTATTGTTGATGCTACGAATGTCAGACCAGAGGCACGTGAGCGGCTTATAGCAATAGCAGTGAAGCATCACCAGCCAGTGACGGCATTTTGTTTTAGGCGCGATCAAGCAACGCTGCTACGGCAAAATCAGCAGCGCGACGTGCAGGTGCCCGAAAGCATGGTGATCGAATATGCAGAGCTTATGCATAATGTTACCGACGAAAAGCTACACGCCGAGGGCGTGAGTACGATTATTGAGGTGTTGCCGTCATGACCAAGGAGCAGGGAACACTCTTCGATAAACGCACCTACAGAGGCCAGCAGCAGACGCACACCATAGCACCTCCTACGCCCGATATGTCCGTTGGGGCAACATTGCCCGCTTACCATGTGTACCTGAGCAGCGGGGCATACTCCAAATACACGCCAGATGACTTCACGGCCGATCTCAAGCGCTTTGCCTTGTTTATTGGCTCTAAGCCACTCTTAGACGTACAGACGGTCGATATTCAACAATGGATAGCAACACTCAAAGAAACCATGCCCGCCAAAACCGTGAGCCGCAAAGTATCAGCCGTAGGCAATTATTTTAGGTGGCTTGAGCGCGAAAAGGTACTTGAACGCAACCCAGCCAAAAACATACGCGCTCCCCGCGTCACCGCGCCATTGCCGGACATCCTGTTTAACAATGAGTGTGAGCGCTTGCTGGCTGCAGCAAGCAGCAACCCGCGCACGTATTTGCTCGTACTGCTGCTACTCGAAACCGGCATCAAAAAGGCGGAGCTGCTGGAACTCACGACTGATAATTTTGATTTTTCCAACAAATACCAGCCCGAATTATGGATTAAACACACTGGCAAGCAGATATTCAAAGACCGGCGCGTAAAGCTGCCTACGGAGGTCACAGACGTATTTAACGACTACGTACAGCAATACGGCGTGGCAGGCGTACTGTTTCCGTACACGCCGCGCTTTATCGAGCAAATGTTGACTGAGATTGCAAAACAGGCGGACATTACCAAAAAAGTAACGCCAGGTATTTTGCGCGATATGTTCGTGGTGCGCAGTGTAAAGCGCGGCCAAAAACTCGAAGAGTTGTTTGAAAAAATCGGACTGGCCAAGAGCAGTTACGACGATGCGCGGAAGAAATACGGACGACTGACCAGTGGGGCGCTATAACGGGTTGTTTCCCAGCCCGATCATTGGTATTCTATTGATTGAATTGATAGTGAATTAGCGCTCTATTGTTAGGAGTGCCAATTTATGTTACCCTAAAAACGGACTGTTATAAGAGAGGGAGAGCAGCGGGGGCTGCATTAGTTAATAGCCAGACGGACTCTTCCTGTCGCACACATAAACAAGATTCGGAAAATCGGCTTATTTGTGCAATCTCAGTCAAATGAGGGTGGGCGACACATTACAAACAAATAAAGGCATTGCTGCCTTTATTTGTCGGAAAATCGGTTCATTGCTTATGTTTTAAGCACAAGCCATATACTCGATAATACCCGATATTGCGAAAATGTGGAACCCCCAGTGAGCAAACAACAACACTAAACCAGTAGAAAGACTGGGGGATATTAAAAGATGGTAAAAGCACAAGTTGTATTCTTGCCAATTGGCGAGAAATCATGCGGTGACGCTATCGCGCTCCGTTTTGGCGACCTGGATTCAGGCGATCCGCAAAGAATTTATACTGTACTAATTGACGGTGGGTACACCGATGACTGGCAGAAAGTTAGCGCGCTAATGCGCAAAAACTTTAAAACTGACTTCATCGACCTAGTAGTTTCGACCCACCCCGATCAAGACCATATTAGTGGCCTAACAGGGGTTTTGCAAAATATCTCGGTCGGTAAATTATGGATGCACTTGCCCTGGCGACATTCCGGTGACTACCTTGTCGCACGAAAAGACGGCTTCATTAGTAAAAGGATGACCGAGTGGCTCCAAAAGTCCTTACAGGGCGCTAACACTTTGGCGGCGGCAGCTGATGTTGCTAAGGTAGCAGTTGAGGAGCCGTTTGCAGGGAAGCAGCTGGTTACACCTTACGGCACACTCACCGTTTTGGGGCCGAGCCTGCAATATTACGAGGAGTTATTGCCGCAAATTTTAGATAAATCAGCTGCTAAAGTACAGGCATCTTCCATTCAAACAGGCTACGAGAGCTTACTTGAGTTGTTGAGTAAGGGCGCTGATAAAGTAAAAACCATTTTCGAGTCACACCACCTTGAAACATTGTCAGACGACGGCGAAACATCCCCCGCAAACAACTCGAGCACGATACTTCTTTTTGAAAGCTCGGATGGTGCCAAAAAGTGGCTCTTTACCGGCGATGCGGGTATCCCAGCGCTTGATAGTGCACACAACGAACATTTGGCGCGTGGCGGTGGTGTAATCCATTTCATGCAGGTGCCTCATCATGGAAGTAAACGAAACGTTGGGCCTTCCGTGCTTAATAAGTGGCTTGGGGAAAGGACGCTAGAGCCAGGCATAAAGCGTGGCACCGCCTACGTATCAGCAGGCGAAAAATGCGAAAAGGATGGCCACCCAAAAAAAATTGCCCTCAACGCTTTTACGCGGCGCGGCTTTGAAGTTTTTGAGACAAGAGGCGGAAGCATAAAGCACGGCCACGCACTCGACGGTTTTACCGGCACAGTCTACCCGCTACCACTCTACGAGACTATAGATGAATAACATCGCCAGTTTGTTCACCTTCGACTACGATAGAGAAACCCAGCTATGGCCAGCCTTACTGCTGATGCTAGCTCCCCTTATCTCGCTCAATTTGTTAGGTTTGAATGTGAATAATGTAGTAGGCGCAACCGCTGGCGGAATAAGCTTAGGCGCTGTAATAACCGTTACGGTTGCGAAACTCATTCACAATACCGGCAAGGCTTTTGCGCGCCGGTATTTTAAGGGCTACCCCACCACCGTAACTTGTTTACGATTGCGAGAGCAAGGTGGTTATACCGTCGAGCAACGGCGCGCTAAGCTTGAGGCCGTAACAGGTGTGCAACTACTTACAAAACGACAAGAAACAGCAAAGCCAGCTGAGGCCGATGAACGACTCAACCATGCTATCAATATGGCCCGCGATAAGATGCGCGACCAAAAACTTTTCCCGCTCTTGTGGCGAGAGCTGAAGTCGTATGGGTATTGGCGTAATATGTGCGCCCTGAAGTGGTGGGGTATTGGCCTGGCGTCCATAAGCATTTTGGTTCCAGCAGTTGTTATGGTTATAGCACCACATGAGCATACCTTGCAGCGTAGTGCGGCCATGTTGTCGGGGGCTGCGTTTTTGTTGTTCTGGGTATTTGGTGTAGGGCAAAAGAAATTTGAAGCTGCTTCTGAGCGATATACCGACCAATTTTTCAATGGGCTGTTTCGACTTTAGATACTGGAACACAATTTTACCAACATGGCATAGCATGCTTTCTAACAGAGGTAGCGCCACGCCATCAGCAGCCTTGACATGGGTTTATGATGCATAAAAATACGGCCTACCCCTGTTATCTAACGTCGTAAAATGATGATTGTGCGACATATGCTATATCTACCCCCTTGTAGTGCTGATACACAAATTATTGCAAATCTGTGTAGTCATAGTACAATGGGTCTATGATTACTCGCACATATAATGACATCGAAGCATTGCTAAAACCTGGGCGTATATTGGTTATTTACGGGCCACGCCGCGTTGGTAAGACAACGCTTGTGCAAGAATACCTAGCACAAACGCCACTTAAATACCGTTCAGACATTGGTGACGACATTCGTATTGCTGATATTCTCGGCTCCCGTGATGCAACACGTATTTTGCAGCACGTGGAGGGCTTGGAATTATACGTTATTGACGAGGCGCAACTTATTCCTAATATTGGTCAAGGGCTTAAAATACTTGCTGACCAGCGGCCAGATCTACTCATTATCGCAACTGGCTCATCGTCATTTGACCTTGCGCAAAACATTGGTGAGCCACTTGTAGGACGTAAAAAAACAATTACGCTCTATCCCCTTTCACAGCAAGAGCTGTTATCTGAATACAGTAATCGTGCTGAACTCAAAGAACACCTAGAAGATTTTTTGCTGTACGGCTCCTACCCTGCTGTAGTGACGGCCAAGACCCGCGAAGAAAAACTAGAATACCTTGATGAGCTAGTCGGCTCTTACCTGCTTCGTGATATTTTGGCATTAGAACAAATAAAGTCGTCGGCTACACTCGTAAATCTGTTACGCATGCTAGCCTTTCAAGTTGGTAGCGAAGTGTCATTGAACGAGTTGGCAACAAAATTACAGATCAACGTACGCACTGTCGCCCGCTATATCGACCTGCTCGAGAAGTCGTTTGTTATCGTGCGCCTAGGGTCATTTAGTCGCAATTTGCGTTCGGAAATTGCCCAGAAGAGCAAATATTACTTTCTCGATAACGGGGTTCGTAACGGTGTCATTTCACAATTTAATTCGCTCGATTTACGCAACGACATTGGGCAGCTCTGGGAGAACTTTGTATTTACGGAACGACTAAAGCACCGCGCGTATACCCCTATCAGGCGGCAAACCTACTTTTGGCGAACGTATGGTCAGCAAGAAATTGACTTTATCGAAGAGGGCGACGGCCAATTAAACGCCTACGAGGTAAAGTGGTCAAGCAGCGCTCGTGCGACTGCCCCGACTGATTGGTCTACAACCTACCCAGACGCAACTTTTGAAGTAGTTAATAGAGATAACTACCTTGACTTTGTAGCTTCAAAGCCAAAGAAATAAACTGACTCAAAGACCTTTAACTAATTCGTCGAGGCTGATCTTAAAGGCCTTGGCGATCTTCTTCATGGTGTCTAGTTTTGGCTCGTATTCGTCATGCTCAAGTGCGCTGATGTAGCTACGAGAGGTGCTGATTTTATCCGCAAGGCTTTCCTGGGACATCTCGAGAGAGCGGCGCATTTTTCGCACTCGCTTACCAAAAGAATCATTTAATTTGTATGGTATATCAGACATTATGTACTTAACACTAGACAATTTGTAAGATTACTACTACACTGCAAACAGTACGTTTTGTACTGAACGCAATACATTTATAGATAATAAAGTGAGTTTGTAGTGTCACTTAAAACGCAGGATATCGTTACATCACTTCGAGATATTGCTTCGCTGCGACAAGAACATTTTATAGTGTTTTCTCTTGATAGTGGACACCGGATTATTGAGAGGCGCACGGTTTTTATCGGCACTCTCACCAGTGTTATAGCGCACCCACGCGAAGTTTTTGCAGCCCCGATAGAAGACAGAGCCGCCAGTATCGTTGTTGCGCACAATCACCCTTCGGGCGATGTAGAACCAAGCAGCCACGATATTAGCACCACACAACAACTAATTGCCGCAGGGCAGATTTTAGGCGTGCCAGTGGAAGATCACATCATTGTGGGTGGCAAAAAACATTTTAGTTTTCTGAAGCATGGGCTTATGCCTCAAGACTTTTATGGGGAAAAGGAGGGTCACGAATGAATGGGTTATACGTTGAGGAACACGTACTTGATGGCAATACGTCGCTATCCGGTGATATTGCCAAACATATAGCCGACCGACTTACATACGGTGGTACGGTCATTGTGGCGAAACAGCCAGTAGCACTGTTGTCGTCGGTTTGTAAGCAATGGGCGATATTGCTACGTCGTTTAGAAAAAGAGCGGTCGAGTACGCTCACTGCTACCAAAATTATGGCTTTGACTAAAAAGATCGCACTGATGCGACAGGCAGATTTCGTCGCGCAGTCACCTCGCGATGCGTTGGGTGCAGGGGTTATTTTTGCTACTGCCGAGCAGTTGCTCGAGTTCGCGCCACCTTGCTCAACCATGTATGTAGCCACCCCGACCAACAAAGAGACAATGCATAAAATTACTAGCTTTATGCCAAAAGACGGGATCGTAGTTATCTATAGGAGTGCAATATAATGTTGGCACTGTCTATGTCTAAGCTACATGCTGGTATACTCAGATTTATGAGTAACACCACCAAAGAGTCACCAAGACAGCAGCAAAAGGCGTCTGTAATGATGCAGTCACGTTGGTTTTACATATTTGGTATTGTGGCCGTTGTCATTTTACTAGCAAGCTTTATACCTGGCGGCGAAGCGCTCCGTTTTCTCCTTGTACCTCTTTTTGGCTGGTCGTCGTTTATTTGGATGTTACGCCGCTACGGATTTAAGAAAGTGTTTCGGGCGGTCTTTATTGGCTTCCTAGTCATGGTGTTTACGGGCTGGATATTCTTGCTCTAGAGAGTAAAAATATTAACTTCTTATTTATTTTGATGCCGTTTAAAAACTAAAAAGTGTGGATTTCGGTTATGCTATTTTCATACATACCATATGATGATATATTGAGGTTTGTTGCAGGGAATAGTTTGGAGGGATTGAGAGATTATGCGTATTCCTAGTTCTATAAAGGTACTCGCGGCTTATGGAGCCGTTGTTTCGCCACTGTTCGTAGCAAGTGCTGCTTTTGCAGCAACTCCTGAAGGTGCCACACAGGTACAGAACTTCATGCAAAACATGATTAACATGGTCGCTGGTCTAGCTGGTACCGCCGCAGCTGGTGGTGTTGTCTGGAGTGGCATCATGTATATTGCTGCCGGTGGGAACTTACAGCATGTCGAACGAGCAAAATCTATTTTTAAATATTCAATGCTTGGCCTTGTGTTGTGCCTTGCGGCATTTGCAATTTCCAACCTAGTTGGGTCACAGGCAAGCTCAGCGTTCGGAAAGTAAGGCTATGAGCATGATAGCCGCGCTTCCCCTCACCTCCTTGGCTACCGCGGCTGGTGCAACGAACTCTATGCAGTCGTTTGTTGTGCCGTTACTTTCTATTCTCGATACAATCGCTGGTCTGCTATCAGTACTCGGCATCATGTACAGCGGCTATTTGTTTATGACAAGTTCGGGCAATACCAACCGTTTGCAACACGCCAAACGGATGCTTCGTAATTCCATTATTGGTTTGGTGATCGTTCTTGCAGCGGCAGCCGGTACGGCAATCTTGCAGCACGCTTACACCGCGCCTGCTCCTGGCTCGAAAAATGCCCTGCCATCAATTGGTGCGATACAGCCACAAAAGACCTCTGATAGTTGGTCGGTGATACTTATTGACGCCCTCAGTGGGTTCTTTACCAACATAATTACGTCACTTGCCAGCCCCCTCTTAAATCTATTAGCGAAGTTTACCGACAGTACCCCTCTTATGGCGGGGCAGCCGGAAATTTTCAATATGTGGTTAGTGCTGCTTGGCATTGCTAACGTCCTTTTTACCCTTGTCATTGCTCTGCTTGGTTTTCGAGTTTTGAGTGCAGAAATGTTTGGCTTAGGCGAAATCGAACTACGCTCTATTCTGCCGCAAATCGGACTTATTTACCTCTTAATGAATGTGTCGATTTTCGCCATAGACTTAATAATATCGCTCAGTAACGCCATTATCTCGGCAATATACGCAGGCTTTCCAGGCACAAATATTTGGAAGGCACTTATTGGGGTGACTGTAAATGCGAGTGGATTACCGCTTGTGTCACTCCTCTTTTTTATTGTTTTTGTAGTGCTTGCATCAATGCTAGTCATCTACTACTTTGAGCGATTAGTGATCTTGTTCTTAGGTGCTGCACTCGCGCCGCTCGTAGTACTTTTGTGGCTACTACCTGGGTTTAGAGATTTTGCTAACAACCTTATACGCACCTACATTACTGTCGTTTTTGTGCTGGTAGTACATGTGGTCATCTTGATGATTGGCTCGAGTTTCTTGAACAGTGAAATGATCGGTTCAACTGGTATATCCAACCCCCTAACAGACATTATTGTGGCCATCGCCGTCATTAGTACGCTCATTGGCACGCAACGATTTATGGTGCAAATGGCAGTCATTAGTTCAGGGGCAAATTCAGTGCGCACCATGGGCAAGCAGTTTGCAACAGGTATGCGCTACACCGCTGACAAAATGGACGACTACGCAGGCTCGCAAATCGCAGGTATGGCACCGGAAATCAGAGCGCAGTACGCATTGGCAATACTGGGGACTTTGGAATGAGAAAATCGGTAGTGCCCGCTCAAATTACCACGGTTGAAGATCGTGTGCTTGGAAATCTTACGCCTTACCAAGCAGGATTGATTAGCGCACCACTCGTTTTTGGAATAGTGGTATATGCAATGCTTCCGCCTAACTTCCACCTCGTCATGTACAAAATAGGCATCGTGGTTGGTCTCGAACTTATAGGAGGCGTGTTGTCTATCAAGAAAGACGACCAAATGTTAGCTTTCTGGATTGCCAAACGACTGCGCTACAATATGCGGTCACGCTTATATATCTACGATAAAAATGATGACTTTTTGCGAAGTAATGTAGCCGAAATTCCACAATCTGATATCGACGAACAGCAAGAGACAGAGGCGGCAAAAACACCAACGCTAGCAACGTCCGAAATTGGGACAGGTGAAATTGTACGGATTGAACAGATAATGGCCGACGAACGCGCAAATTTGCGCTTTAAGGCGGGAAAGGACGGTAAATTATATGCCCTTATTGAAGAAATCAAATAGCAAGGCAACATCATCACGTCGCCAGATTGCCATTAAAGGTGTTGAAGGCAATATTTTAGAGCTACCTAACAATGAGTTTCGGTTGGTCATTGCTGCATCCGCAATAAATATCGAACTTAAAAGCGAAGCAGAGCAGGATGCTATTATTGACACCTACCAGCGGTTTTTAAACTCCCTCCCCTGCACTATACAAATTGTCGAATACATCAAAGAAATCGACATCGAAAAATACCTTGAAGGCTATGAAAGTCGTCTGCACCAAGGAAAAGCAAAAATCAACAAAGAGCATATCGAGCAGTACAAAAAATTCGTACGTGGACTCGTTAAAACAAATAAGATTTTAACCAAGCAATTTTATATTGTTATTCCTTACAAGCATAAGGGGAAGCCAAGCATAGATGTCGTACAAGACCAGCTGAACATGTACTACAAAATCGTGGAGACCGGCCTCAAAAAGATCGGTATTCACACGCGGCAACTAAGCGGCATAGAGATGTTGGAGTTGTTTTACAACTTCTATAACCCTGAAATGGCAAAATTCCAGCCGCTGCGCGCACAAACTATTGAGATGTTATCTAAGCAATACATTTAGGCGATATGACTATGAAAAACCCTATAGAACAGATCAAAGATTACCGAAAAAAGCGAGCTGAACAGCCTAAGCACTATATGTTGCCTTACGGCGAGCAAGACGTAATGGACATTATTTCGTATGACGCGATGGAGGAACAACCCGACTATATACGCATCGGCAAGCAGTATATGCGTACATTGTTTATTTCTGGATACCCGGCGGAGGCAGAGACAGGTTGGATGGATAGTCTTACCAACTTTCACCATAATGCGATCATCACGCAGCACATAGAACAAGTGCCAACTAACGAGGCACTAAAGATTTTGCAGCGTAAAATCACCGAACTACAATCTGCCAGATTAGGCAAAATGCGCAGTGGTAGTGAAGTCAGCCCAGATATTGAAGACCCTTTACGGGACGCCAAGGCACTGCGTGGTGAGATCAGGCGTGGACAGGAGAAACTATTTCAAGTAAGCATCTACGCAGCGCTCACTGCCCCCACACTCGAAATCTTGGACGAAACAACACAAATGCTCGCTTCATCATTATCAGCACGGCTGTTTTACACTAAAGTTGCTGCACACCAGCAACTAGAGGGTTTGCAATCCATCTTGCCGCGCGGTGAAGATGCACTGGCGCAAAAACGTAACCTCAAGACTACTACAACCGCGTTAGCACTCCCCTTTACATCGTCTGAACTCGTCCAGGAGAGCGGCATTTTATATGGGGTTAATAACTCCAATAATTCACTCGTCATTCTTGACCGCTACCAACTACATAATGCCAATAGCATCATGTTTGGTGCGTCCGGTGGTGGCAAAAGCTTTACTGCCAAAGTAGAAATCGCTCGCCAGCTCGATCAAGGTACACAGGTGATCGTTATCGACCCTGAGCGTGAATATGAAAATCTTACAGAGTCGTACGACGGCACGTACATTAAGCTCGCCGCTAAATCAGACCAGAAGATAAACCCTTTCGATTTAGCAACAACGGTGCATGATAAAGCCTCACTTGCAGCGCATGTACAAGACCTCACTCAAGTAATTACGGTGATGGTGGGTGGCCTAGACGACGAGGAACGTGCAGCTGTAGACAAAGCTATTATGGCAATTTATACAGATAAAAAGTACCAGAAGAAAAATGGTAAACCGCCGCTACTTGCCGACTTCTATAGCGCTGTAAGCAACCTTGGCCACCACAAACTATGCGCTCGCCTAGAAAAATATACGACAGGCTCACTCACTGATATTTTGGACAGCCATACTAATATCGATCTAAACAACCAGCTCGTAGTATTCGACATCAAGGAGTTGCCTGAACAGTTAAAGCAAATAATGATGCTCATCATTGCTAACTTCGTGCAAAACCAAGTTAAAGCAAAGCCTGAAAAACGGCTACTTGTTATTGACGAGGGTTGGCTACTGCTCGAGCATGAGGAAAGCGCCAAATTTGCAGCTGGACTAGTGCGCCGCGCCCGCAAACACTTCCTAGGTGTGGCTTTCATATCGCAGCAAGCAAACGACTTCTTAGACAACAAATATGGCCGTTCGATTGCCGCAAACAGCGCACTTCGTATTTTGCTGAAACAAGATACAACCACTATTGAAAAAGTAGCCGCTGAGTTCAAATTAAGCGATAAAGAAAAACGAGATTTATTAACGTGCGACAGAGGTGATGCGATTCTCATTGCCGATCAAAACCATGTAGCCGTGCATATTGTGGCTTCTGATGAGGAGCGGCCGCGCATTACGACAGACCCGGCCGAATTACTTGCGCAATGAACTTTGCGTTAATGGCGCTCGGTTTTCTAGTGAGAACCAAGCATTTTAAGATACTGCTCGGCATCATGGTGGCGCTGATTATGCTGCCAGCGTGTACCGTGGTCGTAATAGCTGCGGCACCACAAGCTATACTCGACCAAATTTTTGGCAGCTCTGCTAATGCAAGCGCTCTCAACCCTGCACCGAGTGGGATTGTTATTCTTGGCGGCTTTTCGTATCCAGGAGACGAATATGCGCCAGGTAACTGCACGTACTGGGTATATGCACGTCGTGCGCAGGTGGGTGAGCCTATTCCTAACACATGGGGCAATGCTGATACTTGGGGGTCGCGCGCGAAATCTGACGGCTATCTTGTCGATCATACCCCGACACAATATGCCATTATGCAAAGCAGCACCGACACTATCTATGGGCCTGGTCACGTTGCCTTTATTGAGAGCATTGAGCCAAACGGCAACTGGGATATATCTGAAATGAACGTGGGTGGCCTCTATATTGTTGACCACAAATCAATGCCACCAGTCGCAGCGCAAAACTATAATTTCATTCACGTTAAGGAGTAATATGACTGCTTCGAGTATTCAAAATACTGCAAACCATTACATCGGCTGGCTATTGGGGGCTGCTAAATTCCTACCCGTGGTTGTCGTCACGATTATTGCTGTCATTGTGCTTGTTTTAGTCATACGTCTGCTACTTCGCCTCTGGAATTGGCGGACAATACTACGACAAAAACACGTATTTATAGAGGTAACACCGCCCGCAACTTCGACGAAAACACCACTGGCAACCCAGGAACTATACGCTGTACTGCACGGCATCGGTGCGCGGCGGACACTCAAAGATAGGTTGCTTTATGGCAATATGACATTTAGCGGTGAACTACCCTCTAATAAAAAGCAAGGCGTCCGTTACCTATTTAGAGCATCCGTCCAAGAAGCAACTGCCGTACAGAAAAGCATCAACTCATTTTTGCCAACAGCCAAAACCCGCATTGTTGACGACTTTTTACCAGAACAGATGAGCCAACGCTGGATACAGGTTGTCGAGTTCAAGCAGCAAAAACCCTACCCTTTCCCCTTAAAAGATCAGTTTTCATTCGCCGATCATGACCTAAGCACGTATCTCACCAACGCCATGACCGGCCTGCAGGATGATGAGTTTATGGCGTTTCAGGTCGTGGCTACGCCAGTCGTGATACGTGACGCGCAAGTGGTCGTTGATAAATTACTCCGCAATGAAGACCTGCTAGCGCATCTCAGTAGAGGCAGTCACACTATTGGATTGCAGCGTGCTACAAGCGGGTTTTTCTTCTTTCTATCAAGTATCGTTGGCTTCGTGACAGACATGCTTTACAGTGGTTCGCAACAAACCGCAACCACTGCCGAAAGCGACCAACGAAACCAGCGTGAAATCGCCATGCGTAACAAGCCCGCTCGGTCAATTAGTTCACTCGAGCAAGCACTGCACGATGCAATGTATAGCAAGGTAAAACAGCCGAAATATCGCGTTGAATTACGGGCGATTGTGGCCGTAAATGACAAACAGGAATTAAAGCGACGTATTAAGGGGTTAGCTGCAACCTTATCATCGCTCGATACGGAGTATCAATCTTTGCGCCCACGCTATAATTTCCCTTATATTTTCAGAGGTAAATATCGACTTTTTACATTCACACACCGCCTGCCAAGCCTGTTACCCCATCGTTCAGCAGTGCTTGCGGCGTCAGAGTTAGCCAGTATCTACCACTTTCCTGCTTCAGCTAGCGCGACAACTGATTTAGCCACTTCTTACAACCGTACACTTGGTGCTACCACATCACTACGCCGTACTAATCAGTTTGATGTCATCCTTGGCGAGAACGTCCACCAAGGAGAGACTACCCTTATCGGCCTAAGCGCACAGGAACGAGACCGCCACGTTTACATTGTCGGCGGCACTGGCAACGGTAAAACGACAATGGTAGAAAACGCTATAGTACAGGACATTCTCAGTGGTAAAGGCGTCGGTTTTATTGACCCGCACGGCGATGCTGCTAAGAAAATATTACGCTACATACCAGAGGAACGCATCAAGGATGTGGTCTATTTTCACCCTGATGATATTGATTTTCCGATTGGCCTTAATCTGCTCGAGATCGACCCCGCCATACAAGGCAGCGAACGGGTGAAGCTTGAAATTAAGATCGTCAACATGGTTGTTGAGGTGCTACGTAAAAGTTTTTCAGAAGATGCCAGCGGTGGCCACCGCATCGAGGCCATGCTACGTAACGGCCTGCAAACTGCCATGACTGTTGAGGGCGCTACCCTGTTTACAATTACAAAACTTATCAGAAATGCCGCATTTCGCAAAAGTGTCATCAACGAACTAGAAGATGAGCGCCTGATTGAGTTCTGGAATGATGAATTTGCAAAAGCTGGTGATATGCAGCGCGTTAGTATGACCAAAGGTGTCACCCTAAAACTTGACCGCTACGAGAGCGACCCCGCAGTTGGTCGTATTCTTGGACAGCAAAAATCAACCATTAACTTTAGTGACATCATCGACAACAAGAAGATACTTATTTGCGACCTCTCAAAAGGTGAAATTGGCTCTGATAACGCCTCCCTCATTGGTGCATTGATTTTGACATTTCTACAAGTGGCCGCCGAACAGCGGGCGCGTATAGAGCAGAGTGAGCGTACACCGTTTCACCTGTACGTCGATGAGTTTCAGAACTTTGCCACGAGGAGTTTTACCGAAATGGCAAGTGAGGCGCGTAAGTACGGATTATTCCTAACAATAGCCGAGCAAACCACCTCACAGATTGAAGATAAACAGCTACTAGGTCAATTACTCGCCAACGTTGGTACAATTGTGACATTCAGAACTGGCAACCCAGCCGACGAAAAGATGTTACTTCCCTTTTTCGGACAATTCTTAACCCCTGGTGAGATCAATAACCTGCCAGCTTATAACTTCTATGCACGTATCAGTTCTCAGGAGTCACAACCCCCTGTCTCTGGGCAAACCATTTTACTCAAAGATGACGGCAGTAAGGACGTTGCAAAACGCGTTATAGAAGCTTCACGACAAACCTATGGCCATAAATATATGCCTACGAAGCCACGTAAAGCCGCAGGAATAGCGAAAGGCACAAAAAGCAACAAGATTACCAATCCAACTAAAGAAGTCCGCTAAGCGGCTTATATGCAGCCATTTTGCTGTTAAGCTTTCGACATCGCTTTTGCAGGCAATCATAGAGTGGTCTTAACCAGATGGTTGCTATATTTACCTTTGAATACTTTCGATTAAAATAAGCTCGCATATAACAGATGAAATACGTACACGTTTACGTGTACGTATACAAGACTAGATAACCTTACTCACCCTCTAAGCTCATGGCTGTTTCAGGTTCGTCTGCTAAATGCCAGATGCGTGTATTTGCAGCTAGACTTTTAAGGGCATCTTTAGCAGCCAAGTAAAAATGCAAATCAGGGTGGTTTTCTTTTGCTATACGTTTCGTCAGGCGTTTTTGTACAAGAGTGGTGTCACAGAGTGCAAGAATATCCGGCAATTTGGTTTCGGTCACTTCCCATGTACCAGCGTCGGCATAGTCGGCGTACTGCTTGATACGCCGAACGTGAAGATAAAAAGGTACGTCCTGTTGGTGGATGGTAAGGAAGTACTGTTTTGTCTCACCCCCCACCTCTAGGCGTAAGTAGGCGTCTAATAGTGAACGTGGGAAATGATCGTAAGCTGCTAAGTCGTTTTTGGTAAAGAATTGCAGCTTATCACCGTACTGCTCACGCAATAGACAATAGGCATGCAAAACATCAAGATTGCGGGCAATAAACTGATCTGTAGCTGTTTGATCGCGTCTGATATTGTGCAACGCCTTTTCGTCATAAGTGTAGCCCTCCTTGGGCTGGCTCCGAAGTACACGCAATCCGTCGGGTAACAGAAAGTACGCAGCGGGTCGATGCTCGAGCCTATAGTGCGACTCGTATCGGCGGCCAATATAACCCTGTTCTGCTAAAGTTTGCAGCCTCGGATACACTGTTTTAGCGTCCTTTCCACCTTGGTAGAGCGCTGTAAGCTCGGTAGTCACAAAACGAAAACGATAGATCAAATGAAGAATTGCAACCTGTTTTTGATTAAGCTTTCTACGTACTTCACTCATTAATTTCAGTATACAGCTTATGTTTTTTACCATCTAACTCGAACGATGAATAGCTAGGCTGAGCCGACGATGTGTTGTTTATCAACAGAGACGGCAAAACCTCGCTTTTGTTGGTTCTGTTGATAAACAATGCAGCGTTGTGCGAACCCCAGGCTTTATTATTCCAAACCCCTACTGCGTCTTCTTATATGTATATATAAGGATAAGGAGAGAGAAATAAAGGAAATAACAGTGTAATTTTAAGAATAAAGTAGAGATTTCGGAAACTACAAAATTAACTACGTCAACGTGTACGTATACGTATACAAAAAGAGGCTAGTTCGCCTCTGTTTGCTTACGTGTATACGGTTTACGATTGTACTTTCTTAGCAACAAATCAAATGCTTCGTTAAGCATTGCCGTATTGGTACTTCCCTCTTTGCTCACCAAGTCTAAGAACTGACCTTTAAGCTCTTTGTCTACCCAACCAGAAAACCGCTCGTGCGTTTCTTCAAATCGCTGCTTCTTTTGTTGCCTCGACTCAGGTTTATCTACCTCTGTTGATACAGGAAGATGTAGATCTTTTTCGCTTGATTGCAGTAATGGATTAACAAACTTTTTTTTATCGGCCATCGCCTAGACCCACCCTTTCAAGTATTTCTTCGGCCAACTGTTTGTATGCCTCTGCCGCCTTGCTCGTTGCCTCATATTCAAAGATAGATTCCGCCTGATTGTGGGCATATTCAACTGCAACATTCTTAGGGATCGTCGTCTTAAAGAGCTTGTCGCCGTATTGCACCCCTATAGAATGGAGAACGTTTTTATTTATGACCGTACGCTCATCGAGCGTTCCAAACACTCCTAAAACAGGAAGTTTCAAATCAAGGTTTTGGCGTAGTGATGCCATTGTTTCTTCAAGCACACCACTACCGATAAGCGCAAAAGTAGAGAGCGTGAACGGAATAAGAACCTCTGTGCAAGCAACAAGTGCGTTGATTGTGAGTATGCCTAACTGAGGTGGGGTGTCAATGATTATAAAATCGTAGTGATCTGTGATTGGCTTAAGCGCACGCTCAAGTCGTCGTTCCCTACCATGTGCAGATGCCATAAGTACATCAGCGGCACTTAGGTTGATAGAACATGGCACAACAGATAGGTTTTGATGCTTAGTGGCCTTTATAGCCTGCGCAATAGGCAGGTTCTCTTGTAGAACCTCGTATAAACTCTTCTCGTATTCGAGCGAACCTAGCAATGCATATGTGGCATTGCACTGCGGGTCAGCGTCAACAATGAGCACTTTGTGACCTTGATCGGCCAACGCGTACCCAATATTAATTGCACTGGTTGTTTTTGCTACCCCGCCCTTGTTGTTAGTTATACAAAATATATGCATTTTCTCGATGTCTTGTTTACGTTTACGTGTACGTAAACGTACTATAACAACAGTGTAGAACGTTTGCAATAGTCATCATGTTTACGTGTACGTAAACAATTACGTAAACGTCTACGTACACGTAAACGTTTTGTATTACATTTACTTCTTGTTTTACATGTATTCAATACAAAATTTCCTCAAAATATTTGCATTTTATGGCAAATAGCGATAAGCTTAATCATAACTAGTGATAACCGGTCAATCTGTAGTTATTTTGCCTGATTTTCATTAGTCACAAGAGGGTTTTGTAAGTAGTTGAGACATTGACATGTCTGGGCCGTTGCTGTATGATGGTCATATAACTACAGATTGCTGGTTTTCATCGAAACAGTGACAAAAAGCAAAAGCCCTCTCGGGGCTTTTTTGCTATCTAAAGCCCCTCTGTAAAACATTAAAAGAGGGAACTTATTAAAATGGCTACTGAAATAGCGGGCAACATACTTGCCAATCGTCTGGCCGAACTCAAACAAAAACAGGGGTCATTTGACACCGCTAGGATTATCGAGCTACCGGCAGTAGAGCGCATAATCATCAAACCCCGTAGCTCGAGCTGGGAAGAACTAGAACTAAAACTGCGCAAAGTGGTGAATTTTGCCGGCCTTATGAAAACAGCCCGTGAGCTATACGACCAAGGGTACGGCGCAGAGCTAGAAACAGCGATGGAAATTGCCACCGCAAAGGCACGTAAAAGCCCGCTTTGCATGTTTGCCGCCATGATTAGTAAGAAGGCGGGGAACTGGGAAAGCGTCACTCTAAAAATGGTACGTGACACTTGGGAAGTGCGCCGAAACACACTTGAGGTCATGGACAAACTTAAACTTAAAGCCGAGAGTACGAAGGCAATACTAGCAATGGCCTGGCGGCTCAAAGGCTCAATCATTCGCTTCCTGGGTATCGCTACAGAGCAGGGGACAGGCATAAATAACCCGGCCGGGGTATTCTTTGCGCTGACCAAAAAGACAACTTAACGCCAGCAGCAATAAAAAACCGAACCAGCCGACGCGCTGGTTGTTTGCATTGGTCAAAGGCTATTTTTTACACCATAACGCTTATGAAATGCAAATACTGCACCATCACCACAGGAATAATGCAAAAACTAGCCGCTGTCGCACTATGCTCGAGTGCGTAGCATTTCAGAAAAACGCCAAGACACGGAATTGCGGTCATGTTTTTACAGATTACAATGCAAGAGTTAATTGTAAGAACTCCTTGTTAAGAGTTTTTTGTTTAAGAACTGCCACGCCACAAGTGGCATTCGTGGAGATAAAAATTAAAACTTATGGTTAGCTACTTGCAGATTCCGAGGCAAATAAATGAAGGGTGAAAAGTTGGTATAATCAGGACATGAGCGACGAGAGAAAGCAAAGCAACGATGGCAAGCACTATGAGCAGCGCTCTTACGAAATCATTGGCAAGATAAACCCGACTGAGGAAATCGCTCACAATGTACGGATTACAGGCCGCTTTAGCCGTGATCGTAAAAGACAGATTGACGTAAAGTTGGGAGACTATGATTTTGTAGTCTTTGAGTGCAAGGACTGGAAGACGAAGATCGGGCCGGAAACAGTAGGGCAGGCGATGAGTTTGTTTGATGACGTTGGTGCGAAGCATGGAGCGGTTGTATCGAATTCTGGTTTTACCCCAGGTGCGATAAACTACGCCAAAGCAAAAGGAATTGACCTACTGAGCGTTGTAGACACAGATGACCCACAGATTAAGGCTGCCTTAGCTACGCATGTTCTCGTCGAAGATGCCCAACCACGCTATCAGACTTTCGGAGTGGAGGCGCAAGTGTTAGGTGCGCCAGCAAGTTTGCCCGAAGACCCAAGGAACCAGGCAATTATACTGCCCGATGGAACCCGCACTACATTCTATGGAGTGATACGCGATGCGTGGAACGATGACAATACGCTGGATGAAGTGGGCTGGCACGATATAGAGCTGCACAACGTTCAAGTAGAAACGGCGGACGGCAGATTTATACATGCTGATCGATTTACTGCCAGGTATGGCGTAGTTAATCAATTTTCGACTATGGACGTTGGCATTGAGTCTGCCGAAGGTATGTACAATGTGCTTAATAACACCTTTGCACTAACCAGTGATCATGTCACTTTTAACCCCGTTGTGATGGAAGAAATTGACGAGCGCAGCACAGTTATTACTTTTGAGGAAATGGTGAAGCAGAGAGATGCTAAGAAGTTCGGTGCCATCTTGGGTATTAAGTCGATGCTACCACCCGAGCCTCCGATGGATGCTATACCACGTACCGAAGTGGATTTGTAAAGAGACGCTGGACTTCGCAGAGTCATAACGCCTCTCAAAACTTCTATACATTACTTGCTATTCCTTTTCTGAGTTCTCATTTTTTGGACTTCAAAATGCAAATAAGTGGGGTGGAGAGTTCCATATGACTCTGCGAAGTAGTATAGTTATCCGTATGGAATCCCTATTCAATAACCTCCCACCAGTCACCGGCCTCGTGCTTCTCATCGGCGCTCCTGGCTCTGGCAAATCAACGTTTGCCACGCAACTTGTTGCACACCAGCACCTAGCCGAAGGAGTGTACATATCGAACGACGCTATCGCTAAAGAG
>Ga0097621_100001064_pt1 | contig 19218 bp, 19 predicted proteins | sample KBSMisM72_FD_73165 | JGI IMG/M metagenome (GOLD analysis project Ga0097621, IMG submission 73165) | Miscanthus rhizosphere microbial communities from Kellogg Biological Station, Michigan, USA - KBS Miscanthus M7-2 (version 2) (version 2) | ecosystem: Host-associated > Plants > Roots >... | reverse complement strand
GCCAGCATGGCATAGGCGGCTTCCGGGATCATCGGCATATAGATGGTGACGCGGTCGCCTTTTTGGACGCCGCGGGCTTTCAGCACATTGGCGAATTTGCAGACTTCCTCGTGAAGCTGCCGGTAGGTGATGTGCTTTGAGTCTTTTGGATCGTCGCCTTCCCAGATGATGGCGGTCTGCTTGGCGCGTTTGGCGAGATGCCGGTCGATGCAGTTGGCCGAGACGTTCAGAGCCCCGTCCTCGAACCATTTGATGGAGAGATTGTCCGGGTCCCAGCTGACATTCTTGACCTTGGTGAAAGGCTTTGCCCACTCCAGCCGCGCCGCTTCCCGGCCCCAATAGCCGTCTGGGTCGCGCACGGACTCGTCATAGGCGGCCCTGTACTGGGCTTCCGTCATGAAGGCGCGCTCTTTCCATTCTTCCGGCACGGGAAAAAGACTGTCGGACATTGTATGGTCTCTGGCTTGTGGTCTTTTAAGGTTGCTTGAGGCGCGATGGTGCTATGATCGCCGCTCAAATCGCAAGGCGTCTGATGCAGCTTCATCTTTCCACCTGGCCCGAGGTCGAGGCCTATCTGGCCCGGTCCAAGGCCATCCTGATCCCCATCGGTTCCACCGAACAGCACGGCCCCAACGGGCTTTTGGGCACCGACGCGCTGTGTCCGGAAATCATCGGCAGCCGCGCGGGCAACGAGGCGGGCTTTCTGGTCGGGCCCACTTTCAATGTCGGCCAGGCGCAGCATCACATGGGATTTTCCGGCACCATCACCTTGCGCCCCTCCACCATGATCGCGGCGATGGTGGATTGGTCGCAGAGCCTGGCCCGCCACGGCTTTGAGCGCATCTATTGGCTGAACGGCCATGGCGGCAATATCGCCACCATCACCGCGGCCTTTTCCGAAATCTATCATGGCGTGACGTTCGACAAATCAAGGGGTGACCGGGCCGGAGCGAACCATCCGCCGCTGCGCTGTTCCTTGCGCAACTGGTGGGAGTTGCCGGGGGTGATGGACCTCTGCCGCCAGCTTTTCCCGGTGGGCGAGGGCAGCCATGCTACCCCGTCGGAAGTGTCGGTGACTTGGTTCGGCCATCCCGAAGCGGTGAAACAGGTCGCCATGAGCCCGCGCATCGCCCCCAACGGCCCGATCCTGGACGCCGACGACTATCGCCGCCGCTTCCCGGACGGGCGCATCGGTTCCGACCCCAGCCAGGCCAGCATCGAAGCTGGGGAAAAGATCGTTGCGGCGGCGGTCAAGGCGGTAATCGGGGAATTCAAACAGTTTGCCGCCAGCTAGTTCGGCGGTAAGATCGCTGCTTCCCAGGGGTGCCTGCTCTTTTTGGACAAAGGGGGCAGGCTGAGACCGCAATCCCGCGGATCCCTTAGAACCTGATCCGGCCCCCCTTCTTTAGGGAGAGTACCGGCGTAGGGAGAGGTCATATGAACAAGCCCATTCTGGACAAATCGCTTTCCATCACCCGTGGCGCCTTGCCCGGCTCGCGCAAGCTGATGCTTGGCGGCGTGCCGTTCCGCGAAGTGCCGCTGTCAGGCGGCGAGCCGCCGGTGCGTCTGTACGATACCTCCGGTCCCTACACCGATGACAGCGTAACCATCGATATTGAAAAGGGCCTTGCCGCCCGCCGCCGCGACTGGATACTGGCGCGGGGCGATGTCGAAGAATATGTCGGGCGCGACCGCAAGCCGGAAGATGACGGCCTTAAGCCCGGCGAGAAGCTGACCGTGCCGCAGTTCAAGCGCAATGGAGCCCAAGGAGGCATCAGACTGCTGCGTGCCAAGCCGGGCAAGAATGTCACCCAGCTTTACTATGCGCGCCAGGGGATCATCACCGAGGAGATGAAGTTCATCGCCGCCCGCGAGAATCTGGGCCGCAGTTCCCTGGCCGATGGCAACAGCTTCGGCGCGTCCATCCCGGCCGAGATCACCGCGGAGTTCGTGCGCGACGAGATCGCCCGCGGCCGCGCCATCATCCCGTCCAACATCAACCATCCCGAAACCGAGCCGATGATCATCGGCCGCAACTTCCTCACCAAGGTCAATGCCAATATCGGCAACAGCGCCGTGACATCCGGCGTGGCCGAAGAGGTCGACAAGATGGTGTGGTCGATCCGCTGGGGCGCCGACACGGTGATGGACCTGTCGACAGGGCGTCACATCCACACCATCCGCGAATGGATCGTGCGCAATTCTCCGGTGCCCATCGGCACGGTGCCGATCTACCAGGCGCTGGAAAAGGTCGGCGGCGTGGCCGAGGACCTGACCTGGGAAATCTATCGCGACACCTTGGTGGAACAGTGCGAGCAGGGGGTGGATTATTTCACCGTCCATGCCGGGGTGCGGCTGGCGCATATTCCGCTGACGGCCGAGCGGGTCACCGGCATCGTGTCGCGCGGCGGCTCGATCCTGGCCAAATGGTGCCTGGCGCATCACAAGGAAAATTTCCTTTACACTCATTTCGAAGACATTTGCGAACTGCTGAAACAGTATGACGTGTCGTTCAGCCTGGGCGACGGCTTGCGCCCCGGCTCGACCGCCGACGCCAATGATGCCGCACAGTTCGCCGAACTGGATACCTTGGGCGAGCTCAACAAGATCGCGCAGCGCCATGACGTGCAGGTGATGATCGAGGGCCCCGGCCATGTGCCGATGCATAAGATCAAGGAAAACATGGATCGCCAGCTGGCGGCCTGTGACGAGGCGCCGTTCTATACACTTGGGCCACTGACCACCGATGTGGCGCCGGGCTATGACCACATTACATCCGCCATCGGCGCGGCGATGATCGGCTGGTTCGGCTGCGCCATGCTTTGCTATGTCACGCCCAAGGAACATCTGGGACTGCCTGACCGCGACGATGTGAAGGCAGGGGTGATCGCCTACCGTATCGCCGCCCATGCCGCCGACCTGGCCAAGGGCCATCCGGCGGCGCGCCTCTGGGATGATGCGATGAGCAAGGCGCGGTTCGAGTTCCGCTGGCGCGATCAGTTCGCCTTGGCGCTCGATCCGGAAACGGCGCAGCTCTATCACGACGAAACGCTTCCGGCGGAAGGCGCCAAGGTGGCGCATTTCTGCTCCATGTGCGGGCCGAAATTCTGCTCCATGAAGATTTCGCAGGAAGTGCGCGACGCCGCCAAGGGCCAGAACGACACTTTGTCCACTGCCGAAATCCGCGCCGCCATGGCCAAGAAGTCAGAAGAGTTCAAGCAAAGCGGCGGAGAGATTTACCTGCACAAGCCCGCGGCGGAGTAAATTTCAAACAGGGGTTTTCATGTATCGTTATTTGGTCGGTGCGCTGGCCGCGATTCTGTTTGTCGCACCCGCTTTCGCTGTCGAATCTTTTCCGGCGTCGTTCAAGACCCAAACCATCAAGACCAACGGTACTGAACTTTACGTCCGCGTCGGCGGACAGGGGCCTGCCGTGGTGCTGCTGCACGGCTTCGGTGATACCGGCGACATGTGGGCGCCGATTGCGGCCAGGCTGGTCGCGGGTCACACCGTGATCGTGCCGGACCTGCGGGGCATGGGCCTGTCGGCGCATCCCGACACCGGCTACACCAAGGCCAATGAAGCGCGTGACATCGCAGGCGTGATGGATGCGCTGAAGGTGGACAAGGCGCAACTGGTCACCCACGATATCGGCAACATGGTGGGCTATGCCCTGGCGGCGCAATTTCCCGCGCGCATCACCAGATGGGTGGTGATCGACGCGCCGCTGCCGGGTGTCGGCAATTGGGCGGCACAGCTGTCAAATCCCAAGACCTGGCATTTCAATTTCTATGGTCCCGACGAGGAGCGTCTGGTGGCTGGGCGCGAGCGCATCTATCTCGACCGTTTCTACAATGAGCTGTCGGCCCATCCCGAGAAGATCGACGAGGCGACGCGGGCACATTATGCGGCGCTGTATGCCAGGCCGAACGCCATGCATGACGCCTTCGAGCAGTTCAAGGCCTTTGCCCAGGACGGCGTGGACAATCGCGCCTTCCGCGCCAAGGCCAAGCTGGCCATGCCGGTACTGGCGCTGGGCGGCGAGAAATCCTATGGCGCGAAGATGAAGACGGAACTCGATGACGTGGCGGTGAATGTGCGGGGCGGTATTGTTCCCAGCGCCGGTCACTGGATCATGGAGGAAAATCCCCAAGCCACCACCAAGCTGGCACTGGATTTCCTGCAGTAGAAAATATTTACTACAGGTGTAGGAAATATGTTTTTTCCTGCTATAATGCTCCCGGGGCTACTCGGGAGCGCGCCATGAAACATGCCGTTCTGTTAAGCCTGCTTGCCGCCGCCACACCCGTCTTGGCGGATACTGGTTCGGTATGTATCGATGCCAGCGATCACAACCAGTATAATGCCCGGCCGCTTGCCCAGCACGAAGTCCTGGCCCGAAATGCACTGGGCCCCGACCATCGCGCCGCGCGGATCACCACCACGTGTATCCATATCTATCGCGACTCTTTTGTCGCACTGCGGTCGCTGACCCGCTGCATCGGGCTGGGGGATGAAGTGGCCATTTCCACCCTGGGCGGTCAGGGCGAACGCTGCCGCGTCACTGGCGTGACGCCGGTGACGGAAAGCTATGCCGAGGCGAAATACAGCTCGAAATAGGGCGCTATCGCAGCGGCCTTATCGCAAAGGTCTGTGGCCGGTGACGGCGTTCCAGATCGCCAGCACGATTATGGCGCCGATCACCGCCACCAGGGTCGAGACGATAAAGTTGTGCTGATCGTAGGTGAAGCCGCCGCTGAGTTGCTGGAACAGGAAGCCGCCGGCCAGGGCACCGACTAGGCCCAGCGCGATATTGACCAGGCAGCCGCTGCCGCCCTTGCCCATGATGCCATTGGCAAGCCAGCCCACGATGGCGCCAAAGACTATCCAGCCCAGAATATGCATGTTTGTCTCTCCAAGGCCGTCCCTGCCGCTCGCCTGTGCGCGCGGCGTTCGCTGCTTTCGCAGGTCCACCGGACCAGCTCACCCGCTTTGCGGGCCACAGCTCACTTCACGCTCACATATATCATGGTGATCGCCGCCGCCGCCATGATGGCGGTGCAAAGCCAGCCCAATCCGCCCAGCACCCAGCCGGCGCGGAATTCGCCCATCTTGCGGCGGCTCGAGGCGACAAACATCAGCGCCGCCATCATCGGCACCGCGATCACGCCATTCAGCACCGCGCTCCAATATAGCGCCTTAATCGGGTCAAGGCCGGAATAGTCGATGCCCAGGCCCAGCAGCACCGCCGCCCCGATCACTGCGTAAAAGCCGCGCGCCTGCCAGGGCATATTGTCCAGGCCGCTCTTCCAGCCCGCCGCTTCGGCGACGGCATAACCCGCCGATCCCGCCAGCACCGGGATCGCCAGCAATCCAGTGCCGATGATACCGATGCTGAACAGGGCGAAGGCAAAGTCGCCGGCGATGGGCCTGAGCGCGTTCGCGGCCTGGCCGGCGGTATTGATATCGGTGACGCCATGAGCGTGCAGGGTAGCGGCAGTGGCGATCATGATCGCCAGCGCGATCAGGTTGGAGATGGCCATGCCGGCGATGGTGTCGATGCGGATGCGGCTGATCGCTTCCGGGCCTTCGCGCGGCTGGTCGATCAGCGGATGTTCCGCTGCATTCTGATCCACTTCCTCGACTTCCTGGGAACTCTGCCAGAAGAAGAGATAGGGGCTGATGGTGGTGCCGAAGATTGCAACAATTGTCGTCGCCGCATCGTCGGTGAGATTGGGATGCAGTCCAATCATGCCGGCGCCGATCGCCTTCCAGTCCAGCGGCAACAAGAACAAAACGGCGACGTAGGCATAGAGGCTGAAGGTCAGCACCATCAGGAAGCGGGCATAGCGGCGATAGGGAATGAAAAGCTGCAGTCCCAGCGACAGAAAGGCGAAGAAAATGGTGAAGGCGTGCTGGTTCAGCCCGGTCACAAGCTTGGCGGCTTCGCCCATGGCGGCGAGATCGGCGCCCACATTGATGGTGTTGGCGATGAACAGCAGCGCCACCAGGCTCAGCACCAGCGGGCGCGGCATCACCTGGCCCATATTGTAAGCCAGGCCCCGGCCGGTGACCCGGCCGATCAGGGCGCACACCATCTGGATCGCCGCCATCAGGGGAAATGTCAGCAGCAGGGTCCAGAGCAGGTTGAAGCCGAACTGGGCGCCGCCCTGGCTATAGGTAGCGATGCCGCTAGGATCGTCGTCGGCCGCACCTGTGATCAGGCCCGGCCCGAACTGCTTGAGCAGGGCCACCGAGTGCAGGCGGGAACGAAGGGTGGGTTTGGACATTGGGATGGGTATATTCTTTTTTTTGAGCGATCCGCCAATACCGCAGCCTAACAGGAAAAATTCGGTTTCGCACTCTACGTCGTCTGTAGTAGGATTATCGGGAGGGGCGCATGGAGGATCGTATGACTCGTTTCCTTTTGACCGCCGCGCTGTTGTGCGCTGCTGTACCGGCCATCGCCCAACCCGCCGCGCAGTCATCGGACCCGCCTTGCCTGCGCCAGCGCAATATCTATGACTTCAAGACCGTGCCCGGTAACCGCTCGCTGATTGTCATCGATTTGGCGCGCAAGCGCTATCGCTTGAATTTCATGAGCGTCTGCTACAATCTGCAATATCATCTCAGCCTCGGCTTCAAGACGCACGGCGCGGGCACCCTGTCCTGTGTCGAAAAGGGCGATTCCGTACTTCAGCGCGATGTGGTCGGGCCCAACAGCTGCATCATCCAGAGCGTGGAGTATCAGACCCCGGCGCTGGACAAGGCCGATGCTGAGGCTGCCGTCGCGGCAAAGGCCAAGAAGCAATAAGAGTGTGCTAGAACGGCCCCGGTTTGTGACTCGTTGGGGAAGCTTGCGCGGATATTTCGGAGTAGGGGTCGAGGGCGTATCCAAGCCGATGAACCTGGGTAACCTGGTCAGGATCGCGCACGCCTTTGACGCCAGCTTTTTCTTTTCCGTCGCGCCGCACCTGAAACTGTCCGACGCCAACAGCGATACATCGCGGGCGCACGGTGCGTTACCCTTTTATTCTTTCGAGCGGCCGGAAGATTTCCGCCTGCCGCTGGGCTGCCGGCTGGTGGGGGTGGAGATCACCGACGATGCGGTGGAGTTGCCGCGCTTTCGCCATCCCACCCGCGCCGCTTATGTGTTCGGGGCCGAGCGCTATTCCCTGTCGCCGCAAATGCTGTCGCTGTGCGAATTCGTGGTCAAAATTCCCACCCGCTTTTCCATCAATGTCGGCATGGCGGGGGCCATTGTGCTGTATGACCGTTTGATAAATCTGGGCGGCTATGGCGGACGTCCCGTCACGCCGGGCGGAGACGGCGCCGATCTGCCGCCGGTGCACAGTTGGGGCGCGCCGCTGGCCAAACCGCGTGACTATTAAGAGACAGTGTTGAAAAGTACGTCCGTAAATAGACTTGGAAAAACACTGATCGGTTCCATATAAGAGCCTCATGTCCACCCCCGCCCTGAAAATCACCCATCTGCGTAAGGTTTATCGCCGCGGCACCGTCGCGGTGGAGGATATTTCCCTCACTGTGCCGCAGGGGGAGTTTTTCGGCTTTCTGGGGCCCAATGGCGCGGGCAAGTCCACCACCATCCACTGCGTCACCGGTATCGCCAATCCCACCTCGGGCACGATCGAGGTCTTTGGACTGGACGCGGTGAAGAACTATCGCGAAGCGCGCCGGCTGGTTGGGTTGTGCCCCCAGGAATTCAATGTCGATCCCTTTGCCAGGCCAGCCAACATCGTGGATTGGGCGGGCGGCTATTTCGGCATGAGCCGGGCGCAACGCAAATCCCGCGTCGATCACCTGATGGAGCGGTTCGAACTGACGCCGCACCTGAAGAAAAGTTTCCGCGAGCTGTCCGGCGGGTTGAAGCGCCGGGTGGTGCTGGCGCGCGCGCTGGTGCACGATCCCAAACTGATCATCCTGGACGAGCCCACCGCCGGCGTGGATGTGGAGCTGCGCCGGGTGCTGTGGCATTACCTGACCGAGATCAACCAGGGCGGCCGCACCATCCTGCTCACCTCGCACTATCTGGAAGAGGTGGAGCGGCTGTGCCGCCATATCGCCATTGTCGCCAAGGGCAGGGTCGTGCGTGAGGGCACCAAGGACGAGATGGCGGCCACGCCGGGCAGCCTGGAGCGCGCCTATCTGGTCGCCACCGGCGCCGAAGCCGATCATGTCGCGGGGCAATAGATGAGCGAACCAGATCTTACCCCCATGGGCATCAACTGGATCGGCCTTTACACCATCGTGCGCCGTGATGTGCAGCGCATGCTGCGCGTGCCGATCCAGGTCTTCATCGCGCCCTGGAGTTCCGCGCTGCTGTTCATCTTCGTGTTCGGCTATGTATTGGGCGGCACGATGCGCACAGTCGGCGGCCACAAATATATCGAGTTCGTGATGCCGGGCGTGCTGATGATGAACATCATCAACGCCGCCTTCCTGCAGTCCTCGTCGGCGATCTATTTTTCCCGCTTCATCCGTTTCGTGGAAGAGATGCTGGTCGCGCCGCTGTCCTATCTGGAGATGGTGGTGGGCAGCCTGTCCACCGTGGTGGTGCGCGCGACCGTCACCGGCATCGGCATTCTGATCCTGGGGCTTGGCTTCGGGGCCACGACCATCGAATCCTGGCCGCTGTTCGTGTTCTGGATCGTCGCAGTCTCGGTCATTTTCGGCCTGGCGGGTATCCTGATCGGGCTGTGGTCCAAGAGCTTCGAGCAGCTCAATATGCCGGTGGTGTTCTTCCTGACGCCGCTCTCCATGCTGGGCGGCAGCTTCTTCACCATGAAGATGCTGCCCGACTGGCTGCATTGGCTGCTCTGGGCCAATCCGTTCTTTTATTTCATCAACGGCATCCGCGGCGCGATGATCGGCGTCGATGAGGCGCCCCAGGGCCTTTCCATCGGATTGACCTTGCTGATGATCGCGGCGCTGGGCGGGCTGGTGTGGCGGTTGTTCTCGCAGGGTTATGGGCTCAGGGAGTGAGCCGCGTCTAACACCTGCTCAGGCCGCAAAATTCCTCGCGCCAGTAACAGCTTGCGGGGGTAGGGCTCGCTCCGGTATCTTGCCCGCCAATCACACAAACGCCCGATTTTGCTGCAATTTTTTGCGCCGAATCGACGGAGCCGGAGCGAAATGATCAAGACTTTGGGAATTGTCATGGGATTGGGCCTGGGCTTGGCGCTGCCGGCCGCGGCGGAACCCGCCAATCTTCTGGGCGTGTTCGGCAACTGGACGGCTTATTCGTCGGGATCGGGTTCCAGCATGACCTGCTATGCCTTGACCAAGCCGCGTGCGTCCCGCCCCGCCACGGCCAAACGCAGCGCGGTTTATCTGATGGTGTCCGACTGGCCGTCGCGCAAGGTCAAGAGCGAGGCCCAGATCGTCTATGGCTATCAGGCCAAGGAAAGCGGCGCTGCCGGTTTGGGCGTTGGCGGCGACAAGTTCGACTTCTTTATACGCAATACCGGCAAGGAAGGCAGTGGCTGGCTGAAACAGCTGAGCGACAACGCGTCGTTGATCTCGGCGATGCAGGGCGGCGTCTCGGCGGTGGCCAGCGGCGTCAGCGCGCGGGGCACCAAGACCAGCGACACCTACAGCCTGTCCGGATTCAATGACGCGTTGGAGAAAATCCACGCCGTCTGCCAGATGTGATGAACAGAAACTCACTCATCGGCCTTGACCGGGAGGCGCTGAAGGCCGCGCTGGCCGATGCCGGTGTGCCGGCGAAATCCGTGGCGATGCGGACGAACCAGCTGTGGAACTGGATCTATGTTCACGGCGCGCGCGATTTTGCCGCCATGAGCAATCTGGCCAAGGATTTCCGCGCCCTGCTGGAAGGCGCCTTCACGCTGGAGCGGCCTGAAATCGTTACGGCGCAGGTCTCGCAGGACGGCACCCGCAAATGGCTGCTCAAGACCGGCGCCGGCATCGAATTCGAGACCGTCTATATCCCCGAAAAGGATCGCGGCACCTTGTGCGTGTCGTCCCAGGTGGGCTGCACCCTGAACTGCCGCTTCTGCCATACCGGCACGCAAAAGCTGGTGCGGAACCTCAACCCGGACGAAATTCTGGGCCAGATTCTGATCGCCAAGGATGCGCTGGAGGATTGGCCCAGCACTGCTCCAGGCCGCAAGGTCACCAATATCGTGATGATGGGGATGGGCGAGCCGCTCTACAATTTCGATCACGTCAAGACGGCGCTGGCGATTGTGATGGATGGCGACGCCCTGGCCCTCAGCAAGCGGCGGGTGACGCTCTCCACCGCCGGCGTGGTGCCGATGATCCCCCGCGCCGGCAATGAGATCGGCTCCAGCCTGGCGATTTCTTTGCATGCGGTGCGGGACGAGATCCGCGATGAGATCGTGCCGATCAACAAGAAATACCCGATAGCGGAACTGATCGAGGCCTGCCGCACCTATCCCGGCGCTTCCAATGCGCGGCGCATCACCTTCGAGTATGTGATGCTGAAGGGGGTCAATGACAGCCTGGCCGATGCCCGCGCCCTGGTGAAGCTGGTGGCCGGCATTCCCGCCAAGATCAACCTGATCCCGTTCAATCCCTGGCCCGGCGCGCCTTATGAATGTTCGGACTGGAGCCAGATCGAGAAATTCGCCGAGATCGTCAACCGCGCCGGCTATGCCTCGCCGGTGCGCACCCCGCGCGGCCGCGATATCATGGCGGCCTGCGGCCAGCTCAAGAGCGAGAGTGTGAAAGAGCGCGCTTCGGCGCGGCTGGCCGTCGAAAAGCTGGCAGATATGCAATCCGGCCAGCTCTCGCGCATGCCGCATTGATGCAGAAGCTCCTCGTCATGACGGGGCTGGTGCTGGTGGTGGCGGGACTGTTGTGGCCTTTTCTCGCCCGGCTGGGACTGGGCCATCTTCCCGGCGATATCGCCATCCGCACCCAGCATGGCGGGTTCTACTTTCCCATCGTCACCTGTATTGTGATCAGCCTGGTTTTGACCCTGATTTTCTGGCTGGCAGGCAAGCTCTAGCGGGGGTGGATTTTGGACCTCAAATCCCTATAGTCCCCGCGATTTTGCAGGGTTCCCGCCGTGGCCAAGAAAGACATCAAAAAGGTCGTGCTCGCCTATTCCGGCGGGTTGGATACGTCCGTCATCTTGAAATGGCTGCAGACGGAGTATGGCGCCGAAGTCGTCACCTTCACCGCCGATCTGGGGCAGGGCGAGGAGATCGAGCCGGCGCGCAAGAAAGCCGAAACCCTTGGCATCAAGCCGGGCAACATTTTCATCGAGGATCTGCGCGAGGAATTCGTTCGCGATTTCGTCTTCCCCATGTTCCGGGCCAATGCGGTCTATGAAGGCGTCTATCTCTTGGGCACGTCCATCGCCCGGCCCTTGATCGCCAAGAAGCAGATTGAGATCGCCGAAAAGGTCGGCGCCGATGCGGTGTGTCACGGCGCCACCGGCAAGGGCAACGACCAGGTTCGGTTTGAGTTGGGCTATTACGCCCTCAAGCCCGACATCAAGGTGATCGCGCCCTGGCGGGAATGGAACCTGACCAGCCGCACCAAGCTGCTGGAGTTCGCAGAACAGAACCAGATTCCCATCGCCAAGGACAAGCGCGGCGACGCGCCTTTCTCGGTCGACGCCAACCTGTTGCACTCCTCGTCCGAGGGAAAGGTGCTGGAAGACCCGTCCAAGGAAGCCGACAGCATCGTCTATCAGCGCACGATTGCGCCGGAGGACGCGCCCGACAAAGCCACCTATGTCGAGATCGGTTTCGAGATGGGCGACGCGGCCAGCATCGATGGCGAGAAATTATCACCCGCCAGCTTGCTGGCCAAGCTCAATGCCCTGGGCAAGGCCAATGGCATCGGCCGGCTGGACCTGGTGGAAAACCGCTTTGTCGGCATGAAATCGCGCGGCGTCTATGAAACGCCCGGCGGCACCATTCTGCTGGCGGCGCATCGCGGCATCGAGAGCATCACCCTGGACCGCGGCGCGGCGCATCTGAAGGATGACATCATGCCCCGTTATGCGGCGCTGATTTACAATGGCTTCTGGTTCTCGCCGGAGCGCGAGATGCTGCAGGCCCTGATCGACAAGAGCCAGGAATTCGTCACCGGTTTGGTTCGGCTGAAGCTCTACAAGGGCAATGTCGATGTAGTGGGACGTTCCTCGCCCTATTCGCTCTATAGCGAAAAGCTGGTGACTTTCGAGGATGACCAGGGCGCCTATGACCAGAAGGACGCGGCGGGCTTCATCAAGCTCAATGCTCTCAGGCTTCGGACTCTCGCGATGCGCAAACGCCAGACAGCAAAGAAAAGTTGACCGTCATGACCGCCAATGAGGACCAGATCAAATTCTGGAACGAACAGGCGGGACAGAATTGGACGATCCTTCAAGCCCGGATGGATGCCAATATGGCCGCCATCGGGGATGCGGTACTGGCTTTCGCCCAGGCGGGGCCCGGCATGACGGTGCTGGATATCGGCTGCGGCACCGGTTTCACAAGCCTGGCGCTGGCCGGTGCCGGCGCAAAGGTCACCGGCCTGGACATCTCAAAACCGATGCTGGCATTGGCACGGGAGCGCGCGGCAAAAGCCGGGCTGCCCGTCACCTTCATCGAGGCCGACGCCTCGGCCTGTCTTTTTGCGCCGGAATTCGACCTGATCTTTTCGCGCTTCGGGGTGATGTTTTTCGATGCCCCGGTGGCCGCCTTCGCCAATATGCGCAAAGCCTTGAAGCCGGGAGGACGGATTGCCTTTGTCTGCTGGCGCACGCCGCCGGAAAACCCCTGGGCTTCGGCGCCCTTGATGGCGGCCAAACCCTTCCTGCCCGAGCAGCCGCCGCCCGATCCGCAGGCGCCCGGTCCCTTCGCCTTCGCGGACCCCAAGCGGATGGAAGACATCCTTGCCCAAAGCGGCTTTTCAGATATCCGCATCGAAAAGCTCGACAGTGTGATGACCATGGGCAGCGATCTTGGCCTTGCCGCCTCGCAGACGCTTCAAATCGGGCCCTTGTCCCGCGCCGTGGGCGAGGTGGACGATGCAACCCGCGCCGCCATTGTCGGGGCGGTGCATGACGCGCTCGCCGGCTTCGTCAGGCCGGACGGCGAGATCGCGCCGCCCGCGGCCTGCTGGCTGGTTGGGGCCAAGGCTTAAAACCGCCGGCTGATGCCGACATAGAATTCCAGGTCGGGCGTGGCGCGGTTCAGACCGATGTTGAGGCCGCCGTCCAGCTGGGTGTCGTTGCCCGCCAGCCAGGCCGCGTCCAGGTCGAAGCTGTATTCGCGGATGGTGCCGGCAGGGTCCAGATTCTGGTCGGTCCAGACTTCGGCGCCCAGGCTCAGCGGCCCAAAGCTTCGGCCTATCCCCAGAACATCCACCAGATTGGCGTGATGGCCGCTGCCCGATTCATTCAGCAGGACGTCGGCCTCCGGCGTCATGGCCAGCGACCAGTTGCCGCCCAGATCGTAACTCATCGGCAGGACCAGTCCGCCTTCCACCGCGCCGTTGCCAAGCCCGCCGCCGGCCGTCGGCAGTTTGAGAAAGGGATCGAGCACCAGGGCGAACGGGCTGGACTCATTTTCGAGGGCGCCGGCCAGGACATTGTATTTGGCATGCAGGAACAGATCGCCGATGCCGCTGGTGGTGGCCGTTCCCGTGGCATCATGCACCCGCTGGAATTGGGTGAGCGCCATCCCCGCTTCGATGTCGGCGCGGTCGCTGATGCCCCATTTGGCCAGCAGGGCCCCGGCATTGCCCGTGTCGGTGGTGGTGCCGGCGCGGCGCTGGAAGCTTTCGTCGAACAGGCCCAGCTCGAACTGGGCATGGCCTTCCTGCAAGGTACAGGCGGAGGTGCCGCGTCCCGGCCGGTCCGGGCAGATTGAAGCCGGGTCTTGAGCCCGGGCAGGGACTGCCGCCAGCAACAGGAGCAGGGCGGCCCGCTTCATTTGGGCGGCTCGGTTCCAAGGGTGGAAGCTCTCATCCAGCCCGTGACATTGCCGTCGGTTACCTTCGCCCAGCCATTGCTCTGGGCAATCAGGGTAACGGCATCGCCCTTCGTGCTCTTGTTGAGGACCTTGCCGGAAGCCTTTGGTTCTTCTCTTAGAATCGCGCCTTGACGATGGACGTAGCGCAAGGCGGAAGAGGCGGTGTTTACAGGCGTATTCCTGGCGGAAGCGGCGGTTGGCGCGGCCGCCGGAGCCGCTATTTGCGTCGCTGCCGGGTGCACCGCCCCGATCATCTTCTCGACCTTGCTCCAGTGCTGGAAGGCCCACCAGCCCAGCGCCGCGATCACCAGAAGGATGCCCAGCATGCCCCGGCCGCCGCCCATCTTCTGGCGGTAGGAAAGGCCGGTGCCGGGGATACCCGCGCTGGTGGTGATGCCCTTGCGGCCGATATTGATGTCAGCGCCTTCGGGACCGGCGCTGGCCGACACCCCGCTCTTGGAGAGGTTGATGCGTAGCAAGCCGGGTATGATGCTGATCCGCTTTTGCCACCGCACCCCCTTGAGCATCAGACATCCACCGCCGCGTACAGAGCATTGTCCTGGATGAATTCCCGCCGGGGCTCGACCACGTCGCCCATCAGCTTGGCAAAGAGTTCGCCTGCCTCATCGGCATGCTGGACCTTGACCACCAGCAGGGAACGGGCGTTTTCGTCCAGGGTGGTTTCCCATAACTGTTCGGGATTCATCTCCCCCAGGCCCTTGTAGCGCTGCAGGGCAAGGCCCTTGCGGCCCCATTCAAAGATGGCATTCAGCAGCTCGGTGGGTGAGCGGATTTCCCGCGTTTCATCCTTGCGCTTGAGGGTGCCGGCCTTGAGATAGGTGGTCTGAAGTTCGGCCGCCATCTTGTCCAGGCGGCGGGCATCGGCACTGGCGATCAGCGCCCCGTCGATCGCCACCGCTTCGCGCACCCCGCGCACGTCGCGCCAGAATTTCAGGCCGCCATCGCTGGTGGGTTCGCCGTGCCAGCCGCGCTCATATTCCTCGGACAAGGTGTCCAGGCGCTGGGCGATATATTTGGCGGCGTCCGCCGCCTTGCCGGCATCGGACAGGATTTCCGGGTTCATGGCGCCGGAAATCGCCGCCTGCTCCAGCACAAAGCGGGGATAGTGGCGGGGGAAGTTGTTCAAGGCCGCCACGGCGGTCCGGGCATGGGCGATCAACTCGTCCAGATGCGCGCCGCTGATTGTCTCGCCACTGTGCAGGTTGAGCGCGGCGCCCGATGCGCCCTCGGCGATCAGGTGGTCCTGAAGTTCCGGTTCGTCTTTCAGATAGCGCTCCGACTTGCCGCGGGTGGCTTTGTAGAGCGGCGGCTGGGCGATGAAGATATGGCCGCGCTCGATCAATTCCGGCATCTGGCGATAGAAGAAGGTCAAGAGCAGGGTGCGGATATGGGCGCCGTCGACATCGGCGTCGGTCATGATGATGATTTTGTGATAGCGCAGCTTGTCGGCGTTGAATTCCTCGCGCCCGATGCCGGTGCCCAGGGCGGTGATCAGGTTCACAATCGCTTCGCTGGACAGCATCTTGTCGAAGCGGGCGCGTTCGATATTCAGGATCTTGCCACGCAGGGGCAGCACCGCTTGATTGGCGCGGTTGCGGCCTTGTTTGGCACTCCCACCCGCCGAGTCGCCCTCGACGATGAAGATTTCGCACTTGGCGGGATCGCGCTCCTGGCAATCGGCCAACTTGCCGGGCAGGGACGCACCGTCCAGCGCGCCCTTGCGGCGGGTGAGTTCGCGCGCCTTGCGGGCGGCTTCGCGGGCCGCGGCGGCTTCCACCACCTTGCCGACCACGGTCTTGGCTTCGGCGGGATGCTGCTCGAACCAGGCGCCCAATTGATCGATCAGGGCGCCTTCCACGATGGGGCGTACTTCCGATGACACCAGCTTGTCCTTGGTCTGGGACGAGAATTTGGGGTCCGGCACCTTGACCGACAGGACGCAGGTCAGGCCTTCGCGGCAATCATCGCCGGTCAGCGCCACCTTGTCCTTCTTGGCCTGGGGCATGTCCTCGGCATATTTGGTCACCACCCGCGTCAGGCCGGCGCGGAAGCCGGCGACATGAGTGCCGCCGTCGCGCTGGGGGATGTTGTTGGTGAAGGCCAGGGCGCTCTCGTGATAGCTGTCGTTCCAGGTCATGGCGATTTCCACCGTGACGCCGTCCTTTTCCGACACGATCATCACCGGGGCAGGGATCAAAGGCTGCTTGGCGCGGTCGAGATATTCCACAAAGGCTCTCAATCCGCCTTCGTAATGCAGGATGGTTTCCTTGGCTTCGACGCCGCGCTTGTCGGTCAGGGCGACATAGACGCCGGAATTCAGGAACGCCAGCTCGCGCAGCCGGTGTTCCAGGGTGGCGTAATCGAACTCGGTCTTGGTGAAGGTGGCGGGTGAGGGCAGGAAGGTGACTTCGGTGCCTTTTTTGCCTTGTCCGTCCCCAACGATCTTGAGAGGCGCCACGGGATCGCCGTGGCGGAACTGCATGTAATGCTCCTTGCCGTCGCGCCAGATGCGCAAGTCGAGAAATTCCGACAGCGCGTTGACCACCGATACGCCTACGCCGTGCAGTCCGCCCGAGACCTTGTAGGCATTCTCGTCAAACTTACCGCCGGCATGCAGCTGGGTCATGATGACTTCCGCCGCCGAGACGCCTTCATCCTTGTGAATGTCGGTGGGAATGCCGCGGCCATTGTCGCGCACGGTGCAGGAGCCGTCCGGATTCAGCACCACATCGATGCGGTTGGCATGGCCGGCCAGGGCTTCGTCCACGGCATTGTCGACGACTTCGTAGACCATGTGGTGCAGGCCCGAGCCGTCATCGGTGTCGCCGATATACATGCCGGGGCGCTTGCGCACGGCGTCCAAACCCTTCAGCACCTTGATGCTGTCGGCGTCATAAGCGTTCATATTGGGTTCTGACATTTAATTCACCATGATCAAACTGACGCCGACAAAACTGGCGGCGTCTGGGCGTGAAACACGCCGTCTCTTACTTCAAAAATTTCCGCTTGCGCGCCGTCGAACAGGGACAGGTCGGTGCCGGTCATCCAGGCCTGGGCGGCCAGGCTGTGAATTTCCTCGAACAAAGCGGCGCGGCGCACGCTATCGAGATGGGCAGCGATTTCGTCCAACAAAAGAATGGGCGCCAGGCCGTCGCGTGCCCGCGACAATTCCCGCGCATCCGCCAGCATGATGGAGATCAGCAGCGCCTTTTGTTCGCCGGTGGAGCAGTCGCGGGCATCGGCGCGCTTGGCGGTGTGGCGGACGTGGAGATCGGTGGTGTGCGGCCCCGCCAAGGTGCGGCCGGCTTCGGCGTCGCGCAGGCGTCCCGCGGCGAATGCCGCGCGCAAGCTCTCGGCGCTGGACAAATGTATTTCGTCGCTCAAGGCCAGTGACGCGGCGGGGAATACCCCGCCCTCGCGTTCCGCCAGGGCGCCCGACAATTTCTCCACCGTCGCGGCGCGTGCCTGGGCGATTGCGATACCGGCTTCCGCCATTTCATTTTCCAGCCCCTCCAGCCAGGCCGGATCACGCGGACCGTATTTGAGCAGCCGGGCGCGCTCGCGCATCGCGGTTTCGTAGCGCGTGGCGGCACGGGCATGGCTCGTGTCAAAGCCCAGCACCAGCCGGTCGAGAAAACGGCGGCGGCCGCCGGCGCTTTCGATGAACAGCCGGTCCATGGCGGGAGTCAGCCAGATCAGCTGCACGATATCGCCCAGATCGGCGGAGCTTTGCGCCGGCGCGCCGTTGAGGCGCACCTGGCGGGAGGCCGAAGCCTGGGTCAGCCCGGTGCCGATGTCATATTCGGTTTCGCCGCGCGCCACCGTGGCGGCCACCGCCCACAGCGTTTCTTCCGAGGCTATCGGCCCTTTGCGGGTATGTTCCGCCAGCTTGGCGCCGCGCAGGCCCCGTCCCGGCGACAACAGCGAAATGGCGTCCAGCACATTGGTCTTGCCCGCGCCATTGGGGCCCGCCAGCACCACCGATGCACCGCTGACCGCGATCTCGCCAAAGCCATAAGAGCGGAAATTGGTCAGCTTCAGGCGCGTCACCGCCAGGCGGGAACGCTCCGCCCTATCGGCATGCATGTCCAACGCAACGGTCAAATCAGACCCTTAAAGGCATGAGGACATACAGCGTGCGCGCGTCCTCCGCATCTTCGATAATGGCCGGCGAACCGGCATCCGACAGCAGGAAGCGCACTTCCTTGCCCTCGATTTGGCTGGTGATATCCAGCAGATAGCGTGCGTTAAACCCGATCTCCAGGGCGCCCGCGCTGTAGGTCGCGCCCACATCCTCGGTGGCGGTGCCGCTTTCGGGATTGACCACCGACAAGGTCACTTTGTCCTTGCTGAGATTGAGCTTCACGGCGCGGGTCTTGTCGGCGCTGATGGTGGAAACGCGGTCCACCGACTGGGCGAATTCCTTGGCTTCCAGCGCCAGCGACTTGTCGTTGCCCGACGGGATCACCCGTTCATAGGGCGGAAAATTGCCGTCGATCAGCTTGGAGGTCAGTTCCACGCCATTGAAGCCGAACTGGATCTTGGTGTCGGAGAGCGACACATCGATGGCGCCGTCGGCATCGTCCAGCAGCTTGCGCAATTCGCCCACCGTCTTGCGCGGTATGATCACGCCGGGCATGTCGGCCGCGCCATCGGGCAGTTCCAGTTCAAACCGCGCCAGCCGGTGGCCGTCGGTGGCCACAGCGCGCATCACCTTGGGCTTGGCGTCCTTGGCGGCATGGACATAGATACCGTTCAAGTAATAGCGGGTTTCTTCCGTCGAAATGGCGAAGCGCGTTTTGTCGATGATGCGCTTGAGGTCGTCGGCCGCCAGACGGAATTTGTGGGGCAGGGCACCCGCCGCCATCTGGGGGAAATCCTCACGCGGCAGGCAAGACAGTTCGAAGCGCGAGGTGCCGGCCGAAACCGCCAGCCGCCCGCCTTCGCTGGCGAGCAGCTCGGCCTGGACTTGGGCGCCGTCCGGCAGCTTGCGGACAATGTCGTAGAGCATATGGGCCGGGGCGGTGGCCGAACCGTTGCGCAGCACATCGGCGGGCAGGGCCTCGACGATCTCGATATCCAGGTCGGTGGCGGTGAGCTTGAGCTCGCCCTTGGCCGCCTCGATCAGCACATTGGACAGGATCGGAATGGTGTTGCGGCGCTCCACCACGCTTTGCACATGGTTCAGTGCTTTCAAGAATGCGCCGCGTTCGACGTTGAT
>Ga0097621_100001058_pt1 | contig 19258 bp, 21 predicted proteins | sample KBSMisM72_FD_73165 | JGI IMG/M metagenome (GOLD analysis project Ga0097621, IMG submission 73165) | Miscanthus rhizosphere microbial communities from Kellogg Biological Station, Michigan, USA - KBS Miscanthus M7-2 (version 2) (version 2) | ecosystem: Host-associated > Plants > Roots >... | reverse complement strand
TCGAGCGGGACGCCGCCGACATACGAGATGGGCCACGTCCCTTGGAGATCGGGATCGCCCCACGCCGTCTTCGGAGCTTTCCAACCAGCGGGCGTTCCCACGAACATGTTCTTCTCGCCGGGCGGTACGGCTTCCTGTCCAGAGACGACGGCGACGAAGAGGGCGGCAGCGACGCTCGCGAGCAGGAGACGGACGGCATTGCGTGGTATAGGCATCAAATCGATTTTATCAGCCCGTGCTGCCGTGAACTACAATCGGCCGAACTTTGGGAGCTCGGCCATGCAGAATCGTGTCACGCGTAGAACGTTCATGGAGGCGGCAGCTCTTGCGGCCGCGACGGGAGCGACGATGCAGGCGCAGCAGCCGACGAATCGTGTGAGCGGGTACGACCACGTCGCGGTGCCGATGCTGAACACGGACGCGATGATTGCGTTTTACAAGAAGCTCGGCTTCGACATGCGCGAGTCGCCGGCCGCGGTTTCTGTCTACGTCGGCCGCAACATGATCAACTTCCATCGCCCGTCGCGCTGGCAGGACGCGACATTCACGCTGCGCGCGCCGGCGGCCAAACCGCCGTGCGGCGACTTGTGCTTCGTCTGGGACGGCACGCCGGCGCAGTTGAAGGCGTGGCTCGACGCGGCGGGCGTGCGCGTTGAAGAAGGCCCGGTGGCACGCCCCGGCGGACGCCAGGCGCAGGGGACGAGCACGTACATTCGCGATCCCGACGGCAACCTGCTCGAATTCATCATCTACGGATAACGACATGCCTTATCCGGTCAACATCACGATCGATCGGCTGATCGCGAACCGCGACCGCGTGACGGTGTTGTTCCGGGGGATCCTCGCGATTCCGCACATGATTCTCGTGGGCGGCGCGGGAATCAGCCTGAACCTCGCGATGGACGGCACGCTTCCAAAGCTTGGCAGCGAAGGCGGATTGCTTGGCGCCGTCGCCGGATTCCTGGCCGTCATCAGCTGGTTCACGATCGTCATCGCTGGCGCGCACATCATCGGCATCCGCCAGTTCTGCTTGTTCGTCATGCGCTGGCGTGTGCGCGCGCTCGCGTACCTGATGCTGCTCGAAGACGCGTATCCGCCGTTCGGCGATGCGCCGTATCCGGCCAACATCGACATCGTCGACCCGCCGCTGCCGCGCGATCGGCTGACCGTCGCGGTGCGGATCATCCTCGGGATTCCACACTTCATCGTGTTGTTCTTCCTGATTTTCGGCTGGACGCTCGCGACGATTGCCGCGTGGTTCGTCATCCTGATCACCGGAGAGTACCCGGCCGGTCTCTACGATTTCAGCGTCGGCACGTTCCGCTGGATGATGCGCGTCGAAGCCTACATGCTGCTGCTGGTCGACGAGTATCCGCCGTTTTCGCTCGAGTGACGTTCGACCTCGATCGCTTCCGCCGGGCGCAGACGCGCGACTACGAGCAGGCGCTCGGTGAAGTGCAGGCCGGCCGCAAGCGCAGCCACTGGATCTGGTACATCTTTCCGCAGCTCGCCGGCCTCGGAAGCTCTCCGATGGCCGAGACGTATGGGCTTCGAGGCGTCGCGGAGGCGAGCGCGTATCTTGCCGATCCGCTCTTGCGCGGCCGTCTGCTCGCGGTGTCGAATGCGGTACGTGCGCACGTTGACCGCGAGCCGCCCGCGCCGCTGCGGACGGTCATGGGCTCGGACATCGACGCGCTGAAGCTGGTGTCGTCGATGACGCTGTTCCGTGAGGTCGCGCATCGTGCTGGTGACGAGGAAGTGGCGTCGGCCGCGGAGGCGATTCTGGAGGCGGCAAGGGCGCAGGGTTTTCGAGAGTGTGAGTTCACATTGGGGCGACTGGATCGGTAGTGTCCGCCTAAAGGCGGACACTACCGGCGCAATTGCGCCGCTCGCCTCGACAACAGCTCTCGTTCCCGCGCGTTGCGCGTGAGCGACGCCGCCCGCGCGAACTCCTCGCACGCCTCTTCGCGCCGTCCAAGCTTCTCCAGCAGATCGCCGCGGACGCTCGGCAGCAGGTGATACGTCTTCAGCCCCGGCTCGTCGCGAAGACGGTCGAGTGCGTCGAGACCGGCCTGAGGTCCCGACGCCATCCCCACCGCGACGGCACGGTTCAAGTCGACAATCGGCGACGGCGTCACACGAGCGAGTTCGTCGTAGATCGAAACGATCCGATGCCAGTCCGTCGCGTTGGCTTCGGACGCGCGCGCATGGCAGGCGGCAATGGACGCCTGCAGCAGATACGGTCCGTGCGGCATGCCCACCCGTTCGGCGCGCGCAATCGCGGTGAGACCGCGCTGAATCAGCAGCCGATCCCACAGCGCGCGATTCTGATCGAGAAGCAGAATCGGCTGGCCGGACGCATCGACGCGCGCGCGCAGCCGTGAGGCTTGAATCTCCATCAGGGCGACGAGCCCGTGCACTTCAGGTTCGGCGGGCGCGAGCTCCGCGAGAATCCGCCCGAGCCGCAGCGCATCCTCGCAGAGCGACGGGCGTATCCAGTCGTCGCCGGCCGTCGCCGTGTAGCCTTCGTTGAAGATCAGATAGACCACCGCCAGCACTGACGACAGCCGCGCGGCAAGGTCCTCTCCGCGAGGGACCTCGAACGGCACGCGCTCCTTGGCGAGTGTTTTCTTGGCGCGGACGATGCGCTGCGCGATTGTCGGCTCGGGCACGAGAAACGCCCTCGCGATCTCGTCCGTCGTGAGGCCGCCGAGCAGGCGAAGCGTCAGCGCGGCGCGCGATTCCATCGACAGCACCGGATGGCAGGCGATGAAGATCAGCCGCAGCAAATCGTCGCCGACCTCGTCGTCGAGCGCCGCATCGAAGTCGGGCGCCCGGTTTTGCGCCTCCTCGAGGTCGCGGCCGATCTCGGCATGCTTGCCGTCGAGCATCCGGCTGCGCCGGAAAAAGTCGATCGCTCGATGCTTGGCGGCCGCCATCAGCCATGCCCCCGGGTTTCGTGGAATGCCCTCAGCCGGCCACTGTTCGAGCGCGGCCACGAGGGCGTCGTGGGCGAGATCTTCGGCGACACCGACGTCGCGGACCATCCGCGTCAGCGCCGCGATGACCTTGGGCGATTCCATGCGCCAGACGGCGTCGATGGCGCGATGCGTGTTGGTGTCCGGTCCGGTCATTCGGAATGAACATCACATCATCTCCGCCATCGCGGCCGCAATACTGGTACTTGGTGCTTGGTTCTTGGTGCCTGGTCCGGGCTTGGTCCCAGGTCCGTCCTTAGTCCCAGGGACCACCGACCACGGACCACGGACCAAGGACGGACTCTGGACTAAGGACGGACCAAGCACCAGGCACCAAGTACCAAGGACCTATGTGTGAGCCGGCACTTCGTTGATTTCCAGGACTTCCGACGTCCCCTCGCCGACGACCGAGAGGAACCGCTTCGTCCACTCGATTGCCTCCGCCTTCGAGTTCACCTTGATGATGGCGAGGCCGCCGACGAACTCCTTCGCTTCGGCGAACGGGCCGTCCGTCACGGTGTACTTTCCGTGGTCGATCGTGACGCGCGCGCCGGACTTGCTCGACTTGCAGCCTTCGGTGGCCAGCAGCACGCCCTTCTGTGTCATCTCGCCGATCAGCTGGCCCATCTGCGTCATCAGTTCCGGCGTGGGCGGGGCAGAGCTCTCGCGTTCGGATTTGTAGATGCACAAATACCGCATGGTGAATCTCCGTTGTTAGATTGTTTGCCGTGTCGACAGGCCTGAAGCCTGCGCTACATCTGTTACTCTACGTTTTCGCGACCGTGCGCGGCGGCGCCGCGCGCAGCCATCGGCCGTAAACGACGAAGGCGGACAGCGCTCCGAGAACGACTGTGATGATGGCGGCCGGCGCCGGGCCATCGACGATGTTGATCACCGTGGCGCCGATCATGATGATGACCAGGCCGGCGGCGCCGAGCGGTGTCAGCCCGGGCTTGATGCCCGTGACGCCGGGGAGAATCATACCGATCGCTCCAAGGATTTCGCAGACGCCGATGAACCGGATGAAGGCGACCGGGAGTTGTATCGGTCCCGGTGCTGCCATCTGCTCCGCCGACATGACGAGCTTCGGAACGCCCGCGAGCAGAAACATCACCCCGAGCAGGCCCTGGACGATCCACAGCACAGTGTTCTTCTTCATGACGTCCTCTACTTTTTCTCCGCGAGCGACGACTGCGCGCGCATCCGATCTTCGGCGTCCTTCAGGTCCGGCGGCAGCGCGTCGCCGAAGTCTTCCGTCTCGAAGACCTGACGCAGCTCGATGACGGTTCCACCGCCGAACGGCGCCTTCTTGATCCACGCGACAGCTTCGTCCATCGACTTTACCTGCCACAGCCAGAAGCCGGCGACGAGCTCCTTCGATTCCGTGAAAGGACCGTCGATGACCGTCGGCGTCGCGCCCGAAAACTTGACGCGCCTGCCTTTCGACGTCGGCCGCAGGCCTTCGCCTGCCAGCATCACCCCAGCTTTCACGAGCTCTTCGTTGAACTTGCCCATTTCCGTCAGGATCTTCGTGTCCGGAAGTACTCCGGCTTCCGATTCCTTGCTCGCGGGCACTATCACCATGACTCGCATCTTTATGTCCTCCTACTGACACGTCGAACGAGAGACGGCCAGATCGACACGCGGCACGTCTCTCTGAAAGAATTGATGACCATGCGCACCGCCGTTTATATCGTTTGTAGCGTTTTTGTGACAATTGGATTGTCGATCGCGGCTCCCGTGCAGGCACAGACGCCGCCCCCCGCACCGCCGGCACCCACCACGCCCCCGGCTCAGGCGCCAGGACCAGGAGGGCCTCTCGCACCCATCGTCGCGATTGTCGGCGAGGAGTATCGCGTCGAGTTCTCAGCGGGTGGCTGGGTCTCGAGGCCGTCGACGGTCCTGTATTCGGACACCGAGACGCTGACGAACACCGCCAACGGGACGACGACGACCACCGTGGTCAACGGCTCGCTCGTCGACTTCCGAGGACAACTTGGGCTGTCGAATCAGGTGTTTCCTGAAGGCCGCCTGACCGTTCGGCTGGAGGGGAAGCACAAGCTCCGCGGCGAATACATTCCACTGCAGTACAAGCAGGCGGTCGCGTCGCTCTGCTGCGATTTGAATTTCAACGGGCAGACGTACAAGTCGGGGCAAACGGTGGAGTCGACGTATCACTGGAACGAATGGAAGGTCGCGTACGAATACGACGCGCTGACCTTCGATCGCGGGTACGTCGGCGCGCAGGTCGCGCTGAGCGCCATGAACATCAGCGCGGCGATGGCCAACACCGCGCAGTCCGGCACGGCGAGCGTCAACATCCTGATGCCCGGGCTGGGCGCGATCGGGCGCTACTACTTGATGAGCAAAGTGTCGGTCACCGCCGATTTCTTTGGCTTCTGGCTACCGGGCAGCGACACGAGCACCCACGCACACAGCCTCGAGATCGACGGCTACGTGATGTACAACTTCAACAAGCATGTCGGTGCGCAAGTCGGGGTCCGCGCGTGGGACGCCTCGCACGTCTGGAACTCGCCACTCAACACCGGTTCGTTCACGGTCGTCGGACCGTACTTCGGTGGGACCGCGAGGTTCTAGCGGCTAGCGATTGACCTTGGCGCCGCGCTGATACACGGCAGAGATCTTCCGCGTATTGGTGATGTCGTCGAGCGGGTTCGCGTCGAGGACGAGGAAGTCGGCGCGCTTGCCTCGAGCGATCGTGCCGAGCTCGTCGATGCGCAGCGCGTCCGCCGACCCGCGCGTCGCCGCTGTGATGGCTCCTGCCGGCGTCATCCCGGCAACCACCATGTTTTCGAGCTCGATGTGTTCGGTCCAGCCGAGCAGCGGTCCGCCGGTGTTGCCGCCGACGTCGGTGCCAAGCACGAGCTTCACGCTGGCCTTGCCGAGCGCCTTCACGTTCTTCTGTAAATTGCTCCACTCGCCACCGGCGTCCGCGATGGACTGCGCCGTTCTGTTCGCGAACGGCGCGCGGAACTCGCGAATCTGATCCGCTGACGCGGTTTCTTTCAAACGCGCATCGTCGAGCCATGCGGGCGGCGCGGTCGTCGCCGCAAGGCGTGGTGCCCACAGCGTCAGCATGAAGAACACATTCGGCCGCGCCTTCAACAAATCCATCACCTCGGCGTCCGCCTCATGATCCCGGAACATGTGCGCAAACCCGTCGATGTTCGCTCGGAGAAGTGCTTTGACGTCCGCCAGCGTGACCGTGTGCGCGATGACGCGGAGGTTGTGTTTGTGAGCCTCGTCGATGACGGCCTCGTAGATCGCGGGACTCAGCTTCGGGAGCGTGCCGTTGCGATCGTCGACCCAAATCTTGACGAGGTCGACCTTCCTTGCGGCCAGCTCCCGCACCCTTGCCCGTGCCTGCTCCTCTGTCGTCACGCCGAACGGCGCGGCGCGCATCGGCGGAAACGGACCGGCGTCGGGAGGGGCGATGCCGCGCCAGGCGGTCCGAATGAGCGTGCCGGTGTAGGTGGGGGAGCGCGTCGCGTCGCGAAGCTGAAAGATCAAGTCGCCGATATCGGTGCCGGTACTCAGGACCGCGGACACTCCCCAGTGCGAGAACTGACGCAGCTGGTCGACGATGTTCTCGCGAGTGAAGTTGGCTGCGGTGAACGTCGTGCCTTTGCGATAGCCGAGATGGACATGCGCGTCGACCAGCGCCGGCATGACCGTCTTGCCGGTGAGATCGACGTGGGCCGCATCGGCGGGCGCCTGCAGTTCGCCCTTGCGTCCGACCTGCGTGAACTTTCCGTCGGCGACGACAAGCGCGGAGTTCTCAAGCGCTGGACCGCCGCTCCCGTCGATCAGTCTCGCGCCTTCGTAGACGATCGCGCGCGGGGCCCGCTGCGCCCCAAACACAGCGAGTGCGACGATCGCCGACGCAACCAGCCTCATGCGCGTTGAATCAGCGGCCGCAGTTCGCGGACGCTGCGAAGGCGCTCGAGGTCGAAAACGCGGGCGACGAGCTTGTCGAACGTCTGGGGACCGAGCACCGGCACGATGAGATCGCGCGCCTTTGCGATGACCTCATCTCGCGGCATCGGATTCTCCGCCGTCCCTCTCACGTCATCCACACGTTCGATGACGGTCTTGCCGTCGGCCGTCGTGACTTCGACGATGCCGGCGCGGCGCGGCATGAACTTCTCGAGGCTCTCTTCGCCGACGAGCTGCACTTTCGCGCGATGCTTGAGAATCGTCGCGTCGGTCATCCGTTCTCTGTCGTGCGCCGACTTGAATGTCACCGTACGGTCGACGAGCATGACGGCCATCATGTGCTGCAGGCAGATGTCGGGGATCTCGCGGTTGTTGACGATGGTCGCCTCGTTCGTCGCGACGCGGACGACGATTTTCCGCACCTGCTCCGGATCGAGGTTGTGCTTTTTGACGAGGATTTCGAGCGCGTCGAGCGGAGCCTGAATCGGCGAGCCGACGGTCCACTTCTTGATGTTGGTCCGCGTGATTTCGTAGCGCTCGCCGAGCTTCTCGACGAGCATCGACGGGTCGTTCTTCGGAACGAACGCGGTGAAGAAGTTATCCGCGCCCGACAACACGTCGTCGACGGCCGTGCCGCCGGCTTCGACGAGCAGCGCCGCAGTCACCCCGTTTTTCGCCGGCATGCCGCCGAAATCGAATGCTTTCTCGACGTGTTCGGTGTCGCGCTGCCACGTGGCCAGCCCTGACGCGAGTTGCGCCGTGTAAGAAAGGACCCAACGCATCTGCTGCGCGTTGAGTCCGGCCGCGCACGCGGCGGCGGCGGCCGATCCGAACGTCCCCGCCAGTGCGTGCGTACTCCGATGGCTGTCGACCATGTACTGAAGTTTTCCGAGCGTCGCCGTGAATCGCGTGCCGATGTCGTAGCCAAGCGCGACGGCGCGCAGTAACCGTTGTCCGTCGGTGCTCCATTTCTCTCCGACGGCAAGCGCCGCCGGCACAACCGAGCAGCCGGGATGCGACTGCGAGGGCGGGTGTGTGTCGTCGGTCTCGTCCGAGTGCGCGAGCATGCCGTTGGCGAGCGCCGCCTCAATCGGTCCGCAGACGATGGCGCTTCCGACGACGCTCGCGATCCGCTCGCCGCCATACGTTCGGGCGAAGTTGATCGCGAATTTGCCCGGCGGGAGTTCCGAACCCGAAATCGCCGCCGCCAGCGTGTCGAGGATCATGTGCTTCGTTTTCTCGACGACCGGATCGGGCAGTGGACGTCGGGCTGCCTCGGCCATGTACGTCGAGAGCGTCGCCATCGTCGGGCTGATCGCCGCGGGCGCTGCCGCGAGCCCGCGTGGAACGAACGAGACGACGAGCGCCCCGCCGGCGGTTTTCAAGAGATCGCGTCTATGCATATCGGGCCTACATCATTTCTTTTTCGCCGCTGATTCGTTTCAACGTGACTTCGGTGCGAATCTCCTGGCCCTGCTGGTTTCTCCCCGGAGGGAACCGCAACGTCAGCGTGTCACCGGTGATGTCGTAGAAGCGTTTGAGCGTGTCGCCGGGCGCCGTGCCGAGGATGATGAGGCGGTGGTGGAACACCACGCCGGGCGACATCGTGTACGCGCCGTAATAGCTGACGAAGCCGGCGATGGCCGCTCGCGCCTCGTCGTCGGTCGGCTGCGGGGCGGCGAACTTCGGGCGGTTCATCGGCGGGAAATGCACGCCGACGAAACCGGCCGCGCTGTAGACGATGACGCTTGGCGCGCGTTCCGTCTCCGACTGCACGTCGCCCGTTGTCACGTTGATCCGCTTTTCGACGACGTGCCGCCAGAAGCCGAGCAGCTTGCGATTCGCGCCGCTCAGCGTGTCGAGATCCGGCACGCGTTCCCACGTCCAGCGCATGCCGCTCAAACCATCGGGCTCGTTGGCCGTCGCCGTGACGACGAGTCGATCTCCCGTCCGCGCGAAGGTGCGGACGACATCCTGTCCCATGGCGTTGGGGCTGATGGCGCCCTCGGGTCTGTAAGTGATCGTGGCTGCCGCTGCGTCGACTTTGTAGCCGCCCCAGAAGCCGGAGTAGTTGTTGTAAACGGCATGCGCTTCTGCGGGCGTCGCCTGATTGGCGGCGTACGGCAGCCGGCGTCCCGTTTCGGCGAGCTCGAACGCGTGGCCGCCGCGGTCGAGAATCAGCACGCCGCGCGGCAGCGGCTGCGCGATCCAGGCGCCATCGGCGGCGCCGCGTTCCACTGCAACCAGCGTCCACGTGCCGGCGAGCGTCGGGGGTGTGTCAGCTCGAACACTGAGAACCGCAAGAACCGCTAGAACCTCAAGAACCGCCAGAACCCCAAGAACCCCAAGAACCTTTCGAACCATTCCAACCTCGCGAGCTATTTCTTGCTCGTCTCAGGAAGTTCAGGCAGCGCGGTCCCAGCGCCGAGCAAGCCCGCCTTCGAGTACGTATTCAACTTCTCGCGTGTATCGGTGATGTCAAGATTCCGCATCGTCAGCTGCCCGATGCGATCCTGCGGTGTAAAAAACACGTCGCCTTTCTCCATCGTCAAGCGTTCAGGCTTGTACGTCAGGTTCGGACTCGCCGTGTCGAGAATCGAGTAGTCGTTGCCTCGCCGCAATTCGACGGTGACTTCCCCGGTAATCGCTCGCGCGATCCACCGCTGAGACGACTCCCGAAGCATCAACGACTGCGAGTCGAACCAGCGGCCCTGATAGAGCAGCCGTCCGAGCCGGCGGCCGTACTCACGGTACTGCTCGATGGTGTCCTCGTTGTGGATCCCCGTGACGAGCCGCTCGTACGCGATGAAGAGCAGCGCCATCCCCGGGGCTTCGTAGATGCCGCGGCTCTTCGCCTCGATGATGCGGTTCTCGATTTGGTCGCTCATGCCGAGGCCGTGCCGGCCACCGATCCGGTTGGCTTCGAGCATCAACTCCACCGGATCGTCGAAGCTCTTTCCGCTCAGGGCAACCGGTCGTCCTTCGTCGAAGCGGACCGTCACCGTTTCCGCCTTCACCGGCATGTCGTCTTGCCAGAACACGACGCCCATGATCGGCTCGACGATCTTGATCCCCTTGTTCAGGAACTCGAGGTCTTTGGCTTCGTGCGTCGCGCCGAGGATGTTCGAGTCGGTCGAGTACGCCTTCTCGGTGCTCATCTTGTACGCGAGCCCGGCCTTGGCCATGTACTCGGACATCTCTTTGCGTCCGCCGAGTTCGTCGATGAACTGCTGATCGAGCCACGGCTTGTAGATCTTGAGATTCGGATTCGCGAGCAGTCCGTAACGATAGAAGCGCTCGATGTCGTTGCCTTTGAACGTGCTGCCGTCGCCCCACACGTTCACGTCGTCTTCCTTCATCGCGACGACGAGCATCGTGCCCGTGACCGCGCGGCCGAGCGGCGTCGTGTTGAAGTAGGGCACGCCCGCGGTGGAGATGTGGAACGCGCCGCACTGGAGTGCCTTGATGCCTTCGGCGACGAGCTGCGCGCGGCAGTCGACGAGGCGGGCCTTTTCCGCGCCGTACGCGAGCGCCTTGCGAGGAATCGCGTCGTAATCGGGTTCGTCGGGCTGTCCGAGATTCGCCGTGTATGCGTACGGAATCGCGCCCTTCCCGCGCATCCAGTGGAGCGCGGCGCTCGTATCGAGCCCGCCGGAAAACGCGATGCCGACCTTCTGTCCCTTCGGAACGCTCTGAAGAATCGTCGCCATGAATGCTGGTAAGTATAGCCACGAAGACGCGAAGAACACGAAGGCGCACGAAGAACGGATAGTACGAAGATGCTTCGTGCGGTCTTCGTGATTTCGTGTCTTCGTGGCTAAAACGAGAGTGTCGTTCCGAAGTGGACGCGCGTGCCGGCGCCGACGCCGTGAGCGACGACGAGGTTGAGATGGATGAATGCCGCGGCGAACCAGACGCCGCCGCCGTAGCCGCGCGAGAAGTGTTGGTCGGCGAGGCGCTGGCCCTTGTCGTAGATGGTGCCGATGTCGACGAACGCGCTGATGCCGGCTTTGCCGAACGTGAGAGGCGACGTCAACGGCGCGAGGATTTCGGCCGAGCCGGCGACGAGCGTGTCGCCGATCGCGTACCCGGTCCTGAAACCGCGGAGGTTCTCCATGCCGCCGAGCATCGGCTGCAGGTACGGCGGCAGCGGGACGTTCGAGTCCTGCCGCAGCGCCCGAAGGACGAGGATGTTCTGTCTGAACAGCCCGATGTAGCCGCGTCCGTCGAGTTCCGTTCGCGTTGCGGCGCTCGCGTGGAGAAAGTCGAAGTGCTCGATCGACGCCTTGCCGTACACCGCATTGCGCGCCAGCATCGGATCGAGCCGCGTGTCGAAGGTGACGTCCGCTTCGGCCTGGGTGAAGCGATCCGTCGTGTCCATGAACGAGACGTGCTCCCAGCCCGCCGTCGCGCCGATCCGCAGCGGCGACCCAAAGGCGCGCTCGGCGCGGACCCACAGCCCCTGCCGGTTGTCGTCCTGCTCGAAAAACGGATTCGTGCGCCCGAGCAGGGTCGCGCCCGTTTCGACACGCGTCAAAGGACCGCGTTCGAAATTCTTCTCGAGCTGCGCTCCGGCTTCACGCGTGCCGCCCCATGTCAGCGGAAATGACAGCCGGCTGTTCGGACCCGCCAGTTTCGTACGCGCGAGATGCGCGCCGTAAGTGAAGCCGTAGCCGTCCTGGAAGTCGAGCCACGGGGTCCACATCAGCCCGAGCCCGCGACGTTTGACGACGCGGGACGGCTCCGCCGGATTGTCGAACAGTTCGATCTTGACTGGCCCTTCGTCGACGATGACGACCAGCAGGATCTTGTTCGCGTCCTCGATCGACGCGTAGCGTTTCAGAACCTGCACCTCTTCGAACTTGTGGGTGGCTTTCAGCCGCGCGGCAACCGTCTCTGCGAGGCCCGGCGTGAACCTCGCGCCGATCTCGACGCCGGTCAGCCGCAGCATCTCGTCGTCGGGCGTGAGCACGTTGCCCTGCACCCGGATGTCGGTGACGATTTCGGCGGTGCGCGCGGGCGCCGCTTGTGCGTACGTCGTGTCTGCCTTTAGACAGACCAGAGCGACCAGGACCGCGGCGACGGCTTTCACTGGACGCGGAACTTCGACTTCACGTTCGCTTCGCGGTAATCGCGATACGTGATCGTCTGGCTGAACGAGAACTGGCCAATCGCCATCGTGAACGCCGCGCCGATGTCGAGGTCTTTCGGCAGCCATACGTCCGCAAACGGCTGGCTCATCGTCATCGACGCCTTGAGCGAGTCGATCTGTATGAGCCACGGGACCGGCAGGAAATCGAAATCGATGTTGTCGAAGGTGAACTTCACGATCTGATGCGTCGAGGGCTCGACCCAGATCGTGATCACCGCCACCTTGTTCATGAGCCGGCGGAAATCCGCCTCCTGACGTTGCTCCTTTTCGGTCCGCTCTCGCGGGGGGGCACCGCGACGTCCACCGCGCCGGCGGTTCTCGTCTCCATACAGCTTCGTCGGGTAGTACTCGATGCGCAGGACGTCGCGTCCCTCGAACTTCTCTCGGCCGGCCAACGCGTAGCGGCCCTCGTCGAACTTGAAGCGCAGGAAGTACGCCGAGGAGACGAACTGCGGCTGGCGCGTTTGCTGAATCAGTCCGTCGACGCTGGTCGGAGCGGGCGTGGTGTCGGCGTTGTCGTTGTTGTCTGGACGCGCGACGACGCCGACGCCGTCGCTGTTGCGCGGCGCGTTTTCAGAACCCGCCTGACGATCACGCGCCTCGCGTCGCTTCATGCCTCGAAGGTACGCGTCCTCGAATTTCCGGCGGACGTCTTCGCCGACCACCGCTCCGTTCGCCTTCACTGGGCTCTTGATGAAATAGCCCTCGCGAATGAACCAGGTGTAATCGCGCTGCTCGCCCCACATCCGAGCGCCACCGGGGCCGTTCAGCACGATCTCATCCCGCTCGTCGAAGATGTACTGCTGCAGCTTCTTCCAATTGTCGTCACTGCGCGTCACGACGGCCTTCATGAACGCGTCGAGATCCGTTTGGGCTGAGAGTCGGGGCGTGGAGGCGGGCGCCGAGAGTGTCAGCAGTGTGACAGCGATTCCGGCGATCGTGCGCGAAACGTCGGGACTCGGCATGCGCCAATTAGACGCTCACCGAGTCCCGAAGTTCTAGTCCTTTGTTCGGCGTCGATCCTTACTGACGATGGAAGCGCGCGACGAGCACGGCCTTGCCGAGCACGTGCCCGTCCATCCCGTTGATGAGCGCGGTCCGCGTGTCGAAGGCGTTCTGCGCCGCCGCCACGTCGAGCTTCGTGTCGAGCGCATACAGCGTGAACGTGTAGTGATGGTACGGTCCGGGCGGCGCGCCTGGCCCCATGTAGCCGTTGCTGCGCAGGCTCTGCTGCTTCGTGCCGTCCGGCAGATCGCCGGCCATGACGCCTTCAGGCAATCCGGTCGCCGTGCCGGGAATATTCCACACAAGCCAATGCGTCACATCGCCCTTGGAGCTCTTCGCGGGAATGGAGGGCTCCGGGTCGTTCATGATCAGCACGAAGCTCTGCGTGCCCATCGGCACTTGCGTCCATTTCAGTTCGGGCGACGGCTGGGTTTGACCGGCCGCCTGTGTGTACTTGTCGGGGATCACGCCGCCGTCTTCCCATGCCGTCGACGTCATGATCAGCGGAGGCGTTTGCGGACCGCGGCCGCGTCCCTGTCCGCCGCCGGGCGGCGGGCCTTGTGCGAGGAGCGCCAGGCTCATCGCGGCCGTCAGCGTTGCCGTCATCAGAACTTTCGCTCTCATTGCCTCTCCTTTTTACTGCCTGGCCTGAAAGGCCCGGCCACTTCTAACTTCTTACTTCTCACTTCTTACTTCGTTTACGGCGCTACACGCCGCCAGGTCGGATTTCATCGGCGCGAGCTCCGAGACGAGCTCGAAGCCGAGGTCGGGCGTGCCGCTGCGCGACGATCGGATGAACGTGCTCGTGTCGTCGATTGGCAGTGTCGACGCGTTCTCGCAGAACGTCGTCTGCTTGCCGTCCTGCTTCAGGTATTCCTCGACGTTCGAGAGATAGAACGCGGCCACCGTGGCGTGTCGCTCGCTCAAGTACTGTCCGACCGCGCGCAGCGCCTTCGGTCCGGCGAAGTCGCCCATCAGTGGCACGAGCCGGTTCTCCGTCTCGAACTTCTTCATCCAGAGAAACGCGTCCTCGGTCGCCAAAAAGCTGTGCTCGAATCCGCCCTGGTCGACGGCTTTCATCAGCTCCGCGTACGTCGGCTCGCGCGTAATCCTTCGTCCCGCGTTGGTCGTCGTCGAGTACTGAATCGACGGGCCGTACACATAGACGGCGTTGTAGATGTGCTGCATCCGCAGGATGTCCGCCGATGACAGCTGGAACTGATGGACCTTCGTCAGATGGTTGACGATCGCGCGCATGTTGCGGCTGTACAGCGTGTCGGTCGCCTGCTCGTTCGCGATGGCGGCGAAGATGTCTTCGGCGGTCGACTTCGCGGTCACGCCTTCAGGCCGCGGACGCGAGAAGAGGCGCGACACGAACTCCGCGCGGTCGGCCGACATCTCGAACAGCGCCTTGTACATCAAATGGAAATCGAAGTTGCCGCGGCGGACGTCGACGATGAACGCCATCTTCGGTTTGAGCGCGACGATGTACGTGAAGTTCTGTTCGGGACCGACGCCGACGTACACGCGGTCCTGCTTCGCGCGCTGCACGAGCGAAGGAAGCACGTGCTGAAACCAGCGCTCGTTCGACAGCAGGTTGTCGGATTGAAACGTCCCGGCACGCTCGGAGAACTCTGTCGCGATGCGCCAGAACTCTTCATCCGAGAGACGCTCGGGCAGCGTGTCGGCGGCGATCGCGACGCGCACGACGAGCACGGCGAGAACGACGGCGGTGGCAACGCGGCGCAAGAGCAGGATGATACTATGCGCCGCGATGAATCCTGCTCAACAAGTGATGCAAGTCGCGACGGGATACATGGCCTCGTCGTGTTTGTATGCGGCGATTACGCTGAACGTCGCCGATCATCTCGCCGCCGGCCCGAAGACTGTCGCTGAGCTGGCGACGGCGAGCGGCGCGAACGAGGACGCGCTCTACCGCGTCCTTCGGCTGCTGGCCAGCCTCGGCATTTTCGAGGAAGTCGCGCCGCGAAAGTTCGCGCTGACGCCGGCATCCGATCTGCTCCGGAAGGACGTCCCGGGATCGCTGCGAGGGATGGCCGTGTTTCTCCCGGATCCGATCCACTACCGCATCTACGGCAACATCATGCATTCGCTGTCGACGGGCAAGCCTGCGGCGGACGATACGCTGGGCATGCCGGTCTTTCAGTACCTGGAAAAAGACCAGGCGTACTCGCAGGTGTTCAACGACGCGATGACCGCGTTCAGCGCGCCTGTCGCCGGCGCCGCCCTCGAGGTGTACGACTTCAGCGGCATCGGCACGCTCGTCGACGTCGCCGGCGGACACGGCGAGGTCCTGATGTCGATCCTCAAAGCCAATCCCAGCGTCCGCGGCATCCTCGCCGATCTCGGCCACGTCGTCGACGGCGCGAAGCCGAGAATCGCGAGCGCCGGGCTCTCAGGCCGGATGCAAGCGGTCGCCTGCGACTTCTTCAAGGCGGTACCGGAAGACGGCGACGCGTACATCATGAAGCACATCATTCATGACTGGGACGACGAGCGCGCGTCGGTGATCCTCAAGAACATCGCGACCGCGATGGGCACGAAGAAGGGCAAGGTGATCCTGCTCGAGTCGGTGATCGCGGCCGGCGGAACCCCCGACCTCGGCAAGTTCATCGACATCGAGATGCTGCTGTTTCCGGGCGGGCGAGAGCGGACGGCCGACGAATTCAAGTCGCTGTTCGAGCGCTCGGGCTTCCACCTGACGAAAGTGGTGCCGACCAAGTCGCCGCTATCGGTGATTGAAGCGGTTCGTGCCTGATTGCGCGTAGACCCACGCTCGCGTGCCCGAGGCAAGCGCGGCTTCCAGCCGCGTGTAGCCTTCCGGCTCGTACGCATCCGACATCGCAAGCTCGGCCTCCGTCACCTCGAGCACGGTCCCTTTCACGCGGCTGTCCGGCTGGCCGTTGAAGACAACGATCGTGTGATCGGCGGTGCCGCTTTTTGCGGCGAAGGCTGAATCTGCGACGTGAAACGGTTGTAGTTCGAAGCCGACGATCTCGTCGGGCCAGCCGCGAAGGGGCCGACCGAATGTTTCGAGTTGAACTGACGCCTGTTGCAGCGTGCCGTAGGAGAAGAGGAACGGCACGTCAGAAGCGCTGGCTCGCAGGAGGTGTGATGCCGTTCAGCCGCAGGTAGACGGCCATCTGCCCGTAGATATCCCACGTATGGCCGATCACGTAGTAGACGACGCGGGCCTTCGTCGAGGGGCCCATGAAGCGGTCGTACCGCGTGTTCTCTGCCGTGAGCAGCATCGACTGATCGGTCTGCTCGTTGAGCGCCGCCGTGCCGAAGTCGAACGAATCGGCCAGCGCTTTGAGGACCTCCCCCTTCGACGTCGCCTTCATGTTTACGGACGGCGCCATTGCCTTCGAGCTGAACCGTCCCATCTGAACCACGTTCGCTTCGGCGACGTGGAGGATCTGCTCGCCCCAGGTCCGCTCCGGCGGCGTCGCTCGGAAGCCGAACTTCTCCTCAGGCATCGCTTCGGCGATTTTCATCATCGTCTCTTTCAGCCGAGTCCAGTCCTGAAGCGCGCCGTCGCGGATGGATGCCGTCTGCGCCGCCGTGGTATGCGCGACGAAGACAGCTAAGAGGCACGTAAGCACCTTTTTCATGAGGCTCAATTGTTGATCCATAATGGCGCGCGCAAGGGAGATGGTCATGAGGAAAGTTCTCGTCGTGCTGGCGTTCGCGTTCGCGATCGCCCGGCCCGCGTTTGCACAGATCAGCCTCGAGGGTGAGTGGATGGGGCGCTACCTCGAGGATCAGATGGACCGCGTGCCCGGCGGCGACTGGGGCGACTTCACCGGACTGCCCATCAACGAGGCGGCTCGTTTCTATGCCGAAAGCTGGGACATCTCGCGCGGTTCGGTGCCCGAGCATCAGTGCCAGGTCTACAACGTCGCCCACATCTTCCGCGGGCCGCTGCAGTTCCGCGTCTGGAACGAACGCGATCCCGACTCTCAGGAGCTCATCTCGATCAAGATGTATCTCGGCACGTACGAGCAGTGGCGGACGATCTGGATGGACGGCCGTCCGCATCCGCCGGAGTACATGCCGCATACGTGGATGGGATTTTCGACGGGCGAGTGGCACGGCGACGACCTCGTCGTCAACACGTCGCACGTCAAAGCCGAGTACCTGCGGCGCGAAGGAATTCCGTTCAGCGACAAGCTGACGGTCGTCGAGCACTTCATCAAGCACGGCAACGTGATCACGCACGTGATGATCGCGACCGATCCGATCTATCTCAGCGAGCCGATGATCAACACGGAAGAGTTCGTCGTGATGGATCGCAGCAACACGAACTGGCTGTACAACTGCGAGACGGCCGAGGAAGTGCCGCGATTGAAGCATGACGTGCCGAGCTTCCTTCCCGGGAAGAATCCGTTCCTCGGATACTTTGCCGACCAGGTCGGATTGCCTCAGGAAGCCGTGCAGGGCGGCGCCGAGACGACGTATCCCGAATACCGCGCCAAGCTGCGCGAGTTGATGTGGGGGAAGAAGTGAAGGGCCTCGCGCTACCGCTCGCATTCCTCGCCGGCGCCACGCTGCTTGCGCAGGAGCAGTTCATCGACGTCAATCGCAGTATCAAAGACGTCGCGACGCACGGCGTGGTGAAGACCGTTCACATCGCGGGCGACGTGTACATGTTGACTGGCGGCGGCGCCAACGTCGTTCTCAGCGTGGGCGACGAGGGCGCGTTCCTCGTCGACACCGGTGCGGCGTCGGCGACGGACAACATGCTCGCGGCGATTCGGGATCTCTCGAAGAAGCCGATTCGCTGGATCGTGAACACGACGCTCGATCCCGATCACATCGGCGGCAACGAGCGGCTGTCGAACGCGGGACGCACCGTGAACGGCAACCCGGCGGCGATCATTTCCCATGAAAAGCTCCCGATCAGGATGCTGAAGCTCCCCGTGCCCGTGCCAGTCACGGCGCGGCCGCTCAACACGTTCTTCGGCGACACGCGGGACCTCTATTTCAACGACGATCCGATCTTCATCTATCGATCGCCGGGCCACACCGACGGCGACGTGTTCGTGCACTTCCGCCACGCCGACGTCATCGCGGCAGGCGACACGTTTCTGACGACGAACTATCCGGTCATCGACGTCGCCAACGGCGGCACGACGCAGGGATTCATCGACGGGCTGAACCGGATTCTCGATCTTGCCGTGCCGAAGCATCTGGAAGAGGGCGGTACCTATATCGTCCCTGGCCACGGCCGCGTCTGTGACGAAGCCGACGTGCTCGAGTATCACGACATGATCATCATCGTCCGCGATCGGATTCGCGATGCGATCAAGAAGGGCATGACGCTGGAGCAGGTGAAAGCCGCGCGGCTGACGCGCGATTACGACGCGCGCTACTCGACGCCGTCGGGACCAGGCAGCACGGCGAATTTCGTCGAGTCGGTGTATCGCGACCTGAGCGGGAAGAAGTAGCCATGAAGAAGATTGTGATCGCGTCGGCGTTGTCCATCGCGTTGGCCGCGGTGGTCTCAGGGCAGCAGCGCGGCGGAGGGGGCCGCGGCAACCAGCCGCCGCTCTCGGCGCAGCAAGCGGCACCCATCGACCTGACCGGTTATTGGGTGTCGGTGGTCACCGAGGACTGGCGATGGCGCATGGTGACGCCGCCACGGAAGGACTATCAGAGCCTCCCGCTCAATCAGGCCGCACGGCAGGCGGCCGACGCATGGGACCTCGCGAAAGACGAAGCCGCCGGCGTGCAGTGCAAGCCGTACGGCGTCGGCAATATCGTCCGTCAGCCTGGCCGGATCCACATCACGTGGCAGGACGAGAACACGTTGAAGATGGAATTCGACGCCGGCACGCAGACACGGCTGATCCACTTTGGCGCGTCGCAGCCGCCGTCGGGGCCGAAGACCTGGCAAGGTCACTCGGTCGGCGAGTGGCAGCGGCCGGGACGCAATGCTGTCGCTGACGCGCGCGTGTCGGAATCGCGTGAAGCGGGCACGCCCCCCGGCGGCGGTGGTGGCGGCTTGCGCGGCGCGCCTCCGCGGAACCCGACGATGTTCGAAGGCGGATCGCTGAGGATTGTGACGACGAACTTCCGCGATGGATATCTGCGCAACAACGGCGTGCCGTACAGCGAGAACGCGTCGCTGCTCGAGTTCATC
>Ga0097621_100001054_pt1 | contig 19298 bp, 19 predicted proteins | sample KBSMisM72_FD_73165 | JGI IMG/M metagenome (GOLD analysis project Ga0097621, IMG submission 73165) | Miscanthus rhizosphere microbial communities from Kellogg Biological Station, Michigan, USA - KBS Miscanthus M7-2 (version 2) (version 2) | ecosystem: Host-associated > Plants > Roots >... | reverse complement strand
CGGGAGCCTCCAAACAAAATCCGTAATCAATCCGCGTAATCCGCGGCCACAATCCCAAAAGCCCTAACGGGAAACGTCCCAAACAGTCGAACCTTCACGGGAACCGCGAAGAACTTGAACCCACTATCAGGCAAATCCCCAAGACCGCAGAGATGTTCGACGATCGGGATGTCGTGGCCCAGAAGCACCGAGTGCGCGGGCCGGTTGCCATCGCGCGTCGTGTCGATGTTGAAGGAGTCGATCCCGACGAGTGTGGCGCCGTGCGTTGCAAGGTACTTCGCCGCGCCTTCAGTAAGAAAAGGGTGATTGCCGTTCGAATATTCTTCCGTGCGCCAGTAAACGTCCCAACCTGTATGGATCAGCACTGCCTTGTCTCTCACGTCGATCTCCGTAAAGCACTCTTCTGTGATCGCGGGATCCGAACGCTCTTTACAGCGCACCACGACGCCATCCAGGTTTGCGAGCGAATACAGATCGAGATGGGCGAGATCTTTTCCACGCGCGTAGCGATGGAAAGGACTGTCGAGATATGTACCCGTGTTAGCCACCATGTCGATCTTGCCAATATGAAACTCCGTTCCCGGCGCGTAACGAGTTTTGGAATCTTCGCGACTGAGATAGTCGCTGATCACTGGAGCGGGCAGACCTTTGTACGTGATCATTCCGTTCTCGACGCTGTGTGACACATCAATCAACTCGAAATTTCGCGACATCTCTTAACTCCGTTTCTGCACCGCTTTGCCTCAAGAGTCGAATTCCGCGATTGGATCGGGTCAGTACAGGGAGCGGTAGCGACCTGGTCAAACGATAGAAGTCACGAATCATTAGAATATCGCATGCTAATCATCGACCAGGCGCTACCGCTCCCTGTACTGACCCGATCCAAGAAACGACTTCAGACTTTTGAGGCAAAGCGTTTCTGCACCAGAACTTGAAAACTGGATGCCATGCCGCCGGGGAGAATCATTTCGCGGGCGCCAATCGTCAAAGCAGTCTTCTCACCCTCGCTTCCGGCTTTACCGAGTCGATACTCCAACTGATCCAGCAAACCTGCTTTCAGAAGAAACTTGTCCTGTGAAGCAAACTCAAAACATCGGAATCCCTGTCTCTCGCACGTCGCTTTGACCTGCGTCCAGTTGACGGTAGTGGTTAAGTCATACTCACCGGGATACGCCAGCAGATCGTCGACGAAACCGTGTCGAGAGAACCCTCGCAACGTTCCTTCCGGGCGTTGCAACGGATCATAAAGCTCGACAGCTTCCGCTCCGTAATCTACCGTAATGACAAAACCGTGTTCGAGTCTTGTCGCAACGCGTGCCAACCAGTCATCGATCGCGAGATTGATCTCGATGACCTGGCCATTGACAAGCTCAAGCCCGTTACAGAATTCAGTTAACCGTGTCGTGGAGATTGGACCGGTGGTCCAGCCAAACTCACCACTCGTATCAACAGTGACGTAGAACTCCGACAACCCTTCTTCCGTCTTCAAAACGCGATGGACCGGAAATGCATCGAGCAACTCGTTTGCGAAAACGATCCCGCGATTAACCGAAATCAAATCCCAATCCGAATAAAACTCAACCCGGTCACCAAACTCGACTAATCGCTCCCGTGAACGATTGAGTGCATCCTCACTGACGTCGTAAACGATATAACGACGGCATCGTTCGCCGAGTGTGGACAGGACGCCTGCCGCAAAGCTTCCATTTCCCGCCCCACACTCAACTATCGTCAAGTCATCGAGCTCTGAAGAGAGCCGGGCAAAATAATGTGCGAATGTCGCGGCAAAGAGTTCGCTTCGCTCCGGACTCGTACGGTAATCGCCTTCCCTGCCCCAGCGCATTCGATCGGATCGCTGATAATAACCGCCATCCGGATCGTACAGCGCCGCCTTCATCCAATCGTGAAAACTGATGGCGCCTTCACGTCGAATCAAATTCTTCAGTCGTTCGGTTAACGAAACCGGCACTGCAGAGATGTACCTGATTGTAGAACTAGCGATCGGTGCGATCTTCTTTATCGAGCAAGCGAGTCGTGTTCTCGGTGACGCTCGGCGGATTTGCCAACTCTGCCGTAGTCGGCCGCGTGCGCCAACTCGGTGGCTGACGTGCGGGTGGCGGCGGTAACGCCGGGCTTTGCACAGGGGGAATAAATTGCTGCTGCGGTATGTGCATCGGACCGTATGGTCCATAAGGCCGGATCGGCTTTGGCGCACCCTCTTCGAACACGGCCGCGTAAAACGTTCTCAGTGCGCCACCGGCGAAACAGATGATTGCCGCTAGTATTGCGAGTATTTGCGGAAAAGCAGAAGCCGAAAAACTGGCAAACGTTCCTAGTATGGGAACAAGCAACGCACCTAACAGGAATAACGACACTCCCTGTTTTACGCCCTTACGACGCGCGGAAATCTGGACCGGCTCGTCAGCAGAGCGATAGGCCGGCAACGCGCCGCCATTGCTCAACAACTGGATGACGCCATCGAGGGGAAAACCGCAACGAGAGCAGAAGCGGATGATTCCAGTAACTTGTTGCTGACCGCACTGTGGACAAAACATGGGGATTGTTCCTCGCCAAGGGACTGTTACGTCGAGCTAGATAATAAACCGAGGAGTCAGCCACAAAGAAGCACAAAAGACACAAAATATCACTTGTGCGTTTTTGTGGTATCGGTAAGGGCTCTTCCACGAAACTCGGCCGCTCGGACCAACGTCTCGAGCAGCACGCTGATAAGCAATCGCTCGCCGGATGGATCTGAGATGTACTTCGTCAACGCACTGTCGTCTTGTATCAAACTGAACGCACGCTGCCGCGCGACGTCAACTTCCGACAAGTACTCGACGATACGATGGGGATTGGAAAGAGTTTCAGGCAGCGTCCACTCGAATGGATCGTCCCAAAGATTAGAGGTAAGCCCGCCGCAGGTCTGTTCCACGGCTGCGGCACTGCGAACGAGGTACTCGGCTGGAACCGATCTCACCAGATCTTTCAGACTTTCGATCAGGCCGGAGAATTCCTGCTCAAGGTGCTGAACGATCTGGCGTTCGGTATCTTTAGCCACAAATCATCTCGACCGCCGGTCGCTCTCTTCTATCACAGTTCCAAAGCTGCGCCCGGCGAAGCTGAATCCATTGTGGATATACCCCTTGGCGCCGACGTGCGCACCGCGTGACGGCACGCCGCGTCGCGTCGCAACCCAGATTCTTCCAGTACCGTCGTCGAGCTCATAAGCACCGACGCCGAGCGCTCCGTAACTGTCGGTCACACGGCCTGCGATTCCGACCTCCTTACCGCGATACCGATCTGGATTGGCAGTGATTTTGGCGATATTTGTTTGGCTGGGGCAGGCTGTGAATAGCAGTGTTGCGCCGATCAAAACAACCAACGCGACGATCTTTTTCGATACCAGCATGGCGTCTCCTTTAATGTAGGGCATTCATCTCGGGAGAGGTCCAAATAATAACATTGCCGATTGCCAATTGCCGACTGCCGATTGCCGATTTGAGTTATCACAGTACGACAATTGGCAATTGGCAATCGGCAATCGGCAATCATTTCACTTTCCGAACCAGCCAATCGGCCTGCCGGACAGATCAACCCAAACGCTCTTCACCTGGGTGTACAGATCCAGCGCGTGGCGTCCCATCTCTCGCCCGTACCCCGATTGCTTATAACCACCGAAGGGAGACGCTGCATTGAACATATTGAACGTATTGATCCAAACAACTCCCGCTTTGATCTCCTTCGCGAACCGGTGGGCACGCGTAATATCTCTGGTCCAGATTCCCGCGGAGAGACCGTAAATCGTGTCGTTTGCCTGTTTGATCAAATCGTCTTCGTCTTTGAAACTGATCACTGACACGACCGGACCAAAGATCTCTTCCTGGGCGACGCGCATACTATTCTTCACTTCCGAAAAGATCGTGGGACTGAAGAAGTAACCTTTCTGAAAGTCGGCCGCGAGCTGTGGCCTCTTGCCACCGGTGACCACCGTCGCACCTTCCTCGCGAGCGATATCGACGTAGCCCTTGATGCGATTCAGTTGCTCTTCCGAAACCTGTGGCCCCATCTGAGTGGTCTTATCCATCGGATCGCCCACTGCGATCTTGCCGGCCTTCTCAGAAAACTTGTCGAGAAACTGATCCTTGACCGACTCTTCCACAAAGAGACGCGAACCCGCACAACACACCTGACCCTGGTTGTAGAAGATGCCCATCATCGCGCCTGCGACTGCCTGGTCCAGATCGGAGTCTGCAAAAACGATGTTCGGCGCCTTGCCACCCAATTCGAGCGAGACTTTGGTCAAGTTGTCTGCTGCTGATTTTGCGATCATCTTTCCGACTTCAGTCGAGCCGGTGAACGCGACTTTGTCGATACCGGGATGCGCAGCGAGAGCGGCGCCGGCAGTTTCACCGTAACCGGGCACGATGTTGACGACACCTTCCGGGAATCCTGCTTCCTGGATCAGCTTCGCGAGTTCCATCGCGCCGACAGGCGTTTGCTCGGCAGGTTTGAGAACAACCGTATTGCCGGCCGCGAGCGCTGGGGCGAGCTTCCACGCCGCCATCAGGAGTGGAAAGTTCCAGGGAATGATCTGACCACAAACGCCAATCGGTTCGCGCAACGTGTAGTTGAACATCTTGCCTGGAACCGGAATGGTTTCGCCTTCGATCTTCGTGGCCCAACCTGCGAAGTATTCGAAGTTCTCGACCACCTGCGGCAAATCGACGTACATCGATTCTTTGATCGGCTTGCCATTGTCGGCAGTTTCCAGTGCGGCGAGATCAGCAGAGTTCTGTTCGATCAACTGCGAGAGCTTGTAAAGCATCCGGCCGCGATCGCGTGCACTGATCTTGGACCACTTCCCTTCGAACGCCCGTCGCGCTGCCGCAACTGCTTTATCGATGTCAGCTTTGTCACCTTCGGCAACTTCAGCAAGCGTGTCACCGGTTGCCGGATTCGGCGTCTTGAAAGTCTTTCCGGATTCGGAGTCAACCCACTGACCATCGATGAACAACTGGTATTTCTTCGGAGCTAATTCTGCAGACGACATAATTCTCCTATCTGTAAAAAATCCGTTTAATCCGTGGCTAAAACTCGGTTGTACCTGACAGCAATTGCCGCAGCACGTACGGGAGGATCCCACCGTGTCGATAGTAGTCGACTTCGATCGGCGTATCGATCCTTAGCGTGATCGGAATTTCCTCACTCGTACCATCTACGCGATGAATGATGAGCGTCACATCCTGACGTGGTTCGATGCCCGCTTCGATTCCGAGCAGGTCAAATGTCTCACTACCATCGAGCTTCAACGAAGCGGCACTCGTATCGTCTTTGAACTGGCACGGCAGCACACCCATTCCCACGAGATTGCTGCGGTGAATCCGTTCGAAGCTTTGCGCGATGACGGCTTTGACACCCAGCAGCCTCGTTCCCTTTGCCGCCCAGTCGCGTGAACTTCCAGTGCCGTATTCCTGTCCGGCCACAATCACGAGAGGCACGCCGTCGTCCTGGTAACGCATCGCGGCGTCGTAGATGCTCATTCTTTCACCATCAGGATGATGAATCGTCACACCACCTTCGACACCCGGCACCATCTGGTTCTTGATGCGCACGTTTGCAAACGTGCCACGCACCATTACTTCGTGATTGCCACGTCTCGCGCCGTAACTGTTGAAGTCTTTGATATCGACGCCGCGTTCCTGCAAGTACAGGCCCGCCGGAGATGAAGGCTTGATGGCGCCCGCCGGGCTGATGTGATCAGTGGTCACTGAGTCGCCAAAGACCGCGAGCGGCCGCGCGTTTTTGACGTCGCAGACAGGCAAAGTCGTGCTGTGAAAGTCGTCGAAGTATGGAGGTTCGCGGATGTAAGTTGATTCCAACTCCCATTGATAGACATTACCGGTACTCGTTGGAATGTCGTTCCAAAGCGGATTCTGTTCAGCGAAGTTGCTGTAGAGTTTCTGGTACGTCTCCGGATCAAAAGCTGCACGAAGCAGAGCGTTGACTTCTTCCAACGTGGGCCAGATATCGCGCAGGTAAACATCCTCGCCAAACTCGCCCTGCCCAACCGGCTCAGTCGCCAAATCAACATCTATTCGCCCTGCGATGGCAAATGCAACCACCAGCGGCGGACTCATCAGGAAGTTTGCTTTGATGCTCTGATGTACGCGAGCTTCAAAGTTTCGATTGCCTGACAGAACGGACGCAGCAATCACGTCGCGCTCGTTTACGATCTGCTCGATCGCCGGATCTAGTGGTCCGGAGTTTCCGATGCAAGTAGTGCAACCATAGCCGACGAGGTTGAAGCCCAACTGATTTAAATACTGCTGGAGACCAGTGCGTTCGAGATATTCCGTGACGACTCGCGATCCCGGCGCCAGAGAATTTTTGACTTTCGGACTGACTGTCAGTCCCTTTTCAACGGCCTTCTTCGCAAGCAGTCCGGCGGCAAGCATCACGCTCGGGTTCGATGTGTTGGTACACGAAGTGATCGCAGCAATCAGGACATCACCATGGCCCACCAGTTCATCACCAGTCGGAAACTCATCTTCAGGAATCTCCGCGACGATGTCCGGAGTCGGACGGTTGTTGACCATTTCCGTTTCCGTCCACACGTTGGTGTTTGCAGTCGTCTGATGATTACCTGCAACTGCAGGCACGCTCTCCGATCGCTGTTCGCCACCGCCTGCAACTACACGTTGCCTATCTGCGCCAATCTTGACGTGATAACGCGTCCAAAGATCGTCATCGGTTTTGCCGTATCCTCCCTGAGCGACAGGCTTCACCATCAGTTCATTGAACTGTGTTTTCAGCGCTGACAGTTCGATACGATCCTGTGGCCGCTTGGGACCGGCGACACTTGGAACAATCGACTCGAGATCCAGATCGAGCACAGTGCTGTAATCGCACTCGCCTCGACGCGGCATACCAAACATGCCTTGCGCCTTGTAGTAGCTCCTCACGGTGTCGACGTGCTCTTTCGAACGACCGGTGGCGAGAAGATAGATACACGTTTCCTCATCAACCGGGAAGTAGCCCATCGTCGCGCCGTACTCGGGAGCCATGTTCGCGATCGTCGCGCGATCCGTTACTGACAAACTGGCGGCGCCGTCACCATGAAACTCGACAAACTTTCCGACCACCTTTGCCTTGCGCATCATCTCGGTGACACGCAACACAAGGTCAGTGGCCGTCACACCTTCACGCAAACTGCCGCTCAGGTGAACACCGACAACATCCGGAGTTAAGAAGTAGACGGGTTGGCCCAACATCGCGGCCTCGGCTTCAATACCACCGACCCCCCAACCCACAACGCCGAGCCCGTTGACCATCGTCGTGTGTGAATCGGTGCCGACTAACGAATCCGGGAAGTAAGTATTTTTCTCCCAAACGTTCTTGGCAAGATATTCGAGATTTACCTGGTGACAGATGCCGATGCCCGGCGGGATTACCTGAAAACCGTCAAACGCCTGCGTGCCCCACTTCAGAAACTGATAGCGCGAGCGATTGCGTCTGAACTCCATCTCCATGTTCTTTTCAAACGCATCGCGCGTGCTCGAGAAGTCGACCTGGACCGAATGGTCTATCACCAGATCGACCGGCACGAGCGGTTCGATGAGCCCGGTATTTTTTCCCAGACGCGCGACCGCGGAACGCATCGCCGCCAGATCGACGAGGAGCGGAACGCCGGTGAAGTCCTGGAGCAACACGCGCGCAACGACGAACGGAATCTCCTCGACGCGTTTTCCGTTAGGTTGCCAGTTGGCGAGATCGCGGACGTCGTCTTCGGTGATCTTTTCGCCGTCGTAATTCCGCAACACGGATTCGAGCACGACGCGCAAACTATGTGGCAATCGGGAAATTGGTCCGACGCCGTTCTTTTCGAGTTGTGGGAGTGAATAGAACTTTCCAATCGGGCCGGAATCGGAAGAGAAGGTTTGCAAAGAATCAAACAGGCTTTCTGGCATAGTGATGCTCAAACTCTTTCCTGAAAAGTCATGATTTGCGATTATTGTGGTTCAAATTGAAGTTTAACTGAGCGGCAGATTTCACGCAAAGCCGCAAAAAAATTAGAAGCAAGACGCAAAGGAGGTTGAACATACTTTTGCGACTTTCTTTGCTTACTTTGCGACTTTGCGTGAATCGTTTTTGGTAAGGAGATCTGTATGGCTAAAAAACGAGGCGACGATTTCGAGTATCTCGCAAATAATCCCGATTACGTGCCCGATCCCGAGATTGAAGAGTTTATGGAGCAGGAGATCTCACGCGCGCCAAAAGATCCGGAATTGCTGGCCCATCGGTTGCGCAACAATACAGCCGCTTCGCCACGCGATGCCGGTGGCGATCTCGATGCAGATTGGGAAGACGTTAACGCCAGTGGATCCGAAACAGTCGCGGGTGATAACCCAACTCCGGATCAATCGCTGGTTGAAGAAAACGCGTCGGCGATGGGCGTCAGTTATGAAGACAACGAGGAGTTGGAGTTTATCGACAAGATTGAAAAGCGTGATCGTGAAAGATACGAGCTCGACGAGAACTCAAAAGCGTCTGACAATATGATCTAGAAGAGTTTGCGGCTATCGAGCAGTATTGTTACCGGACCATCGTTGACCAGCTCCACCTGCATCATCTTTCGAAAGCTGCCAGTTTCAACTCGCCCGAGCAGCTTTCGACTACTATCAACAAAATAGTCATACAAAGGTTCTGCGACTTCGGGAGCGGCAGCGTCGCTCCATGAAGGTCGCAGACCGCGTCGAACGTCGCCGTACAACGTGAACTGCGAAACGATCAACAGACCACCGCCGGTATCCTTCAGCGACCGGTTCATCTTTCCCTCTGCATCATCAAATATCCGCAGGGCAGCGATCTTGGGAACCAGATAATCAGCGTCTTCTTTGGTGTCGTCGCGCGCGATACCCAAAAGAACGACGAGACCGTTTCCGATCTCGCCGACAGTCTCTCCGTCAATTGTGACGCTCGCCCGCGTCACTCGTTGAATTACAGCTCTCATTTCTTCGGCGGCCGTGATGGCCTGATCTCGATTCGACTCGGCAAAGCACGGTTCGGATGCGCCAGTAGGTCCATCACGACTTCCGCGATGTCGCTGGGTTGCAGTTGCCAGCTCTTCTCGTCGCTCGGCTCATCGCCGCCAAATTCAGTGTTCACCGATCCGGGCATGATGTAACTCACCTTGATGCCGTCGTGCCTGACCTCTTGCATCAGCGCTTCGCTGAAGCCGTTCAGGCCAAACTTGGAGGCGTTGTAGGCAGCCATCTTCGGATGCGCATTCGCGCCTGCGAGTGAGGAGATGTTGATGATGTAACCACCACCGCGCTGCTTCATCAACGGAATGGCTTCGTGGCAACAATAAAAAACGCCGAAGACGTTCGTCTCGAGAACTGTGCGGAAGTCTTCAACACTCATCGACTCTACTGACGCGAAGATGCCGACGCCGGCGTTGTTGATGAGGATGTCGACGGCGTCGAGATTGGCGAACAGAGATTTGACCTGGTTGTAATCGCGCACGTCACAGACGTGGCCTTCTGCCGAGCCGCGAGTCTGGCTGTTGAGTTCCGAGACTGCTTTCGTGATTTCGTCCTGGTTGCGTGCGGTGATAACTACACGCACGCCCGCGGTGATGAGCGCTTCAGCAATCGCGCGCCCGATACCCTTTGTGCCACCAGTTACAACTGCGATCTTGTCTTTTAGATCCATGAATTAAACATAGGTCCTATAGGACATATAGGACCTATACTAACCCTGCAACTTAGCGCGCAGACGTTCATTCACAACCTTGGGATTAGCTTTGCCCTTCGACGCCTTAATCACCTGTCCGACGAAGAACCCCAACAACGCTTCCTTCCCGGCTCGATAGTTCGCAACTTGATCGGGATTCGAGGCGATCACGTTCTCAATCAGCGCATCGATCTCGCCAGTGTCACTCACCTGGACGAGGCCTCGCTCTTCGATGATCTTTTCAGCCGGCTTTCCCGTCTTGAACATCTCGACGAGCACATCTTTGCCTTGCTTGCCACTGATCTTCGCTTCATCAATCAAACGCACCAGCCCGCCCAGTTCCTTTGGTGGAACAGGCGAGTCAGCGGCCGAGAGTCCGCCGGCTTCGAGTTCGCGTAACAACTCCGTCCTGATCCAATTGGCAGTAGCGCGCGGATTCCCGGACGCCTCTGCCGCCACTTCGTAGTAATCAGCGAGGTCTCGATCCGAAACGAGTTGAGAAGCGTCCGCATAGCTCAAACCGTACTGCTCGCCAAAACGTTTGCGCCGATCCTCGGGCAACTCCGGCATCGATCGTCGAACATCTTCGATAAACTGCTCCGACACAATCAGCGGCTGTAGATCCGGCTCCGGAAAATACCGATAGTCATGCGCTTCTTCTTTCGAACGCATCACACGCGTCTCCAACGCACGGTCATCCCAAAGTCGAGTTTCCTGATTCAGCTTGCCACCCGATTCGAGCACCTTGATGTGACGGGCAACTTCAAACTCGATCGCGCGTTGCATGAAACGAACGGAGTTCAGATTCTTCAGTTCCACCTTCGTCCCAAACACTTCATCACCAACGCGTCTCACCGAAACGTTTGCCTCGCAACGCAGATTTCCTTTCTCCATGTCAGCTTCCGAAGCGCCCACCCATTGCAGCGAACGCCGCACGTGATTGACGTAATCGTAAGCTTCCCACGACGAACGAAAGTCAGGCTCGGTGACGATCTCAGCGAGTGGAACTCCCGCGCGATTCAGATCGATGTATGAGTAACGATCGACGTCGGGAAGTCCTTCGTGCACGTTCTTGCCGGCGTCCTCTTCGAGATGGAGTCTGGTGATTCTGATCTTCTTAGGCCGCCATTCGAGTGGATGACCAGCCTCATCGCGTTCGGCAGTCATGATCTCGAGCTCGCCGTTCGCGGAGAAAGGCTGATCGTATTGCGAGATTTGGTAGCCCTTGGGTAGATCGGGATAGAAATAATTTTTGCGCGCGAAGATGGATTGCTGGTTGATCTGTAGTCCGAGCGCGAGGGCGGCACGCGCGCCGAGTTCGATCACGCGATGATTCAAAACCGGAAGCGCTCCGGGCAAACCAAGACACGTGGGACACGTGTTCGCGTTCGGCTCATCGCCGAAACGTGTCGCGCAGCCGCAGAAGATCTTCGATTCCGTGTTCAGTTGGGCGTGGATCTCGAGCCCGATAATCGTTTCCCAACTCATCTACGTGATCCACGACCTCCGTGGACCGTTCGTGGAACAGTACGTACCGCGCGCGGTCCGAAGAACCGGGTGCTAGGTCGAAACGTTGGAAACGGAGTGATCGGTGTCGCCAGAAATCCTTGAAACGGATTAGTCTCAAACCGTCCGAAGCGGTTGAAATGGCGACCCGTCCCGAAGCCCACACCGTCAAAAGGAAAACCACCCCCGAACGAACCGAACGAATCGACATACCGCACCTGGTCTGAATTCCGGCCAAACTGCGCCTCGTTGGCTGCGGCCTCAGCACGCAACGCTTCCGCGCGACTGCGCCAGTAGGCTTCCTGCTGCGCACGCATGTTACGCACCTGTTCCATCGTTCGATCCTCGATCAGTGCGACCTGTTGTTGCCGCTCTTCCAACGACGGCAGTCCCAGTTCCTTGCGCTGGTTCTCACCCTCAACACGCGCGTTGCGGTACTTCTCGAGATCCGCATTCGTGATGGTCCGTCCTGCGCTAGCCGGGCGAGTCTGTGGCTCAACAGAAACTGCGTTCGCACGCTGCAACAACGATCCCTGCGAACCGCCGTTGGCCCGCTCGGTGGCGGCGACATCGACTGTGTTGAGTTGGATCGTTACCTGCATTCCCTTACCCACATCGTATGTGAGCGTAGAGGTTGTGACGGTAAACTCATTCGGTATTTCGACACGGCGGCCGTCACGCATTACCACCGTGTACGCGCTAACTGCCGATACCGTTAAAGACAGAAACACCGCTGCGAAGAGAATTCTACTTACACCCATGGTTCCACCTCTTATTTCTAAAGCTTTGGACGACAGTATACACCGGACGTATGTAAAATTCTTTGCAACTCGGGCCTCTCTCTGGTATACATGCGGCGCACCAAAATAGAAACCTACGTGGGTCATTGAAACGCGGTCGCCCGGTTCTGCTTGGCGCAGCGCCGCTCGGTTCCAAACTCTTTCACAGAGGAGCGAGTGAGAATGGCAAAGACGGTTTGCAAGATTTTGGGAGTCGTTTTCGTCCTGGTGGGTGTATGTGGATTTGCTTTACCGGGTCTACTCGGAGCTCACCTTTCCACGCCGCATAATCTAGTTCACATCGTCTCGGGCATCATTGCCCTTTATTTTGGGTTTGCGGGAAGCTTGTCTGGAGCAAAGACTTTTTGCCTGGTGTTCGGTGTGGTTTACCTTGCTCTCGGCCTTCTCGGATTCGCGCTCGGCGCCGGCGAAGATCGAATGTGGATGGTGGGACCATTGCATTTCGGCAAAGCCGACCACGGCATTCACGCGCTGCTGGGCATCATCTTTCTGGCTGGCGGACTGTTTACGAAAACATCCGATTAAGTCTCGTTTTCAGGTTGCAAGGGAGGGTTCTGGTAAGTGGCGCACTCGCGTCCTCGAACTCCAAACCCTTGCAACCTGAGCCACAGATCTGACGGATTTTTAAAACCGATTTACGCGGAGATAATTGGTGTCACGCGCGGTCCACCGGTTATCGGATGGGCGTCTACTAGAACTCTCACTTCAAAAATTTCTTGCAGTATTTCCGGTGTTAGAACCTCTTGCGGTGTACCGGAGTGAACGGCTCTTCCCTGTTTCATCAAGGTGATGTTGTTGGCAAACTGCGCCGCGAGATTGATGTCGTGAGTGACGACGAGTGCGGCTGACCGATGCTGGTCGCAACGCTTTCGGACCAGAGTCAACAACGTGGCCTGATGTGAAAGATCCAGGTTCGCGGTTGGTTCATCAAGCAGGAGAATCGGCGCTTCAGTTGCGAGTGCACGGGCCATGAGTGCTCGTTGACGTTCACCGCCGGACAGTTCGTTCATGAGGCGCGCACTCAGATCGCGCAGCTCCGTTTCTTCGATCACTGCATTCGCGACCTCGAGATCGCGTTCGGTTTCCCAACCCCAACCAGAATTAGTGGCCCATGCAAAGCGGCCACCGAGCACGAATTCAAGCACGGTGACTGGAAAACGAAGTTCTGCTTCTTGAGCGACTACCGCGATGTGTCTCGAGATGCTGCGGCGATTGAGTCGCTGGAGCGGCTGGCCGTCAAGCATGATCACGCCTGCGACCTTGGGGATCTGACCATTGAGTGCACGAAGCAGCGTGGATTTGCCGGCGCCATTCGGCCCGATTATCGCAGTGATCTCACCGGCCTTTAATGACAGCGTGAGATCAGCCACCGCTGTGCGATGGTCGTAGGCGATAGTTAAATCGCGAGCTTCGAGCACGATTCACACTCTCTTCAGCAGATAAATAAATAGAGGCGCGCCAATCAACGCTGTGATCGCACCGACCGGCAACTCTCGTGGTGCGATGATTGTTCGCGCAACGGTGTCGGCCACAATCACAAAGAGCGCTCCGCCAAGTGCGGCCGCCGGAATGCTGATGCGGTTGTCGCTGCCGAGTGAGAGTCTCGCGAGATGTGGAACGACAAGGCCCACATAACCCACCGATCCACTGGCCGCGACGGAACTTCCCACCAGCAAACTCGCGACCAGAAACACGACCATACGCACGCGCCCTACTTCAACTCCAAGGTCAAACGCGTCGCGCTCGCCAAGCATCAACAGGTTCAACGAGCGCGCGTGCAGCGTGAGCGTCAGTGCGCCCAGAATCGTGATCGTAATCGCAACCGGCAGCAACGCCTTGCTTGATCCCGATAAATCGCCGAGCAACCAAAAAGTGAACGATCGAATTCTCGTCGCATCCATGAGAGTGGTCACAAAAACAATCACCGACGAAAGAAATGTCGTCACTATCACCCCAGCGAGAATCAAGCGCTCGGGCGTCGCACCGGCGCGCCCGCGTGCGAGTCGATAGACCGCGAATGTCGCTGCAAACGCCCCGCTAAATGCGAGCAATGGACGCGTCCATTCAATCGCGCCGAAGAAAACCAACGAGATCATTGTTCCCACTGCAGCGCCATTGGAGATGCCGAGAAGGTAAGGTTCAGCGAGGGGGTTTCGCAACAGCGCTTGATATCCGGCGCCGGCAGTTGCGAGCGAGCCGCCGACTGCCGCAGCGAGCAGAATTCTTGGTAGTCGTATCTGGAAGAGAATGTCGAACTGATCCTGCGTCAACCCGCACGCGCTCGAGCCCAGCGACGCAAGCGCGCATAACGACGCGCGCGCGGGGAGTCTTTCACTTCCGAGCAATGACATTGAGACGATGGCCAGAAGCAGCACGGCTCCAAGCAGCGCACACGAAATCAATGTCTTGCGAAGCGTGACCCGGTTCATTTGAAGGCGTCGGGATGAAGCGCGCGCGCCATTGCTTCAAGCCCGTCAATTGCTCGTGGCCCAGGGCGCGTAAGGTAGTCGTCATTAATCTTGTACACACGACCCTGGAGCGCTGCCGGTGACTGGCGCAGAGCTTCAGTTACATCGGAGTTGACTGAACCCATCGATCCACCTGTGGGCAAAATGATCGCTTCCGGTCTGGCAGCCAGTGCCGATTCGTTGCTGTATTTGGGCCACGCGCCCGGAACATTCGCAGTAACCGACGCGGCTCCGGCCCTGCGCATGAGGTCGGTCACAAAAGCGTCGTGTCCGGCAGTGTAGAGTGGCTCAGAAGAGACCTGGTAAAACACACGCACAGGCTGTTTGCCTTTCACCGCTTGTTCTACTGCCGTAGTTCGCTCCCGAAGTTTTGTCACCAGTTGATCTGCCTGCTCCTTCTGGCCCAACATTTCGCCAACTTGCTGGATCGATCGGAAAACATCTTCGAGATCGTGTGGATCGGTCACGAAGACTGCGATGTTCTGGTTTTGAAGTTGTCGCGTGAATACTTCGAGCTGCGACGACGTCGAGATCAGCACCACTTGAGGTTTCAGGGCGATGATGCGTTCCAGACTCGGATGCAGCGTGTCACCAATCTCAGCGACCGCTTTTGCTTCGGGCGGATAGTCGCAGTAACTCGTTCGTCCGACAAGTTTGTCACCCGCGCCCACAGCAAAAACAATCTCCGTGAGATTCGGAGCGAGGGAAACAACTCTCGTGACTCTCGCCGGCAACGAAACACGTTGCCCTGCGCCAGATTTACAGCCGAACGAAATCGCGAGTAGTAATAGGATTATCAGCGCTCTTCGGGACACAGCGGAACAGGTTGCCACAAAAAGGCACAAAAAGCACATAAGAAAGATGTCTTCTTCTTAATGTGCTTTTTGTGCCTTTTTGTGGCTACTGTTAAGATGCGTGGCGATGATCAAAACTGTCGAATGGACAAAGGACGGCGTACGCATGCTGGACCAGCGGCTACTGCCCTCCGAAGAAACTTACTTGATGCTGCGTTCCTACGATGAGGTCGCCGAGGCCATCCGCAAGATGGTGATCCGTGGAGCACCAGCAATCGGAGTTGCCGCAGCCATGGGAATCGCGCTCGGCGCCAGCCAATCAGTCGGCACTTCCGTGGCCGATCTTGATGACGACCTGCAGTACATCTGCGACGTGATGAGCAAGACGCGTCCGACTGCAGTTAACCTTTTCTGGGCCATCGAGCGAATGCGCCAGGCATTTCAAAAGAACAAGCATCTGAACGACGTCGAGCAAGTCAAAAAAGCACTCGTCGCTGAAGCGCTCGCGATTTTTGAAGAAGACATCGCGGCAAACCGGGCGATTGGCCGTCACGGCGAACCATTGATTCCAGATGGCGCCACCGTGCTCACACACTGCAACGCCGGCGCTCTGGCAACTGCGGGCGATTACGGAACTGCTCTCGGAGTGATCCGCGGCGCGCGCGACGCGGGAAAGAAGATCGCCGTCATCGCTGACGAGACACGTCCATTCCTCCAGGGCCTCCGACTAACTGCGTGGGAATTGGCAAAAGACGACATTCCCGTCACAGTAATTACCGACAACATGGCTGGTCACGTGATGAAGAACGGGAAGGTTGATGCGGTAGTGGTCGGCGCCGATCGCATCGCCGCGAACGGCGACACTGCGAACAAGATCGGCACCTACATGGTCGCGGTCCTCGCGCGCGAACACGGCGTGCCGTTCTACGTGGCTGCGCCGTTAACGACACTCGATCTATCGATTGCTTCAGGCGAGGAGATACCGATCGAAGAGCGCGATTCGATGGAAGTGACCCACATCAAAGACCATCAACTCGCACCCGATGGCATCAATGTTCACAACCCGGCGTTTGATGTGACACCACATCAATTCATTACCGCGATCATTACGGATAAGGGAGTGGCGAGACCACCGTATATCAAAAGTCTGAAACTTTTAGCCACGGATAACACAGATTAGCGGCTAAACCGACTCGATTTCCACCAGTCGATCGTTCGCTGCAGTCCCTCGCGCAATCCGACCTTTGACTCGTACTCGAGGAACTGTCGCGCCAGCGTGATGTCCGCGAGACTATGTCGCACATCACCTACGCGTGGCTCACGATATTCCGCCGTCACATCCTGTTTCCCAGTCAGATCCTTCAACTCAGCCAACAATTCATTGAGCGTGATTCGCTCGCCATTCGCGACGTTGATCACTTTCCCTGCCGCATCTTTCGCCGAGGCCGCTTTTAGATTTGCCGAGACGACGTTGTCGATGTAAGTAAAATCGCGGGACTGCTCTCCATCTCCGTAGATCACCGGCCGCTCGTTCGACAACAACGTGCTGATAAATCGCGAAACAACACCCGAATACTGTGACCCCGGATCCTGCCGTGGTCCAAAGACATTGAAGTAACGCAGTGAAACTGTCTCCAACCCGTAGACTCGCGTAAACACCTGGCAGTAATACTCGCCGACTAACTTAGCGACCGCATAAGGCGACAACGGATCGGGCAGCATCTGCTCAGCCTTTGGCAGCGTGGGCTGATCGCCGTAAGCCGAGCTCGAAGCTGCGTAAACAACTCGCCTGACTTTCTGGTCACGCGCCGCAACAAGCAAAGAGAATGTACCGTCGACTGATGCAATGTGAGTTTGAAGCGGAGCTTCGACTGATCGCGGCACGGATGGAATTGCCGCTTCATGAAAAACTACTTCGACACCGTCGAGTACCTTGTTCAGCAGTTGCTCGTCCGCCACGCTGCCCTGAACGAAATCGAGATCGCCACCAATCTCTTCGATGTTTTCACGATGACCTGTCGATAAGTCGTCGAGAACGCGGACGCGCGCGCCGTCCGCCATCAGTGCCGCAGCGATATGAGACCCGATGAAACCTGCGCCTCCGGTTACCAGAGCAATTCCTGTTAGTGCCATCCTCTTTTCTCTTTACCTGCCAACGCCGACATATTCAAAGCCGAATTCTCGCATGTCTTCCGGATCGTAAATATTACGCAAGTCGACGATCTTCGGCGTCGTCATCAAGTCGCGGATGCGGATCATGTCCAGCGCGCGAAACTGATTCCACTCCGTCACGAAGACGAGCGCGTCTGCGCCTTTTACTGCGGTGTATTCGTCGTCAGCGTAAAAAATCTCGGGCAGCAGCTTCATTGCCTCGTGCTTTGCCACCGGATCGTAAGCGCAGATCTTTGCGCCTTCTGCCAGCAGGCTGCGAATGATTCCAAGCGCAGGCGCTTCGCGCATGTCGTCGGTTTCCGGCTTGAACGCGAGCCCAAGGACAGCCACAGTCTTACCATCGAGTTGACCAACAAGCTTGCGTATCTTCGCGAGCATCATCTCGCCCTGGCGCTGATTAACTTCGATCACAGCATCGACAATTAGCGACGCAGAATCGTACTGCCGTGCGACTGACGAAAGCGCTCTCGTATCCTTCGGGAAACAAGATCCGCCGAAGCCCGGTCCAGGATGAAGAAACTTGCTGCCGATTCTTTTATCCATGCCGATCGCGCGCGCGACGTCGTGAACGTCGCAACCTATCTTGTCGCACAGATTCGCAATCTCATTGATGAAGGATACTTTTGTTGCGAGAAACGCGTTGGCTGCATATTTCGTCAGTTCAGCAGCCTCGAGCGACGTGATCACAAACGGCGCTTCAATCAGGTAGAGCGGGCGATACAGGTCCTTCATGATCGCGATTGCTTCTTCATCGCGACTACCGATTACCACGCGATCCGGACGCATGAAGTCGTTGATTGCGGCGCCTTCTCTGAGAAACTCCGGATTCGAAACGACACCAAAGTTTGCGCGCGTCTTCTTCCGTTCACTAATCAAACCGCGAATACGTTCCCCTGTTCCGATCGGCACGGTCGACTTCGTCACAACCACTTTGTAGCCATTCATGTAATCGGCAATAGAGAGCGCGGCAGCCTCGACGTAACTCATATCCGGAGAGCCGTCAGGTTTTGGAGGAGTTCCTACAGCGAGGAAGATGACGAGGGCTTGTTCTACAGCCTGGCGAACGTCAGTGGTGAAGCGGAGGCGACCGGCTTGAGAGTTCTTTAAGACAAGCTGTTCGAGACCTGGTTCATAGATCGGCATTACGCCTTTGAGTAATCGCTCGATCTTATCTTCATCAACGTCGACGCAGGTTACGTCAACACCAAACTCAGCGAAGCATGCGCCGGTTACAAGGCCAACATAACCGGTACCAATAACAGCAATATGCATTATCTAATTCCTGTACCTTTGTACTGTGAACTTTGTACTTTGTGCTTTGTCTCGCAAGTCCTAATCATTCTTGGACCGGGTCAGTACAGGGAGCGGTAGCGACCTGGTCAACCATCGGCCTTCAGATGCTTATCACTGACCAGGTCGCTACCGCTCCCTGTACTGACCCGGTCCAAGTCGCGGCCAAAGTACAAAGAACAAAGCACTAAGATCAAAGTCCCCAGACATTCAAAACCTTGCGGGTCACGCGTCTGAAATTCGCGTGACCCGCAAGGTGAATTTAGCTGACCGCAGCGCTGGTTACCAGTGCCACAGTGTTTTTACTCAAGCCGAACGAGCTTACTCAGCGAGCTTATTTGGTCGGGCTGACTACGGTAACGCTGCCGCCAAAGTTAAGGTCGTTGTTGTGGAACGCGGCGTAGAGAACACCAGCCACCGCACCACCGACGGCCAGCAGCAACACTGCCAACGCGCCACCACTCAGATCATCGTCATCATCATCGGTCTGCGGGTTCGGCGTTCCAGCGGTTGCACTCTCGCCAGCAGCGACC
>Ga0097621_100001051_pt1 | contig 19349 bp, 19 predicted proteins | sample KBSMisM72_FD_73165 | JGI IMG/M metagenome (GOLD analysis project Ga0097621, IMG submission 73165) | Miscanthus rhizosphere microbial communities from Kellogg Biological Station, Michigan, USA - KBS Miscanthus M7-2 (version 2) (version 2) | ecosystem: Host-associated > Plants > Roots >... | reverse complement strand
GAAGCAGATCCGCGGCACGCGGTACTTGTCCGCCTGGCGCCAGACCGTCTCCGACTGCGGCTCGACGCCCGCGACCGAATCGAACACGGCGACCGCGCCGTCCAGCACGCGCAGCGAGCGTTCGACTTCGGCCGTGAAGTCGACGTGGCCAGGCGTGTCGATGATGTTGATGCGGTGGTCGCGCCAGAAGCACGTGGTCGCGGCAGACGTGATCGTGATGCCGCGTTCCTGCTCCTGTTCCATCCAGTCCATGACGGCCGTGCCTTCATGGACCTCGCCGATCTTGTACGTAATCCCCGTGTAGAACAGGATCCGTTCCGTCGTCGTCGTCTTGCCGGCATCGATGTGCGCCATGATGCCGATGTTCCGAGTTTTCCCGAGTGGCGACTGTCTTGGCATTTCCCTAATTACCAGCGATAGTGCGCGAAGGCCTTGTTGGCCTCTGCCATCCTGTGTACGTCTTCGCGTTTCTTGACTGCGCCGCCACGAAGGTTCGACGCGTCCATGAATTCGTTCGCCAGTTTCTCCTGCATCGTCTTGCCGTCGCCGCGGTCGCGCGCGAAGCCGACCAGCCAGCGGATGCTGAGCGACAGCCGACGATTGGGATTCACTTCGACCGGCACCTGGTAGTTGCTGCCGCCGACGCGGCGCGACTTCACTTCGAGGCTTGGCTTGACGTTGTCCACGGCCTTCTTGAACACCTTCAGCGGGTCGTCGCCAGTCTTCTCTTTGATGATGTCGAAGCTCTTGTAGATGATGCGCTCGGCAGTGCTGCGCTTGCCGCCGCTCATGATGCAGTTGATGAACTTCGTGACCAGCGGACTCTGGTAAATCGGATCCGCGGCGATATCACGCTTGGGAATCTCTCGTCTACGCGGCATGACTGTTTGCCCTTTGCCTTATGCCTTCTTGGGGCGCTTCGCACCGTACTTTGAACGTCCCTGCATGCGGCCGGCGACACCGACGGCGTCGAGCGTGCCGCGGACGACGTGGTAGCGGACGCCCGGCAAATCTTTCACGCGGCCGCCGCGGATGAGCACGAGCGAGTGCTCTTGCAGGTTGTGGCCGACGCCCGGGATGTATGTCGTGACTTCGATGCCGTTCGTCAGCCGTACGCGCGCCACTTTTCTGAGCGCGGAGTTCGGCTTCTTCGGTGTCTGCGTGAACACGCGAACGCAGACGCCGCGCTTTTGCGGGCTGTTCTGCAACGCCGGGCTCTTCGTTTTGCTCACGATCTTCTTGCGGCCGGCACGGACAAGCTGACTGATAGTCGGCATACAACTCCGAAAACCGAAAAAACGCCGCCCTCCGCAGCAACGCACTGCGAACGGCTGCTTCAGGCCTAAAAGCCCTTCCGGACTTGGCGCCTGAAAACCCTACAGGTTAATCGCGGTGAATCGAGTCTTACCGGCTACTACCGGAGACGCTATTCCATAGCGGTGGAGCTAGATAGGGTGTCCTAGCTCCAGCAGAACCTGACGAATATAACACGCCATATTGAGAACCCGCAACCAAACGTCGCAATTCCGATACGGTCGTGTCGCGGTAGGGCTGTAGCGAGGGGTCCGATGATATAGTGCAGGCGCACGTGGACCGGATGTTGTCCCCTAAGGTGAGAGGAGTCAGCATGATGCGTTTCAGGCACGTTGTCGGAGCCTTCGCCATGGTTGCCCTGGCTGGCTCTTTGACGGTGGCCCGCGCCCAGGAAAGAGGCGGCCCGCCAGCCCCACCCGCCGAACCGAAAAACCTTCAGGTCTTGCCGAAAACCATGACCACGGCGCAGATTCTGCCGATCATGCGGAACTTCGCCGCAGCGCTGGGCACTAACTGCGGGTATTGCCACCAGTGGACAGGTCCCGGCGCCCCTGGGAACGACTTCTCAGTCGACACGAAGCCTCAAAAGGACGTCGCTCGCGCGATGATGCGGATGGCCAACGCCGCCAACGAGGCGATCGCGTCCGCCACCAAGAAGCCGGCCGATCAGCAGACGCGCGTGCAGTGCATGACGTGCCATCGCGGTGAGGCGATTCCGAAGCTGCCGCCACCCGCCCCAGCAGGCGAACGCGGCGCCGCACCGCCTGCCGGCGGCGGACGTCAGTAGCCCGCATCCTATCCATCACGAGAACGCCCGCAACGCCGCTCAGCAGCTGCGCAATGACGCTGAGCGGCGGCGCAATCAGACCGATCGACGGTGCAGCAGCAATGAGAGTCGGCGCAATGACGCTGACCTCGGCGCGACACGGCTGAGAGGCAGCGCCGTCAGGTTGAGCGTCGTCGCAGTGGCGGTGACTCTCGGCGCAGCGCGGCCGAACGGTGGCGCGACGTAGCTAATCGCGCAGATACCGTGCGACCAGCGCGGTGCAGTTGTCGTGGCTGCCGCGCGCGAGCGCGGCGGCCACCAGACTCTCGGCAAGCTCCCGCACATCGCCCGCGCCTTTCCTCACCACTTGCTCGAAGCGTCCGCCTTCGAGCGCCGCGTGAACACCGTCGGTCGTCAACATCATCAGTTCGCCGCCGCGTAGCGTCTCTTCGACGATGTGGACGTCGGTGCGGCGCCGGGCGCCGATGACGTTGGTCAGTGCGCCGCGCATGGGGTGCGAGGCGTAGCGGTCTCGGTCGTCTGGAGCGTGCGCCAGCATCGCGGCCATCCACGAGTCGTCGTGCGTCATCTGCCGCAGCCCGTTCGGCAACAACAGATAGAAGCGGCTGTCGCCGGCGTGCGCGATCGACAAGCGATCGCCTTCGACGACCGACGCGACGATGGTGGTGCCCATGCCCGCGAATTCGTCCGACGTGACGGCCATTTCGAGGACCTGCATGTGGGCGAGATGTACGGCCGTGCGCAGGCGATTGCCGACATTAGACAAGGAAGGGTCGAAGCCGAACGGCCACTCCGCGCCGTCGCTCTCCTTGACGAATGTCACGATGGTGTCGACCGCAAGACGGGCCGCCACTTCTCCGGCCTTGTGTCCGCCCATGCCGTCGGCCACCACGCAGAGGCCGCACGACGGCTCGAACGCAAAGTAGTCTTGGTTGATGGGCCTGACGCGGCCCTTGTCAGTTGCTCCGTGTGCCAGCAGCACCGATGGAAATATCGGCCACGGCGCGCCGAAACAACAGCGTGGCGGGCGGTTACGCGCGCGAGAGAACCATCCCGAATCCCTTCGATCGCGGACTGACGCCGAGCAGGCGTACTGCGTTCATCAGTCCGTGCGGCGTCGACGACACGACCGGCACCTTGAGATCGTTTTCGAGTGGGACGATGAGATCGAGCGTCTTGAGCGCTCCGCACGACATCACGAGGGCGTCGGCCTTCTTCGAGTTGGCGTACGCCTCGACACCGAGTTTGAACAGAATCGCCTCCGTCGCGGCGCCTTCGGGAATGCGCTCGTAGCCGAGCCCCTTCGCGGACGTCACCTCAAACCCGTGTTCTTCGAGGAAGGCCTTCAATCGCCCGGTCACGATGTCGGTATAGGCGGTCGCGACGGCGACGCGCTTGGCATTCGCCACCTTCAGGCCGTCGATCAGTCCGTTGCTCTGGGTCGTGGCCGGAAGACCGGTGTGCTTGGAGACCCTGTCCACGATTTCCTGATTGAACTTCGCGCCCTTGTAGAAGGTGAGCGACGAGCCGAAGACCGAGATGACCTTGGCGCCTTGCTTCGCGAGGCGAGCCGCCTCGGGGAGCACACGTGGAATCGCTTCGTCGTAGCCCTCGAGCGTCATCCCGCCGGGCAGGCCGACGCCGCCGGACAGAAACTCCACGCCCGCCGGATACAGACGCTTTGCGTCGGGCGGAATCGGATAGTTGAGCGGCGGGAAGATCAGACCGACGGCTGGATCGCTTGCCGCCGCGAGCCACGACGCGGAGAGGCTCGCCGCGCCGGTCGCGATGACGCCGGTCTTGAGGAAGTCGCGCCGCGAAGTGGTCATAGCGGTCTCCTAATGCCCGACGTTGCGCAGGTGCTCGCGCAGGACGTCGCGCCCAAAGTCGCCGGTGAAGTCGCGCCACACCGAGTGGATGTGGTTGCCGTCATTTTGGGTGTTGTCGAATTCGATCAGGAACGTCGGTCCCTGAACGCGATAGTAGTGCCTCTTCCCTCGCTCGATCTCGCCGGCCCATGCGAACGCGATCTTGTCGACGCCAGCTTTGGTGAGACGGCTCATGCGATCCGCCGCGATGTCGCTGGCCATGGCTGATGTGTACGCCTCCACCACCTGCATGAGCATCGGCTTCTGGCTTGCCGTGAGCTCGCTCATCGCGATCCCCGCCGGCGAGAGAGGCGTCACCTCCAGCTTGTTGCCGGTAAGGATGTCGTTGAATGCCACGTTCTGGACGATCGCTTTGCCGCGCTGCGATGCATCCAGCGAGGTGACGAGCGCTCGGGCGGGATCCTCTTCGTGCGCCAGAATCCTCAGGCCGGCCCTCGGGCCCTCTCTGACCTCGGCGGGATTCGATCCGAAAAACGACGGAGCGCCGGTGTCGACCTGGCCGTTCACGAGCGTGAATCGGATCGAGACGTGGTGGCCTTCGACGCGCCAGCCCCAGGGATCTTTCGCGGACGGCGCCCCGAAGATCGACACGTAGTACTCGAGTGGCTCGCGGGCGAAATTCTCTGCCCGCTGACCAGCCCCACGCGCCGCGCGCTCCAGCGCACCCAACGTGCCTTCGAGATCCATGATCGAGGCGGCGGTCATGTAGCCTCGCTGGCTGAGACCGGTCTTGAGCAGCGCGTGCGCCTTCTCGCGTTGCACGTCGCTCATCGCCCTGAACGTCAGGCCCTTGCGCGGAAACGCCTGGGGCGGAATGAAATTCCAGCGCGTGCGCTCGTCGGAACCGAACTCGAACGTCGCTTGTGCCCGCTGCTCGGACGTCAGGCTGCCGAGAAACGCGGCCGCGGCCGAGGCCATTGACGCTGCCGAACGTTCAGCGGCAACGACCGAGCCGATGACGAGCACGACGAGCGAGAGGCCGGCAAAAGCGATGCGCTTCATAGGCGGATCCTACTCCGCTACAAGCAGACTGCAACAGGTAACTGCACCTTCAGCCTTCGCGAGTTCGTCGACCTCCACCACAACTGGCGAAATGCCGTGGCGTTCCAGGATGTCCCGAGTCCGCGGAAAAGAGGCGGCGTAAATCCAGCCGGCGCCTACGCGCAGGACGTTTGCGGCGAACGCTTCGCTCTCAGCGATCGCGAGACACTCGACGGCGCGAAGCTGATCGCGGGATACCCAGGCCGGATTCACCAGCAACCGGTCCATCGACACAACCGTGGCCGCGGACTTCAAGTGCAGACATCCGCGGATGTCGACGGCAGTGACGGTGTAGCCCAACGGCGAGAGAATGTCCCGCACCCGTTCGATGCCGGCGTCGTTGGTGCGGCTCGATCGGCCGATGAACACACGTCGGCCGCAGACGACGACGTCCCCGCCGTCGATCGTGTCGGGCGCATCGATTGACCGAAGTTCGCGGTACTGACCGAGTAGCCGGGCGACGCTCGCCGTCTCCGCCCGTCGCGACTGCGCACCGGGACGGGTGATGATGGCAAGCTCGTCGACGACGATCGCGGTGTCCTCCACGAAGACGGCGTCCGGGAGGTCCGGCTCGGGGTCGAGGCGGACGACACGGCACCCGAGCCTCTCGAGCGCTCCCTCGTACGCGCGGTGCTGCGCCCGCGCGCGCGGCACGTCAATCGGCTCGCGCTCGAGATGTGTCAGCTCGCAGTTGCGAATTGCGCCGCTCAGTTCGCGAGTGATTGCGACCATGTCGGTTCGAGAGGTGCCAGAAAGCTCTGGAACCTATAACACGCGAATGAGGTCCGATCGCGTGATGATGAACGTCTTGTCCGTCTTGAAGTCCCTCACCAGGACCGCGGGGTTGTGCGGCGTGATCATCGTCGACAGGAGATCGACGGGAGTCGACACGTCGACGAAGGGAAACGCAGGCTCCATGATCGTCTCGACCGGCTGGCCCTTGATGTTCGAATTGCGCACGAGTTCCTCGTACAGGTGCGCTTCGTTCAACGAGCCGACCAGCCGGTGATCGTGCGTGATCGAGATCTGCGAGAAGTCGTGCTCAGACATCACGCGAATGGCCTGCGCCACCGGCTCGTTGCACTCGACGGACAAGAGTTCGCCCGACAACCGATCGGCGACGAGATCGCCTGCAGTCATGCCGACCTTGTCGATGAAGCCCTTCTCGCGCATCCAATCGTCGTTGAACATCTTCCCGAGATACCGCGAGCCGTGGTCGTGAACGATCACGACGACGATGTCGTTCTTCGTGAAGTGCTCCTTGAGCTGCAGGAGTCCCGCCATCGCCGAGCCGGCCGAGTTGCCGGCAAAAATCCCCTCTTCGCGGGCGAGCCGGCGCGTCATCAGCGCCGCGTCCTTGTCGGTGACCTTCTCGAAGTGATCGATCACGGCGAAGTCGACGTTCTTGGGCAGAAAGTCCTCGCCGATGCCTTCGGTGATGTACGGGTAGATCTCGTGTTTGTCGAAGATGCCAGTCTCCTTGAATTTCTTGAACACCGAGCCGTACGTGTCGATGCCCCACACTTTGATCTTCGGATTCTGCTCTTTGAGATACCGCCCGACGCCGGTCACAGTCCCGCCTGTTCCGACGCCGACGACAAGGTGCGTCACCTTGCCCTCGGTTTGGTCCCAGATCTCGGGACCGGTCTGCTCGTAGTGCGCCGCGGTGTTCGACAGGTTGTCGTACTGATTGGCTTTCCAGGCGTTGGGGATCTCTGTCGCCAGCCGGTCGCGCACTGAGTAGTACGACCGGGGATCTTCCGGGTCGACGTTCGTCGGGCAGATGATGACTTCGGCGCCGAACGCCTTCAACGCATCGATTTTCTCTTTCGATTGCTTGTCGGTGGTCGTGAACACGCAACGGTAGCCCTTCACGACCGCGGCGATGGCAAGACCCATCCCGGTGTTGCCCGACGTGCCCTCGATGATCGTGCCGCCCGGCTTCAGCAGGCCCTTCTTCTCGGCGTCCTCAATCATCTTGACCGCCATGCGGTCCTTAATCGAGTTGCCCGGATTGAAGGTTTCCAGTTTGACGACGACGTCGGCCGAGACCACGCCCCGCGTGATGCGGTTGATGCGCACCATTGGGGTGTGCCCGATGGCTTCTAAGATGTTTGATGCGATCTTCGGCATGAACGAAACGGGTTCCAATGTTCCAGGTTCCGCGTTCCAGGTTCGATGGTTCCAGGTTCAAAGTGCCAGGTTCACCGTTACGCAGCGCTGGCGAACCCGGAACCTGGAACCCTGAACCTTCGAACCCGGAACCTGGAACTCCGGAACCAGGAACCAGTTCCTAGTTTATTCGCGAAAATCGAGTCCGCGCTGGATTCCTGCGCGCAGCGCGCTGATCGTCTGAGGCTGGCCGATGAAAAGGTCGTCAGGATACTTGCGGTAGCGAAGAATCTCCGAATAGATCGGACCGCTCTCGTAGAGGTTGAGGCCGAGGCCGGCCAGATACTGAAGACGCAGGTTGCGGTCGCGGTTGATTGGCGCGTCCTTCAACCACTCTTTCAAGTCCTGCGCCCGTCCGGCATAGCTCGAGAACATGTCGACCGCAGACAAGAAGCCGATGTCCCGCATCGACTTCACCACGGGCGCGTATTCCGGCCGATTGAGCTTCGCCTGGATCTCGTCGACGTTGATGCGAATCGGGCCGTCGCCGGCCTGGCCGAGCAGCACGAGGTCGTATCCCTGGCCGTTGTTCGTGTTGCCCCACACGATGCCGTTGGGGAACGCCTCGAAGAACGTGCCGATCTCGCTCTTCACCGCCGCTGTGTTGCTCTCGTACAGCTGCACGAACAGCGTCACGACGCCGCCGGGTTTCAAGTGCGCCTTCGCCGACTCGAAGAACTCGCGCGTGTAGAGCATCGCCGCGCCCTTCACCCAGGGGTCGAGCGGATCGGACGTGATGGCGTCGAACTTCTCCTTCGACGTCATGACGTAATGGCGTCCGTCGTCGATTTGGACGTGGACCTTCGGATTCTTCACGACGTTGAAGTTGTGGTCGCCGAAATACGTCGAGACGACTCGCGGCACGAGCGGCTCGATTTCGGCGATCGTCTCGTTGGTGACGGCCGGATCGACCGACACGGCGCCGGCCGTGACGCCTGCGCCGCAGCCGATCACCACGACGCGTCTGGCGTCGGGCGGGATGAGCGTCGTCAGGTGGCCGAGCATGCGCTGCAGGCGCATGTCCTGCGGCTCGCTCGAGGCCTGAACTTTTCCGGCGTTGTGATAGTTGAGCACGCCGTCCGAGAGCTTGGACACTGCGACAGACGCCGTGATCCCTTCGCCCGTGTAGATGTACTGCGCCGAGTCGTTCACGCGCATGTTCGCGTAGCGGCCGTACGCGATCATCACCGGCGGGATGCTCTGAACGTTCCGCACGAGAAGCGCGACGACGATGATCGCGGCGCATGCGGCGACGGTCGGCCACCAGGACGCCGACGTTTCGTCCGTCGCCGGCGCAAGCAGCATGATGCCGCCCGAAATGGCCGCAACGACCATCAGCACCTGCTGCGTATGCTGCGTGCCGATCCACGCCACCAGCACCAGACTCGCGCCCAGCGATCCGACGATGGCGCCGACTGTATTCGCAGCGTACACGCCGCCTACGAGCCTGGCCGGATCCTGACCACGCGCGGCAACGGCCGCGAGCGCGAGCGGAAAGCTTGCGCCCCAGAGAATCGCCGCGGGCAGCACGGCGAACAGCGCGCGGACGCCGTCGACCTGCAGGTTGATCCACGGGTTCTGCACCGCAGACGGATTGATCGGCCAGTACGGCAGCGACTGGCTGATGACGTACGCGGTCCACGCCATGCAGACGCACAGCGCGACCTGACACCATCCGAGCGCCGCCCGCGGACTCTTCACCCGCGACGCCATCGCCGATCCGACTGTGCTGCCGATGCCCAGGCCGAACAGGAACACCGCGAGGATCAGCGAGAACGTGTACGTCGTCGCACCGAAGAGCAGCGAGAGCAGCCGCGTCCAGACGACCTCAGCCGCAAGCGCAGTGAACCCCGACAACGCGATGACGACATAGACCGCCACCGCGCCTGAAGCGCGGCGGACTGCTGGCTCGTCCAGCTCCATCGCGTCGACCGGTTTATACGAGGCGAACTTCGCGATCACCAGACCGCCGATCGCCACGGCGACGTTGATCGCGACGGCGACGTACGTGGCGGTCGACACGTCGTACACGCGCAGCAGATAGAAGCCCGCGAGCACGCTGCCGACGACTGCGCCGGCGATGTTGCCGCCGTAGAAAAACCCGAGCCACGCCACGCCTTCAGGCGTCGCCTCCACCCACCTGGAGATCGCCGGAAGCGTCGCGCCCATCAGCAAGGTGGGCGGCAGCAGACAAATCGCCGCGATCACGCCGCGAAAAAGAAATCCGGTGAGACCCGAACCGGCCCACGAGCTGTACACGTTCGAGATGAGCGGCATGCCGACGAGCGCGAGCAGCCCGATCAGCCCGATACCCAGTTCGAGGCACGCGTACACTCGCAGCGGATGCTGGCGCGGCGGCACGAAGAACGACAGCGCGAGGCTGCCGAGGCACATCCCGCCCATGAACGTGCCGAGCAGCACGCCCAGTGAAATCGCCGACGAGCCGACCACCAGCTGCAGCAGCTGGAACCAGACGATTTCGTAGATGAGCGCCGCGCACCCGCTGCCAACGAACAGCAGCAGGAGCGCCGGCAGAATGCGTCGCGATGTCATGACCACTACCCGGGGGAAAAACCGAGGGGAAAATTACTTCAGGTGCTTGCTCACCAGCTTGGTCATCTCGAACATATTGACCGTGCCCTTGCCAGCGAACACGGCTTTCAGTGCGGCGTCCGAATTAATGTTGCGCTTGTTCTTCTTGTCCTGCAGCCCATTCTTCTTGATGTAGGCCCAGAGCTTCTTCGTCACTTCGGTCCGCGGCATCGCTTTCGACCCGACCACGGCCGCCAGCGTGGCGTCCGGCTGCACCGGCTTCATGAAAGCGGCATTCGGTTTCCGACCCGACGACTTCTTTTTCTTGGCCACAGACAGCTCCTTAGTTGAGGGACGCTTCCAAAGGCGTCGGCGGAGCGTACCACACTACTTCACACGATTTCAGCAATTCTCATAGGGAGAAATCGCAAAAAACGCCGGTCGGGCCGTCCGCCAGCACAGGAATACGACGGAGTCCGCCCTATGGCGCAGGCCGTGACGCCGCCGCGGAAGGGCGATAATGATTCGCATGGCGCTCATCGACGAAGGAAAGAAAGCACCCGCATTCAGCCTCAACGATCAGCACGGCAAAACGCACCGTCTGTCTGACTACGCCGGGCAGCCGGTGATTCTCTACTTTTACCCGAAGGACGACACGCCGGGCTGTACGAAGGAGTCATGCGACTTTCGGGACACGCTGCCGAAGTTCAAGAAGAACAAGGCCGCCGTCTTCGGCGTCAGCATCCTTGACGAAGCCAGCAAGAAAAAATTCGCCGAGAAATTCGACCTGAACTTTCCTCTCCTAGCTGATGCGGGTCACGAGGTCGCGGAGAAGTACGGCGTCTGGCAGCAGAAGACGCTCTACGGGCGCAAGTTCATGGGCATCGTCCGAACGACGTATCTGATCAGCCCCGACGGCAAAGTGGCGAAGCGGTGGGACAACGTGAAGGTGGACGGCCACGCCGACGAGGTGCTAGACGCCGTCGGCGAGCTTGCGTAGCGGTTCGCCAGTCAGCCGGCACAGCTTCCAGTCGTCCAGCATCTTCGCGCCGAGCGTCTTGTAGAAATCGATCGCCGAGCCGTTCCAGTCCAGCACGGTCCAGTCGACGCGTCCGTATCCGCGCTCCACGGCGATCCGGGCCAAATGCGTCAGGAGCATCTTGCCGATGCCGAGGCGCCGAAACCTGGGCTCGACGAAGATGTCTTCGAGGTACATCCCGGGAACACCGAGAAACGTCGAGAACGTCTGAAAGAACATTGCATAGCCCGCGGGCTCGTCGTCCGCGTAGGCGATGAACGTCTCGGCCGCGTGTTTTCGAAACAGCGAGTCGCGCAGAACCTCCTCGGTCGTGACGAGCGGAAGCTTCTCGTACACAGCGAGGTCCGCGATCAAACGCAGAATGAGCGGGACGTCCTTTTCAGTCGCTGCTTCGATACGGATCTTCATCTCAATGCGCCGCAGGCCGCCGGACTTCGACTTCGATGGCTTCGAACGGCACGGTGCCGACGTTCTTGATCAGATGGTCCTTGCCCTGATCGAACCACGCCCATCGTCCCGGCTCGCTGAGGTCCCATGGCATCGGTCCGGTTGCGAGCGCCTGTCCGTCGGAGATTTGCACGACGACCGATTCCGTCGAGTGGTGATGCATCTCCGTCGACTGACCCGGCGCCAGCTTGATGCGATAGGCGCGGAACCAGCGATTCGAGAGCTCCGGCGTCGACGCGAATCCGCTGTCCACCGGTGTCGCGTTGCTCTCGTCGCCGGCCGACGAATTGGCGACGACCATGAAACGAAACAGCCGATCGCCCGCGTTGGTGATGCGATGCGTCACTGGCGAATCGTAGTAACTGGTGGTGCTCGTCGCTCGTAGTAATGGTGGCCCACCGGGGTTCGCCCCGCCTCGTCCCGCCGGTGCGGCGCCGCGCCCGGGTGTTGGAGCGGCCGGCGCTCCTCCCTCGCCGCGGCCGCGGCCCCAATCTTCACCGAGCACCTGCGTCCGCTGAGCAGACGTACTCAGTGTGATGTACAGAATCGGCTCGGCGTGGACGTGGTACCACGACGTGTCGCCTGGAGGCACCTGTCCTTCGAGAATTCGCGTCGTGCCGTACTGAAACAGCATCCGGTGATGCGGTTCGCGATAGACAGGCACGACTTGCTCGCCCTTCGGCAACGACGCGACGACGGTCGCTGCTCGCAGATAGGCGTCAACCTGCTTCTCCAGCAACTCGAGCGGCAGCGTTCCGGCGCCGAGGACCGCCGTGTGGAACTCGCGGATGTTGAACTTGTCGCCGAGCGCCTTCTTCGCCTTGTCGCGCAGTTCGAGAAGCTTGAGTTCGCCGATCATGTACGAGCATGCCTGACCGGCGTTGACCACATACCGCTCGATCTCGCTCGCCTCAATCCCGTAATCGATCGCCTGTTGCCGCGTCCAATGTTTTGCGTGGATGCCGGTGTCCACGACAAGGCGACGAGCGCGAAACAACTCGTCACTCAGTTGGCCAAGCAGCCCAGTCGGATCGTCTTTGTACCAATCCGATTCCGCCGCGAGCCGCTCGGCGTACAGACCCCACCCTTCGCTGAGCGCCGAAATCCCGCCGAACGCGCGCAGCCGGCGGAAGCGGGGCTGCGCTCGGTTCTCTTGTTCGAGCGCGATCTGGAAATGATGGCCCGGAACGCCCTCGTGATAGAGCAACGTCCTCAATCGAACCTTCGTCATGTACTCCGCGCGCAGCGGAATCTGCACGATGCCCGGCCGCGATCCGTCGGCCGCCGGCTGCGTGTAGTTGGCCGCGGCGTTCGCTTCACGAAAACGAGGAAAGGGCCGCGCCTCGACGGGCGCTTTCGGCGTGCGATCGAACTGCGCCGCCGCACGTTTCTCGGCGTCGCGCAGGACCGCGTTCGCGTCGGCCATGATTTGCGACCGGCCTTCCTCGGTGAGCGGATACGCCTGTTCTTTGTTCAGTTGCGCCATCCGCTCCTTCACTGACCCCTGCGTTCGGCCGATTTGCCGGAGCACGTCGTCCATTCGTGCTTCGAGCTCGGCCACCCGCTTCAGACCGATTTCGTGAATCTGATCGGCGGTGAGATTCGTGGTCGTGTACCGATGCAGCGCGAACGCATACGCTTCGGCGCCGCCCTTGAACCGCCACAGCCCCGCATCGTCGGTTGCTTTCGAGACCAGCGGCTGCAGCAGCGCAATCCCGCGCTTCCAGGCGGGATACACCTGCGAGGCGACGATCTTTTCCGCCTGCGCCCGCAGTTCCTCGCGACGTGCGTCGGGCACTGCCTTCGACGCGGCGAGACGCTGATCGAACGTCGCGACAAACGGGTTCTTCGCGGCCGGAGTCGCGATGAACTGGTTCATCTGAGTGATGGTGGCGCGGATGATGAACCGCGGCGGGATCATGCTCTTCGCGACGTGCGCGCGCGCGTCCGCGATGGCTTCGTCCATACGTGTGCTCACGAGACCGAGCCGCGCGATGTAGTGAACGGCGTCCTTCTCCGTGTTGAGCGGATGGTTCACGACAAGCGTGTTCGGCAGCGAGACGTTCGCGCCGCCAAACTGCTCGAGCGGGAAGACGTAGTCGTCGTACTTGACCGTTTCCACCTGGACGCCGAGTTGCCACTGCAAGAGGTCGGCTGAGACGCGGTCGGTTTCCGACATCCGCGCGCGGTCGAACTTGGCCAGCTCGTCCAGTCCCTTTTGCGCCAGCGCTGCGCGTGCCCGGCGGTATTCCACTGTTTCAGGCGTCAGCTGCTGCTCGAACGCTTCCTGCTCTGCGCCGGTGAAGTATCGAGTCGACGCGGCCTGGTTGGGGTTCGAGCGTATCCACTCTGCGGTGAATTCGTTGAAAAAGTCGGACACGGTGCGCTGAGGCGGTGCCTGCTGTGCGGAAAGACCGACAACAGCCGCGACGACGAGAAGAATCGAGGTTTTCTTCATAAGAACTGCTCCACAGCGTATGCGATCTGCAGGACGCCGCGATCGTCGCCGTGGCGGCCGACAATCTGCATCCCGACTGGCAGCCCCTCAGGCGTCTTTCCAACCGGCACGGAGGCGGCCGGACAGCGGGTCGTGCTAATCCAGTACGCCGACTTCATCCATGCGCAGTAGTGCTCCATCTTGACCCCGCTGATTTCGTGGGGCCAGTCAATTTCCACATCAAATGGCGGCACCTGGTTGACCGCGCAAATGAGGAAATCGTGGTCGTCGAAGAACTTGCCGACGCGCGCGAGCAGACGACGATGCTTCTCAGTGGCGGAGGCGATGTCGGCGTCAGTCACCCGCGCGCCACGCTCGATCTCTTCGACCGCCTCGGGCTTCATCTGAGCACGATGCGCGGAAAGGAGCCCGCCGAGATTGACGAATGATCGCCTGCGGCGAATCGTGAGAAAGACCTCGTCGGCATCGGCCAGATCGGGCGCAGCATCTTGCACGACGCACCCGAGCTGCTCGATGCCGCGCCGCTGCCCGTCGAGCACGGCTCGAACACGCGGGTCGAGGGGCAAGCCGCCGAGATCGAGGCACCACCCGACACGGACGCCTCTGAGATCGCGCTCGAGCGGCCATGGCTCGCGTCGCGCGAGCATGACTTCGAACAGAAACGCGACGTCGGCGACAGTCCGAGCCATCGGTCCTTTGACATTCAGGCCAAGAAACTGATCCTCGCCGAGCACCTGGGAAATCCCGCCGCTTGGCCGGAGCGCGACGACGCCGTTGAAGTTCGCGGGATTGCGGAGTGACCCGCCAAGATCGCTGCCGTCAGCGAGCGGCAGCATCCGTGTCGCCAACGCCGAGCCGGCGCCGCCACTCGATCCTCCCGCGCTCTTCGTGGGATCGTGAGGATTGCGCGTGATGCCGTAGACCTTGTTATAGGTGTGCGAGCCCATGCCGAATTCCGGCACGTTCGTCTTGCCGATGGGAATCACACCCGCACGCCGCAGCAGCGCGACAAGCGGCGAATCCTGCGCGGGCATGCGCTCCTTGAAAATCGGCGATCCCATCGTGTTCGGAAAGCCGATGGCGTCCTCGAGATCCTTGAACGCCCACGGCAACCCGTGTAGCGGACCGACATCTTCACCACGGGCGAGCGTGCGATCCGCGTCGTTCGCCAGCGCGACGCATCGGTCGTCGTCCAGCTTCGCCACGATGGCGTTGAGCGTTGGATTCAGCGTGTTGATGCGATCGAGGTGCTCGATCATCACCTCGCGTGCGGAGATCTGACGGGAACGAATGCGCGTGATGAGGTCTCTCGCGTTCACTTCGCTTTCTTCTTCCACAGTTCCCACGCGCGGCTGTAGTTGTCCGACGCGGCGTACTTCTGCGCTTCTTCCGGCGTCAGCGCCGTGATCGGCCCGCTGCGGGGCCCGGCCAGCTGCACGGCCTGCAGCTGGATGCGCGCGTTGAGATCCATGTAGATGCTGCGGCCGACGACGTTGGGAATCGAGTCGGCGACGACGACGGCGCCGTGCCCCCGCATGAGGACCGCGGGCTTGTCGGCGAGGACTTTCGCGAGCGCGACGCCGAGCGCTGCGGTTTCGATGAGCATGTTCGTCACGCCAGCAGCTTGCCGGATCTCGAATACCGGCACGCCGGCGGCCAGAAACGCGGCCTGGTGATACATGGGCTTCAGTCGAACGTCAGTCACGCCGAACGGAATCAAGGACGGCGTGTGGCAATGCACGACCGCGTTGACGTCCGGCCGCGCGCGGTAAATCGCGCTGTGAATGAAACGCTCCTTGTACGGCGTCCTGCCCTTCGACTCGATCGGCACGCCGTCGAGATCGTGCTCCATGATGTCGATGGCCGTCACCGACTCGGGCGCAAGCGAACGCGACAGCAGGAATCGCTGTTTGTTGCCGGGATGCCGCGCGCTGATGTGGCCGTAGCCGTCGAGCACGTTCTCGTTGGCCAGGATGTGGTTGCCGGCGACGAGATCGCCGATGACGTCCTGCGGCGACTGCGCGCGCAGTCGAAGCTGCGGCGCCAGCGCAAGTGCGGCGAGTGACAACAGTTCCCGGCGATACATCGTCATAAGCAATCCGGCTTCAAGAACGTGCCATCCGCCGCGCGGCCGATCTCTTTCACCACCACGATCGCCTCGCGATTCAGCGGACCGTAAATGTGCGGGAACACTTGTGCTGGATCGTCGTACCGGATCGGCGACGTGACGCGATCCTGATCGATGTAGAGCACGACCCAGGGTTCGGCGCTCGCCTTGTAGTACTTCGTCAATGTGATGGACACGGCTTCGCGGCCCTCGGTGGTGTGTATGAACCCTTCACGCGCGAACGGTTCCGGCACGTAGGGCTGAGAGCGATCGAGCGACTCGAAGTACCTCTTGGGCGTGCCGTGATATGCGAGCCTCATTTCCCAAACAGCGGCTTGTAATCGCGGTTGTTCTCGCAAACGAACTCGTTGATCGAGTCGTACTCCGGCAGCAGCGGGAACGTCCGCTTCATGACCCACGGTCCGGCGAAGACGTTCGGATCCTCGATGGTCGCCTCGTACTGCAGCGTGTTCACCTCGGGACGGCTGATGCGTTCGACGACGTGCAGCGACTCCGTGTGACGGTATCCGTTGATCTCCGTCTTGTCGTTGTAGCCAATCGAGTCGATGACGAGCGTGTCGCCTTCCCACCGGCCGACGGCGTTTCCCATCCAACTCGGATCCGGATCGGGCGGATGCGAACGGCCGTCAGTCGGAATGATGCGATGCAGGTTCAGATACTCGTGGGCGATGACGATGTGCTTCGGCGCCTGCACGATCTGGATGTAGTACGGCACGGAGAACGACTGCGGAATCCCCGGCGGCATGCAGGTCGAGTACTGCCCTGTGTCGTCGGCCGCACGCGCGACCTTGAACTTCTCAGCGCCCGGCTTCAGAACCGGCGTCGTCGGCAGTGCGCCAGGCGCCGGCGGCGGACCGCCGCGTCCGCCCGCGCCGTACCCGTAGACGCCTGAGAGATCAGGATGACCATCCGCCGTGCGCGGCACGGCCTTCGGCACTCTGCTATTCGCATCGGCCGGAGATGCACCTGGCTTGGTGCCCTTCACGACGACCGTGACGGTCCGTTTGTCGCTGCTGTTGCTCGCTCCGGTCACCGACAGCGTATACGTCGTCGTGACCGACGGCGTGAGTTTCTGCTGTCCGCGCGGAGCCACGCGGCCGAGTGGATCGATCGTGACCGACGTCGGGTTCTCCGTCGCCCACGACAGCGTCACGCTCTGACCGGCGTCGATCGTCGCCGGCTCGACCTTGAAGTCCATGATGCGGACCGGGAGTCGACCCGCGATGCGATACGGCGACTCGCCAGCGGGTGGCTGCTGCTGAGCGGATAACGCGCCACCGCTGAGGACGCAGAGGACGCCGAGCAGATAAGTTTTCATCGTGATCATGACTTCAACTCTCTGCCATCCGGCAGCTTCAAGAGCGCGCTGATCATCGACGGCGCTCCACTCTTCGCGCGGCCGCCGGTACAAGTGATCTGATCACCGGGCTTCACGGTCGTCCGTATCCAGCCGTACGACCTCAGATGGTTGAGGCTCATCAACTCGATTTCCCACTCGACGACGTTGCCTTTCTCGTCCTTCACATCGAGATAGATGAACGCATGCGGGTTCGTCCACTCGAATCGCTTTACCGTCCCGCTAATCGTCGTGGGGTTCGCCATTTCGTACATGGCGGTCGAATGATGTGCGGACAACGGCGCGGCCAACGACATCAGCAACGCAAGCAGGAAGAGATATCGCTTCATGACTTGAGCACCACCTGACCTTTCGGAGAGTTGAACGTCGCAATCAGCGACGGCTTCGCGCCGCGTGTAACGACGAGATCGAGCCCCAGCTGCTTCAACATGATCTGAACGCGCTCGGCGTCGGGATGCTCCGCGCGAAGGCTCACGAGCGTGACGCCTGTGGCAGCGGTCGCCGATGGATGCGGCGACGATCCCCAGTCGATGAAATATGGAATCAAGCGATCGGCGAGGACGACGCGCGGATCGGTGTACGTCCATGACAAGACGACACCGTCGGGACGTTTGCGGCTGCCGGGAATCACGGCGCCGAGATCTATGCCGTGCGCTTTCGCATCGGCCGCGAACGTCTGAAGCGACTTCCCTTTCGCGACCCACGTCAGTAGATGCGGGGCTTTGAGAGCGTCGATGCCGAACCGGCGTCCCCCGACGGGCGTCGGCTGCTCCGGATCTGTTCCGATGATTTCAAGGTAGGTGGCTGGACCGAGAGCGATCAGCGCGTTGCGAGTACCCAGACCCGGATGCTGGCCGCCGGGCGTCGCGCGAACGCCGAACAGCTGTTCGGCTGTCTCGATCCCCAGCTGAAGATCGGGAGTGGCATAGACAAGATGATCGACTTGCGCCAGCACGCCGGACGGCGCCGGCGCTGCCAGCAGAAACGCGGCGAGAACGATGGCGGGGGCCCTCATGCTGTGTTGTCGGCCACATTCTGAGATAGATTTCCCGCCATGGCAATCAGGACAACAGGCCGCGGCCTTGCGCTGCCCGCCATCTCTCTCGGGCTGGCGTTCGCCGCCATCGTCGCTCTACGGTCGCAATCCCCCGCACTCAGCATCACGCTGACGGGACAATCGATGATCCGCTCCGACATCCGAGCGCACACGCCGTCCATCGTGTCGACGGCCACAGGGCTCCTGAAGGGCGACGTCGTCTTTACGAACTTCGAAGCGGCCGTCGTCGAGAAGGATCAGTCCGTCCGCGACGGCCAGTTCCTCTCGCCGCCGGAGTCGATCGACGCGCTGAAGGCCCTGGGGTTCAACCTCCTGTCGTTGTCGAACAACCACTCATGGGATCTCAAAGTCCCCGGCATTCAGAACACGTTGCGTGCCGCCGAGCGGCTGAGCCTCACGCACGCGGGCACCGGCAACACGATCGATGAAGCGTCAGGGCCGGGCTATCTGCGCACGCCGAAAGGCACGGTTGCTCTTGTCGCGATGGCGTCGGGATTCGTCGCAGAAGGAGGATCGGCCACCGCGACACGGCCCGGGGTCAACGAGCTCCGGGTGGACGGCGGGAAGACGCCGAACCAGGAAGACGCGCAGCGGATTCTCCAGAGCATTCGCACCGCCAGCATGCGCGCGGATCTCGTCATCGTGTACCAGCACAATCACGTCTTCGATATTCCGTTCCGCACGATCATGTTGGAGGAACTGCCCGAGCGTCTCGTGCCTCCGGACTGGCTCAAGAAATGGACGCACGACGAAATCGACGCCGGCGCGGACATCGTCGTGATGCACGGCGCGCCGCTGCTGCACGGCGTCGAAATCTATCGAGGCAAGCCGATTTTCTACGACCTGGGAAATTTCATCTTTCAGGCGCCGCCCACCACCATCATGCTGGACGAGCCGATCATCTGGGAGAGCGCCGTCGCCTCCGTCGAATTCCGCGGGAAGAGCCTGCAGTCGGTGACGTTCCGGCCCATCGCGATGAACAAGATCGGCGAGGGGCAGCCGGACGTGCACGACGCGTACGCGAACAATCTGTTCCTGCAGACGCGTGGCCTGCCCAAGCTCGCGACCGGCGAGCAGGCGCACTACATCCTCGAGCGGCTGGCAAACCTGTCGAAGCCTTTTGGAACG
>Ga0097621_100001050_pt1 | contig 19353 bp, 20 predicted proteins | sample KBSMisM72_FD_73165 | JGI IMG/M metagenome (GOLD analysis project Ga0097621, IMG submission 73165) | Miscanthus rhizosphere microbial communities from Kellogg Biological Station, Michigan, USA - KBS Miscanthus M7-2 (version 2) (version 2) | ecosystem: Host-associated > Plants > Roots >... | reverse complement strand
TCGCTGGGGGCGATCAACAACATCACTACCGCGATGACGGGAGCCCTAATCTCGGGCAACACCATCTTCAACCAGACGGCCTCGAGCACGAAGGCGATGGTGTTCCTCTCCACGTCAACGGGAGTGATCTCCGATAACCGGATGCAGATCCTTTCTGGGGCAGCGCCGATAACTGGAGCGGCTATGAGTTGGGCGGGAGGTAATTATTACGCTGCGACTATTGCCACGGCAGGCACTTTGATCTAAGGTGTTACCATGCTTAGCAATACCAATTGTGTGGGCAGGATCCAGTTTGTCAACGGAAACTCAATTGTCGCTCCTCTTACTATCGGGAACACTTACGAGGTCGTCGCCTGGCTTAAAGGAATAGGACTGGAAGCTTTGGTTGTGGACGATAACGGGAATGTATACGTAGCTATTAACGTACAAGATCCTGTTCAGTGGACTGTTCTCAGTCTTTAGGGAGTCCCTCATGGCTTCGGTTTGGGCAAAAGCTCTCAGCGGGACCGACCCCGGTTCCAAGAATGTTCACGTCCAAGTGAACGGCGTTGTGGATGGGGGAGGATTGGATTGGCAGACCCTCATCGCGGTGAAGGACTTCCACGCCAGTGGCCTCCGTCTCGACGCTGTCAGCTACGCCCTCTCCGACAAGCTTGAGGTCTTGCTCGCCTGGGACAAGGACGTGGATGGGGAGGAGCCGCACGTGTTCCTCCCTCTCAACGGCCGAGGGCGGTTGGACTTCGACTCCGTTAACGGGTTGCAGAATACGGTGGGGGAAGGAAAGACGGGGAATGTCCTTGTTTATGCCGCCCCTACCGCGGCAGTGACCCGCCCCTTGTACTTCACACTCGCTCTCGATTTTTCGAAGCAGAGGAGTTAATATGGCAAATCGAAGCGCAGACGCAACCGTCCCCGCGCATGATGCGGTAGTGGTGGTGCCCAATGACAACACTGTTATCCCGGTGACCCGGGGTCTGTATGTGGGCGTCTCGGGAAACATCACTGTTCGTATGATCGACCAAGCGGTCCCGTACAACACTACCGGCAACACAGTCACTTTCACTGCCGTCCCCGTTGGAATCCTTCCTGTCCAGGTGGACAAGATCCTTTCCAGCGGTACGACCGCAAGCAGCATTCTCGCTCTGTACTGAGGAATTGCCATGCACTCGAAGCGCTCTCATGAAGGTTGGCTCTTCTCGTCGAACGGTATGACAGGCCGAACGACTGAGTGTGCAACCATCACGTGTTCCCACTGTCAACAGGTCATGATCGTCAACCCCTTGCGCAACAGGGAAAGAGCCTATTGCACTGGGTGCGACCATTACATCTGTGATGGTTGTGGAGCTGTTCGAGCGCTCAACGGAGGAAAATGCCGCACATTCAAGCAAATCGTTGAGGAAGCGCAAGAGGCAGCGGCCGTCGGTCGTACGCCTTCCGGAATCATCCTTTCACCTTATTAGGAGCCTGTTATGGCCAAGCGTGTTTTGGGTCTCACGACCTTCACCCCCACCGCGACGGCGGACACGACCAATCTGGTCGATGCCACGTACTTCGGTGTGATTCAAGGTGGTTCGTCCACCCAGCGGATCAACATTCTCGAAATCTTCATGGGAGGGCAAGCTGGTTCGTCGGCCCCCACTTTCATGCTGCTCGCCCGTGACAGCACGATTGCAGTGACCGTTTCGTCAGGCACTGGCCAGACGGATGCAGCGATGGACGCCTCCACGGCAGCCCTTGCCGCTCCGCCGGTCGTCGGGAATACCGCGACCACCAAGCCGCAGCGTTCGTCCACCCTCCACCTGCTGAACCTCTCGTTCAACGCGTTTGGCGGTCTGGTGCGGTGGCTGGCGGCGCCCGGGGAAGAGATCACCACCATCGGCAATACCGCATCGCTGGGAGAAGTTTCCCTCTCTGCATTCACTGGTGGCACCCCCGGCCTGATGGGCGGCCACATCATCTACGAACCGTTCTAAGTCGAACGTAGGCGAGTATCATGGCAACCATACTGCGTGACCCTCTGATCACTCGCATTGAGCGAGCGAACCCTTCTGCGGCGGCTAACGCCCAACCGTGGAGGGGTTCCAATATCGCATTGCTAACGGCGGTGGTGGTAGTCCAGCCCATCTTCCCGCCATTGTTTCAAAATCCCACTCCTCCGAGGTGGTCTAACGACCTGCGGACGTGGTTCAATTTCCAGACGACTCCGATCACGACTCCGGTCACGGGGTTCGACTTCGTCAATACGCGGTCGAGCCTCCCTCCGCAGCAGCCATACGTCACGCCCAATGTGGCGCTGTCGACGACTCTTCCCCCGGCAATTCCGGCAGGGGTGGCAGGGAGCTACGACCAACCTAATCCGCAATTGCCGGATCGTTTCCGCGTCTTCCGCTTCCCGCAGTACCCGAACTTCCAGGTGCTCCCGCAGCCGAATGCGCAACCCTTCTGCAACGTGGATTGGCCTGTGCCGAAGGGCCCGACGTACCCCATGAGCCTTCGGGTGTTGACGGGGTCGATGGATCTGGGGGATCGTCTCCCTCCGCCGGGGGTCGCAGAGGTCATGAACACCCTGTCGATCAGCATCCTGGCTTCTAATCGGATTGGGTTCTAAATGCCAATCAGCTTTTCCAGCGGAGGATTCCCGATCATCCCTATTGCGGGAGGTGGTGGTGGGGGAGGTGGAGGTGGTGGGGGCAGTGCTCCCGTGATCCTCTTCACCGACTTCCGGGCAGGCCCGATTACGGGAGGGGAGAACAACAAGGGTTGCTACGTGACCGTGTACGGCTTCAACCTTGGGAACTTTGCGGATTACGGAGTCACCAACCACATCACTATTGGGGGAGTGGAGGTAGACAACTATCGCTGCATGTTCAACATGATGGGAGCGGGGTCGGGTGGGCCTGGGCAAGGGGTGTATGAGACTTGGGGGGCAAAGGGGATCACGTTCCAGGTGGGGGCACTGGGGAGCCCGACTCTCGGGGTGGCGCTGAAGATTGATTTGACGGTAGGGGGAGTGCACCCTTCGAACCCTACGGATGGGAGCGGGAACTATAAGAACTTGGCTGTCAAGATGGATGGTTCGGCGAACTCTCTCACGTTCACTCCTAACCCCGGTGCGATCCTCTTTGTGGACAGGGCGAACGGGAATAACGCGAACCCAGGGACTATAGGCTCGCCGCTCAAAGACTTGCAAATCTCCACCGGCTTTGGCGGAGCGTTTTTGTGCGCCACTGGAGCGGGGCAGACGAACGGCATGAAGCCCGGGACGCATGTCATTGATCTGGGCGGGAGTACCAGCACGGCGGGTCTTAGCGGATTTGCCGTGGGGCTCTTCCGTATTGGGGGCACGCTGGAAACGGGGGCCACTAACTCTGGCCCAATCTGCTACACGAGGTACCCTGGGGCAGCGGGAGCGAACTCCCCGGCACTGGTCACGCTCAATCCCGCAATCGATGGAGGAGGGAACGGCGGGGGAGGCTTCAACGGGAACGATACTGCCCGGGCACAAGAGACGAATCCGTATGATGGTCAGCAAGGGTGGGGGCGGTCGATCCACATCTCCAACGTCAAGATCGTTTCGTCGGCGAATGCTGCTCGGGATGGCGCTCCGATTAACCTGGAGTCGAGTGGGAACGATTGGCGGATTGTGAACTGCGATCTGTCGTGGCCGTGGGTTAGTAATGCTTCGAACATCACCAACGCAGCGGGTATCGCTGGCAACGGCACTGATGTGATGTACTTGGGTAACTACATCCATGACATTCGAGGAGTCGTGTCGGCGAATCAGAACCACGGAATGTACATTGACGGTTCGCTGGTGTGTGCGAATGGTGTAGTGGTTTTCTTGAATTGCATCAATACGATTACCGCTGGCAATGGAGTGCAGACGTTTAACTCTCAGGCCTCTGGGGCCATCCAAAACATCTCGGTGCATAACAACTGGGTTGAGAACGTCAACAAGCATGGGCTGAATGTCTCGGACAATACGCAGAGTCGAATCGACTTCAACAACTTTGTGATGGCGTCGGGGGAGGCTGGTTATAACGTTTCGACGGGAGCGGTGACGGTTGCCGCGGGAGTGAAGAATTGGAACAACACCTTTTACGGATGGGCGAGGGTGGTGACGAGCCGCCCTTGCTGGTGGAACCAGGGGATTGTAGGGTCGTCCCCCGCGTCGACGGATACGCGGAACAACATCTTCTGTCAAATCAATGGTTACCCGGGGACGTACACTTGGGTCGTGACCAACGGCGGCACGGACACCTTCGGCTATAACCAGTGGTACGACGTGAATGGCATTGCGGGGAGTAAGCCCTCCAACGACACGACAGGAGCGACAGGTGACCCGCAGTTCACCAATGCTGCTACAAAGGATTTTACGCTGCAAGCGACCAGTCCCTGCGTGGACTCGGGCACTACTCCGTTGCTGAGCACGCCCTATGATTTCCTCCTGAAAACTATCAGTGGTCAGATTGATCGTGGTGCCTATCAACGGGGAGCGACCTACCCATGAGCTTCGTACAAAAGAATACTCTCACAGGTTTCCTGGGGGTAACCTCGGCGTCGTCCAGTATTACTGGAGCGACCCTTCACAACCTACTGGTGTTGTTCATTAGCTGGGATGTGAATGGCGGGACGACAGGACCCTCGCTGGACTCGACTGCAATCGCGGCGGGATGGTTGACAGCGAGGAATCCTGCCGGTATTACAGCGATCGGCAATAGTGGATGGGCAACTGGAATGTCCATCTTCTATCGGCAGGACGCAGCGTCTGGGACCAACACGGTCAATGTGACCTTCCCCAACTCTACCCGAGCACAAACTCTTATTGCGGAGTTCTCGGGGTACGCGACGTCGGGAGCGTTGGACATCACGGCTACGAATAATGTAGCAAACGGTACGACGGTGACGGTTACGAGTGCCACTACGAATCAGGCGACAGAATTGGTAGTGGTTGGGGTGGCTGCCGACTTCGTGGCCAGCAACTCGAACATCGGGATCACCGATCCTCCGACGGGGTATACTTCGTTGGCAGTTCTGCAGGACACCAACACTTATGCAGGACTGGAGTTCGCCTACAAAGAGGTGACGAGCACTGGAACGCAGTCGGCGACGTGGTCATGGGCTACCTCCGGGGAAGGTATTGCTTCGTTGGCGACCTTCGGAACGTCCGGATCGAGCGATACTCTTCTGGGGCAAGCGCTGCTTTAACCAATGCCAGTCTGCCTCAGCGCCACCGGATTCCCCTCCGCTCAGCCGGCGGGGCCTAGCTTCACCCCGCTGATCTTGGCAACTCCGGTGATTGGGCAGCCGCTGAATTACACTACCCCCGGGTACGCAGGGCCAGTGACTGGGCAGCAATGGTATTGGAATACGGGATCGGGGCCAGTGCTGATCCCTGGGGCGACAGGGGCGACCTACACGCCAAGTCTTACAAGTGCACGGGGTGGAGCAAGCGATGTCGGTGGGTTTCCCAGTGTAGCAGTAATCACTCCCTTTGGCACTTATCGGAGTCAAGAGTTCGCGGCGTCGAGTCAGGTTATTGCCCAAACGGGGGTGTTGACAAAGGCTAGCCCCACCTCGGGAACGAACTTCATCGCGACGGAAGCTACCACGATTACAATCCTGACTGTGTGCATTGTGCGGCTAGTCTGCCCTCTTGGGCCGAACCCGACATTCTACATCGAGACGACCGTAGCCCCCGGGACGTATACGGGGGGTGTGGGTAACTTCGGTGACCCGACTTTGTTGGGGGGTTCGCAGTTCAGTTGCAATGTTTATTCGTATTTGTCTCTGGCTCCCGCGGCGTGCGTGGACCAAGTGGCGGCTAGGGCGGCTACAGCTACTCGCCCAGCGGCTAGCACTGGAGTCGGGTTCTTTACGAAGAGCGGGGCGCTGTACGACGCGAATGGTCATCGCTTTGATGGTCGGGGGATTAACCGATTGCACTGGGATTGCAACCGTCCGGGGAATGATACTGGGTTGTTCAACGCGGAAGCCAACATCCATCGCCTGTTTGTGGACACCTCCCAGAACTGGGCGACGGTAAATCAGCCCCTTGTTGATGCGATGATCTCGCACAGTGTTGTACCGCAGTTGGTAATCCCGTATGTACGAGCGAACTTTCAAGCATCGTTCTCTGGCACGACGATGACGGTCACTGCGATGAACTCGGGGGTGATTGGGTGTGCTGCGGCGTTCAGCTCGGGGGCGGGAGGAGGATTTATTTCGACTGGGGTGTCTTCGACCACGGTCATCAAAGCACAGTTGACGAACACTAACCCGAGCGGGATTCCGGGGAAAGAGGGTACGTACACTACAAGCACGACGAACAACATTGCGACTCCGCAGAACGTTGTGTACAGTAACGGTACGACCGGGCAGACCGCTCCGGACTTCGCCGTAGCCGCGGCGCAGGTGTGGGTTGATAACTACTCAAACTTCGGTCCCTACGAACGGTGGATGCTGCTCAACATCATCAACGAATGGGGAGCGTCCGCGGGAACCTACACGGCCTCGTTCTCAGGGACTACGATGACGGTCCCCTCGAGCTCGGCTAGCGTATACCTCAATCAGCGGATCAATGGGACTGGGGTCACACCGTGTAAGGTAGTTCAGTTCCTCACGGGTACCGGCCACAACGGGACCTACCAAGTTGACGTGGATCAGGGCACGCTCGGCAACACCACGATGACAGATGTCACTTGGCGCGACACCAATATCACCATGGTGCAGATGCTGCGCACGGCCGGCTATAAGGGTACGATTGTGCTGGATGCCCCCGGGAGTGGGCAGGACGCGCCGTCGGCTGGGAGAGCCTGGACCATCATCAATCATGCAGCGGCAATTCAGTCTGCCGACCCTCAGCAGAACATCCTTGTTGAATTGCATGTCTACGGCAGTTACCCCGCGGGGTGGTTGGCGGCGACCGCTCAGGCACTTGCTACCGCCTCGACCTCTTCGGGGATTCCTTACTGCATTGGAGAGTTTGGCCCGGCTAACCAGAATGCCGCGTCCGGATCTATCTCGACAGCGCAGACTCTCGAAACAGTTTCTGTGTCCTTTGCCTGTAGGCTGGGGTGGAAGTACTGGGCGTGGGATGATCCAGTGAACGCCACTAACACTACTACCATTTACTACGCGGCTTGTCTGAAGGCTAACAGCAACTGGTTCTCGACGTCGGACCCAGCGGAGCTTACCGCCGCGGGCAGACAGTTGTTGCTCGATAGCACCTACGGTTTGACATTCATCACCGTCCCCGCTACCATCTTCCCGTAACCCAACCTCGGAGAATTTCATGTCTGACGATCTTGACCCACTGCTTTCGCGGATGCTGAAGGAGCACGATAAGGAAGAGTTGTCTGATCTGTTCGCCTTCGCAGTGGATAGGTGGTTGGATAAGCAGTTTGCGAAGTTTGGCAAGTGGGCTGTGGCAGGGGTAGCGGCAGCGCTCTTTGCCTGGATTGTGAAACTGTATGTTGCCTCTGGGGGTGTGAAGTGAGTACTGCGCAGTATGTTGTTACTAAGGCGTTCGAGGACGCTGGAATTTTGACGCTGGGAGGAACCCCCTCTTCGGATCAGTACAACCGTGGAATGGATCGGCTGAACGATATCATCAACCTCTGGGCTACCCAAGGATTGAAGTTGTGGCTCAACGAAGACATCCCGGTGACACTGGTTGCGGGGCAGACGACGTACTCGATGGGGCCAGGAGGGGACGTCAACATGACAAAGCCCCTGTCGGTGTTTCAGGCATACTACCTGACCAGTACGCAAAGCCGGCAGCCGCTGACTATCCTCTCGCGGGATGAGTGGACGAGGTTGAGCCAGACCAATGTACTAGGATCCCTCAACTCGTTCTTTCCGGATAAGCAACTGGCCTTCCTGTACGTCAACTTCTATAACACTCCCGATACGACAGCGGCGACGGGCACGGCTCACCTCATCACGAGGATTGCCGCGAGCAATGTCTCTTCCATCTTGAACAACGTTGACTTCCCTCCTGAGTGGACGATTGCTCTCCGCTGGGCTCTCGCGGATGAGTTGGCAACCAACCAGCCGAAAGAGATTCAAGACCGCTGCGCCCAACGAGCAGGGGCGTATCGGACTGCCCTCGAGGATTGGGATGTGGAAGACGCTCCGACGTTCTTTGCCCCCGACTCTCGAATCCAGTACGCAGGCGGGAGGTTCCGGTGACCGATCCTCGATCTGTAGTTCTGCCGATCTTTTCTCCAATCTCCAATCGGGATCAGAGTATCCTGAAAGACTCCCGTCTCTACAACGGGTTTGCCGAGAAGGGGCAGGGAGAGAGCAAAGAAGAGGTGTGGGTTTATAAGCGACCAGGGTTGAAGTACTCTTCGACAGTGGCCGCAGGAACTGGGCTAGGGGTGTTCAACTGGAAGGGAGATATCTATTCCGTCTTCAACGGCCACCTCTACAAGAATGGGGTGGATAAGGGCGCGGTGGATACGACCAGTTCCTATACTTTCACGTCGTGCCTGGGGGCGACTCCGAAGCTCTTCCTCAAGAACAAAGCGAAGGCGTATAACTACGACGATGGGGCGGGGTTGGTACAGGTCACGGACGTTAACTACCCCGCGACGACGGTGAGGGGGTGTGCGTACCTAGATGGGACGACGTACATCTTCACCCCTACCTCATCCATCAATGGAGATGACTTTAATGATCCTACAACCTGGGACCCCCTCAACACCCTCCTCGTGCAGATCGAGCCCGACGCCCCGCAGTGCCTGGCAAAGCAACTCGTCTACATCATCGCAATCAAGTCGACGGAGACGGAAGTCTTCTATGACGCGGGCAATGGGACGGGATCACCACTTGGCGCTGTTCAGGGTTCGAAACTTGGGGTGGGTGCCCGTTCTGCAGAGTCCGTTGTTCGATGCGGAGATGATCTGGCCTGGGTGGGGACTACGACGGAAGGGGATATCCAGGTCATGTTCATGTCGAAGGTCCATGGGGAGAGTATTTCAACTCCTCCGGTGGAACGGCTACTCGCCCCCCTTGACTTCAGTGTGGTCTACGCGTGGTCTGCAAAAGTGGCTGGGCACCGCTACTACGTGGTTACGATCAAGAATAGTAATCTGACGTTGGCCTTCGATCTCACGAGTGGACTGTGGTACATTTGGACTGACCCGAATGGGAACTACATTCCTATTGTGTCGGCGACCTACAACTCGAGCGCTCAGCCAGTGCTGCAGCATGAGTCGAACGGGAAGCTGTATACCTTGGATGCGCAGACGTTCCAGGATGACGGAGTGAATTTCACCTTTTCGTTGTTCACTCCCAACTTCGATGGGGGAATGCGGACAACGAAGACGACGGGGACCATTGATGTAGTGGCAGATGAAATCAACACCAACGTCAACATTTCTTGGAGCGATGACGACTACCAAACCTTTACGACCCCGAAGACGGTTAACTTGAACCAGGGGCGTGTGACAATCCAGGACGGAAGTTCGTACCGCAAGAGAGCCTACAACATCACTAACACCGACAACACATTCCTCCGCATCAAAGCTCTCCAACCGATGACGGCAGCGAGTAACCACTAATGGCCTTTCAACCAGTCCCGACTTACCAAGACCCGGTCGAAGTTGACAAGAGGACTGGGAAGTTCCAATTCAACCCTACGTGGTTGAGCTGGTTCTTGACGCTGAGCAATGGAGGGTTGTCGAATACGATTCAGCATAACTCTTTGCTAGGTCTGCAGGGGGGTGGAAGTGGGCAGTTCTACCATCTTACCTCGACGCAGCTTAACAGTATCCCCTTCCGTAACACTGGGGCTATTGCGACGATTACCCCGGGAGCCTCTCCCTATACCTACACCAACTCCGATGGCTTCGACGAGGACGTGATTGTGCAGGGGGGGACGGTATCAAAGATCGAGTTTGGGAGAGGGGCAACGTTTCAGGACGTTGGGCTGACAGTGGGGATGTACCATCTCTCCCCCGGGGATAAACTGAAGGTGACCTATACGGTCGTCCCGAATATGGTAAAGGTGCCGCGATGAGCTATGAACTGGAAATCAAACCGCTGCAGGGGAATGTGACGACGGGAGAGTTGATGGCCCTCGCTCGCAAGATGATTGCAGAGAGCCGCTTTGCCCGGCTGGGGGTGGACACCGACAAGCTATTCTTCCACGCAAGCGATATCTTGGCGAATGAAAAATCGCTGGCTTTCGGGGCGTTCAGCTTCGGTGTATTGTCGGGAATGGCAATTGGGGTTTGTGGGGAAGTTCTCCCCTTCACCTCGTCGATCGTGGCGACGGAACATTACCTGTACGTGGTGCCAGAGCATCGGGGAGGGTCCGCTGCTCCCGCTCTCGTCAACTGCTTTATTCAAGAAGCAAAAAGGCGGGGAGCGAGGGACGTGGTACTGAGTAACGGTTTTGGCGGTGACGCGGCGAAGGCTGAACGTCTCTTCGAACGATGCGGGCTGACCCGTGTCGGAAGCATCTTTACTCTTGGAGATTGATATGTGCGGTGGACTTGTTGGTGACGTTTTCGGTGGCGTGGACAAGCTCGCCAATTCGATCAACCCGATGAAGCAGCCAATGCAATGGCTGACGGACAACACTGTTAGCAAGGTGTTTAAGCCCGCGGGGCAGGCTTACGACTATTCGAATAGCCACCCGCTGGAAAGCCTCATCGCGATGATGGCGGCCGGAGCAGGTGCGAGTGCTCTAGGAGGTGGTGCGGGAGCTGGAGAGGCAGGAGCGGCGGGCGCAGCTGGCGCGGGAGCTGAAGCGGGAGCTGGTGCTGGAGCTGCGGACGCGGGCTCTATTAATCTCTTTGCCGATGCCGTTCCGGGAGCGGCTGGGGATGTCGGGGCTACCGCAGGGGGGATGTCGGGGCTTGGCGCGGACACGGCCGGCATTGGGATGGGAGAAGGGGGGAACTCTGGTGGGTCATTCCTCTCAAGTCTCCTGGGGGGCGGCAGTTCGGGAGGTGGCGGTTTCGGCCTTAACCTCGGCACCGCAAAGAACGGTCTCGGCGCCATGCAAGTTCTCTCGAGCCTCTACGGAATGGAGCAGAGCAGGAAGTTGCAGAAGGGGGCGACTAGTGGAGCCATGTCGAAGGCGGGACTGCAAGCGGTGCAACGATCGATGGCAGCGCAAGGATACCAAGGCTCGGGCAACATGATGCAGGCCCTGAGTAAGTACGGTGCCGATGCGTACTCGGGGAACCTCGCGCAACAACAAGCAGGTCTCTCCAACACCATGTCTAGTCTGGGTCTGTTGACTGCCGGCATCGGCAATATGGCAGGGTGGGGCGGAACGGGGAATAAGCCATGAGCGGCATCGGTCAGGAGTTCATGGCGCCGGTACTCCAGGATCAAACATATCGGCAAAATGAGCAGACCCTTCCGGTGGAGCTTGCGCAGAAGGCTGCGAGCACACGATATACGACAGCGCTGGCGGATAGGGTTGAATCGGAGACGGCGGCGGAGAAGAAGGTGGCGGCTGCGATGGCGCAGCAGGCTGGGATGCCTCCGGGAGCTGGTGGGGCAGGATCGATCTCCGATATGCTCCTGAGCCAATCGGACATGTGGGCAAAGGCGGGGAGTCCCGTCAAGGCCGCAGCATTGGCACAACAAGCTGCCCAGGCAAGGGCTCACGAAGCCACAGCTCGTGCGGCGCAGGTGCGAGAGGCTGCCGCCCAGGTCAAGATGCAGGGGGATCAGTTCAAACGGGCGACGGAACTACTTAGCGGGGTAAAGGATCAAGAGAGCTGGCAAAACGCCAACACCCTCTTTGAGAAGGAGACGGGACAGGAGAGCCCGTTCAAAAGTATTCCCTACGACCCGGGTACGGTGAAGGCGCTGCAGGGAGCTGCCATGACCGCCTACCAAAAGGCGCAGGTGGAGCTGCGTGGTAAGGCAGTACAGGCGACGATTACGAATGTTGCTTCGGAGATCAAGAGCCGCGCGGTTCGGGATGGGGTGGCGCTGGAGCGGCTTCGGGTTTCCCAGCAGCGGGAGCAGAGGCTCTCCAAGGCGGGAGGGAAGGATATTGGAGCTCCGGGGAAGGCGGAAGTGTCAGCCGCGGACAAGCTGATTGGGGACACGGGACTGGAAGGGGATGAACGGGATGCCGCGGCTTTTTCGATCGCGTCCGAAGCAAAGATGCTGCGGAGGAAGAATTCGGCGCTGAGTGCGGATGAGGCGTTGCGTCAGGCGGCACTCACGGCGAAGATGAACGGGAGCATCACACCGGGGCAGCATCATCTGCTCTCCCGCAATGAGCCCGCAAAGTTTACCGCCCCCGTTTCCCTCCCCTCTAGCGGTAAGAAGTCTGACCTCGTCATCGGTCAACTCTACAAACAAGGAGACAAGACCGCAAAGTGGACGAAGGATGGGTGGCAACTGGTAGGCAAGTCCGCGCCGAAGGCGGAGGCTCCTAGTGGCGGTGGGGGTAGCTCCGACGGCGAAGACCCTGAAGGGGACGACAATGAGTGACATCCCCGCGTTCCCTTCGGAAGGAGGGGCGGATGCTATCCCGGACTTCCCGACGGGAGGGAAAGCTGCGACTACGAAGGTCGATCCCAAAACGCAACCGGGATATGAACCTCCGTTCGATTGGCACGACCTCTTCAACTTCAAGGGGCAAGCCCAGAAGAATGTGAAGAACCTTGAGTCGGCCGCCGACATGGCGTTGGCTACTCCAGGGATGGTAATCGCCAGCGGGGAGGACGCACTCGTTCGTGCTGGGCGGCAGATGGAGCCGGGACAGACCCACAAGCAGATCTCGGCCGCGGGGACGCAGGCCTACGATGCGATCATGGATAAGGCCGGGAGTCCTCTGCACAAGGTGCTGAAGTGGGCAGGGATTGGCGGGGAGGGAGAGCCTTCGGACATCGACAAACTGATGGGGAAGGCCGAGGATCTAGTGAGTTCGAGCGGGGATGAGGTCGCGCGGAAGACTCAAGGAGCGATTAACTCTGACGATGTGAAGTCGGTGTTCCGTGCGGCTATGGCTCTAGCGGGAGGGAAGGGGCTGAAGGAGGGGTTGACGAAGCTGGCTCAGAGAACTCCGAACGTCACTTTGGACGCGATGAAGTCGGCTCCGGAGGTGGAGCGGGCAAAGACTTATCAAGCCGCTCAAGAGGCGCAAGAGCCGCAGGCTCCTGTAGAGATGGCGGGGGAGGGAGCTACCGCGGCGGTTGAGGCGTCGGCAGCGAAGACGAAGTTGGTTAGCCCCAAGGATCTGACCTTCGACCCGGTCAAGGGGACGCTGGAAGAGAAGGCACCGGAGATTGGAAAGGAACTTCCGAAGCCGACATCGTTGGAGAGGGCACTGGAAAAGGCCAGCAACGGGAGAAGGTTTGACCTCACCGCTGACGAACGAGTGGCCTTGCGAGGGCTGGATAACTCCCCTCTAGAACAACCCATCATCGACGAACAGGGGAATGTTCTCCGCCGTGGGGGAAGGTTTGATCGGGAAGGCGGAGCTATCGATCCGAAGTTGATGGCCCGTCTCGCCGCGGTTGGACTGGGTGCTTGGGCTGGAGCTTACTTCGACGACGAGAACCAAGCAGAAGGGGCTATCATGGGAGGGGCTGGAGCCCTCGCTGCCGCGGCTTTCCCCGTCCGAGGCTTTGTCAACACGATGAAGAAGTTCGCCGCCGAAGATACTCGAATCAAGATTAACGAGCTGGCGGACGCACACGAGAAGTATGTGAAGCTCGCTGCCAACGATGTCTGGGCTTTGCAGAAGAAGGTGGAAGAGTTGGCGCCGGATAAGACGGGGAGGGAGAAGATCACCCACGCTATCGAGGCGGGGGACCTGACTAAACTCAACCCCAATCAGATCAAAGCAGCCCACATCGTCAAAGATTACTTCACGGGGATCGGGGAGGTGGCGAGCCTTGAAGGGGTATTGACTTCCGCCCGGGAGAACTATGTTACCCACCTCTGGGACTGGTCGAAGAACAAGGGGCTGTTTGAGAAGTGGATGGATCGGGGGACCGGGGCTCCGGGGATGGGAGTGAACAATCGGTTTGCGGAGGAGCGGTCGGTGCCAACGATCGAAGCAGGGAAGGCTCAGGGGCTTACGCCCCTGACCGAGGATATCTCTGCGATCATGGGGATCTATGGGAACTCCATGAGCCGATCTATCGCGAACTCGGTGTTCACCCGGGCGCTGAAAAACGAGAAGGTACCAGGGACGAGCATGGGGCTGGTGATAAAGGCAGAGGATGCCCCGCACTCTTACCAGAGCATTAACAACCCGGCGATGCAGGGGCTAAAGGTGCATCCCGATATTGCTCCGAGCCTGAAGATGCTGTACGATGTGAGCTCCCCTGGTGCGGCGATGAAGATCCTGCAAGGGGTGTCGGATACGTCGAAGAGGGCGGCCGTGGGCTTCTCGCTGTTCCACGCGAAGGCACTGACGGACGCGATGATCGGCGGGACGAAGCTCACTAAGATCCCCGGGAATGTGGCGAGGAATTGGAGGGGGATGTTCCAGCCAGCGACCAATATGTACCTTGAGGAACTCAAGAAAGGTAGTGCCTCTCCGCTGGTTGAAAGAGCCGCTGAGGGTGGGTTGAAGTACTCTCTCGAAGGAGAGGGTGCGGGGGTAGAGGATGCGGGGAATAGCTTCTATTCTGCGATGACGTCGGTGCAAGAGGGACTGGACAAGATGATCCCCCACGCAGGGCTTCCGGTCAAGGGCCTCATCGAGATGAATAAGAAGCTCGACACCTTCATGTGGGCGCGGTTGCACGCGGGGATGAAGCTCAATGTGTTTGCAGATAAGCTTCAGGAACTCACCGACAATGCCGCGAAGAAGATGCAGAAGGACCCGACGAAGGCGCTGACATCAGATCAAGCGGCACGCATCGCGGCCAGCTACACCAACGACCTGTTTGGAGGGCTGAACTGGCGTCGAGTGGCTGAGGATTCGAAGAGTTATCTTGGGCGCCAGTTGGGGCAAGCTATGCTCAACCCTGGCGCTCGCCGAGTACTAGGGATTATGATGTTCGCCCCCGACTGGACCATCTCCACCACTCGAGCGGCGGTTAAGGCGTTTGGCGGGAAGCCTGACTTCCTCCGCCCCACTACGCTCGCGGGGTTGCACCAGCAATATCTTATTCGTGCTGCTATGTATTACCTTGTGGTGGGTGACGCTATCAACTACACGATGAGTGGCCACCACCTCTGGGACAACAAAGATCCTACGGTCCTCGACATGGACCCGAAGGGGGAGCGGCATATGCAGTGGTCGAAGCACACGATGGAACCGGTGCACTGGTTGACGAAGCCTGCGCAACAGGCGATCAACAAGTTGGGGATGATTCCGCGGGAGGCAACTGAGCAAGCGCTCAAGGTTGACTACCTCTCCGCGAAGGGTCGGATGGCTCCCATGAAGGAACGTCTCCCTCACCTCGCAAAGAACTTCCTTCCCATCTCGGCGCAGCAAGCGGACCAAGGAGGGGCGGGGAGCATGTTCGCCGGGTTCGCTGGTGTCCCGATCTACGGCAAGACCGCGGAGCAGAAAAAGAAAGACCGCGAAGAGCGGCGGAGGAAGAAAGAGCGGGAGAAGCGGAAATGAAACCCCGAATCATTTGGCTGAGTCAACTGAGCCGTTGGATCTGTTTCGACCGCTTGACCACTGTCGTGGGACTTGGCCACAACCCCTCCGACGCCCTCCGTTGGTACTTATTCGGAAAGAAGGCGATTCATGGAACCGGTAGACACTAGGGCGGAAGTGCTAGAGGGCGAGCTGCGTGCGCAGACGGACCTCGAGGACTGGGTGTGGAACGATTGTGATCTGCAAAGTGGGGAGGTGGAAGATGAAGATTCTGGTGATTGACACAAGTCAAGACGGCGTGCCGTTCGCGATCCGCGCACAGGCCCGGGGTCATGACGTCCGTATCTTCCAGCCCCCACGCACCACGGGCGAGGCGCAGCTCGCAGGGAAGGGCTATGTCAACCAAGTGCGGGAGTGGAAGCCCTCGATGAAGTGGGCCGACCTGATCGTCATGACCGGGAACTCGATGTACCTAGATGACCTCGAACCCTACTACGAGAAGGGCTTCCCCATCATCGGGTCGAACAAGAAGGCAGCTGCTCTCGAACTCGATCGGGCATTGGGGGACTCCGCCCTCCGTCTTGTTGGCGTCGACACTCTCCCTTACGAGGTGTTCGATACGATAGACGAAGCTATTGCTCACGTATATAAGACCGGCATTACATACGTATGTAAAGCCTGGGGAGGTGTCGAAGACAAGTCCCTGAGTTTTGTAGCCAAGTCCCCCGCTGACATGATCTTCCGTCTCCAACAGTGCAAGCGCCTCGGCAAGATGAAGGGGAAGCTCATGCTCCAAGAGAAGGTGAAGGGAGTGGAGATGGCGGTCGCGGCTTGGTTCGGTCCGGGGGGGTTCGGCCAGTGGAAGCGCGAGGTGTTCGAGGAAAAGAAGTTCATGAACGAGGGACTGGGGCAAAACACGGGAGAGATGGGGACGACGATTCGTTATGTCAAGAAGTCCCAACTCTTCGACGAGGTCTTGGCTCCGATGGAGGATTACCTTCATGGAACAGGGTATGCGGGGAACGTGGACGTCAACTGTATCATCGTGGGCAACAAAGCTTGGCCGCTGGAGTTTACTATGCGGTTCGGCTGGCCCGGGTACAACATTGAGAGCGCCCTCCACGTCGGGGACGAAGCGGAACGACTCTACGACTTGTGGGATGGTAAGGATACCCTTCGTGTCCGAGAGGGAAAGATTGCCGTGGGAGTCGTTATGGCTCACGGTGACTTCCCCAACTTCAAGTGGTGTCCTGAGGAGGTATCTGGTCACCCGATCACGGGGATTACACCGGCTATGGAGCCGCATATTTGGCCGCAGTGGGTCATGAAGAAGAAAGCACCAGTGATGAAGGGGGATAAGGTGGTGGAAGAAGAGACTTGTTGCACTGCGGGTCACATTCCGTTCACCGTCACCGGGATTGGGGATACAGTGGAAGCGGCCCAAGCAGAATGCTACAACCGTGTGTGGAAGATCGATTGGCCCTCCAATCGAATGTTTCGCACTGATATTGGCTGCCGACTTGAGAGCGGTTTGTTGAAGCTCCAAGCCCACGGCTACGCGAAGGGGATGCGCTATGCCTAAGTGGACTAGAGGACGTGCCGACTTCCTCGAACTCGGGAGCTGGAACGTCCAATGCTCCATGTGTGGACGAAAGCGGAAGAGCGGTGACGTCGTCCAAAATTGGCAGGGTCTGTGGCGTTGCCCAGAGCATAATGAGCCGCGCCAACCCCAGGACTTCGTCCGTGCCCCCGTCGACAACCAACTTCCGCCTTTCGTCCAGGTGAACACCTACGACTACGTTTACATCTGCGACCCAGAAGGTATCACCGCTATTTCCGATTACGCTGTTTCCGATTGCGCGATCGCCGATTTCATCTCTCCCGCCTTTGACCCTAATGTGACGGATTAACTATGTCTGACACCACTTTCATTCCCCGCAAGACTAGCATCGTTTCCACGTGGCTTAACGATGTGAATGGCCTGACATACCATGGCGTGCGCACAGGAGATTCTGTGCTGGCTGCCGCCATCATGCAGTACTCCGAGGGAGGTGCTGGCGCTGTCCAGCGCTCTATCGCGTCGAAGCTGCAAGAGCAGGTATCCGTGCTGGATTTTGGGGCGGACTCGACGGGAGCGGTTGATAGCTCTGCGGCCTTTCAGGCTGCTGCTGCTGCTGCCCGCACTGTGTTTGTCCCTGCAGGGGTGTACAAGCTTACTTCCTCAGTCAACGTTCCCGCGGGCACTATCATACTCGGGGCGGGAGTTCTCTCCACCGCCATCAATGGATATGGGGTAGACCCCTTCCACGTCGCCGCCGGCGTGTCCTTTGTCCTGTTCAAGGACTTTCGATCGGAGTCGTTTACCTCTGGAGGAGGTGCTGACCCAAGGACATTTACCTGCGTTCGCACTTTAGGAGTTAGTGGGAATACCAACCAGTACATCAACTATGAAAACCTCTATCTGCAGGGGTGGAACAAGGCCATTGAAAACGATTATGTTTTCAACTCCAACCTTGACAACGTGACTACGGTAAACGTCAACATCCCACTGGACCTCTTCGGCCAGTGCGTTGGCACTGTAATCAACAGCTCCCACTTGGTAGCCAACAGCGGGCTGTACTCTATCCAAACCCGGAAGGATTCGGGAATACAGGGAGAAGGCCTTCAGGTGTCCAGCACCCTGCTTTCGAGCGGAGTTAGCGCGGTGAAGTCCGATGGGTTCTTGTCCATGGGGTTTGACGCTAGCTGCGTCATTGATCTGTGCAGCGGGAAGGCGTTTGACCTTTCTGGAGTTTCGGGGTTTAAGTGTGACGCCCAGTGGGTCTACTCTACCGATAGCTGCTTCAACTTTGCTGATCAGGGTGCTCCTGTAGAAACGAATGCAGTGATTAATGTAGGGCTTGCTACCTGCGCCGGCTCGGCCACGGCCGTTTACTGGGGGGCGAACAATAGCGGGTTGACGCTGCTGGGCAACATCTATCTCCCATCGGGGGCAGGGTATCCCGTGAGCGTCAACGGTACCAATGCCACTATCCGCCCCTACATCAAGAATGGGACAGCCCAGGCGGCGGTACGCGTTAACACCGCAGGCAACACCATTGCACAGTCAGGGGATCGAAGTGTCGAGTGGGCCGTCTCTCCCATTGCGACCCTGCCGTCCAACAACGCTCTGGTGTTACCGCGCAACGGCTGCTCAACAATCCTCATCAGTGGAACTACGAACATCACCTCTATCAGCGCGACGAGCTGGGCAGGGCAAGAAGTTACCCTTATCTTCCAAGGGGCCCTGACTGTCACCGATGGGAGCAACTTACATATCGCAGGAAATTTTGTGACCACGGCTGATGATACTCTTCGGCTGGTCTGCGACGGAACTAACTGGTACGAAACTTCTCGCTCAGTCAACTGATGAACTTGACCAGCATCCCTTTGGCCGTGTTGAGAATAGCCACCTGCCCCCCCTGAGTAAACGACGATAGAATCCCCGCGAAGTCTTTTGCATCCGGGAAGTAGCTCTGCGAGAACCGATAAAGTTCTTTGTAGTCTACTTCCCCTTTCTTCTGGATGAATTCGAGAATTTTGACTGCTTGCTGGGCCTGCTCCGACTTCCCAACTTTCGCGAACACGAAATGGGCAGAGTCCTCGGTGGAACAGAGCATTGTGTTGGCTATCTGGATGTCGTTGAAGGTAATGACGGGTTCGTCGCGCTTCGAGGCAGCGATCACCATCGCGAGCTTGTGGAGATGGGCTTGCTTCCGTGCGAGGTAGTTGTTCACCCAATCCTGGTTATCGAGGGAATAGGT
>Ga0097621_100001049_pt1 | contig 19393 bp, 24 predicted proteins | sample KBSMisM72_FD_73165 | JGI IMG/M metagenome (GOLD analysis project Ga0097621, IMG submission 73165) | Miscanthus rhizosphere microbial communities from Kellogg Biological Station, Michigan, USA - KBS Miscanthus M7-2 (version 2) (version 2) | ecosystem: Host-associated > Plants > Roots >... | reverse complement strand
CCCTGCCGGTGGTGGGCGCTCTGCCCAACGGCTTCCTGGTGGAGTACATGGACTGGCATCCGGACGACCTGTTCGAGGAAACGCCGCGATGCAGGGACGGCGCGTTCCGCATTGGCGATCGGCCCGGGCATGGAATAGCGCTCACCCGGGAGGCCTTGAAGAAGTACCGCACGGCGTAAGGTGCTAGCGGTACGGCAGAAGGCTTACTCGGCCTGAATTCCGGCCTGTTTGACGACCTTGGCCCACTTCTGCATCTCCTCGGAGATGAAGCGGCCGAACTCCGCCGGCGTCATGCGGATCACGTCGGCGCCTTCGCTCTCGACACGCTTCCTCGTTTCGTCGGACCTCAGCAGCGCTTCCAGCTCGGAGCTTAACTTCGCGATGACCGGCTGCGGCGTGCCCGCCGGCGCGATCAGGCCCCACCAATTGGTGGCGTCGTAGCCGGGCACCGTTTCCGCCACGGTCGGAACATCGGGGAACAGCGCGCTTCGCTTCGTGCCGCTTGTCGCCAGCAGGCGCAGCTTGCCGCTCTTTGCGTGCGGAATCACCTGGATCAGCGAAGCCATGTTGATCTGCGCCTGTCCGGCGATGGTGTCCATCATTGCCGGCCCGCCGCCCTTATAGGGCACATGCACCATGTCCACGCCGGTCTGCAGCTTGAAGAGCTCGCTCGCCAGATGCTGGAAGCTGCCGATGCCGGCGGTCGCGTAGTTGAGCTGCCCGGGCTTCGCCTTCGCTAGCTCGATCAGCTCCTTGACCGAATGCACGGGCACCGCAGGATTCACCATGAGCGCGACCGGTCCCGCGCCCACCATGCCGATGGGCGCGAACGATTTTTCCGGGTCGTAAGGCAGCTTCTTGTACATCGCCGGATTGAACGCGTGCGCCACGGAAACGAGCAGCAGGGTGTAGCCATCGGGTGCGGCCTTCGCGGCGATGTCGGTGCCGATGGTGCCGCCGGCGCCGCCGCGGTTATCGACGACGACCGGTTGGCCGAGCCGCTCACCGAGCTGGGTGGCGACCATGCGCCCGACGATGTCGTTACTCCCACCCGGCGGGAACGGCACGATCAGCCGGATGGGGTGCGTCGGGTACGTCTGCGCCATCGACGCTTGGGGCAGCAGGCTGATAATCAGAACCAGCAATAGCTTCATCGGGAATCCCTCAATCGATCCTTGCGCCGGACGCCTTCACCACCTTCGCCATCTTCTGGAAATCGGCCTTCAGCATCTCGTTCAGCGCGTCCGGGCTCATCGCCTGCGGCACCATGCCTTGCTTGTCGAGGCGCGAGAGGATGACCGGGTCTTTCAGGAGGCCGGCTACTGCCGCGTTGATCCGGTCCACGACCGGCCGCGGCGTGGCGGCGGGAGCAAGCAGCGCGAACCAGGAATCGAATTCGTAGCCGGGCAGCGACTCGGCGATCGCGGGCAAGTCGGGCAGGAACTTCGAGCGCTTTGCGCCGGTGGCGCCCAGCATGCGCACTCGGTTGTCCTTCGCGTACGGCAGCGCGCCGATGCTCGCTGCGATCACGGCTTGCGCCCGACCCGCGAGCACTTCGTTGACCGCTTCCCCGGTGGCCTTCAGGGGGATGTGCACCATCTCCAAGCCCGCGAGGCCGCAGAAATACGCCATGGACAAGTGAGTCGCGCTGCCGTTGCCAGCGCTGGCGTAGTTCAATTTTCCGGGATTGGCCTTCGCATAGGCGATGAGTTCCTTGACGTCCTTGGACGGCACAGTGGAACTCACCATCAGCACATAGTCCGCGCTGCCGATATGCGCGACGCCGGTGAAATCGCCGATCGGATCGTAGGCAAGCTTCGAATAGAGCGATCCGGCTATCGTGTGGCTTGCCGCCGCGAGCACGAGCGTCGTGCCGTCGGCCGCCGCCTTCGCCACCGAGTTCGTGCCGATGGTGCCGCCGGCGCCTGGGCGGTTCTCGACGATGACGCTGCGGCCGAGCGCCGCGCCAAGCTCCGCATTTAACGAGCGCGCGAGGATGTCCTGCACTCCGCCGGCGGCGAAGGGCACGACGATGCGCACCACATTGGACTGGGCGCCGGCGGCGGTCGCCGCCAGCAGCAACAACAGGGCGAGAACCCTGCGGCGCAAGACCTACCTCTGGTAGGCGGCCTTGAACGCCAGGCCGCGGCGCTTGCCGCGGGTGGCCGAGCCCTTGCGCGACTTGGAGCCGAAGCTCAGGCGGTTGTTGTGCGCGGCCTGCGCGGCCTTGCGCATGTTCTCTTCGGCGATGGTTTCGCGCTTCTGCGCGGCTCCGTACTTGCGTTTCATCTGCGTATCCCTCGGGTTGAGGGGCGCAATGTTACCTCAGGCGGCGTCGACCGCCTTGAATCGGGGAGAAAGCTGCTCGAGCGGGCGTGGGGTCGCGACGCCAAAGCCCTGGGCATAGCCCACGCCGAGGGTACCGAGCTTCAGGAGCACGTCCTGCTCCTCGACGCACTCGGCGATCACGCCCATGCGAAGCGAGGCCGCGAGGCGCACCACCGCCTTCATCATGCCCTCGCTGGTGATGCTCTTCGTCAGCTTGAGGGTGATCGCGCCGTCGACCTTGACGAAATCCGGGCGCAGCGCCTCGAGCGCCTCGAAGGAGTCCAGGCGCCTGCCGAAGTCCGCCGCCACGGCGCCGCCCGAGGCGCGGATACGGTCGGCAAAGCGCTTGACGGCCTGCGGCCGGCTCACCATGTCGTTCTCGTCGATCTCGAATACCAGCGCGGCCGGCGGAACGTTCGAGCGCTTCACCGACTCGGCAAAAAAGCTCGGAAACTCGTCGTCGAGCAGGGTTTGGCCGGCCACGTTCATGGACAGCCGCGGTATCCGGCAGCCGGCCGTGAAGCGCTGCAGGACTCGCACCAGCACCCAGCGATCGAGCAGCGGCATCATCTGGTGCTCTTCGAACAGCGGCAGGAAGTCGCCAGGCGGGAGAAGAGCCTTCTCTTCTTCGTGCAGGCGGACCAGCACTTCGGCGAGGGCAAAGCCCCCGGTGCCGCGCAGCGCCAGCACCGGCTGGCAGAAAAGGGCGAGCTCGTCCTGCTTGAGCGCCTTGCGCAGCCGAGCAGCCGCATCATTGCCGAGAGAGACGGGCTCCTGCGAACTCATGGACAAGAGTATGAGCGCATTGCGCAGGACATGCGCCGCTCCCGGACATTCTTACGATTTTTGTCCGCGAGGACGGAATAGACGCGACGTGGCGGATGCGGCTTACGTCACGCCGGAGCGACGCACCAGTCCTGAATTATCTTTTCGTATATCTCGACCGACTGGCGAAGCCGCTCCACGTGGCAGTACTCGTCGGTCTGGTGCGCCATGGCCGCCTCGCCCGGACCGAGCACCACGGTCGGAGCGCCGGCGTACACCTTCAGCAGGTTCGCCGCATCCGTCATGTATGGCGCCGTGCGCGCCGCCGGCGCGGCGCCGAGGTAGGGCTCGCAGATCTCGAACACGCGCCGCACCCATTGATCGTCGGGTGCAGTCCACACCGGCGGCAGGTTGGAGAAGACCTCCATCTCCGCGTCGCCAAGCAGCCCTTCCAGCCTGGACAGCAAGGCTTCGTGATCCATCCCCGGCACGGTACGGACGTCGACGCCGATGCGCGCGGAATCCGGAACGGCATTCACGGTGTTGCCGCCTTCGATGGTGCCGACGTTCAGGGTCGGCTTGCCCATCACCTTGTGGGCGGGGACGTGGAAGTCGAATCGCTCCAGATTGCCGAGCGCCTTTGCGGCCTTGTAGATCGCGTTGACGCCGAGCTCCGGCATCGAGCCGTGCGCGCCGACTCCCTTGAACGCGGCGTAGAACTTCACCGACCCCTTGTGCCCGACGAGCGGATAGTTCGACGTCGGCTCGCCCACCACCATCGCGCCCGCCTTGCCCAGGAGCTGCGTCTGCGCGAGATGGCGCGATCCGATGCAGCCGCCCTCTTCCGCGGCGGTCAGGACGACGACGATGCCGGCACCCTTGCGCGCCTGCCTGGAAAAATTCCTGGCGGCAAGAAGCATGGCCGCGACGCCGGCCTTCATGTCCGACGCGCCGCGTCCATACAGCTTGTCGCCGTCCGTCTCGCCGCTGAACGGGTCCTTGGTCCACGGCCGCGCGCCGAGCGGAACGATGTCCAGGTGCCCGGTAAGGCAGAGGGGCGCCTTCGCATCCGAGCCCCCGATCCGGGCGACCACGCTCGTGCGGCTGTCGGCGTATTCGTGATAGTCGACCTTGAAGCCCCACTCCTGGAGCATTGCGCCGAGATAGCGGGCGCAATCCCTTTCGCGGCCCGGGGGATTGACGGTATCGAATCCCAGCAGGGACCGAGTCAGCGCGACGGCATCAGCGTTGCTCATCGATGAGATGATACGGCTTATGGGCATCCCCGAAAGACCGGCGGCGGACTTGCGCGACCTGGCGTTCGAGAACTCGTTCGTGCGCGAGCTGCCGGCCGATGCGGTACTCACCAATGTTCCGCGGCAGGTCGCCGGCGCCGCATTCACCCGGGTCTCGCCCACGCCCGTCGCAGAGCCGCGGCTTCTCGCCTGGTCGGACGACGTCGCGGAGCGGCTCGGCATCGGGCGGCCTTCAGCCGAAGCCGTGCAGGTGCTGGCCGGCAACCTGGTCCTGCCCGGAATGCAGCCGTACGCCGCGCGCTACGGCGGCCACCAGTTCGGACATTGGGCCGGACAGCTGGGCGACGGGCGCGCCATTACGCTCGGCGAGGCGATCGCGCGCGATCGATCGCGTCTCGAGCTGCAGCTGAAAGGCGCCGGAAAGACGCCGTACTCGCGCACCGCCGACGGCCGTGCCGTGCTGCGCTCGTCGCTGCGCGAGTTCGCCTGCAGCGAGGCGATGCATTGGCTCGGAGTGCCGACGACCCGCGCGCTCTCGCTCGTCGGCACCGGCGAGCAGGTGATCCGCGACATGTTCTACGACGGCAACCCGGCGCCGGAGCCCGGGGCCGTGGTGTGCCGCGTCGCGCCTTCCTTCCTTCGCTTCGGCAATTTCCAGATCCATGCAGCGCGCAACGAGCCCGAACTGCTGAAGCAGCTCATGGACTACACGATCCGGAATTTCTATCCTGGACAGTCGTACGCCGAGTTCTATCGCGAGATCTGCAAAAGAACCGCAAGCCTCATGGTCGACTGGATGCGCCTCGGCTTCGTGCACGGCGTCATGAACACCGACAACATGTCGATCCTGGGCCTGACCATCGACTACGGGCCATACGGCTGGCTCGAGGGCTTCGATACGCAGTGGACGCCGAACACCACGGATGCGCCGACGTTGCGTTACACCTATGGCAACCAGGCGTCGATCGGGCAATGGAATCTCGCGCGCCTCGGGGAGGCCCTCCTGCCGCTTATCCCCGAGGAAGAGCTGAACCAGGGGCTGAGCGTGTACGCCCAGACATTCCAGCAAGGCTGGAATCGCGCGATTGCGGCCAAGCTCGGCCTTTCGTCCGTGCCGGACGAGCTGGCCTCGGGACTGTTCCGGGCGCTCGCGGCCGCCGAGACCGACTTCACCATCTTCTTCAGGAATCTCGCGGTAGAGGAGCCCTCGATCGAGGCGTTGAAGCCCGCTTTTTACGCGGAGCGCCCCGCGGACGACCCGCTTGTTCCCTGGCTCGCACAGTACCGCGCCAGGCTGAAGGAAGAATCCGCAGGGCCGCGGGAGCGGGTGGCGGCAATGCAGCAAGCGAATCCGAAATACGTCTTCCGGAACTACCTCGCCGTGCAGGCGATCGAGGCGATGGAGCAAGGCGACGCAACGGTGCTCGAGCGGATCATGCGCGCGCTCGAACGGCCGTATGACGAGCAGCCGGGCAATGAAGATCTGGCGGCACGCCGCCCGGAATGGGCGCGCGAGCGCGCGGGCTGCTCGGCGCTTTCCTGCAGCTCCTAGCCCGGCATCTAAATTGCTCGCCTCCCCCGGGGAGGTGAACATGAATCCATTCCGTCTTCTCGCAACGACAGCGCTGATGGCGCTGGCGTCCATCGCGTCCGCGCAAAGCCAGACCGATACGGGCCGCGGCAACACGCCTCCGGGGATGAGCCGCGACGGCGCCTCGCCGGGCGACGGCGCAATTACCGGCGGCTCCATCGCGCCGGGCGAGCGCGGCGGGATCCCGAGCGGCCGCGACACGAACGCCGGCCGCGAACAAGCACTCAAGCGCTGCGATGACCTGGAGGGAGTGCTGCGCGAGCAATGCCAGAAAAACGCCGACACGACGGGTAGCGGCTCGACCAGCGTTCCCGCCGGCAAGGCGCCCATGGGCGGCAGCGCTATCGAACCCCCGCTCTCGCCGCCCCCTCAGAACCCCCGTTAAGGAGAAGCAATCCATGCAGTCCCCCGAGCGGAGCCCGATCCGCGGAAGAGAGACGCGCTGATGGCACCCGCGATGGAGCAGCAGCCGCGGTGGGCCGAGATGTGCGCCCGTATCCTTCAGCAGTGCGAGTCGATCCGTGGCGGGCGCGAAGGCCTCGCGGAATTCCTCGGCGTGCATCCCACGGAAGTGGCGTACTGGCTTGCCGGCAAGTCGGGCGGCCCGACGCGCGAGGTTTTCGAGAAGGCGGTCGGCCTCATCCTCGAGGAGCACGACCGGCGCGCCCAGGCGCTCGAGCGGCAAGGCCCGCCGCCGAGGCGCCGCCGTTCCGACAGCTGACGCCTACATCGGCGGAACCTGGCCGTTCAGGCCGACGTTGACGCGCGCCGTGGTGAGCGCGTCCCCTTTGCGCTCCGCGTTGATGAAGACCGGCGCGCCGGGCTTGAGCTGGCTGCGGTCCGTTGGGGCGTAGCCCACGACCACGGTGTCGGCCGTGATCAGCACTTTCTTCTCGCCACCCTTGTAGTTCACGGTCATCACGCGATCGGCGCCCATCGCCTTCACGTCGGCCACGTTGGCGTTCGTCATCTTGCTGTTGGGGCGCAGGTCCCAGTCGCGATGGCCCTCTCCCGTGCCGCGCATGTTCTCGGGAAAGATGTGAATCTCGAGCGCGACGAGCGCCCCGTCGCGTTCGCCGACCGTCGTGGTGCCGACAAACTTGCCGGTCTGCACGTCGGACACGCTCCCCTTGGTGATGCCCATCACCACCGCGCGCTCGGCGAGATGCACCTTCATCCTCTCGCCGTTGCGCGCCTTCACCGTGAGCGTATTCCCCTCCAGGCTTTCCACGTTTCCGCGAATGCGCACCACGGTCGCAGTTTGCGCGAGCGCCGCCGCGCAGACGGACAGAGCGATCAAGGCTGCGACGCGTTTCATGGACTGACTCCCCGAAAAGTCTGCCCGGGTCAAAATTTCTCCACCCAGGGCCGCAGCTCGAGTTCCCAGGACCACGCGCTGCGGTGCTGCCGGTAGACCTGGAGGTAGCTTTTCGCGATCTCGTCGGGCAGGAGCATGCCGTCCTCGCCGCGTGCGGACGCGCGGCCGTCCTCGCCCGACCTGATGCCGCCGTCGATGACGAAATGCGCGACATGGATGTTTTTCGGCGCCAGCTCGCGGGCCATGCTTTGCGCGAGGCCGCGCAAGGCGAACTTGCCCATGGCGAAGGGCGCCGACTCCGCGTAGCCCTTGACGCTCGCCGAAGCGCCGGTAAAGAAGATTGCGCCCGAACCGCGCGCAAGCATGCGCTTCGCAGCAACCTGTGCCACGAGGAAGCCGGCGTACGCCGAAACCTCCAGCGTCTTTTTCACTTCCTGCGGCTGCAACCCGATGAACGGGCCGCGCACGCGATAGCTCGCGTTGTACACCACCAGGTCGGGGACGCCCCACTTCGTCTCGACGGCCCGGAAAGCATCCTCTACCTGCGAGCCGTCGATCGCATCGCACTTGAGCAGCAGCGCTTCCGGGAAGCCACGCAGCTTGTCGACGTTGCGGGCGGCGAGCGCCACCCGGAAGCCCTCGCTGGCAAGCAGGCGTGCAAGCGATCCGCTAAGGCCGCTTCCCGCCCCGACGATCAAAGCCGTTTCCATTCGCGTACCATCCTATCGCATGAAAGCTCTGATCGCGCTCGCCGGGTTGCTCGTCGCCGCATGGCTGGCGCTGTGGGCGTCGAACGTCGGCATCCTGGTCTACTCCGCCGATTCCTTCGCCATCATGCGCGATTGCCGCTATTTCATCGGCGTCTCAGTGGTCAAGCGCCTGGCGCCCCTGGCCGAGCGCTGCGAAGTCATCCGAAAGGTAGGCAGCTGATGCCCTCGCCCCTGACCGGCGGGTGCCTCTGCGGCGCCATCCGCTATACGATCTCGGCGCCGATCACGGCGCTGCGCGCCTGCCATTGCCGCAACTGCCAGAGATCCTCGGGCAGCGGCGGCACGGTCAACGCCGTAGTGCCCGAGGACGCATTCCGCATTACCCAGGGCGAGACGCGGCGCTACGACGATTCGGCCACGCAAAGCGGCCGCACGCTGAGCCGGCACTTCTGCCCGACCTGCGGCTCGCCGATCTACAGCCACCGCAACCCGCGGGTCGGATTCGTCGTGGTGCGGGCCGGCTCGCTCGACGATTCGAGCGGCCTGAAGATCACCGCGCATATCTGGACCGCGAGCGCGCGCCCGTGGTCCCACATCGAGCCCGGAACCGAATGCCATCCGGGCAACCTGCCGCCGCCGCCTGGCAAGTAATGCGCGCGGCGCTGCCATGGCGCGCAGCTATATGGATTGAAGCCAGCTGGCAGCAGCCTGCCTGACTTCCTGGTCTACATCCGCGTCGGAGCGGCCCGACGAGCGCAGGACATGGAAGGAATGATCCGCGCCTTCGATCCAGTGCATCGTCCAGCGCGCCCGGACCGGCCGCAAAGCGGCTTGCATCAGCTCTTGCCCGCATAGCGCGTCACGCGTGCCATTCAGGCACAGCACCGGGCAGCGGATCTTCGGCAGGTGGGCGTCGCGCAGCTTTTCCGGCTGGCCCGCCGGGTGCAGTGGGTACGCCGCCAGCAGCAGTCCGTCGCATTGAAAGCCGTCGGCGGCGAGGAGCGAGGCGACGCGGCCGCCCATCGAGCGGCCGCCGATGAGGAGCGGCTTGTCCTCCCTGATGTTCTCCAGGAACGTTTTCTTCAGCACAGGCATGGGATCGATGCGCCTGGAGCCAGCCTCGCGGTACGCGAAATTGAAGCGAACCACCTCCATCAGCGGCTCGAGCGCCGCCGCAAGGCGCAGCATCGCTTTGTCGTCCTTGTGGCCGCCGGCGCCGTGGGCGCAAACAAAAACTGGCTTTCCCATCGCGGCAGTTTAGAATTTTGCGCCATGGCCGAACAGCAAATGGTTGACCCGCACGACCCGGTGATGACCGGGGAGAATTCGTTCATCCGCTTCTCGCACGACGGCGGCAAGACGATCACGGAGCGCATCAGCCACTGGCGCGTGCTGTGGTCGCCCGCGGGCCAGGGTCATGCGCTTTTCGTGGAATCTTCCTTGATGAAGCAAACAAGGATCTATTCCGACAATCCGGGGGTGGCGCGGTATCTGCAGCGCACCATCGAGGTCATGCTGCACAAGCCGTTCGCCGACGAGTCGCTGCCGATCGTCGACGCGACCTTCGAGCGCGGCGGCGATTCGCTCAGCACCGTGTGGGAACGCTGCACTTCGACGCGCGACGAGATCCTGATGAGCTGGTGGGACCTGCTGGTGCCTTTTATCCTCACCATGCCACCCGGCGCCATGGGGCGCCCTCTGGGCGTCTACAGCACGTTCCTGCCCGCGAAGAGCGCGCAGCTCTCGATCAACGGCGAGTCGGCGCCGGGGAAGGTGTTCCTCATGGACCGCTTCGGCAAGCCCGCGTCGAGCTGCTGCCTGGCGTGGTCGGAAAGCTGGACCCGGCCAAGGGGCTGACGATGGCGGTCCTGCGCATCGCCAAGATGGGCAATCCGATCCTGCAGCAGGTCGCGGCGCCGGTCGAGGATCCCACCGCGCCCGAGATCCGCCGGCTGGCCGCCGACATGCAGGAGACGCTGGAGGACATCGGCGCGAGCGGCCTCGCCGCGAACCAGGTGTTCGTGCCGAAGCGCGTGGTGGTCTATCGCATCATCGCGGCGCGCATCCCGGCGGGCTCGGGCCTCGAGCCGCGGCCATGGACGGTGATGGTGAACCCCGTGATCACGCCCAAAACGAAGAGCACGACTCCGGTATGGGAGCGCTGCCTCTCGGTGCCCGGGCTGCATGGCAAGGTTCCTCGCTACCTCCACATAGAAATCACTTACCGCGACCTCGAGGGGAAAAGCCACGCGCACGAGGCGCGCAGCTCGTGGGCAGCGCTCCTGCAGCACGAGTGCGACCACCTCGACGGCATCGTCTATCCCATGCGCATGACCGACCTCGGCCTGCTCGCCTACAACGACGAGCCCGGTCCGCTGGCGAAGGAGCTTTCGCGGGGCGAAAAAAGCATCGATCCCTTGTTCATCGATCTGGTCGAGCGGTGGCCCGGGCGCGCGCGCTGGTTCAAAAACGAAGGAATCCGATGAAAACCGCAATCGTCCTGCTGCTCATCTCTCCTCTCGCGATCGCGCAGGGCGCGCGCGAGGTGCCGGCGAAGACGCTCCCCGTCCCGGAAACCGCCAGCCCGGAAATCCAGAAGCTGATCGCGGCGCCGCTCACGCCGACGTGGAACGTGATTCCGACCAACGCCGCCGGCTGGAAAGAGCAGGTGCGGGCCGGATACGAGGCGACGATGAAAGGCCTGCCGGCCTTGCGCGAGGCGCTGAAAGTCAGGGTGTCCCCGATGACCGTGGCCGGAGTGAAGGCGTACCTCGTGGCGCCGGAAACCCTCCCGCCGCAGAACCGCAACCGGCTCCTGGTGCACGTGCACGGCGGCTGCTTCGTAAGCTTCCCCGGCGAATCGGGCACGACCGAGGCGATCTACATGGCGGGCTTCGGCGGCTTCCGTGTGATCTCGATCGACTACCGCATGCCGCCCGATCATCCGTACCCCGCGGCCCTCGACGACGCCATGACGATCTGGCGCGAGGCGGTGAAGATGGCTTCGCCGAAGAACATGGCGATCTTCGGCTCCTCGGCGGGCGGCAACCTGACGCTGGCGATGGTCTTGCGCGCGAAAATGGACAACCTGCCGCTGCCGGCCGCGATAGCGCCCGGCACTCCCATGTCGGACCTCACCGGCGCCGGCGACTCTTTCCAGACCAACGCGATGGTCGACAACGTGCTCGTGGCCTACGGCGCGAACTGCGACAAGCGCGCCGCGCTCTACACCGGCGGCCGCGATCTCAAGGACCCTCTGCTCTCACCGATCTACGGCGACTACAGCGGCTTTCCGCCGGCGATCCTCACCACCGGCACGCGCGACCTGCTGCTCAGCAATACGGTGCGCGTGCATCGCAAGCTGCGACAGGCCGGCGTGGAAGCGCAGCTGCAGGTGTTTGAAGGCCAGTCGCATGCGCAGTACTACCGCGACGTGAACGCGCCGGAGACCAAGGAAGCGTTCGAGGAGATCGCCCGCTTCTTCGACAAGCACCTCGGTAACTAGCGGCTACTCGACTTTCGCGCCCGAGGCCTTCACGACCGGCGCCCATTTGTCGGTCTCGGCCTGGATCACCTTGCCGAACTCCTCGGGCGTGGTCTTCATGGGCGTGCCGCCGAGCTCGGCAAGGCGCGCCACCATCTTCGGATCGGACAGCGCCCGGTTCACTTCCGCGTTCACCTTGGCGATGATGTCCTTCGGCGTGTTCTTCGGCATGCCGATGCCGAACCAGGCGGTCGCCTCGTAGCCCTTCACCGTCTCGCCCACCGTGGGCAGGTCCGGGAAGGACTTGTCGCGCTCGGCGGAAGTGACCGCCAGCGCGCGGATCTTGCCGCCGCGGATATGACCCGCCGACGAGGGCAGGTTATCGAAAATCACATCCGCCTGGCCGCCCATGATGTCGGCGAGCGCCGGACCGGCGCCCTTGTACGGCACATGGAGCATGTTGCAGCCGGTCATCGCCTTGAACAGCTCGCCCGACAGGTGCACTGACGTGCCGGCGCCGGAGGAAGCCATGTTGATCTTGCCCGGGTTCTTCTTGCAGTAGTCGATGAACTCGGCGACGTTCTTCGCCGGGAAGCTCGGCCTCACCACCATCACGTTGGGCGAGCGCGCGATGCCGGCCACCGGTGCGATGTCGGTGAGGAAGTTGAACGGCAGCTTCGGATAAAGCGTGGTGTTGATGCCGTTCGCCGGGTTGACGAGCAGCATGGTGTAGCCGTCGGGCTCCGACTTGACCACATACTCCACGCCGATGTTGTTCCCGCCGCCGGGCTTGTTCTCGATGAGGAACTGCTGGCCCATCTTCTCCGACAGCCAGTTCGCCATGAAGCGCGCCAGCAGGTCGGTCGTGCCGCCGGGCGGATACGGCACGACCCATTTCACCGGATGGGCCGGGTAGCTTTGCGCGCCGGCGACCGTTGCAAAGAAGAAGAACGCGATTGCTGCGATGCGATGCATGGAAGATTCCTCCTGCCCTCATGTTAGCCTTTTCGCAGGGGGGATTTCCATGCGCGCTCTCGCGGTTGTCGCAATCCTGTTCGCCCATTCCGTCGCAGCGCAGACCTTTCCGGGCAAACCGCCGCGCCTGTACGTCGGCTTTGTGCCCGGTGGCGGCGTCGATCAGACGGCGCGCATCGCCAGCGCCAAGCTGACCGAGCTGTGGGGACAGCCGATCACGGTCGAGAACAAGACCGGCGCCGGCGGCACCATCGCCGCGGAGGCGACCGCAAAATCGGCGCCCGACGGCTACACGCTGGTCCTGTGCAACATCGGCTCGCACGGCATCGGGCCTTCCCTCTACAAGAACCTCGGCTACGACGCGGTCAAGGACGTGACCTACATCGGCCTGATCGGCACGACACCCAACGTGCTGGCCGTGCATCCGTCCGTGCCGGCGAACACGGTCGCCGAATTCATCGCCTACGCCAAAGCCAATCCCGGCAAGCTGAGCTACGGCTCTTCGGGCGTCGGGACTTCGACCCACCTCGGTGTCGAGCTGCTCCGCTCGCTGACTGGAATACAGATCGTGCATGTGCCGTACAAGGGCGGCGCCGCTTCGTCCGCCGACCTGATCGGCGGCCAGATCCAGTTCGTGATCACCAACCTGCCGGAACAGGTTGGCTACATCAAGTCGGGCCGCACGCGCGCCCTCGGCGTGTCGACCGCGAAGCGCACTCCCGCGTTTCCCGATGTCCCGACGATCGGCGAGACCGTGCCCGGCTATGAGGTGACCGTGTGGTACGGCCTTTGCGGGCCCGGTGGGATGGCCCGCCCGCTGGTCGAGAAGATCAACACCGACCTGGTGAGGGCGGTCACCAGCCCCGAAGTCACCAAGCGATACGCCGATGCCGGGGTAGAGGTTGCGCCCGGCACATCCGAGCAGTTCGCCGAATTCGCCCGCAACGAACATGTGAAATGGGCGAAAGTCGTGAGGGACTCGGGCGCGTCGGCGGACTAGACTAGCCGTCCCCACTCTACGGAGAAGCCGCAATGCCGTTCGTCCGCCACGCCGCCGCCGTCTACCTGCTGGCTTTCACCTGCCTCGCACTGGCGCAGGCGCAAAAAGCGCCCGCCACCTACGAGCCCTCCGTCGGACAGGAAGGCAAGGACGTCGTCTGGGTGCCGACGCCGCAGGCGCTGGTGGACAAGATGCTCGACATGGCGAAGGTGACGCCGGCCGATACGCTGATGGACCTCGGCTCGGGCGACGGGCGCACCGTGATCACCGCCGCCAAGCGCGGCGTGCGCGCCTACGGCATCGAGTACAACCCCGACATGGTGGCGCTCTCGCAGCGCAACGCGGAAAAGGCAGGCATGAGCAGCCGTGCCACGTTCACCAAGGCGGATCTCTTCGAGACCGATCTGTCGAAGGCGACCGTGATCACCATGTTCCTGCTGCCCGATATCAACCTGAAGCTGCGCCCGAAGATCCTCAGCCTGAAGCCCGGCACGCGCATCGTCTCGAACACCTTCACGATGGGCGATTGGAAGGCCGACCAGGTCGAGACCGTGGACAACGGCTGCAACACTTCCTGGTGCACCGCGCTGCTATGGATCGTGCCCGCGAAGGTCGCCGGCACCTACAAGATTCCGCAGGGCGATCTCACGCTCAAGCAGGAATTCCAGATGCTCTCCGGCACCCTGCATACCGAAGGGCGCAGCGTCCCCGTCCAGGGCAAGGTGCGCGGGCAGGAAATCACCTTTAACGCCGGCGGCAAGGAATACAAGGGCAAGCTGAACGGCAAGCAGCTCGTCCTGCACTAGTTCCTTCCGCTCTCCGGATATGGCCCGCCCTGCCTGGCTCTCAGGCAGGGCGTAGAATGGGTCGGCTGGCGTAACGGTATCCGGCGGCGCCCTCTTCCAGAGATCGCGTCGACATTCTTCCTGGCCCGTCAGGGCTCCCGGACCCATCTGGATGTGGTTGCAGGGATTTCCTGAGGTACGCAAATGAACATCGTCATGTGGATGCTGGCCGGGGCCGCCCTCGGCTGGATCGGCTTTACCTACCTGCGGTTCAACGAGGCGCGCGGCATGCTGATATCGCTGATCATCGGCGCCGTGGGCGGGCTGGTCGGCGGCAACATGATCGCGCCACTGTTCGCCGCCACTACAGTGCCGGACGGCTTCAGCTCCTCCGCGATGGTCTTCGCCGCCGTAGTCGCGGCGGCTTTCCTCGCGGCGGGCAATATGATCTACAACAAGTGGGGCGTGTGAAGGCTTGGCGGAGAGTGAGGGATTCGAACCCCCGAGCCCTTGCGGGCTAACGGTTTTCAAGACCGCCGCATTCGACCGCTCTGCCAACTCTCCGGCTTGAAAAACGCGTGTAACGCCCGCATTTTAGCCTGCGCTACGGTGGCGCATTGCGTATTGCAATGCTTGCAACCCCCGGCGGGTTTGGTAGTCTTAACTTCAGGAGGATTCACATAACCATGCAACCTGAGCTGAAACCGATCCGGACCGACGACCAGGGCTACGGCCGCGCGCCCTACGAGACGCCGGAAGTCGCTTATTCCACCGCGCAAGGCCAGAAGGTACTGCGCAACACGTATCTGCTGCTCGCCGCAACCATGGTGCCGACGATCATCGGCGCTTTCATCGGCATGCAGACCGCGTCGATCGTGATGGCGGCGCCGATCGTCAGCTCGCTGGTCATGCTGGCGGTGGTCATCGGCCTGCAGTACGCCATCGCCGCGAACCGCAACAGCGGCGTCGGCGTCGGCCTGCTCCTCCTGATGACGGGCATCCTCGGCTGGTGGCTGGGCCCGATCCTGAACTTCGCCCTCGCCATGAAGAACGGCATGCAGCTCGTCGGCTACGCCGCGGCGGGCACCGGGGTGATCTTCTTCGGCATGGCCACGCTGTCGCAGACCATCAAGCGCGACCTGGGCTTCATGGGCAAGTTCCTGTTCGTCGGCATGATCGCCCTGCTGGTGGCGATGATCGCGAACATGTTCCTGCAGATCCCGGCGCTGGCGCTTACGATCTCGACGCTCGTGATCGTGGTGTTCTCGCTGTTCCTGCTGTATGACCTGCAGCGCATCATCCGCGGCGGCGAGACGAACTACATCATGGCGACGACCGGCGTCTACATGAGCCTGTTCAACATCTTCGCCAACCTGCTGCAGATCCTCCTCGCCCTGGGCGGGGACCGGGACTAGCGCCCGGGCGGAATCAGAGAAGGCGCCTGCGGGCGCCTTTTTTGTTGCCATGCTCAAGTACGGCTGCGACTGCCACGCCCACGTCTGCGGACCCGAGAGCCGCTATCCGTACGCGGCGAACCGGCTCTATACGCCGCACGACGCGTCGCCTGCCGACTATCGGCGCATGCTCGACTCGCTCGGTATCGAGCGCGGCGTTCTGGTCCAGCCCAGCATCTACGCGGCAGACAACCGATGCCTGCTCGATGCCCTGGCGCAGGATCCCGTTCGGCTGCGCGGAGTCGCAGTGGTGCCTTGGGATGTCTCGGCGAAGGAACTGGAACGACTCCACGCGGCGGGCGTGCGCGGCGTGCGCCAGAACATCGTCGACCTCAAGGACGGCAAGGGCGTCCTGCCGCTGAACGAGCTGAAGAAGCTGGCGGAGAGGATCAAGCCGTTCGGCTGGCACGTGGAGTTCCTGATGCACGTCGACGAATTTCCGGATCTTGACCGGCAGCTGGCGGATTTCCCGGTCGATGTCGTGTTCGGCCACCTCGGCTACGTTTCCACGCAGAAGACGCCCGCGGAGCGCGGCTTCCAGGCGCTGCTGCGCCTGATGAAGGATGGCAAGGCGTGGGTGAAGCTGACCGCGCCCTACCGGCTGACCTTGAGCGAGATGCCCTACTCCGACACCGACAAGTTCGCGCAAGCGCTCGTCGATGGCGCGCCGGAGCGCCTCATCTGGGGCACCGACTGGCCGCACGTGTTCATCAAGACCGCGATGCCCGACGACCGGAAGCTGCTCGCGCTCTTCGAGCGCCGGGTTCCGGACGAGCGGATGCGCCGGCGCATCCTCGTGGAAAACCCGGCGCGCCTCTACGGCTTCTAGCTATTCGGCCTTGATTCCGGCGGCCTTGATGACCTTGCTCCAGCGAGCGAGGTCTTCGCGGATGGTCGCGGCGAACTGGTCGGGCGTGCTGCCCACCGGCTGCACGCCGAGCGAAGCGAAGCGCTCGCGCACCATCGGCGTGGCGAGCGCCTTCACCGCCGCGGCATGGATCTTCGCCACGGCATCCGCCGGCATGCCGGCGGGGCCGACAAGTCCGGTGAAGTTGTCGATCTCGAAGTCGCGTACGCCGGCCTCGGCAAAAGTCGGCGTATCCGGCAGCGCCGCCTGGCGCGCGCTGGAGGCGACCGCTATGGCGCGGATCTTCCCGCCGCGCACGTTGCCGACGGTCGAGCTGGCCTGGTCGAAGAGCATGTCGACCTGCCCGCCGGCGAGATCGACGAGCGCCGCGCCGGTTCCCTTGTACGGCACGTGGCTGAACTTCACGCCGGTCATCATCTGGAACAACTCGCCCACCAGCTGGTTGGACGAGCCGTTGCCACCCGAAGCCATGGTGAGCCGGCCCGGATTCTCCCTCGCGAGCTTGAGGAATTCCTCCAGCGTCTTCGCCGGCAGCGCCGGCTTCACCACCAGCACGAACGGGGTGATCTGCAGGTTGGTGATCGGCGCGATGCCCTTCAGCGGGTCGTACGGCCAGTTGGAATAGAGGTTCGGCGCGACGGCGAGCGAGCTGTTCGAGCCCATCATCAATGTGTAGCCGTCGGGGCCCGCGGCAAGCATCGCCTGCGCGCCGAGCATGCCGGCGGCGCCGGGGCGGTTCTCCACGATCACCGGCTGGCCGAGCACTTCACCCAGCGCCGGCGCAATCGTCCGCGCAGTGATGTCCACGTTCCCGCCCGGCACGAACGGCACCAGCACGCGGATCGGCTTGTTCGGATAACCCTGCGCCCACGCGGCACTCGCGACAGCCAGTGCAGCCAAAGCCAGCAAGACTCGCTTCACGGTTTTCTCCTAGCGTTCGAAGACCGCCACGCTTTCGACGTGGGCGGTGTGCGGGAACATGTTAACCACCCCCGCCGCGGCGAGGCGAAACTGTTTCGTATGGACGAGCACGCCGGCGTCGCGCGAGAGGGTGGCGGTATCGCAGGAGACGTAGACGATGCGCCGCGGCCACTCGTCGCCGAGCGACTTCACCAGGTCGATGGCGCCTTCGCGCGGCGGATCGATGAGCAGCTTGTCGAAGCGGCCGAAGGCGCCCAAGTTCTGCTTGAAGAGGTCGAGCACCTCGAACTGGACCACCAGGCCGTTGGCGGCGGCATTGCGACGCGCCCGATCGATCAGGTCCTTGCTGCCTTCGAAGCCGATTACCTGCGCGCCGCTCCTCGCGAGCGGCAGCGAGAAATTGCCCAGGCCGCAGAACAGATCGGCAACGCGCTCACCGGGCCGCGGATCGAGCAGGCGCACGGCGCGCGAGACGAGGATGCGGTTGACCGCGTGGTTGACCTGCGTGAAATCCGTGGGCGTGAAGCCGACGCGTACGCCGAACTCCGGCAGATCGTAGTAGAGCTCGCTCTTCGCCGGATGCAGCGGCCTCGCGCTGTCGGGCCCGCCCGCCTGCAGCCAGACGTCGATCCGGTGGGTTTGCGAAAAGGTTTTCAACAAGGAAAGATCGGCCTCGGAGAGCGGCAGCAGATGGCGGAAGACGAGGATGGTGGCGTTGTCGCCGACGGCGATCTCGATCTGCGGGATGCGGTCCGGCGTCGACAGCTGCCCGACCAGCTCGCGCAGCGGAACGATGAGCGCGGAGAGATGAGGCGGCAGGACATGGCACTCGAGCGTGTCCGCGACGTGGGTCGAGCGCTTTTCGCGGAAGCCCACCATCGCGCCGCCCTTGCTGGGCACGTGGCGCACCGACCAGCGCGCGCGGCGCCGGTAGCCCCACTCCTCGCCGTAGACGATCGGCAGCATGGTTTCGGGCTGCACCTTGCCGATGCGCGCCAGGTTCTCCTCGAGCGCGCGCTGCTTGGCGGCCATCTGCGTGCGCGCGTCGGCGTGCTGCGTGGCGCAGCCCCCGCAGCGCCCGAAGTGCGGGCAGCGCGGCGCTCGCCTGCCCGAGGACTCCCTGAGGAGCGTCTTGACCCGGGAGAATTCGTATTTCGACTTCTTCTGCAGGGTCTCGACGCAAACCTGCTCGAACGGCAGCGCGCCCTCGACGAACATGACCTTCCCGTCGGGATTGTGCGCGACGCCGCGACCTTCCGGGTCGAGCGACTCGATGTCGAGGATCAGGTCTTCCAGAGCGAAAGGAACTCGCGCCAGTGGGGCTCGGGGCGCTTCTCGAGCACGCCGCGGATCAGGCCGCATTCGCGGGCGTACTGCTCGGCATTGAAGGCGCCGCGCAGTTGCTGGAAGCGGAGGTAGAGAAGGTAGGTATTGACCGTGTCCGCCTCGCAGTAATTGCGGATCTCGCCGATCTTCCCGGCCTGGTAGGCGTTCCACACCTGGGCGCCGCCGACGCCGATCTTGCCCGGGAAGCCGGCGAGCTGCGCCACCTCGTCGAGCGGCGCGCTGGAGCGCGGCTGGTACATGGCGAGCACATCCATCAGGTCGAGGTGGCGCTGGTGGTAGCGCCCGAGGTAGCTGTTGAAGCGGAAATCCTTGTCGTCGTCGCCCTGGTCCCAGAACTTCGGCGCGGCGACGCCGTTGACGATCGCGCGATAGTTGAGCACCGGCAGGTCGAAGCCGCCGCCGTTCCACGAGACGAGCTGAGGCACCAGGCGCTCGACGCCGTCGTAGAAGCGCTGGATCAGCTCCTTTTCCGTCGCCTCGCCAAGCGAGAACACCTTTACCGTTTCGCCTTCGCGCAGCACGCAGGAAATGATGACCACCCGGTGCAGGTGCGGCCCGAGAAAGTCGCTATTGGTCTGCGTGCGGCGTTTC
>Ga0097621_100001048_pt1 | contig 19419 bp, 16 predicted proteins | sample KBSMisM72_FD_73165 | JGI IMG/M metagenome (GOLD analysis project Ga0097621, IMG submission 73165) | Miscanthus rhizosphere microbial communities from Kellogg Biological Station, Michigan, USA - KBS Miscanthus M7-2 (version 2) (version 2) | ecosystem: Host-associated > Plants > Roots >... | reverse complement strand
CAATTACAAATCATAGCGTTATCTCTATTTTGTTGTAATCATTCATGGTCCTTTCCAACCCCATATTTACAAAGCTTTCAATCACTTGGACCGTCTTTTCATTTTTTATTTTTATGAATGGAAGGAGGTCCTTTGGCCAGCTCCCCAATACATATTCAACCTGCATACCACGGGGAAAATCATTCCCAATTCCATATCTCAGCCGGGGGTATTTTTCTGTTTGTAATTCCTCAAAAACACTTCTGAGTCCGTTATGCCCGGCATCCGTTCCATGACCTCTTAACCGCAACCTCGATAAGGGCAGGGCGATATCGTCGGTGATAACCAAAAGACGCTCAACCGGTATCTTTTTCTTTTCAAGCCAGTACCGGATAGCCTTTCCGCTCAGGTTCATAAAAGTAGAGGGTTTGATACAGGTTATCGTCTTTCCACGGAAGGATATCTCTGCTTTTGCCGCCAGGCGGTCAGTAGAAAAACTTCCATCATATTTTGAAACCAGGGCCTCCACAATATCGAACCCGATATTATGGCGGGTGCCTTCATATTCAGAACCAATATTACCAAGACCGGCGATGAGGAAAGACATAGTGTGAGAATAAGGGAGTATGGGAGTATGGGAGTGAAGTTAATAAAAACTGCCATCTGTCAACTGTCATCTGCCAACTACAAAAAAGGCTGTTCCAAATAAATGAAACAGCCTTTAAAAAAATTCTTACTGATTACTTCTTGGCAGCAGGTTTGGCAGCAGGTGCTTTGGCCGCAGCAGGGGCAGCAGCGCCAGCAGGTGCGGCAGCGGCAGGTGCAGCAGCACCAGCAACAGCGGTTGTTTCCTCCTGTTTCAGAACCCGGGTCAACACAATGGAAGCTACCGGAATCCTTGGAGAATTCAGTATTTCGTAATGATCTGTTTTAACGTCTTCCACCCGTACGTTGCCGTTGAGTTCAAGATTGGTCAGGTCAACTTCAATATTCTCGCGCAGGTATTTTGGTAAAGTTTTTACCTTCAGCGCTTTCATTTTTGTGATCAGCTTTCCGCCGTCTTTAACGCCTTTGGCAGCGCCTGTGAACTTCAACGGAATAGTAGCGATTACTTTTTTGTCTTCTACCAGTTCCAGAAAATCCACATGGTTGAGGTCGTCAGTGACTTTGTCAAACTGGATATCTTTCATGATACAACGATAGGTTGTACCATCCAGTTTAATTTCTGCGAGCTGAAAATCCGGTGTGTATACAAGGTCTTTAAAAGCCGTGACAGGCGCTGAAAAATTCAGTTCGCGTGCACCCCCGTAAATTACACCGGGCACTTTTCCCTCAGAGCGGAGTTGGCGGGCGGCTTGTTTGCCGATTCCGGTCCTGAGTTGTCCTTCGATGGTAATTGTTTGCATGTTTATATTTGTTTAATTAATACCTATTTATTCCTGAGCTGTGAGTGGATGAACAAACCGGTGATACTCCTGTTTTCGAATGCATTCCGGATCGCGATCGCAAAAAGTTCCGCCACACTCAGCACTTTTATTTTGGAAGAATTCTGTTTAAGCGGAATCGTATCGCAAACAACCAGTTCTTCCAGAATACTGTTTTCAATATTCGCATATGCATTTCCACTCAACACCGGGTGCGTACAAAGTGCTCTGACACTTCTTGCTCCCTTTTCTTTCAATAATCCCGCCGCTTTGGCCAGGGTTCCGCCCGTGTCACAAATATCATCGATCAGGACTATGTCCCGGTCTCCCACCTCTCCGATCACGACCATGCTGGCTATTTCATTTGCCCTTTTCCGGTGCTTATCGCAGATTACCATTTCTGCATTGAAGTAGGAAGCGATTTCCCGAATCCGGTTGGCACTTCCCACGTCAGGGGCCGCAAAGGTAAGGTTTTCAAGCTTAAGATTCTCTATATAAGGGATAAAAATGGCTGAACTGTCCAGGTGATCCACGGGTATGTCAAAATATCCCTGGATCTGCGGAGCATGCAGGTCCATGGTAATGACGCGGTCGGCACCTGCCGCTACTAACATGTTGGCTACCAGTTTCGAACCTATAGCCACCCGGGGCTTATCCTTGCGATCCTGACGGGCATATCCATAATAAGGGATCACCGGAACTACTTTGTAGGCAGATGCCCTTTTTGCAGCATCTATCATTAACAGGAGTTCCATAAGGTTCTCGGTCGGTGCAAAAGTGCTCTGAACCAGAAAAACCATATCGCCGCGGACACTCTCATTAAAAACGGGCTGAATTTCACCATCGCTGAAATGCTGGATGGTTATTTTTCCGGAAGGACAGCCATAACGACGACAAATTTTTTCGGCCAGGTATTGGGATCCCGTACCGGAGAAGATCTTGGCTATTCCTTGCATACTTTGATAGTTGGGACGAAGATATAATCTTTTAAGCCTAAAGCCCAAAGCCATAAGCGCAAAACCAATATGAAAAATTGAAAATCGAAAGTATTTAAAGAACAGGTTTTAAATGAGAAAAGAGCACCTTGAGTGCTCTTATATGTATTTAATTTATGAACCTGAATTTATCAGGCTTTAGGCTCTACGCTTTAGGCTTTAGGCTTTAAGCTTTAAGCTTTAAGCTTATTTAATAGAAGCTAATTCAGCTTTCGCTGTTGCTTTTACTACAATTGTTCCTTTTTCGGCTTTATTGCTGTTTACAACATAAAAGATCGAAGAACAAACAAAGATTGAAAAGAATAACGCGACGAAATACATTCCTACACAAAAGAAGAAGGAGTTCCAGCCACCGATGGCAGAAAGATTAGATTTTGGTTTCATGGATATTATTTTAGTTTTTCTAGGGTTTCTGTTCAGGGCCATTTCCTTTTCAGGAAACTACACAAACAGGGGATTGTTAGGGATAAATATAGTACTTAACATTATCCCATGCAATCGCAAAACTACTCTATCAAGGCCTGGCCGGAAGATGACCGGCCCCGTGAAAAACTACTTAGTAAAACCCCTAATAACCTGACGGATTCTGAATTGCTTGCCATCCTGCTGGGTAAAGGCACCCGGGATAAAAACGCACTTGACCTGGCCAAGGAACTGCTCTCATCGGTGAAAAATAATCTGAATGAACTGGGCCGGCTGGAAATTCATGACCTGTTGAAAATGAACGGAATAGGAAAGGTTAAAGCAGCCACAATACTGGCAGCCCTGGAACTGGGCCGGCGGCGTCAGGGTGCGGGTGCCCTGGAAAAACCAGTGGTCAGGGATAGCCGTCAGGTAGCCGGGTACCTGCGGGTAATGTTGCAGGATCAGCGCCGGGAGGTTTTTGCCGTAATTTTCCTCAACCAGTCCAACCGGGTGAATCATTTTGAAGTCGTAAGTCAGGGCGGAATAACCGGTACAGTGGCAGACCCGCGGTTAATATTAAAAAAGGCCCTGGAATCCCATGCGGTAAGCATTATTTTAAGCCATAATCATCCTTCCGGAAACCTGAAGCCCAGCAAGGCAGATGAAGAACTCACTTATAAAATCCGCGAAGCAGCCCGGTTTTTTGATATTAAAGTGATCGATCATATCATCGTGAGTAATGACGGTTATTTCAGTTTTGCTGACGAAGGAATGATGTAACGAAATACCGATCCTTTAACCGCTTGTTAAGTACCGGCCGGTTAAGGAAATACTGTCTTAAACCAATAACTTTATGATAGAAAAATCGCACATGAAATACAGCTTATTTTTTTCTTTTTTGATTTTGGCATCTGCCGGTTTTTCACAGGGCTACCAGCCTGCCCTTACGCAATCAAATGAGTTCAATGTTTTTCTTAAGGCGGGTGGCGGAGGTACGGCTGCATTCAAAACCAGCCTGGCTTCAGAAGACGGAACAAGCCAGTTTTTTCTGCCCGATTGGGAAAGTGGAGAAGTGATTACCATAAATAATCAAATCTTTTATGACGGATTGGTATTCGCCTATGATAAGGTTCGCCAGGAACTCTATATCAGAAAAAAAGACTCTTCAGATATATTAACCGGTAACAAAGAGGAAATAAAGTCCTTTAGCCTGAAAGACGGAAATCAGGGTCAGTATAATTTTATTAATTCCAAAATATACACTGCAAAAAAACCGGAGGTTTATTATCAGCAACTGGTCTATGATTCCGCTAAATTATCCCTGCTGAAACTAAACAGCTGCACTTTCGTCCGCGCTGATCCGACGGATATGATGAAGCAAAAACAGGGCGCAGCAAAAGATGCATTTGTTGACAGCTATTCCTATTATATCGTGAAAGGCAACAATGAACCACATCCTGTACAGTTGAAAAATAAAAGCGTGAAAAAAACACTGACTGATCTGAATGTTAATCCCGACGCATACCTGAGTGAACATCCGGGACAGATTGATGAGGACTACCTGGTAACTATGATTAAGAAATTAAACCAGTAATGAGCTAAATGGATAAATAATGAAACAGACAAACATAATCCTGCCGGCATTGCTCATATCCGCTAATAGTCTGTTTTCCCAGTCAGGCACAACCGCAGTTTCTATGGGACAGGAATTTGCCGAATTGGCGGCCCATGGCGGACTTTCAGGAAAAGGGTTCGCTGCATTCCAGTCCTATTCATCCAACCAGGTAGATGGGAGCCAGTTTTTTTTCCCCGAATGGTCCACGGGAGAAGTGGTGACAATCAGAAAGGAAATATATAATGAAGGTCTGCAATTTATTTATGACAAGGTTCGCCAGGAACTTTTCGTACGCAGTAAAGACTCTTCACTTATACTTCTAACCAACAAAGATGAAATACAATCTTTCAGTTTAAGGGATGCAAATAACAAACAATACAATTTTGTTAATTCAAAATTATTTACGGACGAAAAACCGCAAGTGTTCTACCAGGTGATTATATATGATTCAGCCGGAATATCACTTTTTAAATATACCAAAACGACGTTTGTTAAAGCCGACATGACCGATATGCTGAAAGTGAAAGACGGTTATGTAAATGACGCATATGTTGATAAGCACATTTATTATATAGCCAAAGCCGGTGTGTTAAGTCAGCCGTTTCTTCTAAAATCAAAAAGCCTTAAAAAAGCATTTCAACAATTACAGGTTGATTCGGAGAAATTTATGAATGAACACCCGGGCATGATGGATGAGTCTTACCTGGTTGATCTGGTCAAATCGCTGAATAAATAATGTCTAATTTTCAAATCCTTTAAAAGATTTGAATTTTTCCCTTTAAGAACATTTAAAGTATCTGTAATAAGAAAGCCCCTTGACGGGGCTTTCTCGATTCAGTTATATAATCCTGATCTATTTTCTTGTATAGGTATCTGTAATATTCCTTAAACCACCAGCCAGGTTATCGTAAGTATAATTGAATTCATACACACCAGCAACCGGATCTGCTGTAATAAGATACGGACCACCCGTAATGGCAACGCCGGACGCCGCCACACTGGATGCAAGAAATGAAACATCGAAATTGCTTAGCGTGGAACCTGATTGATCAAATGTGATTACATAGGTTATCCCGGCTGAACCACTCACTGCCTGAGCAGTCGTACCGTTTACCCCGGCAATAGGCACATCTACATCTGTGGGCGATCCCCCTGCTGGAGATCCGGTTCCTGCAGCATTATTATACCTTACCCAATGCCTGTTGTAAAGACCTGCAATGGGATTCCCGATTAGGTGATAATATATGGTTTTAAAATTGCTTGCGATAGCAGAACCTGACGAGACACTTTTAATACTGATCGGCAACATGTAATTGTTCAGCAGATTAATTTTGTCCGGAAATACGACCAGGGGAATCGCATCTGTATAATTAGCCCCTTTCTTAATGGTAACTGAAGTGGAAGTAAAAGAATAAATACTGTCGGGGAAAATTTCGTACTGATTTCCGCCTTTTGCATTGTATGCTGCCAGCGCATCAAGATCGACGCCCAGCGTGATCGTGAGATCCTGGGGAGCGACATCAGTGGCCGCATAATTCACATGAAAAAAGGCAGTATCCTCGGTATCTATTGGCGGAAACAACAGGGTTGCAGCCGCAAAATTCGATTCACCCCCGTCAGATATCAACACATTGGAAGTCAGATTATCAAAATCTGTTCGTCCTTCGCGGCTTTTAACACAGGAGCTACTGATAAAAGCAACCACCAGGGCTAAAAGTCCAAGCTTAAAAACCATATTATAATTATTTCGTTTCATGCCACTTAATTTTTTAAATTGATAATTCTCCATGATTGCTATTATTGGTTCCAGAATACTCTGGACGTATAATAATCTATTGTACCCTGTGCATTCGCATTCTCCGTATTGGTTGTGTATTCGCTGGTAGGGTATAAATACCTGACCGGAATCTCAGCGTTCGCCGGGATTTTATATGGAGAAATAGAAATCGGAATATCGCTGGGTAAACCTGTTCTGCGATAATCATCATAGGCTTCCAAAGGCGTAACACCATTCATAGCAATCCATTTCTGGCGAATGATCAAAGCGATCTGAGCGGTCGTTCCGGAAACTTTTGTCCAGTTTGTATTTACGTTATTCTGAGCCAGGTAAGCGGCGGCACCATCGGCTTCTAGGAAATCGAAAGATGCGGTAACACCGGCTTCATATTCCGCCTGCGCGTCTCCTGCCATAAAACCTCTTACGATGGCTTCAGCCTGCAAAAAATGGCTTTCTGCGGCGCTTATAATAACAGCATTCTGATTAACTGCTTTTAATAAACCGGGCCCGATGGATGAAGTACCATTTCCTGGTGGATTAAACTGGCTTCCCAGAATACTTCCTGCATAAGTACCCTGATCGTTTTCGGAATAAATCTGCTTTAAACGGTTGGTATCATTATAGGAATTCAGTATGGAAATAGCATATTGTGCAGCTTTCCAGTAATCTGCCTGTCCGCCACTGGTTGGCTGACCTGAAGTTGTTCTGAAATAACCCCACAGTGGGTTTTGCTGGCCGTCATTATTTGCATATGGGGGATTGATAGCTGCGTCTTCCTCCAGGAATCCGCCCCCGTTTGCCTCGATTTTTGCGATCTCGTCTTTAATATAAGCATCGCGGCCTGACATCTGCGATTGACGCATAAGGAGGCGGAGCTTAAGGGTATTTGCGAATTTGATCCAGGACGCATTATCGCCACCAAACATGACATCAGATGACTCAGCTCCCGGTGAGATGACAGCAGCAGGTGAAGCCATGATACTCGCAGCAGTATCCAGTTGTTTAGCCAGGTCTTCGTAAATAGACTGACCACTTTCATACGTCGGTTGAATTACAAGTGTTCCCTGGAATGCCTCGGAATAAGGGACATTATTAAACATATCAACCAGTTGGGCAAAAACGACTGATTTCATGGCTTTTGCCATAGCCACATAATAGGGTTTGAGCTGTTCCTTCGCCGATGTTTCCACATAATAATAGTCTTCCAGGTTTCTGTAAGATCCTATCCATAATGTGTTGGCAAAAGCTGTAGTTTCATTATAGGAAGCGACATCCTGGTTATTGGTCGCATAACTTCCGCTGGGGGCCCAATATCCCATCCAGCCGCTGATGAAATTCGTAGGCCCCAGGTTGGGATTACAAACCTGGCCGCTGGCAGTAACCACCATGGCATTCGTAATAACCAATTCTGGAGTAGCACCAGTAGCCGCATTCGGATTGGGTGTATTGATGTCCAGGTAAGACTTGCCGCAACCCGACAGGCTAACACCGGCTATTATAATTCCTATTAACGCTGATAATTTTTTCATTTCTAAACAATTTTAGATATAGTTCCAGATTTAGGTTAAAATGTTAATGTGATATTGAAACCTAAAAATTTGGTAGGTGGTAACTGATTTACGTCGGTATTACCCGTTGCGTTGCCGTTTGTGTTTGCAAATTCAGGATCCGCCCAGATATTATCCGCTGCGCGGATGGTGATCAGATTTCTTGCAACAAAACCGAGTGTCATTGCATTGATATATTTAAGCGAAGCCAGGGTTTTGGCCGGGAAATTATATACAAGAGAAAGTTCTCTTAATTTCCAGAAATCAGCGCTGTTAATATAGTTCACCCCGCCCTGGTTCCAGGTGGAAGCCCAGAAATTGTTCGCTCCGATATTTGGTTTTTGAGAAACTATGCTGGTATTAGCAACATATTTTCCGGCCCCGTCCGAAACAACACTGTTTGGCATTATAAAAGGCTGTCTGCCACTGGAAACTGAGTAACCAGATACACCGGTAAAATCCAGTGCAGGTCCGATACCGTTGAAAAGCACCGCACCAAAACGCCCGTCAGCCACCATATTCAGGGTAAATCCCTTATAGCTCAAGCTGGTTGTAATACCGATTTTAGTAGGTGGAACGGTGGTTCCGAATAACTGGGGTGTATTGTTAAGCGATGGGGCACCAGTTAGTGGGTCAACGATTATTTGACCTGAGGGAGCCCTGTTCCAGTCAGTAGTCTGAATCTGACCGTACGCTTTTCCAACAGCAGCAACTGTCGCATTGGCAATCTGGTTTTCTGTTGCAAAAGGATTTACAATGGTCACCTGCTGCAGACCGTATCCCAGAGATTTTACAGTATTCTTATTATACGCAAAATTTGCACTAACATCCCAGCGGAATCCGCTTTCTGTTTTTAACAGGGGAGTGAATCTCAGATCAACTTCAATACCCTGGTTCTGCATTTCCCCTGAGTTAACAAAGGCTGAGGTAAAACCGGTTGCGGCAGAAATCGTAATTGGAATTGTCTGATTATTGGTATTCGTGTTATAAGCGGCTACAGATAAATTGATTCGGTTGTTCAGGAACCCGAGATCTAAGCCGATTTCGAAGTCTTCACTGATTTCCGGTTTGATGTTCGGGTTAGCATACTGGCCGTTTACAGTATAACCGGCTGTACCTCCGAATGGAAATCCATTTCCCGGATCGAAGGTGCTTTGCAAAGAGTATGGAAGAATACTCACCTGGGCCGTTCTTGCCCATGCAGCCCGTATTTTACCAAAACTCAGGAATTTGCTATTAGACATTGAGCTGATCCCATCAGTAAATACAAATGCCGCATCAACTGCAGGATAGAGGTAAGACCGGTTATCTTCTGAAAGCAATGAGTTCCAGTCATTACGTAAAGATCCGTGCACAAACAGGAAATTCTTGTAACCAACAGTAAGGTCACCGAATGCTCCGATTACCCTTTGCTGATAAATATCCTGACCTACACTGGGCTGACCCAGACGGTTACTGATGTTATAAAAGTCCGGGATAACCAGAGCGCTTGCAGACATGCTCATGATCTGGGCATTATTGGCAATAACCTGTCCACCGAGGATTAATTTACCGTTGAAATCTCCGAATGTCTTAGTACCCTCAATTAGCAATTCGCTATTGATCGTCTGGTTAAAACTGGATGCATTTCCTGATGAAGGTTGAAAAGCAATTACAGAAGAAGGAATACTGCCTGATCCAAGCGTATCCGCAACTGCCCAGGGAGCAAAGGTAAATCCTGCCTGGGTATACTGATTGCTGTAATCATCACGGGCTATGCTGACGCGATAGTTTAGATCCAGCCAGCTGGTTGGTTTAAGATCCAGGGATAAAGTTCCCAGGAGATCTGACTGGTTTTCAACCATTCTTGACTGGTCAATCTGCCACCATGGGTTACCATAGTAAGCGTTGAAATATCCGTTGGGATTGGCAAACGGATCGGTCTGCCAGTTCCTGTATGTTTTGAAATCAATATTGGCCGGCTGGTTAATGATATTCCAGTATAATGGCCTGTTCTGGAAGTAACCACCACCAGAAGTTGGTCCATAAGATCCAACATAAACCGGCAGTGTTCCCCATCTGAACGGTGTTTGATCTTCTGCGGTTACGTCTGTGTGTGTAACTGTATAATTCACACTATACTGCGCAGTAAAGTTTCCGGTAGAATGAGTACCGTTGATATGAAAATTATCTCTCCGGCTCTGGTCATTTGGTATGATACCATGAGACAAAACATCCTGGAAAGACACATAAAAATTATTTTTATCATCCCCCACAGCGTAGGTCAGACCGTTCTGGGTCTGGATACCTGTATTAAAGAAAGAGGACTTAGCGTCCTTAACGGCGCTATAATTAATAGAATCCTGTTGAATAGTATAGGTTCCATCGGGAGCATAAACCCGGATAGGAGGTCCGATTGAAGTCTTCTGACCATTATATCTGGGACCATAGTTCTGGTTTTCATATGGAACATAAACGATGTAAGGATTATCACCGATCTGGACAGTTCCTTCATAAGGATTTGCCGAAAACGGATTCGCATTGCCTTCACCACCATAAGGTCCAAAGGTGTTCTGGAATTTTGGCAGATAAGCAATGGATTCAAAATTCACCGTAGAGCTGAATGTTATAATTGGTTTTGGTTTACCTTTTCTGGTGGTAACGATCATTACACCGTTTGAGGCAGCAGAACCATAGAGAGCGGATGCCGAAGCTCCTTTCAATACAGTAACATTCGCCACATCTTCCGGGTTGATCAGTGTCAGATAGGTAACCGGAAGCTGGATACCATCAAAAACCAACAGGGGTTCGTTATTACCCAGGATTGAACGGTTACCACGGAGTGTAACACGTACATCGGGTTTCACACTGTTGTTAACCAGGTTGATCTGAAGACCTGAAACCTTACCCGCGAGTCCCGTTGCTACATTCACAACTTTAGCCTGGGTAAGTTCACTGGTATTTACCTTGGCAGTTGAATATCCAAGCTCTTTACTTTGGCGCTGGATACCTAAGGAAGTCACAACGACTTCGGATAAACTGGTGGTTTGATGCTGAACCTCTATGTTCAGTGTAGCGGCATCCCCTACCGTCACTTCTTTTGAAGTGATGCCTGTTCCTGTAATAACTAATGTTTGTGAAGGTGTTGCTTTGATTGTGTAGTAACCTTCTGCATCAGCACTCGTTCCAACCTTCGTCCCCTTGACCCTGATTGTCGCAAAAGGGACCGCTTGTCCCGCCTGATCTGTCACCTTTCCGGTAACTACTTTCGTTTGCGAAAATGCTAATGAGCCCAAAAGCACTAGCACCGCTAACAGTGTTAGAAATTTTCTCATGTGACTGTGAATTTTGAATTTAGATCGTGCAAAATAGGGAAGTTTTATATCCAACAAAAAAAAATGTTAAATATCCCCCTTTTCATGATTAGACAATATCAAAACTCTATTCGCTGCAAAACATTAAAAGGAACTGTATTTTGAGGAGATTGTAAATTGGTATTTATCAATTCATTACAATTTACGTTATTATACTATGTTAAATTTATATGGGGGAGGCCTGAAAAATAGTCATATTTAAACTTTCGAAGGCTTTGGCTTAGGACTTTGAGAATTAATAATTTAATGACCTTTTATTAAATGATATTTAATTTAAGCCATTAAAATCTGAATTATTAAATGTGGCATTAATGCATTATAAAATAATATATACATATTAAATTCAGCAACATTTTAAAAAAAACGCCGCAATATCCCGTTAATTCACATATATGCATGAATACATATATTGATATTAAACAAGAAAATATACTGTAAGATTTAATAAAATAACGGGCTAGGCCTGGGCAGTAGGACCTCCGAAGTTCATTGGCAGGGCTACTTCCTCCAGATCCTGGATTTTTCCATTGGTTCCTTCAAAACGGAGGATGTTTTCGGTGAGGGCTTTCATGAACCTTTTGGCATGCTGAGGGGTAAATATAATGCGCGACTTAACCTTACTTTTAGGCGTACCAGGCATCACATTCACAAAATCTATCACGAATTCAGCGTGCGAATGCGTAATGATCGCCAGGTTGGCATATTCACCTTCGGCAACTTCTTCGCTGATTTCTATGTTTAACTGGTTATTAGGCTGATCCGGCATCGCGATTGATTTCAGCAAAAATAAGACACCCCCTTCATATATCAGATATCACTGTCGCCACTGAACCAAAACCTGCATTTTTATTTCTGACTTCCGGTTTCCGGCAATTTTATCCAGTCCGCTGCCAATGGAATGGGTGCCGGGATAAAAAGTCTGACCCCATTTTATCCATCCTTGTAATTTGAGACGATTCGTGCTGGTTAGCTTCATCCGGCTGAAATCCCGGTGAAGGTTGATATAATAATGAATACCCTTCCCAAAATATGCCGGAAGGGAAAAATTATATAATAAATCCTGCTCATAGGCATAAATGCGCGTATCATAGTCACTTGTCTCAAAAACCGTAACAGCCATGTTGCCGGAAATCCCGGATTTCCTGAAACTGAAACCAGCCATTCCCAGAAAACCCTGTGCCGGCACTGGCCGGGGAACATTCATCCAAACGAATTCCATACGGCTGCTGAAGCTGAATGTCCTTGAAATAAGGTATTCGGTATCTATCCGCCATCTTTGTTTTACAACTGTTTCCAATCCATGCGTTCCGACATTAGCCAGCTGTGTATTTCCTGTTTTTATTTCATATTTATAAAGCGTGGAGAAATGCCAGATTTTTGCAGGCTGATAAGTGGAATGGATCATCAGTTCCCTTCCCGCCGAAGGGGCGTCTACCTTGTATTTCAACCACGGGAAGAGATATAAGTCATAATAAAGATTCAACTGCAAACCCGCGACAGGTCTCCAGGTCAGTCCGGCATACAAACCCTTTTCATTGTTTGGCAGACTACTTTCAGTAAAGGCATCACTATACAGCGATTGAAAAGAAGGTGAAATATTCCGGTAAAGAAAAACCAGATTAATTTTTTCATTCATACTGATCAGGGCACCATGAACGCAGGCAAGGCTGCGCCGGTTGTCAATAGCAAATTCACCAAACAAATAGAGATTACCCCGGCTGAAACTGTAATCAATACTGTAATCTGCCAATTTATTTCCTTTCAGGCTAAATACATTATATGGTTCGTCCCGTTTCTGAAAAGATCTTTTAAAATTAAAATAGATGCAATTGAAACCTACCATAAACTGGTTGCCGGAAAAACGGATATTGCCTCCGTATGCGACCTGCAGATTATTATTCCGGTCGGCTATTTCTGCAGGAGTCCGGTGATAGCCACTGTTTTCGAAGGAACTAAATATTTCCTCCCTTCCGGCTGTATCTGTTTTCAGGTTAGTACTTATCTTCCTGGAAGAGATGAAAAAACTGCCTTCCCATTTCCCTTTTTGTAAACTGATCCCCAATCCCCGGTGGAAATTAAATTCTCCGGCAGAATGATATGGCCTTATACAGGGTGCTTCCCGTTTGATGGCTGATACCTGGCTGCTTTTCGTGAATGAGATGGTCTGCCATTGAATCAGGCCCTGACCCATATTCACTGTAAAATCCCCTATCGCCAGGGCCCTGATGATTCCCAAACGCTGCATAAAAAAATGAAAGGAGTAAAAATCAAAACCATCTCGCCGGCTGCCCCTGAAAAAAGGTTCTCCTGCATCTTTTTCCGCGCCAAAGCCAAAAGCCATCAACTGTTTGTAATTATAGGTGTAGCGCAAAAATAATTTCATAGGCGAGCCGGTGTAATATTCAGCTCCGGGATTAAGTGGTTTGTCATAACCACTTGATTTTTCTATGATCCGGCCTGTCCGGATTAACAGGGTTGCGTCTCCTCCCTTCCAACGATCTCTCATCGCCGAATACAGGGATTCATCGCGGCCCACCAGGATATAAGGAAGAACAAGACGGATGGTTTCCAGATCCCAGCCGGGCACGGCCTGCAGCTCGTGCAGACTGAGTAAGGGTCCGAGCAATTTACTGTAAGCAAAAAAATTCCTTACCTGCGCCGCATTTAACAGATGAAGTTGTATGAGATCCTCTTCCGTGGCAGCATTTATATTCAGTGGATGCCGACGAAAGTTTTCCATATCTGTTTCATACGTGTCATCTTCAGGTTCATTGTCTTTTTTCTCAGACAGGGTTTCCAGTTGGCTGGCCCTGAATTCCGTGAGTTCCGGATTCTGTGCATTTCCTTTGATGGCAAAAAGAGCGAACATAATAACTATTATGAATTTATCCGGGCAATTCATTTGTTCCCGGTTTTGGCTTCCCAGAGCAATACCAGGCCCGGACTGAAGCCCAGCAAGGGTGTGAACAAAGTATATAACTGAACACTAAGACGGTTTTTTTTCCAGCCGGTCTTAAAATAAGGAACGCCACCAAGGCTATTTATTCCGAAAGAAAAAATGAATTGTTCTTCATAACGGTATTCAACATATGGGATAACATTCAACGGTATACCGGATATTTTTTCAACCTGAACAGCCATGAATAATCCAGGCCCCGGTTCATATCCAAAACCCATCCTGAAAAACTGTGGCGCCTTTTCCGGATTCGGTTTACCGGCATTACTAAATACCGGCAATGAGAGTTCCCATCCGCTGATCAGATTTTCTGAAACATGGAACAGGATTCCTATTCCCGAACTGCCAAAATCAATTTCTTTGTATCCAGCCGGCCGGTCATGCAGGTACATAAACCGGATCCCGATTTGCAGACGACCAAGATTTTTTCCGTAGGCCAGTCCCATACTTTGCTCGCTGTAAGCCGCATCCCCGCTCTGTTCCAGTGCAACACCCAGTCCACTGTTCAGCACAGGAAAATCCACTGACAGGGCAAAATTGTTCAGTTCTTTCAACATCCATTTTCTCTCGGCAAGCAACCCGCTTTTAAAAGTTTTTATGCCGGCAAGACAGGCTGGATTGGAAGTGAATGAAAAAGCATCAATAAACCGCGTGCTATAAGCCCCCGCAGATATATATCCGTTTCCTGACCGCAGATGTGAAGCCTGGCCCGATCCATTCAAACAAAATAATAATGAAACCCCAAATAATTTCCCACAGATCATACCTTTCGAACTGGGCGTAAATTATATTCAGGGGAGAAAAACAGCAAGGCTAAAAGACCATATTTCGGAAGTATTAAAACGGGTTCAATTACCTTTGCACGATGCAAATTCTAGACGGACAGCTTGTTTCCCGGACAATTAAAGAAAGACTGAAACTGGATACCGCCGCCCTCGTGGCCGAAGGAAAAAAAATCCCGCATCTCGCGGCCGTACTGGTGGGTAGCAACGGTGCGAGTGAAACCTATGTGGCGGCAAAAGTTAAAGCCTGCGCCGAGATCGGATTTAAATCGACCATGCTCAGGCTGGATGAATCCGTAAGTGAATCAAAACTGCTTTCCGTGATCGAGGACCTGAACAGCGATTTAGATATAGATGGCATTCTTGTACAACTGCCGTTGCCTAAACATATCTCAGACGAAAAAATAATCCTGGCCATCGATCCTTCAAAAGATGTGGATGGATTCCATCCGGTTAACCTGGGCAAACTGGTACTTGGAAAATCGGGTTTTGTTTCAGCAACGCCGCACGGTATCATGCTTTTGCTGGAACATTATAAAATAGATACTGCCGGCAAACAGGCCACTGTGGTAGGGAGGAGCAATATCGTTGGGCGCCCGATGAGCATCCTGCTCAGTGCCAATTCCAACCCGGGTAACTGCACGGTTACCCTCTGTCATTCCAAAACAAGAAACCTGAACGAAATTTGTTTGGCAAGTGATATCATCGTAGCGGCACTCGGCAAACCGGAATTTGTAAAACCGGATATGGTTAAAGAAGGCGCGGTCGTGATCGATGTGGGTATTACGCGTGTTCCGGATGCTTCTAAAAAAAGCGGTTTCGCCCTTAAAGGCGATGTGGCATTTGCGGAGGTCTCTCCCAAATGCAGTTTTATCACACCCGTCCCTGGCGGTGTAGGACCCATGACCATTGCCGCACTGATGAAAAATACATTCACAGCTTTGAAGCGTAAGCACTGATTATAATGACCGAATCCACATTAACTACTACACAGTCACTGCCCCTGGTGGAAGCTTTCTATACAATCCAGGGCGAGGGTTTCCACCAGGGAAAAGCAGCCTATTTTATCCGCCTGGGCGGTTGTGATGTAGGTTGTGTCTGGTGCGACGTGAAAGAGAGTTGGGATGCATCTGCGCATCCGTTGATAGCTGTGAAAGAAATGGTAGGCAACGCAAAAAAATTTCCGGGACGCATTGCGGTAGTCACCGGCGGTGAACCCCTGATTTATGATTGTTTTTACCTCACAGAAGAGCTTCATGCTGCCGGATTCCATACACATATTGAAACCTCCGGCGCATATCCGCTCAGCGGTGAATGGGACTGGATCTGCCTTTCTCCTAAAAAATTTAAAAAACCCCTTCCTGGTCCGATTGAAAATGCAGATGAATTAAAAGTAGTGATTTACCATCCCTCGGATTTTGAATGGGCTGAATCTTTCGCGGAAAAAGTAAAACCGTCCTGTAAACTTTTCTTACAACCGGAATGGAGTAAAAGGGAAACTGTAACGCCGATGATCTCTGCTTATATACTGGATAATCCGAAATGGGAGTTTTCTCTGCAGTTGCATAAATATATTCACATGCCCTGACTGATGAAGTTTGACGGCACACTCCCATACTCCCATACTCCCACACTTGTTTTAGGCTTATTTTTGCCATCAATGCATTCCATGAAACTTTTATGCACGCTCGCATTTTTTTTATGTTTCTACGCGCTCGAGGCCCAGTACGATCCCGCTAAAATAAACAAGAAGGCCGTGCAGTTGTTTGATTTATCAATGCAGCAGGGACGGGATGGCAACCTGCCCGAAGGAATCGGAACACTCAAAAAAGCCGTAGCAATCGATCCGGGTTATGCCGATGCTTACCTGTCCATGGCAGGTATGTATACCGAAATAAAAAATTATCAGGCAGCGGTGGATAATTATAAAATTGCCAAGTCGATAGACAGTATTTATTTTCTCGATTATAATCTTTCATACTCCCTTCCACTGGCCGGTCTGGGTAAATTTGATGAGGCCCTCGCAGCGGTATCCGTATTCCAAAGCATTCCGGGATTGCATGAATCTTCCATCAGGTCGGCGGCTTACCGGAGTAAATCCTATCAGTTCGCCATCGACTATGCCGCAAAAAAAAATATTGCTTCATACAAATTTGAACCGGTCAATATGGGAGACAGTGTAAACAGCGCCGTCTCTGAATATTTTCCTACCATCAGTCTGGATGGTAAACACCTGGTATTTACGCGGCGGGTTCATGGAATTAACGAAGATTTCTATCAGTCTGACCGTTTAACCAATGGATGGACCCGGGCGAGACCTTTAGATGGTAATATAAATAGTAATGATAATGAAGGAGCACTGAATATTTCGCAGGATGGGCAATGGCTGATTTTTACGGGCTGTAATTTTCAGAATGGTTTCGGAAGCTGCGATCTGTATATTTCCTATCTCACGACTGACGGATGGAGTGCACCCGAAAATCTGGGGCCCAATTTCAATAGCGAATTCTGGGAATCAGCACCATCACTTTCGCCCGATAAAAGGGACTTGTATTTTACAAGCAACCGGCCGGGTGGCTATGGCGGCAATGATATTTATGTATGCCACCGGATGGAAAACGGCCGCTGGTCTCCACCCCAGAATCTGGGTTCGAATATCAATACAGCCGGCGATGAAAGCTTTCCCTTTATTCACGCCGATAACAGTTCATTGTATTTTACTTCGAATGAATTGCCGGGATATGGAGGAACTGATCTTTTTGTTGTGCGCAAAACAGCGACAGGCGAATTTGGAATTCCCGAAAACCTGGGATATCCAATTAATACGATAGAAAATGAGGGCAGCCTGGTCGTTGCCGCTGACGGTAAAACAGCCTATTATGCCAGTGACCGGGCTGACAGCCGTGGTTTGCTTGATCTCTATTCCTTTGAACTGCGAGAAGATTTGCGTCCTGCAAAAACCATCTGGGTAAAAGGTAAAGTATATGATAAAAAAACAGGAAAGGGGCTTCCTTCATCTGTTGAACTGGGGGATCTAAAAAACAAACGGATTATCAGTAAGCTGCAAACCGATGAAACCGGGAATTACCTGACCACCTTACCCGTGGGAAATGATTATGCTTTTAATGTGAATCGTAAAGGATATTTATTTTTCTCTGAAAATTTTATGCTCACCAGTCCTTCCGCGGATACTGTTTATGAGATCGATATTCCGCTGCAGCCTATCGAAGTAAATGCAAGTATCATTCTGAAAAATATTTTCTTTGATGTCAACCAGTATGAACTCAAACCCGCATCGCAAATCGAACTCGATGATGTGGTTAAACTGCTGAAAGAAAATCCGCAGGTTTCAATACAGATAAACGGATACACAGATAATGTTGGAAAACCAGCCGACAATCTTTTGCTTTCCGAAAACAGGGCAAAGTCGGTGGTGAATTACCTGAAGGTTAAAGGCATTGACCCGAAAAGATTATCCTTTAAAGGATATGGTGAAACACAACCCGTAAGTCCCAATACAACAGAAAGCGGAAGAGCACTCAACCGGCGCACGGAACTGAAAGTGTTGAAGATCGGTACACCATAAACCATACACCAGAATATAACGGTAAAGATTCCAGTGATTTCACTGAAATCTTTTCCCTGCATGCATATAGGTTTGAGGAAAACATGCACCCCGACCTGCCATTTCTGATCAGTCTTACCCAGGTTCCTCAGGTAGGACCAATACATGCCCGGACCCTGTTGCAGCATTTCGGATCTGCCGAGGAAATTTTTAAATCCTCTATCCATGCGCTGGAAATGATTGAGGGAATCGGAAAGTTCCGTGCTCATTCCATAAAATCTTTCCGGGATTTCGCAGATGCAGAAAAAGAAATTGTTTTCCTGCAACGGTACAATATCCGCGCATTTACTATTCATGATCCGGATTATCCGAAAAGATTATTATCTGCTTACGACGCACCTGTTCTTCTTTTTTACAAAGGCAGCGCAGACCTCAATACAAAACGGATTATTTCAATCGTTGGAACCCGCCGGAATTCAGAATATGGTAAACTGATTACCGAAAAAATCATTCGCGAACTTGAACCATACGATGTAATGATCGTCAGCGGTCTCGCTTTCGGAATCGATGCCGTAGCACATAAAGCTGCTTTGAAACAGGGGATTCCTACGGTTGCTGTGCTGGCTCACGGACTGGCATCCCTCTACCCGCCCGAACACAGCCAGCTGTCAAAACAAATGCTGAATCAGGGGGGCCTGATTACAGAATACATCAGTCATGTCAAGGCAGACAAACATCAATTCCCTGTCCGTAATCGTATCGTGGCGGGTATCAGTGATTGTACCATTGTAACGGAGACGGCTGTAAAAGGAGGAAGTATGATTACAGCCGACCTGGCTAATGGATATTATAGAGAAGTGTTTGCAATTCCAGGCCGAACCACAGATTTTAAGAGTGCCGGATGTAACTGGCTGATCCGGAATAACCAGGCAACTCTATTGGAGAATGTGCAGGATCTCGTTAAGCTGATGGGCTGGGAGGAAAAAAAATTCCCCCTTGAAAAAAGTCAGGACGATTTGAT
>Ga0097621_100001043_pt1 | contig 19450 bp, 13 predicted proteins | sample KBSMisM72_FD_73165 | JGI IMG/M metagenome (GOLD analysis project Ga0097621, IMG submission 73165) | Miscanthus rhizosphere microbial communities from Kellogg Biological Station, Michigan, USA - KBS Miscanthus M7-2 (version 2) (version 2) | ecosystem: Host-associated > Plants > Roots >... | reverse complement strand
TGGCGCTGACCGCGGCGCAGCCTCTGGTTTCTGGTCAAAAGCGAGCAAAATCTCAGGGTTTGGCCTCTCATGACCTGACCGGGGATCAGCGGATCGTCCACGTCCTCAACCGGCTCGGCTTTGGCGCCCGCCCCGGCGACGTCGAACGCGTGAAGGCGATGGGGCTCGACAACTACATCAACCAGCAGCTCAATCCGGAAAAAATCGCCGACACGGTTGCTGAGAATAAAGTCCGCGATCTCAGTGTCCTCAACATGACGACGGCGGAGCTCTACGAGAAGTATCCAAATCCCGGCCAGCTACTGCGCCAGCTTCAACAGCGCGGCAAGTTGCCTGCGGACCTTGCAGAAGCCCGCGAGAATCGGGTGAAGGGTGCCAAGAATTCTACCTCAAGCGAGATGCCGAAGAACGATTCAATGCCCGCGCCGGAAATGGCGCCTGACGCCGCGAGAAACAATCAGAATCCGCCGCCTCCGTTAGGCAATCCGGAGAACGAAAAGTACCGGCAGGCAATTCAGGAGTATTACCGCGAGAACGGCCTACAACAACCGCAACGCATCATCGGTGAGCTGCACGCCTCGAGAATTCTTCGTGCTGTTTACAGCGAACGACAGCTCCAGGAAGTGATGGTCGATTTTTGGACCAACCATTTCAACGTGTTCGCCGGCAAGGGCGCCGATCGCTGGCTGTTGCCGGCCTACGACCGAGACACGATTCGTCCGAATGCGCTCGCGAAGTTTTCCACGTTGCTTCAAGCCACTGCGCAGAGCCCGGCGATGCTCTTCTATCTCGACAACTTTCAGAGTGTCAGTCCCAACGCAAATGCGAATCGCGGCCGTGGTGGTCCACTGCAAAGATTGCTCGCGGATCGGCAACCACAGCCACAACAACAGCGACGCGGGATCAACGAGAACTACGCGCGCGAGTTGATGGAATTGCACACCCTCGGCGTTGATGGTGGTTACACGCAGAAGGACGTACAGGAAGTGGCGCGCTGCTTTACCGGTTGGACCATCTTCCAGCCACGCGGCGGCGCTGCGGCTGTGAATGGCATGATGGGCGAAGGCGGGCGTCGCAATGCGGGCAATGCAGGTACTTTCTTCTTCAACCAGCGCGTTCACGACGACGGCGAGAAGACGGTTTTGGGTCACAAGATTCCCGCGGGGGGCGGAATTAAGGATGGCCTGATGGTGCTGGACATCCTTGCGCATCATCCGTCGACCGCGAAGTTTATCGCAACGAAACTGGTGCGCCACTTTGTCTCCGACAATCCGCCGCCAGCTTTAGTCGATCGTGCTGCCGCGACTTTCACGAAGACAGACGGCGACATTCGCGAGACGTTGAAGACGATCTTCTTCTCGAACGAGTTCAACTCGACGGAAGCCTACCGTGCGAAGATCAAGCGGCCTTTTGAGCTCGTGATAAGTGCAATCAGAACGCTCGGCGCCGAAACAAACGGCGGCCCGCAAACGCATCAGTGGATCGCGCGAATGGGCGAGCCGCTTTACGGATTTCAAACGCCAAACGGTTATTCCGACGCCGCTGAAAGCTGGGTCAATACGGGTGCTCTGCTCGAGCGAATGAATTTCGGGCTCGCGTTGGCAAACAATCGTATTCCCGGCACGCGGGTCAGTCTTTCAAAAGTGAACGGCGATCAATCGAAAGTCATGGACGACTATTTAAAGTCTCTGCTGGCCGGCGAGATCTCATCGCCGACGCGTGAGACGTTGCTGAAGCAACTGGATCCTGCCGACCCTGTCACTAAGGTTGTCGGATTGATTTTGGGAACACCGGAATTTCAGAGGCAGTAATTATGAATCGCAGATTTTTTCTTAAATCAGGAAGTATCGCACTCGCAAGTGTCGGCATGTCGCTTTCGGCGCCGGCGTTTCTCGAGCGCGTGGTTCTAGGCAACGCCTTAACCGGTGAAAAGCGCAAGACGCTGATCGCGATCTTTCAACGTGGCGCGGTCGATGGGCTCAACATGGTCGTGCCGTTTGGAGAGTCGAACTATTACTCGTTGCGCCCATCCATCGCGATACCGAAGCCCGAAACAGGCAATGCTGACGCGGCAATCAATCTCGACGGCTTCTTCGGGTTACACCCGTCGCTGAGCCCGTTCAAATCGCTCTGGGATTCGAAGCGACTGGCGATCGTTCATGCTGCTGGTTCACCTGACAACACTCGTTCACACTTCGACGCGCAGGACTACATGGAGTCGGCGACTCCCGGTGTGAAGTCGACGAGCGATGGCTGGTTGAATCGCTACCTGCAAAGCAAAAACGATCCAGAGCGCTCCCTGTTTCGTGCGGTGTCGGTGACGAAGACGATGCCGCGTGTGCTTCAGGGACGCGCGCCTGCCGTCGCGATGTCGAGCATTTCCGACTTTGCGATCCGCGGCGGCAAGTTGTCAGCAAACTTGCAGGGTGGCTTTGAAGCCATCTACGCGCGCGAGAACGATTCGCTCGCCGGGATGGGCCGCGAAACGTTCGAAGCGGTCAACTTTTTGAAGAAGGCGAATCCGGAGCAATACCAACCGGAAAACGGAGCCGTCTATCCACGGAATCCATTCGGCACTTCGTTGTTACAGATCGCTCAACTAATCAAAGCCGGAGTTGGTCTCGAGGTTGCTTTTACGGATATCGGTGGTTGGGACACGCACGTGAATCAGGGTAACTCGCGCGGACAACTCGGAAATCTATTGCAGCAGTTCAGCGCCGGAATCGCTGCGCTTTATCAGGACCTGGGCCAGCGTATGGACGATGTGATCATCCTGACGATGTCGGAGTTTGGCAGAACGGTACGCGAGAATGGCAATCGTGGCACGGACCACGGCCACGCGAATGCGATGTTTGTGATGGGCAACAGCGTGCGTGGCGGTAAAGTTTACGGCCAGTGGCCCGGCCTCAAGAACGACCAGCTTTACGAAGCGCGCGATCTTGCTTTGACGACTGATTTTCGTGACGTCTTCGGCGAGATCGCCACACGCCACCTCGGCAGCAAAGATCCAAAAGCGATCTTCCCCGGGTATTCACTGAAGGCTGGCCACGGATTTCTCGGATGAAAAAATCCGATCAGCGCTGATCGGATTTTTTATCTGTAAGATCCGTGGTTCCCAAAACGGTTGATTAGGTACAGCATCAGGACCGCGATCCCAGAAACTGTAATTGCAAGGGTGAACGCTTCGTTATCCCTTCCTGCCTGCACTGCATCGTAGATCGCCACTGAAGCCGTCTGCGTCTTGCCGGGAATGTTTCCGGCGATCATGATCGTCACACCAAAATCACCGAGCGCGCGTGCGAAGGCGAGTGCCGTCGCGGCCAACACTCCTTTGGCGGCCAGCGGTAATGTTACGCGAAAGAAGATGCGCCGGTTGTTAAGTCCAAGCGTGCGCGCGGCAGCTTCGAGATCGGTATTCACTCCTTCAAACGCCGCACGCAAACTCTTCGTCACAAGTGGCAGCGCGTGAATCGAAGCCGCGATGATTGCCGCCGTCACTGTGAACGTCAAACGAATGCCGAGAGTGCGATAGAGAAAACCTCCGATTGCTGAACGAGTGCCGAGCAGGACCAGCAGGTAGTAACCCAAAACCGTCGGCGGCAAAACGAGTGGCAGCGTAACGAGCGCATCGACGAGGTTTCGTCCGGGGAAACGTTTGCGGGCCAACAACCATGCCAGCCCCGATCCTGCGATCAGTGCGATCAGCGTAGCTGCTGTGGCAACGGCAAACGAGAGCCTAATAGGGAACCAGTTGATCACGGGTGTCTCGCAGCATGATACAAGAAAACAGTGTCCCGACAATTATCCCGCAGAGGTCCCATTGCAGATCTGTGGCCGTGTCGTAAGAACCCCAGATACGGTGGCCGCCAAAATACACTTCATCCCACAGCTCGATGATCTCGTAAATCGCCGACAGGCTATACACGATCGTAGCCGCAAAGAACGCGGTGAGTTTGAGTGGCAATCGGTAACCGTATTGCTGTAGCACAGCGCCGGCGAGCCAAACAATTATCGGGCTGACGAGCACCTGAACCAGCATGTGCGCGAACTCGTCATACTGCATTGGCCCAAACTGCCGGCCGTACATGTGAAAAAAGTTTCCGAGCGCGTCAACTTGCAACGCGGCAAAGACAAGTCCCAGAAGCACGAGGGGAATTTTGATGTGGAAACGAGTTCGCACATACATGTAGACGATTGAGAGAAAGACGATTACGAACGCGGTATTGAAAGCGAGCGAGAGATAGCACATCTTTGTGAGAAAGGCTGTGCCCGCGAACAAGGCAAGTATGACTAGAGGGATCTCGAAGGAGCGACGTACTACCTTTGATTTTGCGTTACCCGGCGCTATCGCGCGTGGTTCTGTATAATCGGCGTCGACCATATGACGCACCTCAAGACAAAGATTTTGCGATTCGAGTCGTTGCCTTCCACCAACACCGAACTATCACGCCTCGCGTCTGAAGGCGCCGAGGAAGGCGTCTCGGTGGTTGCGGATGAGCAAACTGCGGGCCGAGGTCGTTTGCAGCGCGCTTGGTCGTCGCCGAAGGGCGCAGGTCTCTACTTCAGCATTCTTTTAAGGCCAAAAATCGCGACGAATTACTGGCCGCTGATCACGATGATGGCTGCCGTCGCTGTTTACGACACTCTGGGAGAGGCGTGCCGTCTACAGGCTGACATCAAGTGGCCCAACGATCTTCTTTCAGGTGAACGAAAAATCTGCGGCATCCTCGCCGAAGCGATCGACACTCCGGCGGGACGTGCGGTGATTGTTGGGATCGGGATTAACCTTACTCAAAACGCGTATCCCGCGGAACTGGCTGACGTGGCCACTTCCGTTTCGGAGGCGACAGGCCGGTCCGCTGATCGTGAGGCGATACTAACCGCTCTGCTGCGCTGGCTGACGCACTGGTATGCGCTGCTCAATGAGTCCGTTGGTCCGGAGTCGATCGTTAGCGCATGGTCCAGCCGATCGTCTTACGCGTTTGGACGGCTGGTCCAGCTCAGCAATGGCGATGAAGCCTGGCAGGGCACGACCTGTGGCATCGAACGGGACGGCGCATTACGTCTCCGCACGGAAGATGGTGAGATCAGATTGCTTCGAGCAGGAGACGTTAAACAACTTAGACCGGCTTGAAAACTATAGCTTGTCTAACAGGATTACAAGATGAGCAGGATTAACATGTAAATCCTGCCAATCATGAAATCATGTCTAACTAAATGCGGATTATCCTGAACACATTCGGTTCCTTCGGCGACATTCATCCGTACATGGCGATTGCTATGGAGTTGAAACGTCGTGGCCACGCACCCGTAGTCGCCACGATGGAAGTTTATCGCGAAAAGGTTGAAGGCATCGGAGTGGAGTTTGTACCGGTGCGCCCGCACATTGCGCAACCAAAAGAACAGGATCCGGAACTGATCGAAAAGATCATGGAACCGAAGACTGGCCCACGTTTCCTCACCGAAGAAGTTGTCTTTCCTGCTGTGCGCGAGAGTTACGCCGATTTGCTTCCGGCAGTCTCCGGCGCCGATCTACTGGTCACACATCCGGCTGCGCCCGCTGGTCCACTTGTTGGTCGAAAGACTGGGATGCCCTGGATCTCAACAGTTCTAGCGCCGCTGTCGTTCTTCTCCGCCTACGATCCGCCGATGCCGCCATTCTGGCAATGGTTCAATAAGCTCAGCATTCTCGGTCCCGGCGTGATGGGATTCCTGCTCCGGACGATGAAGAGCACTTACAAGGCGAAGGCAATTACCGCATTTCGCGACGAGCTCGGGATCGAAGACTGCGGCAATCCAATGTTCGAGGGGCAGCATTCACCGGCTCTAATCCTGGCATTGTTCTCGAAAGTATTCGCACAACCACAACCTGACTGGCCCAAACAGACTGCAATCACGGGCTTTTGTTTCTACGACGGCAATCACGACACGCAGATTCCGGTTGAGCTGACGCGCTTCCTCGACAATGGTCCTCCGCCGATCGTGTTCACTTTGGGTTCATCGGCTGTTTGGGTGGCTAGAGATTTTTTCAAGGAGAGCATTCAGGCCGCGAAACGTCTCGGCCGCCGTGCAGTGTTGCTGATCGGCGACGAGCGCAATCTGCCTCACTCGCTGCCCGAAGGAGTGATCGCGCTCGATTATGTTCCGTACCAATCATTGCTGCCGAAGGCGTGTGCGGTGGTTCATCACGGCGGCGTCGGCACAACGTCGCAAGGATTGCTGGCGGGTGTGCCGACGCTGATCGTTCCGTTCGCGTTTGACCAGGCAGACAATGCCGAACATGCGCGCAAAGCCGGCAGCAGCAGAACGCTCTATCGCAACAAATACTTCGCACCTCGAGTCGCATCGGAGCTTGATACATTGCTTCATCAGCCTTCGTACGCCAGCCGCGCAATGGCAGCGAGCAGAGAGCTGAAGCAGGAAAACGGTCCGGCTCGCGCCACCGACCTGATCGAACAGGTTCTGTCGGGAACACGAAACACAACCGAGGAACACGTCTATGCTTCTGGTGATTGACGCCGGAAACACGAACATCACGCTCGGAGTCTTTGCAGACGAAGATTTGGTCGCCCAGTGGCGAATGATCACCGATCGCGACAAAGGCGGTGATGAATACGCCGCTGAATTACGTAATCTGTGCGAAAGCGCAAAAGTTGATATCGATGCGGTTGTGATTGCGTCAGTCGTGCCGCCTTTGGACCAGACGCTCGCACGCATGGTCCAGGATTGTTTCCAGTTGACGCCGCTGTTCGTCAATCACACTGTGGATACGGGTCTGAAGATTCTCTACGATTCGCCGGCGGACGTGGGCGCGGACAGGATTGTTGACGCAGTCGCTGCGGTGAATAAATATGGCGCGCCGTGTATCGTCGTCGACTTTGGCACCGCGACCACATTCAATGCAGTTAACGATGCGCGTGAGTATCTCGGCGGCGTCATTGCGCCAGGGCTAATGATCTCGGCTGAGGCGCTGTTTCTACGTGCAGCCAAACTGCCGCGAGTTGAGATCAAGAAGCCGGAGAAGGTAATCGGATCGTCAACGGTCGGCGCGATGCAATCCGGGATCTATCACGGCTACGCGGGGTTGGTTGATGGTGTGTTGGAAAAGATGATTGCCGAGATGAACACCAGGCCACGCGTGATTGCCACCGGCGGTCTTGCTCCGCTCATCGCCGGCGCGTCGAGGTATATCGAGAAAGTTGACAGCACGCTAACGCTGGACGGTTTGCGTCTGGTGTATGAAAGAACCAGGCAGGTTTGAACTACTTCAACTACTTCACTGAAATCGAAGACGCATTCGTCAGGCGGCGCGGCAAGCATCTCTTTCTGAGTCCGATGGATTGGGCCTTGATGGAGACGTGGAAGCAGCAGGGAATACCATTACACATTGTTCTTCGCGGCGTAGAAAAGTCGTTTGACTCCTACGAAGCGAAGCCCCGCAAGCGAAGTGTGAAAACACTCCTGTATTGTCAGGAAGAGGTCGAGGCCCAGTTTGCCGAGTGGGTTGAGTCTCATGTCGGCGCCGCTGTCGAAGTAGAGAGTTCTGAGACTGACGAGACGAAGTTTTCATTTGCGGCAATCGCCGAGCATCTCGAGCGCAGCCGGAAGGCGTTGTCGGAACTCGCGAGGTCGAGAACACAGGCAGATGATCTTTCCGAGGCGCTGACGCGAGCCCTGGCTTTACTTGGCGATATCGAAAACGATTTTGCGAGCAGCGCGACGCTCGACACGCGCAAACTCGAAGACTCTCTGACAGGTCTCGAAAGAATGCTCAGCGACTCGTTGTTTTCTGTGGCGAGTTCAAGCGTGCTTGAAGAGTTGAAAAACGGAATCAAGGAACAACTGAAACCTTATCGTAATCAGATGGAAGCTGCGGTTTACAAACAAATGTTCGAGAATTTGTTGCTGAAGCGTTTGCGCGAACACTTTGGGATGCCTCGACTCAGTCTCTTTTACGCCACATAAGGCACAAAATGCACATAAGGCACAAAAGAAGTTAGAGTAGACCGCACGTTTATGTTATCTCTCTGGCTCTTCTGTTTTGTGCTTTCTGTGCCTTTTGTGCCTTATGTGGCTTGAGGTTGAGATCGAGAGGATTCTTCCGGGCGGCATGGGATTGGCCCATGCGAATGGGAAGACTGTCTTTGTTTCGCTTGCGGCGCCCGGTGATCGTGTGCGAGTGCGAGTTGAGCGCGAGCAGGGAAATGTGTTGTTCGCTTCGATCGAAGAGATCCTTGCGCCTTCGCCCTTGAGAATTGAGCCACCGTGTCCGTACTTCGGCCGCTGTGGTGGTTGTGACTTTCAGCAACTCACATATGAGTCTCAACTAGTTGCCAAGGCGGAGATCATTCGTGATTGTCTGCACCGCATAGCGCGTCTCGAGAATGTTCCGGAGATTGTCGTCACGCCGTCGCCAAATGACTGGCGCTACCGGATGCGCGCGATGTGGCAGATCGATCAGGATGAGCGGACGATTGGTTATTACGAACGTGGATCGAGACGCGTGTGTGATGTTGCTGATTGCGCGGTACTGCAACCGGAATTACAGCGTCAGCTTGAAGCGGTTCGGGCGACGGAGTGGCAGCAGTTTCCGCCCGGCTTGAAACATTTGGATGTGGTTGCGGGTGACGATGCGGTGTCGTTTGCGCCTGCGTTTGCTGAGTTTGAAACGCGAGAGTTGAGTTTGACTGTTCGAGGCGAAGTTTATCGATACAACGCTGAAGCGTTCTTTCAGATTAATCCTTCGTTGCTGGGGCCGCTGATCGATTTTGCACTCGGGGATGCTTCGGGTGAGAGCGCCCTGGATCTTTACAGCGGTGTAGGGTTGTTCACCTTGCCTCTTTCGAGAAATTTTGCCCGCGTAGTGGCGGTGGAAGCCAATTCTACAGCCACGCGGTTTGCGCGTCGTAATCTCCAGGAGGCGGGGTTATCGAACGCGCGCGTGATCACGGCGACTGTTACCGAGTGGTTCAGAAGTGGCCCAACCGCTGCCGCCGATTTCATCCTGCTCGATCCGCCACGAACCGGCGCTGAGTCGGCTGTGATCAAAGGAATTCTCGACGTTCTTCCCGCGTCGATCTCCTACGTCTCCTGCGACCCCGCAACGTTGGCGCGCGATCTCAAAAAGCTCAGCGCCGGCGGCTATAAGCTAGAACGTGTGCTTGGTTTCGATCTCTTCCCACAAACCCACCATGTGGAAACCGTCGTCCGATTAGCCGCGGATGAACGCGGATGAAATCACGGATTTAATCTTGCAAATCTTGTAATCTTGTTAGACATTTACTCACAGCAATGCGTCCTCACCGAAGTCTGTTCAGTCAGCATCCTCTTGCCCAACTCGCCGTTGTGTTTGCCGCAGGTATTTGCGCGGCTAATTGGCTTCAAATAAAGCTGAGTGTTTCGATTGGTGTAGTGTGTTCGGTGGTTTCGTTGCTTCTGCTGCTGAAGAAGCGATTGCGATCTGCAGGCGTCATTTTGCTCGCGGCGTTTTTCTTCACTGGCGTGGTGCTGGCTCAGTTGGAGCAGAGGAGTAGCAGTTCAAGTGGTATCAGAAGTTTCGTTGAGCAGCCCTGCACGCTGACGGGTTGGCTCGATGGACCACCTGAGTTTGCCCGCGATCGGGTTTATCTTTCGTTGCGTGTCGAAGAGCCTGCACAAGGCCGTGTCTCACTGTTAGTACCACTCAAGAAACAAGACTTGCAGCTTCGATATGGAACGCGGATTCGTCTGAACACGACGCTCGAGCGTGATGGTGGTTATCGGAATCCAGGCGTCTCGACGCTGGCAGAATTTCTCGACCGCAACGGTTACGACGCGAGCGGGATCGTTAAGAGTCCGATTACGAAACTGGAGGACACACCAGTATTCCCGCCGCTTGCCTCGCTCTACGAGTGGCGCGCACGACTTCAACAACAGATCGATGCGCGATTCGCACCGGAGACTGCGGGCGTGTTGGACGCGACGCTGCTCGGGAATCGCTACAACCTCTCATACAGTGCGTCTGAACGCTTTCGCGAGGGTGGCACCTTCCACGTCCTCGTCATCAGCGGACTTCACATCAGTTTCATCGGCGGCATCGTCTTTCTTCTGATGCGGCGCTTGACCAGGCGCACACTCCTGCAGTTCCTATTACCAGCCGTAATCGTTTGGGCTTATTCGGTTGCTGTGGGAACCGACGCTTCAGTTGTTCGAGCCGCGCTGATGTTCACATTTGCAGGATTCGGGACGATCGTGTTCCGGCACCCGAATTCACTGAATGCTCTGGGGGCATCAGCCCTCGTGCTGTTGATTCACAGTCCGAAAGAGATCTTCGATCCGTCGTTTCAACTCACCTTCCTGTCAGTGCTGGCAATCGTCGTGGTCGCGTGGCCACTGCTTTTGAAGCTGTCGGCTATCGGCGCCTGGTATCCGTCGCGTTCGAACCCTTATCCGCTTGTATGTTCTCGCGTTCTCAAGACTATCTGCGAAATCCTTTTCTGGCGCGAGCAGAAATGGCGGCAGGAACTCGCGCGTTCTACACATCATTATCGTCTTTTTAAGACGGACGCAGCGATATGGCTGGAGCGCTATCACGTGCAGCCGGTTCTGCGCTACACATTTGGAGCGGTTGTGGTCTCGGTATGCGTGCAGGTGATGTTGTTGCCGCTGATGATCGTCTATTTTCACCGGCTCTCGCTGTCGTCGCTCGTGCTGAATATCGTCGTCAGCGTGTTGCTCGCTGCGCTTGTTGCAGTTGCGCTGCTTGCGTTGCTGCTGGCCAACGTAAGCACGGCTTTGTCAGTACCACTGTTTCGGCTGGCAGATGCGATCGACTGGGCCATGGTCCACAGTGTCGATCCCTTTTTGAGTTTTGGGCTGGCATCGATGAGACTGCCCGAGTATTCAGGATCGGCGGCGTTGCTCTACGTGGTCTATTATCTTCCTTTTCTGTTTCTCATTGTCGCACTCCTGCACTGGCAACCACTCGGACCGCGTCGCCAACGCGAATGCAAACTGCACGGGTACGTTCCGCCACTCGCATTTGCCCAATTCCTGCTAGTTGCCGTTCTCATCTTGCATCCACTCAGCGCAGCCCGCGACGATGGAAAGCTGCGTGTTGATTTCCTGGACGTTGGCCAGGGTGACTCAGCATTCATAACGATGCCTGACGGAACCACATTGCTGGTCGATGGCGGCGGCAATCCAAACGACGCCGGGCGCAGGATTGGAGAAACTGTTGTCTCAGAATATTTGTGGTGGCGAGGCTTGAGTCAGATCGATTACGTGCTGGCTACGCACGCGGATGCCGATCACATCGACGGGCTGAACGATGTTCTCAAAAACTTTTCCGTGAGAGCAGCACTGATTGCCCGGCGTCCGCGCGACGATCCTGAGTTCGAGAAATTCTCGCAGGCACTCACCGAAACCCGCACAAACTCGGAGACGATTCAAGCCGGCGATGTGATTCGTTTCGGAGAAGTCGAGATTAACGTCCTTTGGCCGCCCAACGGTGGTGATACATCGACGAACAACGATTCCGTTGCTCTCAGAATTCAATTTGGCGAGCGTTCGATACTGCTGACAGGCGACATCGAGCAAGCTGCGGAGAGGTCACTCCTGGCATCGCAGCAGCAACTCCGCGCCGACGTCGTAAAAGTGCCGCATCACGGCAGCAAGACCTCGTCGACGGAAGGCTTCGTCCTCGCCACGAAACCCCAACTCGCAATCATCTCGGTAGGTCGCAATTCCAGATTTGGTCATCCACACAAAGAAGTAGTCGATCGCTGGAAAGCAAACGGCGCGACAGTCCTGACAACCGGCGAATACGGCACAATCACCCTCACTACAAACGGCCACGATCTAAACCTCAAAACATTTATTAGCCACTGATTGAACTGATCTGTGTAAGTCGATTTACACCGATCCGTACTATCCGCGGCTAAAACCGTACTTCTTCATGATCGCCTGCCCTTGTGGTCCGGTGAGGAAGGCGGTGAAGGCGCGTGCGGCTTTTTCGTTCTTTGTGGTCTTGATGATGCCGAGACCCTGATCGATTGGCTGATGCAACTCCTCGGGAATCAACGTCCAGCGCCCGCGGCTCTCCGTGCTTAACGACAACGAAACGATCGCGACATCCACGTTGCCGGTCGCTGCGTACTGGAATGTCTGGCGGATGTTGTCTCCGAAAACCAGTTTCGGTTTTACACGGTCCCAGATGCCAACACTCTCGAGTGCCTGCTTTGCTGCCAGACCGTATGGAGCGTGATCCGGATTAGCAATCGCGATCCGCATCACCTCTGGACGTGCAAGGTCAGCGATACCTTGCAGTCGAATGTTGCTCGTGTTGGGCGTCCACAACGTGATCCGGCCGCGCGCGTAAGTTGCTCGGCTATCTGGAATAATTAGCCCCTTCTTGTCGAGCTCATCAATGTAACTCACGTTCGCAGCCGCAAAGAGATCGAATGGCGCGCCATTCTCGATCTGTCTCGTCAACATACCTGTCGATCCAAAGGTAAAGACGACTTTGGTCTTGTTGGCGGATTCAAACTCGCGGCCGATTTCTTCGAACGCGGGGGTGAGATCAGAAGCTGCGGCGATAGTCAGCTCGTCGTGAGCAGGTGTGGTGGTGGATTTGTCCTTGCACGCGGTGACGCACGCCAGCGCTAGCACTAACGCGGCGAGCGGCGCCAGCCGCGTCTCAGGTCGGAAAATCATTAGGCGTGTAAAGATCTATTTTTGGACTACCCACCTTGTAAGTATGCAAAACACCGAGCGGCGGCGCATAAATGTGAATCGTGATGAGATCCTGACCACTGACGTCGGGATTTCCGAGTTGATGAATGTCCGGAACTCCGGCACCCGTGACTGTGCCAGTCGGACATTCGCGACCAGTGTCGTAACACAAACCCTGCTCGTCGTCGTACTTGAAAATCGTTTCCCACATCAGTCCTTTTTGAACTCTTACCACACCGTGAGAGCCGTTGTGATCGTGAATCGGCGTCTTCTGACCCGGCCGCCAACAGATCACCAGCATCTCGACCGCCTCATTGCGACAAACTCGATGGCGCCAGTAATTGCCTTCCTTGAAGCCAAGATACGGCTTCAGATCTACGTCTGTAATCTCGACGTTCGCGACCCAGTTATTCAAATCTTCGAGGGTTGGGGCCGCAGGTTGGCTGTTTAGGCGTTCAATCAGCTCTGAGAACGTGAGCGCCGTGCCATCGGGCGGTTTCGTAGTAATGGGAGTGTCGGTATTGATAAGAGTCGACAAAGCTTTGGGATCTCCGAGAAACTTATACCACGGATTTAATGGATCTTTAAAAAGCGATTTACACGGATCGAACTCAAGTTTGTATCGGAAACGTGGCCGCGGCGCTTAATACATTATTTACCTTGACACGCAGGCTCAAGGTCCAGTTGTCGTTTGGTGTGACGTTTGGAACGGTAGTGACCACAGAGTAATTCAGGTGGTCACTGTTCTCCGAAAATTCTGATGCGCTCGTGAGTGCAGCCAGAGTCGGATGAATCCATTCAATAACCGCCCCGGAGGTGTCCATGCCTTGGGCGGTGATGGCGATCTTCTGCCCTGGGGCAACTTTAGTAACAGGAGCTGCTGTAGGGTAGGTTGAGACAGCCGTGATCACCGGCGTGCCGGGGATAGTTGAAATGGTAATGGGAAACTCTGGCGTCGACACGGTCTTATCCGCATTCGTCAGGCGAATAGTTGCCGGGCCGGGATGGAGATTCATCGGCAAGCGAACGAGCGCCTCTTCGGGCGCTGTGTAAGAAGTCCATTGCGGCAAGTGGTCACTTCCGTCTTGCGAGATGAGAACAGTGTCGGGCAAGTCGACTCCACGAATGAGAAGCATTTGTCCGAATCCGGCGGCTACCTGGTCGGTCGGCGTGACCGAGAGAATTGTTGGTTGCGGGGGTTTCATAGGCAATTCACTCGCGGTCCAGCGGTTTGTGAGATTCTGGTCGGTGACCGTACCGGAGCCATGTGAATTGTCGTCAAACGATCCTTCATACGTGATCGCGCGACCCGCGCTCGTGTCGATCGCGAGAAGAGTTCCCCTCAACAGGTTCATCTTCCCAGGTATCGAATCACCGTCCGGGGTCTCGCTAAACGATACTCGGACTTTGCGAAGCGCTGACGTGGGGTCCAATGCCGGTTGATTGGGATCCTCGGTGATCAGGATCTCAAGAAAAGGTAGATCGTGCCCCTCGATAGTCAGCTTCAATGGACCAATCGGCAGACTCACCTTTGCCGGCAACGGTGGGCCATCGTAATGCGGAACAGCCACCCAATCGGACCAGCCTTTTTGCCCCGTCTTGGCGTCCGCTTGCTCCCAGATCGCATAGAGTTTGCCATCCGCAAACGCCCAGAGCCGCATGAATTCCGATCCGGGTACGCTTGTCGCTGCGGTCATCGCAACGATGTTCTTTGGCGCATTCGCGTTCCACTCTCCCGACCACGACGGCCAATTACCCTCGGTGGAATTACGAGTCGTGCTGTGCAATGTCCCCTGATCGTCAACGCCCCAGAGTTGCACTCTGTATCCGGATCCCTGCTTTGCCTCGCAGGCACAAATGAGACGTAGCCTGGCGGGCGCGCCGGGGATATTAAGCGGCACCCAGTTGTTCCAGCCTCCGCGATTGGTCTGTTCCGAGGAATATAGAACTCCGTCAACCAGTCCAAAGATATAGCCCATGCCGCCGGCACACCCCGACGCCGTTAGACATGTAATGTCCTTCGGAGTGTTCGGTTTGACTTGCCAATCGCTCCAGACGGTCTCCTTGAATGGATCAAATTCTTCGCCGATGGTTTTCGACTGTTGCATTGCGTACTGGAGTTGACCATCCGCGACACCCCAAATGGAAGCACCCGTCGTAAGTTTTGTGCCGGCATCGAACATATAAGGGCAGGCACAAATCGTTTCGAACTTTGGCGCACCTTGCATCTGGGTCCAGGAAGTCCAACCACTTACGTCTTTATCAGGTTGCCCGAGATTCTGCGTGAGCTGCATGGTGTAATAAAGTCCGTCGTCTGTCAGTGCGAACACCATCCCTCGACCCTTGGTATTCTCCGCCGTCATGCAGGCAGCGAGCTGCGTCGGTGCTTGCGGCGCGTCAGTATTTTTTGGTCCGCTGAACCAGCTTTCGAGATTTGTCTGAAGAGTCTGTCGAAGCGGATTCTGGTCGGTGTAATAATATTGCAGCGCACCTTCACTGTTGGCGACCCAAAGAACTGACGGCCAGTAGGCGCTTTGGTGACCGGCACAGATTGGAGGATGCGCCTGAAGGTTGGGGTCTTCTGCAATCGTCATCCACTCCGTTACGTAAGCACGGACTGCGAGCATTGCGTTTGTCAGCATCGGCTGCAAGATGGGCCTTGTCCTGTCCAGCACAAGTGCGTGCCTGTCCGGAACCAAAAAGGGGTTTGCTGCCACGGCTGTGTAATAGTCCGGCACTAACTCAGATAGCCCGTCACGCCAGATTTTCTTGGACTTCCGAGCGAGGTTTTTGAAGAAATCGTCTGGAACAGTGGTTAAAAGATCGCCGTTAATTGTATCTCCGGCCGGCATAGGACATTGGTTCTGGATTTCCATCACCACCCGTTCAAACATCGAATGATAAAAGGGTGGGTTGGATACATTGGTGAAATTGACGGCGTGCATCGGTTGGCCCAGGTCGGTCAAATAATGAAGCGAAACGCCCAGAGCATACCCAGCCAGATCGATCCTTCCGGCACGGTAGGCCGCCACGGCTGAATTGAAGAGCGCGCTCCCTCTCGTCAAAGCAGTTGGGTTCGCGTGCTTACGCCAGTTCAAACCAGTATCGGGATCATAGAAATGTGCTTCATATGATGGTGTTGATTTTGGTCCAATGGCGGGACCGTTGAAAGAGTCGACGAAGTCGGCATCATAAACGCCCTGGCAGACCGCCTGATGAAAAACACTGCCACCCGGCGAGGTCTGACTAGTGTCGGGTTGAAAAAGCTGCTTGAATTTAACGCCTGATGCGTCATTGGCCAGAATTGCGCCCCGGTTCACAATCCAAAGGTGGGTACTCTTGTTTTCGTTGAATGGGTCTTCTGTATCGAAGCGCGAGGTCTGAGTACGACCCGTGCCTAATGTTAACGGGCGGCCCTCAGTCAGGTCTGCGAGGTTTCCATTACTATCGACCACAACGACGTTTGAAAGACTTCCGGCCCTAACCATTTTCAAACCTTCGCCGCCGCAATCAAACCAGCCATCATCCAATTGGATTAACAAATTACCTTTTTGGCCGATAGCGAAGGGATAGCCGTCCACGGGTACACTGATATCGATCAACCCCGATCCGATATTTTGCCAACTACCATTTTCGCCAAGTGCGTAAGCATTGCCATTACTATCCAATGCCATTACGTGTTTGGCATCACCCACCGATATCCTGGTGAAAGGTATTGGTTGAGACTGAGGCAGCCATACGTTGCGGCCTGTGTCGTAGATAAAAGCCTTGCCGGCAGCATCGAGTCCCCAGGTCGTACCATCAGCGGCCGCGCTTAGAAGCGCGAGCGTTCGGTCGCCGACCTGGCGTGTCGCGCTCACGCTGGCGAATCGGATGGTAAGAACACCAACCCGGCAAACATTCCCAACTGTATCGAGACACCAGAGTTCCTCACCTGGGTCATCATCACTCGTTTGGCCAACTACCACCTGCTTCCATGCCCTATCGGATGAGACGCCTTGCCACTTTATCTTCCGCTCGCCGGTCGCCGGATCGACCGTAAACTGCGCGGTAACCAAGCCTCCTGCAAGGTTGGTTAACCAGATCGTGCCATCGAAACCGGCGCACAGCGAGGTGAATACTTGCCCCTGTGGCTGCACTGCCGACTTGTCGATTTGTTGTGCCATGGGAGAGTTCTCGTTTCTTGTGGATTCTGGATTGGTAGGGCTTGTTAGGGCAGGTGGAGACGTAACGCGGAAAGCTGCCGTGCGGGCCTTATATCATGGCCGGCCTATCCCCACAATGTTTTCGTCAAAAAATTCCGCAGGTTTATCGATGTGATTTGAGCAGAATTCGTAAATCGCGGACGTTTGTGCCCGTTGGGCCAGTGACTATGAGGTCGTTGAGTTGTTCGAAGAACGTGTAGGAGTCGCTGCGAGCGAGATACTGTTCGGCGTCGAGGTTCAGGGTTCTGGCTCTTTGAATGGTTGTTTCGTCGGCAATGGCTCCAGCGGCGGTACTGTTGCCGTCGATGCCGTCAGTCCCTGCGCTTAAGATGACGGTGTGCGAGGTTTGGTTATCAAGACTGATTGCGCAGCGCAGGGCGGTTTCGAGATTACGGCCCCCGCGTCCGTCTCCGCGGACTGGACATGAGAACTCGCCGCCGGAGATCGCCGAACAGGTACCTGCGAGAAGAAGATCGCAGCCCTCTTGAATAGATTGTTCGTTGATGTGGTCCAACACAGAACAGTTGTAGCCGAGTTCGACCGCTTTCTGTTGCGCGGCGCGGGTGGCAGTTCGGTTGTCGAGAAGAACAACGTGTGAAGCGTCGATCGGTTCACGAGAGGTCCGGTCTTGACGAATGGCGTTCATGATTGATTGCGGCAAGATCGTGTCGAGACCATAGTGCTCGACTACTTCAATCGCGTTTGGCGCATCGGGTGGGGCGGCGAGTGTTGGACCTGAGGCCACGCTTGCTTCGTCGCCAGGATTCGTGTCGGAGACGATGAGGGTGAACATTTGTGCTCGCGGCGATCGTCGTGCGAGTCCGCCACCTTTCACTGCGGAAAATGCGCGGCGTACTGCATTCACTTCCGCGATGCTTGCGCCGCAGGAGATGAGGTCCTGATTGGCAGCTCTGAGATCGCGCAAAGAGATGTCATCGCTGACGGGCCATTCGATCATCGCTGAGCCGCCGCCGGAGATTAGAAAGATGACGATCGCGTTCTCTTCGTTTGCGCGATCGATAAGTGCGGAGGCGGCACGTGCGGCAGCGAGGCTGGCTTCATTTGGTAAGGGATGGCCACCGATAAAGCTTTTCCAGTTCGTTGATTTGTGTGGAGTCGAGGAGACGATCACGCCCGCGGTTAATCGTTCACCGAGCGCGTCGTCGAAGCCGAGAGCCATCGAAGTCGCGGCTTTGCCGATAGCGATCGAGTAGATTGGGCGAGATGTGATGTTGAGTTGATTAACCGCTTGTGAGACTGCTGGGCGAGAATCTACAGACGAGAGTGCATGATCAAAGATTAAGCGAGCATCTTGCTGTAGGCGCATTTAGACAGGATTACAGGATGTAACAAGATGAACAAGATTTCTTTTTTGAGCTTTATGTGCCTTTTTGTGGCTAAACTTCCGTGCCCATTTCGTCCCAGTCGGCGACCATCTCGTAGGCGCGACCGAGGACGGGACGCGGGCGCGAGCCGTCAGCCTGGCCGATCAGTCCTTCGCGTTCCATGATGTCGAGAATGGCTGCCGCTCGCCCGTAGCCGATACGCAAACGGCGCTGCAGCACGGACGTCGACGCGCGCTTCATCTCCACGCAGATCCGCAATGCTTCTTCAAACAGTTCGTCGTGCTCGCCTCCGGTGCTTTCTAGCCCGAGTGCTTCTTCGTCGGATTGAGTGATGCTCTCGTCGTACGACGGTGGACCCTGCGCCTTGATGTGGGCCACGATGCGTCCGATCTCCGTCTCGTCAATATAAGCACCGTGAACACGGATCAAGCGCGACGTACCCGGTGGCAGGAACAACATGTCGCCGCGACCGAGCAGCTGTTCGGCGCCGTTCGTGTCGATGATCGTGCGCGAGTCGATCTTCGACGACACGCGGAACGAAATACGGGAAGGGAAGTTTGCCTTAATCAGGCCCGTGATCACATCTACCGATGGCCGCTGTGTTGCCAGCACGAGGTGAATTCCGACTGCGCGTGCCATTTGCGCGAGTCGCGTGATCGACTCCTCGACTTCACGTCCCGAAGTCATCATCAGGTCGGCCAGCTCATCGATGATGATCACGATATAAGGCAGCGGTTTCCACGGCTCGCCTTTATCGTCGTACTCCTTGACGAGATTGCGGCGCATGATCTCGGTGTTGTAGCCGTCGATGTTGCGCACGCCCCAACCGGCGAGGTCGCGGTACCGGCGTTCCATCTCCGCCACGGCCCACTTCAACGAACGCGACGCCAGCTTCGGATCGACGATGATGGGCGCCGCCAGATGCGGAATATCTTCATAGAGTCCGAGCTCGAGCCGCTTCGGATCGATGAGGATAAACTTCACTTCATCCGGACGCGCTCGATAAAGTATCGAGACGATCAACGCATTCACGCCGACCGATTTACCCGAACCCGTCGTACCCGCGATCAGCAGGTGCGGCATCTTTGCGAGGTCGGCAACGTAGTTGAGACCATCGATCGTTTTACCGAGCGCAATCGTCAGTTTCGAACCCGATTCACGAAACGGGCGCGACTCGATCACTTCGCG
>Ga0097621_100001041_pt1 | contig 19462 bp, 17 predicted proteins | sample KBSMisM72_FD_73165 | JGI IMG/M metagenome (GOLD analysis project Ga0097621, IMG submission 73165) | Miscanthus rhizosphere microbial communities from Kellogg Biological Station, Michigan, USA - KBS Miscanthus M7-2 (version 2) (version 2) | ecosystem: Host-associated > Plants > Roots >... | reverse complement strand
GCCGCATCACGAACGCGCAAGTCGAAACACGGCAGGCGGCCCAGACGATCGAACGCGAAATTGCCGCCGCGACCGCTCGTGGAGGCGCACGTTGGATCGGCTACCGGATGAAGGTCGCGGCAGGCCATCGAGGGATGGACTGCTTCGACCGCTCGCGGGTCGCGCTCGAATCGGCAACCGAGTTCTCGGTGCTCGCGCGCTACGAAGGCACGACGTTGACGCGGCTGCGGACGGCGACGCCCGACTGCGAAATCGACGCCGGCGGACTGCCGGTGACGTGGTTCGACAACGTGAAGCCCGACGACAGTGCGGCATGGCTGACGTCGGTCATCAAAACGGCCGGCCTCTCGAACGAACGACAGAACGCCGTGGTCAAACCCGCGCTTGGCGCACTCGCGATGAACGAGGGCAACGCCGCTTCACGATCGCTCATCGAGCTGGCGCGCGACTATCAGGTCGCGAAAGTCCGATCGGACGCGCTCTTCTGGCTGTCGCAGCGCGCCGGACAACAGGCGACCGCCGCGATCGCCGAAGCCATCGACCGCGATCCAGACACCGACGTCAAAAAGCGCGCGGTGTTCGCGCTGAGCCAACTGCCGAAAGACGAGGGCGTCCCGAAGCTGATCGACGTCGCGAAAACGAATCGCAACGCGGCCGTCCGCCAGCAGGCGATGTTCTGGCTCGGGCAGTCGAACGATCCGCGCGCGCTGAAGTTTTTTGAGGATGTCCTGCTTAAGTAGGCCGACCCTTTCAGGGTCGGCAGTGCATTCAGGATTGCTGCGGCGGGCCTGAACGGCCCGCCCGACGAAGGGCCACGAACCCCACGACGAGAATTGCTCCAGCCGAGCCGGTCGCGAGCCACAGCGCACGCGACCGGGCAGGACGCATGGTGTCCTCGATGTTCAGGTACGGCCCGTTGCTCCCCGCCGACGCGTTCGCGATTTCGATGTAGTGGCGGCCGGCGTCGATGACGACCTGATCGAAGACGACGTTCCACACCACAAACGCCAGCGCAATCCAGAGCCACACGGCGACGCGACGGCGTGAGACGCTCACCGCCGCCGCGCGTACGCGCGAAGCGCGACGATCACAATCGCCACGGCGGCGACAATGTACGTGACGGCCGGCGGCGTGCCGCTCGGCGACGACCGGGCGAGCACGATCGCGACGATAGCGAGCAGCACGAGCCCCGCGAAGGTGACGATGAGCCCGCTGCGGGAGCGCGGCCGCGACGCCGGCGGCTGATAGACGGGGTCGGTCGTGGCCGCCCCGCATTTGTAACAGATAAGCGCCTTCTCGGCGATTTCAGTTCCACATTGTCGGCAGTTCATCGAGTCTCGTGTTGTGCGTAGTGTTCGCGTTTCGGCGAACCGATGAGCGGCCTCACGGCCGCCATCAACGCCAGCACGATCCCAAACGTGCAGACAATCGTCGCGCCGGTCGGCAGATCAAGTTTGAGCGACAGGTACACGCCCAGCGCGGAGACGATGGTCCCCATCGACCATCCAATCGCCAGGCGCTTCCCCACGGTTTCGGCATACAGCATCGCCGCAACCGACGGCACGATCAAGTAGCAGAACACGAGCAGCACGCCGGCGATGGAGACCGACGAGGTGACGACGAATCCGAACGACGCATAGAACAGGAAGTCCCAGAACCGGACGGAGATGCCCTCGGCCTCCGCGCGGTCCGAGTCCATGGAGATGGCGAGAAACCGTCGCCGGAAGATGTAATGAAAGAGCCCGATGATGCCGTAGAGGATCGCGGTCTTCCCCACTTCGCTCCACGACACCGCGAGGATGTTGCCGACGAGCATGTCCTTCAGGTGCTCGCTCTCGGACGTCGCTTTGCTCATCGCCAGAATCGCCGCGGCAGACGCCACGGCGTAGCAGATGCCGATGATCGCTTCCTGTGGAATCCGCGCGTGGCGGTCGCGAATGGTCGAGAAGACGAACGCCCCGATGAAGGTAAACGCGAGGCTGATCCAGTAGACCACCGGCGCGTGCGGATCGCCGCCGGAAATCGGCAAGAGAATTGCGATCGTCCCGCCGAGCGCGGCGATCTGCGCCAGCGAGAGGTCGACGAAGATCACCCCGCGCTCGACGACGTGGACCCCGAGATACGCGTGAATGCCGGTCAGAATCAGGCTGGCGACGAAGGGCGCCGCCAGGAACGCGAGCATCGACGTGTCCATATCTATTTGCCACCGGCCTTTTGAATTGCGCTGACGAGCAGGTTGATGTCGTAGTCGAACAGCTTGAAGTAGTCCGACACCTCCTTCACACCTCCAACCGACGGCGGCATCACGAGCACTTGCGCACCCGCCTGCTGTCCGATGGAGTTGGGCGTCTTCAAGTCGAAGTACGGTTCGACCATCACGATCTTCACGTTCTGCCGCTTCATCTCGTTGATCAGATCGAGCGTGTGCTGGGGCGTCGGAGGAATGCCGGGCCTCGGTTCAACGTAGCCGATGATGTCGAGGCCGAAGCGATCGGCGAAATTCGGAAACGACCGGTGATAGGTGACGACCTTCGTGCCCTTGTACGGCGCCATGGCCGCCAGCCAGCGTTTCTCGGCCGCGTCGAGCCGTTGCGCGAAGTCGGCGAACCGCTGGTCGAAGTATGTTTTGTCTGCGGGACGCAGCTCCGACAGTTTGGCGTCAATCGCTTTCGCCACTCGCCGGCCGTTCTCGGGGTCGAGCCAGTAGTGCGGATTGCCGAGCGGGTGCACGTCGCCCATGGCGCGCGTGATCTGCCCCGTCGGGATCTCCAGAATCTGCGCCGTCAGCGAGGCGTCCAGATAGCCTTGCCCGCCGACCTGGATTTTGCCGTTGCGGCTCTGCTGCATGAGCGGCGGCAGCCAGCCGATCTCCAGCTCGCGCCCGACGACGATCAGCAAGTCCGCCTTCTGCAGCTTCAGGATGAAGCTCGGCTTCGCTTCGACGAAGTGCGGATCCTGGTAGCCCCTGGCGATCGAATCGACGTTGATTTTGTCTCCGCCGACTTCACGCGCCAGCGAGGCCAGATCCTCGGTCGCCGCCATCACGTTGAGCTTGCCCTGCGCCCGGGCAGACGCTGCGGAAACGAGGATCGCCAAGAACGCCAGCACGAATTTCGCGTGTTTCATATGAACCTCTCGAACCCCTCGAACCCCTCGAACCCCTTAGAACGGATGCGCGCCGTGCGCGCCGATGGAAAACTGAAACTGAAACAGGAACTCGTTCGCCGACGGCCCGATCTCGTAGTTGGTGCGACGGTATTGACCCCGGACCTGACTGAACTCACTGGGCCAATAGGTGAGGATCACCGAGCCGCCGGTGTCGCGCAGGGCCGCGTTGTCCGCATGATCCGAGCCGTCGAACCGGATGCCGGCGTACCAACGCCGCCCGAGCTGATATTCCGCCGACGCGTAGAAACCATTCGCATGCTGCGTGCCGTTCAATTGCTCGCGCTGGCTCCAGATCGCTTCCGAACGGAGCACGAAGGAGTGATAGATCGCTCGCTGCAGCGGCTTCCACCGCAGGGTCGCGTCCACGCCGAAGAGCTTCGTCGTCAGGTTGTCGACGTCTGCCGCAAGTCCCGCGCTGTTGAAGCCGCGCGAGAACGAGACGCCGAGGTCGATGTTGGTCGACTCCGTGATGTCCTGGTATCCACGCAGATGTCCCACGTAGCTCACATGCGTGCGCTCGGTCGCGAAGTACAGCGGGCTTTGCAAGTCCCCTGAATCGCCTCGAAACACCTGGCCCGTCGCTTCGAGAAAGATCCATGGGTTCGGGATCAGCCGCGCCACCGAAATGCCGGCGTCGTCGATGCCATCTTCACCGCCGACGAGATAGTTCGTCACCATCGGACGATCCGTCCAAGGCAGGACGTGACTATGCAGCGTGTTGACTTTGCCGAACGCCGCCCGCATCTTGCCGACTTTCGTCAGCAGTCCGCCCGGCAACGACGTGAACGTGATGTAACCCTCCTCGAGATCGACGCCCTGTTCGCCGAACGAGATGAAGAAGTCGGCGCGCGCATACGGATCGACGACGGCCTGAAAGGCCGCTTCCGATTCGTGCATCTCGAGTGACGGGAGCGGTCTCAGAGGGTTGGCAGGCTCGACGTTCGGGTGACCCATGGCCCCGAGAAAATTCCCGATGACGGCCATGTCAGGGTTGAAGACCTTGGCGTTCGTCACCGACGCGCCTGTCGCCGATTCGGGTGAGACGGCCAGCGCCGGTGATGTCGCTTGGGTCGCGCTCGACGCGGCTGGCGGGGCCGGAGTTGCGGCGCCCTGCTTCGTTGCCGCCTCGACGGCGGCGAGGCGCGTTTCGAGCGCGGACAGCCGCTGCTCGAAGTCTTTCTTCAGATCGTCAATCGCGGTTCGCAACGCCTGCGCGTCGGCCGGCGTCTGTCCCGGCGTTTGCGCGCGCGCACACGGCGCCAGCGCAACGACGATTGCGAGCGCGCATGCGGCGTCTCGACGACGAAACACCATGTTTATACCTCCAGCGATCCGCGGCGGCGCGGATCTGTCAATCGAGTCAGAAACCGAATGGGCATCCGGCGTCAGCCGGACGTCCGCCTAGAAGGCGGACATTACGATTGACGTGGAGGGGAACGGCCGGTGGAGTCGGCTGCGAGAAGGACGCCTTCGGCGAGGGCGTGGATCTGAACGGCGCGCCCGGCGTCGACGAGGGGACGAAAGCGCGGCGCGCGAAGCGCCGCCGGATCGGTCCCGAGCTGATTTGACGTGCACGCGGTGCAATGCTGCGGGTTCTTGAAGTGACAGACGAGATCGTGATGCGTGAACGGCGCCACGACGAGCACTGCGGCATACAGCGCGACGCCCAGCCATTTCACGATCGGCATGAAGTGCTTCACCACTTACTTTCCAAGGATAACCCGGACCCGGCCTGCAATACCGCCGAGATCGTTCTCATCGGCCCGCTGCGACAGGCCGCCTTTCCCGAGGATGCCCGGTACTCGCGTGTACTGCGCATCGGCGGCGATGCCCAGCCACCTCGACACGCGAAACTCTGCGCCACCGACCGCGAGGAACCCCACGTGCGTCGCTTCGACATCCTCGTCGGCCGTGGAAGAGTCTGACGTCTCGTCATATCGATACGCGCCGACACCGACGCCGACGTACGGGATGACCGTCATCCGACGACGGCGAGCCGCCGGCTTTCGCCGGATCGGAAAACGCCGTCCGATGGTGAACTCGATTGGCGTGAGCGAGGCGTGCAGCGGCACGCCCAGTTGAAAGGCTTGTCCGTTGTCGTCGACGAACGCACGCTGGCCATGGCGGTTCAGCCGCGACACTGTGAAATCCAGGAAGACGTTGTTCCGCGGCGTGACCTCGAGGCCTCCGCCCCAGAGCGGTTGGAACGACGAGCCGAGCGTCGCGTCGAACGTCGTCGCCGCTGTAAACCGTTCGACCGTGAAGATCGCGAACGGACGGACGGCCGTTTGTCGCTGCGCGACGACCGGCGTCGCAGTCAGGAGCACGCACACGACCGCCGCCGACGTCGCTCGGACGAGTCCAAGACTCACTTCGCGAGTCCCAGCCCGCGCAGCGTGTCGCGCGCGTTGATGAGGCCGAAGCCGAACACCTCATCGCGTCCCGGGGCGCCGAGGTCGGTTGCAAAATGTTTGATCGCGGCCTCGATGGCCGCCGGGTCGGTAATGCCCTGCTGCATGAGCAGCGCCGCGAGGCCGGCGACGTGCGGCGTCGCCATCGACGTCCCGACAAACCCGAAGTAATTGAACGCGTCGAATCGCGGCGGGTCAAACGACGGCCGGGTACCACAGGCATCAGGTTCGACGAGGCACAAGCCAAACGCCAGATCGAGAGTTTGCTGAAACACGGCACCGGCGACGCCGAAATCGCGATACGCGCCGCCTGGGGCGGCGATCTCGACCCAGTTGCCGGTGCTCGAGTAGTAGGCATGATTCTTCGTCGAATCGACCGCGGCCACCGAAATCGCGCCCTGGACACGCGACGCGATTTCCGCGAGCACTTCGACGGGATTCCCGTGTTCGAAGGAATTGCCGCCGGCCACCGCGATGAACACGCCTTTGCCGATCGCATATCGCATCGCGTCTTCGACGGCCGGCGCCGGCGGACCATTCCGCGCGACGCTCAGATTGATGACTTTCGCGCCGTTGTCGGCGGCGTAACGAATGCCGCGCGCGACGGTGGCGTCGCTGCCGAGATCGGACGCGCCGAAGATCCCGTCCCAGTCGCCGCCGATCACCTTCACCGGCATGATCTTCACGTTGAACGCGACGCCGGCCAGACCCATGCCGTTGTTCGTCAACTCACCGAGCGTGCCCGCCACGTGTGTGCCGTGCCCATCGAGATCGACGGGATGCACGCCGTTGAAGACGAAGTCGCGCGGCGCGACGATACGCCCAGGTGCGATCAGATCGGGCGCGGCGGCGAATGGAATCGCGATAGTGCCGAGCGCGGAATGCTGATTCCCGAGGTCGTCGACGAACGGATCACCGGTGAACTGAAGGACGGCGTTTTCGAACGCGATGCCGGTGTCGAGCACGGCGACGGTGATGGCCGAGCCCGCGCTGGGCTGAAGATCCCAGGCGCGCTCCATGTCGATGAGCCGCAGGTTCCACTGCGCCGCCTGATAGAACTGGTCATTGGGCACGAACCGCTTGAACATGCGGTACGACGGCTGGGCGTACTCGACGTCCGGACGCTCTCGCAACGCGTCGGCGACGCTCTCGGCATCGGCGTTCGCGTCGATGTTGAGGACGTCAAAGTTCGCGTATGATGGTCGTTCGGACACTGTGCCGGCGGCCGACACGCGAGCGACGCTGTTGAGCCGCACCGCCGTCGACGTCCCGTCGCGGAATTTGACCAGGACCTGTCCCGGCGTGTACGGAACGCCCGCGCGGCCGACGCGATCGATCGGCGCGACAAATCTCGCGCGGGTCGCGGCCGCACGGCGAACGGGTTCGGGGCCTTCGACCGTCGACAGCCCGCGATCGATCGCCGGCAGTGAATACGGATACAGCAACGTCGGCGACTCGCCGGGTCTCTGTCCGCGGCCGCGCACACCGATCAGCACGAAGATCGCGAGAGCCGCAGCGCAGGCAAACAGAAACCGGCGGAGAGACGCCCGAGTCACTGGGGCGCATTGTATCGGAGTCAACGTTTGTCACAGGGGTCACATGGCTGACACGCTTTTTCACAAGGTGTGGAACGCGCACAAAGTGCGCACGCTGCCGAGCGGACAGACGCAGCTGTTCATCGGGCTGCACCTGATTCACGAGGTCACGAGCCCGCAGGCGTTCGACATGATCCGCCAGCACGGGTGGAAGGTCGCGTTCCCGGAACGCACCGTCGCGACGATCGATCACATCGTGCCGACAAGCTCGCAGCGGCGTCCGTTCCTCGACGTGATGGCGGAAGAAATGACCGTCGCGCTCGAGCGCAACTGCAAAGAGTTTGGCATCAAGCTGTACTTGCCCGACGCGCTGGAGCAGGGCATCGTCCACGTCATCGGACCGCAGCTCGGGCTGACGCAGCCGGGCATGACGATCGCGTGCGGCGACAGCCACACGTCGACGCACGGCGCGTTTGGCGCGATTGCCATGGGCATCGGGACGTCGCAAGTCCGCGACGTCCTCGCGTCGCAGTGCCTCGCGGTCGAACCGCTGAAAGTCCGTCGCATCGTCGTCGACGGGCAACTGGCTTCCGGCGTTTACGCGAAAGACGTCATCCTCACGATCATCCGGACGCTGGGCGTGCAAGGCGGCGTGGGGTATGCGTACGAGTACGGCGGCACGACACTCGACGCCATGTCGATGGACGAGCGGATGACGATCTGCAACATGTCGATCGAGGGCGGCGCGCGAGCCGGTTATGTGAACCCGGACGACACGACGTTTGCGTACCTCAAGGGACGAAAATTCGCGCCGTCAGGCGCGGCATGGGACAAAGCCGTCACCTGGTGGCGGTCGATGGCGTCGGACAAGAACGCGAACTACGACGACGTCGTCACGCTGAACGCTCCGTCGATCGAACCGACAGTGACGTGGGGCATCAACCCCGGCCAGTCGGTGGGCGTCGGCGAGCGGATTCCGTCGAATGCGGATCCCGAAGCGCTGGCGTACATGGGGTTCGACGCCAACATGCCGATTCGCGGTACGAAGATCGACGTCGCGTTCATCGGCTCGTGCACCAACGGCCGAATCTCGGACATCGAGGAAGCGGCGCGGATCGTCAAGGGACACAAAGTCGCCAAGCATGTGAAGGCGTTGATGGTGCCGGGCTCGCGCGAAGTCGCGCAGGAGGCCGAGCGCCGCGGGCTGCATCAAGTGTTCATCGACGCCGGCTTCGAGTGGCGCGGCGCCGGCTGCTCGATGTGCCTCGCGATGAATCCGGACAAACTCGAAGGCCGTCAGGTGTGCGCGTCCTCGTCGAACCGCAACTTCAAGGGACGGCAAGGCAGCCCGACCGGCCGCACGCTGCTGATGTCGCCGGCGATGGTCGCCGCGGCCGCCATCACGGGCGAAGTCGCCGACGTGCGCGAGATGCTGGAGGCGGTGCCCGCATGAGCACAATCCTTTCGATTGCAGGCCGCGGCATTCCGGTGCGCGGCAACGACATCGACACCGACCGCATCATGCCCGCGCGCTACCTCAAGGTCGTCTCGTTCGAGGGGCTGGAACAGCACGTCTTCGAAGACGACCGCAAGACCAACCGCGGCCCGCATCCGTTCGGCGACATGCGGTATCAGGACGCGTCGGTGCTCGTCGTCAACTCCAACTTCGGCTGCGGGTCGTCGCGCGAACACGCTCCGCAGGGGCTCGCGCGTTTCGGCATCAAGGCGATGATCGGCGAGTCGTTCTCCGAGATCTTCCTCGGCAACTGCTCGGTGCTCGGCGTGCCCTGCTTTACCGCCGATCACGCGACGATCGACAGCCTGCAGTCGCTCATCGAGCACGCACCGGACACGATCGTCGACGCGAATGTCGAGACGGGCGTAATCAGCGCCGGCCCGCTGAGATTCCAGGCGTCGATGCCGACGGCGGTGCGCGACGCGTTCGTCCAGGGCAAATGGGATCCGACGATGATGCTGCTCGACAAATTCGACGAGGTCCGCGGCGTCGCGAAACATCTGCCCTACGTCGCCGGCTTTTGATCATCTGGTGATTCGGCGATTTGGTGATCGCCAAATACCGATCACCAAATCACCACATCGCCGAACATATCAATTCAGTGCCTCACATCTTAGGAATTTCTGGCAGCCTTCGCCGCGGCTCGTTCAACACGTCGCTGCTGCGGGCGGCCGTGGACGTCGCGCCGACGGGGACGACGATCGAGATCGCGTCGATTGCCGAGATTCCGCTCTACAACGCCGACGTCGAAGCCGCGGGCATTCCCGCGCCCGTTCAAGCGCTGAAGGACAAGCTCGCGGCGGCCGACGGCCTGCTGATCGCGACGCCCGAATACAACAACTCGATCCCAGGCGTGGCGAAGAACGCCATCGACTGGTTGTCGCGTCCGCCGTCGGACGTCCCGCGGTTGTTCCGCAACAAGCCGATCGCGATCATGGGCGCGACACCCGGCCAGGGCGGCACCATCCTCTCGCAAGCCGCGTGGCTGCCGATTCTCGCAACGCTCGGCACGTCGCCGTACTTCGGCGGCCGGCTGAGGGTGTCGGGCGCGGGTAAAGTGTTCGACGCTGAGGGTAAGCTGCTCGACGACGGCATCCGTGAGCAGTTGAAGAAGTTCGTCGAAGGGTTTGCAGCTTACTGCGCCAGCCACTCGAAATGAGCGAATCAGATACGTACGAAGCCACAGAGACACAGAGACCACAGAGCCAATACCTTCAAAAGTGTAAAAGAGCGGCTTCGTACGTGATCAGCTGATCGTCTGAGCCACCTTCAGAAACGCATCCGCCGCGTGCGACCGGTGCGCCTTGCGGCATACGAGCGTCACTTCGCGCTTGCGCGAGATGCCGTTGATTGGAATGGCCACGAGCCGCTTGCTCGCAATCTCGGTCACCGCGCATCGTCGCGGCAGCAGCGCGACGCCGAGGCTTAATTCAACCGCTCGCTTGATGCCGTCGAGCGACGGCAGCGCAATCACCATGTTCAACGGGATCTGTTGTTCTTCGAACAGCCGCAGCACGCGCTCGCGCGCTGGCGACGGATCGTTGTGCGCGATGACCGGATGCGCGGCCACTTCGGCCATCGACACCTGACGTCGTTTCGAAAGATCATGCGTCGGCGACACCAGCAGGACGAGCTCGTCGCTGCCCACCGGGATCTCGAGGAGGCCCTCCTCGCCCGGATGGAACGTGAGCGCGCCGAAGTCGAGGCTGCCCTGCTGGACCTCGACCGCAATCTGGCGCGCGGGCACCCGGCGGACGTCGATCGCGATGTCCGGATAGCTTTGGCGGAACTTGCCGATGAGCGGCAGCAGCGTATGGACGGCCGCCTCGTTCGCGCCGATGAGTACGCGTCCCCGGCGCAGATCGCGCAGCTCGCGCATGGCCGACTCGGCCTCTTCGGCGAGGCGCACGAGCCGCTCGCCGTAGTTCTGCAGCACCTTTCCGGCGTCGGTGAGCGTGCCGGTCTTCGACGACCGATCGAACAGCTGCTCGCCGAGATCGAGTTCGAGCCGGCGTACGGCCTGACTCACGGCTGGTTGCGTTCTGTGCACTTTGGCGGCAGCCCGCGAGAAACTGCGTTCCTGGGCGACCGCCAGAAAGGTCTTCAGCGCGGCAATATCCATAAAAACGGCTTATTCTAACGTAATAATTATCACTTTGACTTCTAATCTACGGCGAGTAATCTCAAGCTATGGCTAACCAATCCACGCGAGTCGCCATCTTCGACACGACCCTGCGCGACGGCGAACAGGCGCCGGGGTTTTCGCTGGAAGTGCCGGCAAAAGTGCAGATGGCGAGGGCGCTCGACGCGCTGGGCGTGGACATCATCGAAGCGGGCTTTCCCATCGCCTCGCCGGCCGACGCCGACGCGGTGACGCACATCGCGCGCGAGGTCACGCGTCCTGTGATCGCCGCGCTCGCCCGCTGCCGCCAGCAGGACATCGACGAAGCCGCGCGCGCGCTCGCGCCCGCCACACGGAAGCGCATTCACACGTTCCTCGCGACGTCCGACCTCCACATCGAGAAGAAGCTGCGGACGACGCGCGACGACTGCTTCACCGCCATCGTCGACGGTGTAAAACGGGCGCGCAACCATACCGACGACGTGGAGTTTTCGGCGGAGGACGCGACGAGAAGCGACCGCGACTTCTTGTGTCGAGTCGTCGAGGCCGCCATCAAGAACGGTGCGACGACGATCAACCTCCCGGACACGGTCGGCTACGGAACGCCTGAGGAAACGCGCGAGTTCTTCACGGAAATCATCCGGCGGGTGCCGAACTCGGACAAGGCGATCTTCAGCGCGCACTGCCACGACGATCTCGGACTCGCGGTGGCGAACAGCCTCGCCGCGATTCAGGGCGGCGTCCGTCAGGTCGAGTGCACCATCAACGGCATCGGCGAGCGGGCCGGCAACGCCGCGCTCGAAGAGATCGTGATGGCCATGCGGGTCCGGCAGGATCGGCTGCCGTTCGATACGGCCATCGAGTCGGCGCGCCTCTTCGACACGAGCCAGCTCCTCTCGAAACTCGCCGACGAGCCGGTGCAGGCGAACAAGGCGATCGTCGGGCGCAACGCCTTCGCACACGAGGCGGGCATCCATCAGGACGGCGTGCTGAAGGACGCGCGGACGTACGAGATCATGCGACCGCAGGACGTCGGGCAGCAGCCGGAACAGCTGGTCATCGGCCGGCACTCAGGCCGGCACGCGGTGCAGCGGCGCTGCGACGCACTGGGGCTGCAGGTGACGGCGGCGGAAATCGAGGCGGTCTATCGCGCGGTGATCACCTTCGGCGAGCATCGTAAGATCGTCGGCGACGGCGACCTTCGCCGCATCGTCGAACGCGTTCGGTCCAGCAAGAGCGCTCCCGATGCGATCAACGGCTCCGAAGAACACGTCGGCTACGGCCACGGGGTTTAGAAGTTAGAAGTTAGAAGTTAGAACTTAGAAGTTATGAGTTGCACTTCAGACTTCTAACTTCTAACTTCTTACTTCTAACTTCGTCATGATCCCACTTCGCGACGTCATTCCCTCTCGCACCTTCCCGTTCGTCACCATCACCATCATCGTCCTGAACGCGCTGGCATTCGTGTTCGAGCTGTCGCTCGATCCGCGCGAGCTGAGCGAGTTCCTTCGTGTCTACGGAGTGGTACCTGCGGACTTCCACGTGCCGACGCTCATCACGTCGATGTTCCTGCACGGCGGCTGGTCGCATATCCTCGGGAACATGTGGTACCTGTGGATTTTTGGGGACAACGTCGAGGACCAGTGCGGCCACGGACGGTTCGTCGTCTTCTATCTGCTGTGCGGTATCGCTGCGGCCGCTGGACAAATCGTGATGAACCCGCAGTCAGTGCTGCCGACCATCGGAGCGAGCGGCGCGATTGCCGGCGTGATGGGCGCCTACTTTCTGCTCTATCCGCAGTCGCGCGTGCTCACGCTCATCCCGATCTTCTGGTTCGAGGTCATCGAAGTTCCGGCAATCGTCCTGCTCGGTTTCTGGTTTCTCATGCAGCTGGTCAGCGCCGGCACGATCGCAGCGACGGCAAGCAGCACGGGCGGCGGTGTCGCGTTTGCGGCCCACGTCGTGGGGTTCCTTGCCGGCCTCGGCGGGATCCTGGTCTTCAGGAAGCGCGAACGCTTCGAACGATGGGATGCATAGATGGTGATTTCCGTCCTCAACTTCTCGAATGGGCTCATTGACGACGCGGCGCTGCAGTCCGCCCTCCGCGCCGTGAATCGCCAAATCTCGGAGGATTTCCAGCCTTACTGGGGATTTGGCGCGCAGCTGCGGCTCGATGCGACGCTCCAGCGCCGGAACGCCAAAATCAAGAACAGCGAGCTGCGAGGCGACGCCGTCCTCTACATCCGTGTCAGTCCCCGGAACGCCGACGACGAGGGCTTTCATACATCGACATTCGGCGGCGTTCCGTACGGCTTCGTCTACCTCGACGTCAGCGCGAAGCTCGGCGATGACTGGACGATCACACTGTCGCACGAAGCGCTCGAGCTGCTCGCCGATCCCGAACTGAATCTGCTCGTCCAGGGGCCGCATCCGACACGTCCCGAACGCCAGGTCTTCCACTGGTTTGAAATGTGCGACGCGGTGCAGGACGAGCACTATCTCGTCGACGGCCTGAAGGTCAGCAACTTCGTGCTGCCGCCGTACTTCACGAGCAGCCGCGAGCGAGGCGGCCGCAACGATTTCCTCGGAACGGCGGTCAAGGGGAAGACGCTCCGGTCGTTCGGCGTGAACCCCGGCGGCTACATCAACTTTTTCGATCCGGTGAAAAAGAAGAACGACGACTTCGAGCTGGACGATCGCGGCCGGCGACGCCGCAAAATCAAACAGACTTTCGGGGTTGGCCGCGGCCAGGCGCGCCGGCGGCGCGGCCGCCTGTCCTCGCGTTGATTACACGACTGCAAGTGCGTGTACCCTCCCGGCACCGCGTTTCCCGCTGACGGTTCCGTAACCGTCCTGCCATCTGTCGGCCGCAGAGAGATTACGGCGCGCTGCCGAACGCGGCACAATCGTTGCCCCTGGCTCATCCACTGCTCCCCGCGATATTCCGGAGGTCTATGCGCCGCAATCCGGTTTCTGCCGCGCGGGCGGCGTTCACAGCGATCGTCGCAGCGTTCGTACTCCTCTTCTCCGGTTACATGCCGCCGGTCCGGGCTGCCGGTCAGCAGATCTCCGCGGAGGTGCGTGCCCGCGCGCAGCGCACTGGACGCGCGCGGATCCTCGTGCAGCTCCGGCGCGCGGACGCGGCCACGCTAATCGCGCAGCTGCCCGCGGGCAGCCGTGTCGTTCATCGGTTCCGCACCATGCCGATTGTCGCGGTCGATGCGTCGCCTGCCGCGCTCGACGCCCTCGAGGCGCTGGGGCCGGACGTCGTCGGCATCACCGAAGACCGAATTCTCAAACCGGTCCTCGCCGAGAGCGTGCCGCTGATCCAAGCGGACCAGGCGTGGGCCGCCGGCTACGACGGGACCGGCATGATGATCGCCGTGATCGACACCGGCGTCGACTCGACGCATCCGTTTCTTGCCGGGAAAGTCGACGCGGAGGCGTGTTTCTCGAGCAACATCCCCGGCATGAGCCAGTCGCTCTGTCCGAACGGTCTCGATCAGCAGATCGGTCCCGGCGCGGGAGCGCCGTGCCCGCTCGCCGATTGCCTGCACGGCACGCACGTCGCCGGCATCGCCGCCGGATTCGACACGACCGGCGTTCACACCGCGTCTGGTGTCGCCAAGGGCGCGCACGTGATGGCGATCCAGGTGTTTTCGAAAATCATCGACGCCAGCAGTTGCGGCGGGACGGCGCCATGTCTGGGAGGATTCACATCCGACATCATCGCCGCGCTCGAACACGTGTACGAGGTTGCGCTGGCGGGTACCTATCAGATCGCGTCGGTCAACATGAGCCTCGGCGAGGGACTCTTCGAAACGCAGTGCGACGACCAGCCCTATAAGCCGGCGATCGACAACTTGCGATCGTTGGGCATCGCGTCCGTCGCCGCCGCGGGGAACGACGGGTATCCATGGGCGATGATCGCTCCCGCGTGTGTCTCCACAGCCATCAGCGTCGGGGCGACGACGAAGCAGAACGACGTCGCGTGGTTTTCGAACGTCGCCTCGTTCCTGTCGCTCTTCGCGCCTGGCGACTCGATCGTGTCGTCGGTGCCAGGCGGCGGCTACGAAGCGCTGAGCGGGACGTCGATGGCGACACCGCACGTCGCGGGCACATGGGCCATCCTGAAGCAGGCGGTCCCCGGCGCCGACGTCAGCACGCTCCTCAACGCGTTGCAGACGACCGGACTCCCCATCACCGATTCCCGGTTCGGCGGGATCTTCGGCGACGAGGCGACGATTCCGCTGGTGCAGGTCTACGACGCGCTCGCCTCGATCGCGACGCTGTCCGCGCCTCAACCGTCGATTGCGTCGCTCTCGCCGGCGAGCACGCGCGCCGGTTTCGGTGCGCTGACGCTCACAGTCACGGGCTCCGGCTTCACACACCATTCGGTCGTTCAGTGGAACGGAACGCCGCGCCCGACGACCTTCGTGAATGCGAGCACGCTGACAGCGGCAATCTCCGACGCCGACGTGTCGGCTGTCGGCAGCGCGCTCGTCAGCGTCACGACGCCTGCGCCCGGCGGCGGCACCACCTCGACGTTGTTGTTCGCCATCAACAACCCGCCGCAGCTCTCGGCAAGCGCCACTGTCGTCGTCCCCGGCGATTCCGCCACAGTGACGCTGACGGACGGCGTCGGCGGCTCGAGCGACTGGCTCGCCCTTTCGCCCACCGGCACGAACGACGCGACGTATTCGAGCTGGACGTACGTCGGCGCCGGCGTGACGTCGCGAACCTGGACGGTCGTGATGCCGAATGCCGCGGGCACGTACGAGTTTCGGCTGTTCGTGAACAACCGCCGTGTGGCCGTGAGTCCTTCGATCACCGTCGATCCGAACTTCGGACCCGTTCCGACTCTGTCATCGCTCTCTCCGGCAAGCGTCGTCGCGAACGGGCCGGCGTTTACGCTGACCGTGAACGGCAGCAAGTTCGTCAATCGCTCTGTCGTCAAATGGAACGGCTCTCCGCGCGCGACCACCTTCATCAGCGCCACACAGCTGCAAGCGTCAATCACAGCCGCCGACATCGCAACCGCGGGGTCCGCCGTCGTCACCGTGTTCACGTCGACGCCGGGCGGCGGGACCTCTGGCGCGCTGACGGTCACCATCGACGCTCCGCCCGTGCTCACAGTGAGCGCGAGCAGCGTGACGTCGGGATCGAGCGTGACGATGACGCTCACCAACGGACGTGGCGGAAGCGGCGATTGGCTCGCGCTCGCAATGAGCGGATCGGCGAACACGAGTTACGTGCAGTGGGTCTACGTGGGTGCAGTGACGTCGCGTACGTGGACCGTCACGATGCCGACGTCGCCCGCCACATACGAATTCAGGCTCTTTCTGAACAACAGCTACTTGCGCGCGGCGACGAGTCCACCAGTCACCGTCACGGCGAGCCCTCCTCAGCCCACGCTGACAGTCGACTCGACGTCGGTAACGGTCGGCGCGAACGTCACGGTCAGGCTGACCAACGGCGCGGGCGGAGCGGCCGACTGGCTCGCGTTCGCAGCGGTCGGGGCGCCGGACTCAAGCTTTGTGCAGTCGGTGAATGTCGGGGCCGGCATCACGACACGAACATGGACAGTCACCGCGCCTTCGACCGGCACGTACGAGTTCCGTCTGTTCGTGAACAATGCACGCGCCGCCACGAGTCCGCCAGTAACGGTGGTCGCGCCGTCGTCGGTGCCCACGATCTCTGTCAGCGCGGCGAACGTCGCTCTCGGCGCGCCGGTCACGGCGACGTTGAGGAACGCGCCGGGTGGCTCCGGCGACTGGCTCGCGCTTGCGGCGACCACCGCGCCGAACTCCGTCTACATCGCCTGGACGTACGTCGGCGCCGGCGTCACGAACCGCACGTGGACCCAGGCGATGCCAACGAGCCCGGGGACGTACGAATTCCGGCTGTTTCTAAACGACACCTACGCGCGTGGCGCAACCAGCCCGCCGGTGACCGTCGCTGCCGTCGTCTCACCAAGCCTGACCGTGAGCTCGACGTCGGTAACCGCGGGGACGAGTGTGACCGTCACGCTGAACAACGGCACAGGCGCAACGTACGACTGGCTCGCGTTTGCGCCGGTCGGAGCACCGAACACGAGCTATCTGCAGTGGGTGTGGGTCGGCGCCGGCGTCACGACGAGGACGTGGACAGTGACAGTGCCGTCGCCGGGCGCGTACGAGTTCCGTCTGTTCGTGAACAACAGTTATACGAAAGTCGCGACCAGCCCTTCGATCACGGGCTCGTGACGTTTAACGGCGGCGCTGACTGGAGATGCGAGCGAGTTCGGTCAGCAAGCGCTCCAGTTCGGCGTCGTACGCGGCCGGCGGCATCGTCGTCCGGCGGGCTTTGAGATCGGCAATCGCCGTCTCGATCTCCGCCTGACGCTTGGCGAGCGGGTCGTTCGAGGCCACTCGCGGCGCCTGCAGGTACGTCAGCGTCGCCACGGCACCGTCCGGCGCGGGATTCCACGCTTCCCGTCCGACGCCGTCGCCGTCGTCGTCCAGCAGCGCGCGCTCGGTCGGGAGTCGGTTCTGCCGGTCGAACCACGCACGAACGTTCGTGCTCGCATAGACGAACGCTTCGAACACCGACACGCGGCCATCCTTGTCGGAGTCGGCCGCGGGATCGCTGAACGCTTTGACGAAGAACTCGGGAAAGACCGTCTCGAACTCCTGCGCAATCGAGTCTGTGGCCGTAACGACGATGCGGCCGGGCCGAGCCAGCTGACGGAGAAACGGAAAGCTCGACGAGGTGGTGTCGACGAAGATGAGACGTCCAGGAAACGTCTTGAGCTGATCGGCCCAATCGCGCGCCGTCATGTCGGGACCGACGAGGTTGAACTTCGCGACGTCGCCTTCCGATGTCCCGTGGCCGATCAGCATCACGAAGAGGCCGTCGTCTTTGGTCAGCTTCTGCAGCACGGCCTGCAATGTTCGCTGAATCTGGTCGCGCGACGCGTGTGACAGCCCGACGACGTGATCGTCGGCGTAACCGAGCGACTTCAGCGCGGCGATCATCGAGGTCCGCCAGCCGTCGTACTTCTTCGCGTATGCCTCGCCGCCGGCGGCACCGGAGACGACGAGGGCGAAGTTGTCGCCCATGCACGAAGCGGCGACGAGCCAGACGACGAGTGCTGCGACGCCACAGCGGAGCGTCAACGCAGTCCCCACCTGCGGCGCAGCGTCCACTCGGCACACAGCAGCAGCACGATCGTCATGAACACCCAGCCGCGATCCCACACGTCGCGACGTTCTCGCACTGCCGCCTGGCGCGCAGAATCGTCGAGCCACGAAACCACGCGCGATGCTTCCGAAACCGGCACGTAACGTCCACCCGTCTCGGCCGCCAGCCGGCGAAGGAACGCTGCGTTTAGTCGTGGATCGGCGAACTCCCGGTCGCTCCCGCCCACGTAAACCGTCCGGTCGGCGCTGCCGAGCGCCGCCGAACCACGCATGACGTCGACATGGATGTGATGGATGCCCTCACGCTCCGGCACAAGCGGCGCAACGAAATGTCCGGCGCCATCGCGATGGACCGGAAGCGTCTGTTGCGAGTCGCCCTCGCCCGACACGGAAACAGAGGCAGTGGCATTCGAAACCGGCGCGAAGGACGCATCGCGCGCGTCGACAGCCACCGTCGCCGTATCGCCAGGCTCGATTGCCTCCGCAACGGAAACCGACACCGGGTCGGGCGACGACTGCGACAACCAGCGGGCCGCTTGCCGCCAGAACAGCTCGTGGCTGCGATCGGTCGAGGCCGCCAGCATGCGCCAGCGCCAGGACGCCTCGCCTCCAAACACCATCGAACGGCCCTTGCCGTACTTCTGAACCGCGACGACGGGAAACACGCCTCCGTCGGGCGCGGCCACGACGGCCAGCACCGTCGCGCCGGCGCGCGGCTGGCCGAGCGGCGTCGACGCGGCGAGCGGCGGAAGCGACGCCCACCGCGTGCGCGTGTCGTCGCCAGACGCGCCGAGACGCATGATCGGGTGCGTCGCGCCGTCGGCGGTGACGGCAACCTGATTGGGCGGCGTGCGTCCGACGTCGCCGAGCGCCGCTCGCGCGACGGTGCCTCTGCGATCGTCCAGCTCTACCGGCACAACCGGTTCGAGCGGCGTGCCGATCAGCCCGCGTTCTGCGAGCGAGCGGCTGCCTGCGACCAGCAGGCCACCGCCGCGTTCGCTCACGTACTCCGCGAGCATCGTGAGCTGCTCGTGCGTGAAGAAGCTGCCTTCGATATTCGCGACCACGACGGCGTCGTAGGCGTACAGATCCTCACGCCGCGACGGAAATCCTGACGCCACACTCTGGGAGCGATCGCGCGCGGCTTGTATGACGAACGTGTCTCGCCCTTCGCCGTTCTTGCCTTTGCGAACGACGGAGTCGACCTCGAGCCCAGGGTCCAGCGACCAGGCGCGCATCATGAAGCTGTGTTCGAATCCTGGTGCACCGGCGATGATCAGCAGACGCCGTTTCCGTCCGGCGGCGCTCACGAGCACGCCGCGCGTGTTGTTCTCGGCGATCGTCTCGTCGGTCGCCAGAGGAATCTCCGCCGTGTAGACGGTATCGCGCAACGCATCGGGAACGACCGTGAACGTCACGTGATCCGGCGACCCGTCGGCGGCGGGCGCGACGCGACGCGTGTCGACGACCCCGCCGTTGGCGCGCAGGCGGATCTCGTACGGCGCCCGGCCAAAGCCCACGCTCGATGA
>Ga0097621_100001040_pt1 | contig 19470 bp, 10 predicted proteins | sample KBSMisM72_FD_73165 | JGI IMG/M metagenome (GOLD analysis project Ga0097621, IMG submission 73165) | Miscanthus rhizosphere microbial communities from Kellogg Biological Station, Michigan, USA - KBS Miscanthus M7-2 (version 2) (version 2) | ecosystem: Host-associated > Plants > Roots >... | reverse complement strand
CGTATTCCATAGAATTAATAATAAAAATCTTTAAGATTTTCCATAAGTAAATAACTTTTCATTGCATTTATATACCACCCCTCATATACCCCTTTTAAAAATATCCCCGTTTATTTCCAATATGGTGAGGATATAAAACAGTTGAACTGGAAGTTTCTACTCCATTAATTGTAAATTAGTTGGATAAAAATTTAGATGGCGTCAACTGAACCAAAATTGCAACGCAGCCTGGGCCTTTTTCAATCAACGGTTCTTAATATGATTGATATGATTGGTATTGGGCCATTTGTAACGTTGCCCATTGTAATAGGATTAATTGGTGGACAGTTTTTATATGCATGGATAGCTGGAGCATTGCTTTCTCTGGTAGACGCAATGATATGGAGTGAACTTGGTGCTGCTTACCCACTGGCTGGTGGCAGCTACAATTTTTTAAAGGAAGCTTATGGTAAAAATGGCCTGGGCCGAATGATGAGTTTTTTATACGTGTGGCAAACGGTCATCCAGGCACCACTGGTTGCAGCCTCAGCTGCAATTGGGTTTTCCCAATACTTAGGATACCTTGTTCATTTGAATGACTGGCAACAAAAAATGGTATCAGGTGTCGTAATTATTTTTGTTACTTTTTTGCTATACAGGAAAATAGATGGAATCGGAAAAATAGGAGTGCTGTTGTGGAGTGGTGTTCTACTTACTTTAGGATGGATAATTATTGGTGGTATAGCTCACGGAAATTTCTTTCAACCATTACAAGAGATCAATACAGATTTTAGCTGGGACCATTTATTTTCGTTTGTATTTGGCCAGGCTTGTGTAAAAACCATTTATAGTTATTTAGGCTATTATAATGTTTGCCATTTAGGAGCGGAAATAAAAAACCCGGAAAAAAATATTCCAAGGAGTATGTTCATATCTATAATTGGTATAGGCATCTTATATATGGCCATGAATATAAGTGTAAGCAGCGTAATCCCCTTACATGAAATACAGGATTGGCAAAAATCAGGAACGAATTCTTTTGTAGTAAGCACTTTTATCGAACGTTTGTATGGAGGAACTGCAGCAAAGGTGGCTACTGTTATGATATTATGGGTAGCATTGGCCTCTTTGTTCGCAGTAATGCTTGGCTACTCAAGAATACCTTACGCCGCAGCCGCGGATGGCGCGTTTTTTAAAATATTTGCCAGGTTGCATCCAGTTAAGAACTTCCCACATGTATCATTATTATTCCTGGCTGCTTTTGCTTTTCTTTTTAGCCTTTTGTTTAAAATGAAACATATAATAGATGCTATATTAGCTATGCGTATCCTCCTTCAATTTATTGGACAGGCTGTTGGCGTAATATTGTTAAGGAAAAGAAATGGTAGCACTAACATACCATACAAGATGCCTTTTTATCCCATTCCCGTAATATTGGCTGTAAGTATGTGGCTATTTATATTTTATGCAACCGGCCTTACTATACAGCTATCATTTTTCCTTGTTTTTGGAAGTGGATTAATCGTTTATTTTCTTCAGGCCAGGATGAAAAAATTGTGGCCTTTTACTTAGATTCAACTCCGTACGATACCGGATAAAAATTAATATGAATACAATTTTTAGATATTAAAATCGTTTTTAATGGTTACCGGCCATTATAACGCTTAACGGGGTATGCGATTTTTAGCTATTTTATCTAAGATCAATAAAAACTGTATTTAATCGTTATATCCAATGGTCATCACTATTTTTTATTTGTAAATTTTGGTTTAAGGATAGAAATCTTGTTAATAAAAAATACAAATAGCAAAAATGATTGTTCTTTAAATCTTAGGTAGAAAGAAATTCTATCATGTCAATGACGGGTTATTATGAAGAACTACAATTACAAAGAAGCGTTAAAATATACCGTATTAGGAATGATACTTGGTTTAATGCTGGTAATGAATGCATGGCTATTAAACAGGCAGGCTGGTTTTAAGGGCCCATGGTTCCACATTTTTGAATACTCACCTGATTTTATCATTATTTCTTTATCTCCGCTTATTTTAGGGTTGCTTTTTTGTTTTATCGGCATCAGGTGGCAGCAATTGGTGGCTTTCAATGAACATATAAAAAAGAATTTAACCAAGGAGCAAATTCATAGTGCAGTGGTTGATAACCAGGCAGAAATCCTGGATAGAATTATTTCTCAAATAAACGAGGCCGTGATAATTGGCGATAAGAATGGTCGTATTCGATGGGTGAATGAAGGCTTTACCAATATTACAGGCTTTACAATTGATGATGTGATAGGCAAGACACCGGACACTATTTTTTTTGGAGAGCTAACTGACAGGGAAATTGTTAAAAGTATTGAGGAAAACCTGTTTAAAGGTGAGTCTGTAATGGAGGAATTAATTTGCTATCGCAAAGACGGAAGTGCTTTTTGGGCAATGGTAAGTATTAAACCTATTCATGATGATACCGGTGAAATTACCAGTTATATCGCTGTTCAAAGTGACGTTACTAACCGGAAAGAAAAGGAAGTTGCTATTGAATCTTTATACAAAGAAGTAGCCGATTATAAATTTGCTTTAGATCAATCAGCGATCGTAATAATATTTGATGGCAACTGTAAAGTGATTGATGTAAACAAAAAATTCTGTGACATTAATGGATTTATAAGAAAAGACGAGGCTGAGAATGGATTTAGAAATATCAGTTTGACGATGTGGGATGAATATATATGGGAATCTATTTGGGAGTCGCTGAATGAAGGAAAAATATGGAAAGGAGAATTATTGAATAGATGTAAAGATGATAAGTATTATTGGGCCGAAACCACTATTGTTCCTTTGCTTACCAATGAAAAAGGGGAGAAGCAGTTTCTTGCAATTCAAAGCGAAATTACTGAAAGAAAAGAACTCGAGCAGCAGTTGCTGGAAAGCAAGAATAAATTAGAAATGGCAATGCAGATTGCTGAATTTGGTGCGTGGGAGATAAATGTAGTCACCAAAAAACTATTCCTTTCTGAAGAGCTGCGTAAAATTTATCATATGCCATTAACTGGCGACATTGCGATACAGGAATTATTTTCTTATATCCACCGAGATGATATCGCTTATGTTAACGAAAGAATTGTAATGGCCGCAAAAGGAGAAAAAAGTGAAATGGAATATCGTTTTATGGTAAATGGGGAAGTTAGGTATATGGTTTCTAATATTGCACCCTCTTTTAATGAGCAAGGTAAACTAGTAGCGTATTTCGGAACGGTTAAGGATATCACGGAGCGGAAGCTTACTGAATTAGCACTAAGGAAAAGCGAAGAAGAGAAAGCTGCTGTTCTTAACAATGCACAGACAGTCATTTGCCTTCATGACATGGAGGGCATGATACTCGATATAAACCCTGCAGTAGAAAAATTAAGCGGGTTCACAAAAGATGAATTAGTGGGTACCAGCCTGAGGGATTTAGTGTCTCCCGAATTCAGATACCAATTTGATTATTATTTATCTGAAATTACCAACAAAAAAACAGCCACCGGCGCATTACAAATTATTACCAAGGATGGTATAAAAAGAGCCTGGCTTTATCAAAATGCCGTTTATGATAATAAGGTAACTGCAGCGTATGTTATTGCAAGTGCTACTGATATTACAGATACCATTAAAGCAAAAAATGAAGTGGAGAAACAGCAGCAGTTTATTCGTCAGATCATTGATAATAGCCCAAATGTGATATTTGTGATGAATGAGCAAAAGCAAATTATTCTGTATAATAAAACATTCAGCAAATATTATAATCATAACGAAAAAGAAATTGCATACGCTTCTGAATTATCAAAGGGGCAGTCTGATATCTTTTTAGGCGACATAGAGTCGCTGCTTGACCTGGAAGATGGTGAAATGATCAGGCTTGAAGGTTCAATGGTAAACCAGGCAGATAACAACACTGTTAATTGGTTTAATATCATAAAAAAATGTTTCAAAGAAAATAGCGGTAAGAAATATGTATTGGGTTTCGGGATGGATATTACCGGTCGTTACCAGGTAGAATCTGACCTCATTGCGGCAAATGAAATGGTAGAACATTCATTAAAAGTAAAGGACCAGTTTATTTCAAACATGAGTCATGAAATAAGAACGCCTTTAAATGCAGTGATTGGCTTTAGCGATCTGCTTTCTGGTACAGCGTTGAACCAGGAACAGGAAGGGTATATACAAATTGTAAAAGCTGCTTCTAAAAATTTACTGGCATTGATCAATAATATTCTTGATATATCAAAAATAGAATCAGGAAAACTGGAACTGGAAAGTCTGCCCGTAGATATTGAGCAGATAATCGTTGAAGCAGTAAGTATTTTAGAACCGAAGGCTAAAAATAAAGGAATACAAATGCGTTATAATATAGCTTCTAATATTCCTGCTAAAGTAATCGGGGACCAGTTACGTTTATCTCAGATACTATATAATTTATTGGGAAATGCTGTTAAGTTCACAGATGTTGGATATGTGGAGATCAACTGTAAATTGGTAAGTGGGCCCGATGATAAAAAACAATACATTTCGTTTGCTATAAGAGACACAGGAATTGGCGTGCCCATTGAGAAGCAGGCAATCATTTTTGAAAGGTTCACGCAGGCAAATCCTGATACTGAAAGATTATATGGAGGAACGGGGCTTGGGCTTAATATTGCCAAAAGTATTGTAGATATTCATGGAGGAACACTTACAATGGAAAGTGCACCCAACAAAGGAACTTCGTTTAATTTTATTTTGCCGTTTAAAAAATTTGAAGGTGTAAATCAACAATTACTTGCTGATGGGGGGGCAAAGGAAAGTCTTACAACCGGCATTCATAAAAATGCGTTGAATATTTTACTCGCCGAAGATAATATGATCAATGCCATGCTTGCAAAGCAAGTATTGGGTAAACAGGGACATAATGTAACACATGTTGTAAATGGCGCAATGGCAGTAGATGCTGTAAAGCATTTAAAGTATGATATTGTATTAATGGATATACAAATGCCTGTGATGAATGGCATCGAGGCTACCAAAACTATACGTCAACTGGAAGGTGGAGCAGCTAAAATACCAATTGTTGCAATGACGGCTCATTCTTTATATGGTGAAATGCAAAACTGTTACAATGCAGGAATGAATGCATATGTTTCAAAACCTTTTCAACCAGAACATTTATTTGCTGCTATTGCAGATGCGATTAATCCGCAAACAGAAAATAAAGAACCAGAGTTGATGGCTGAATAAGATTGATTTTTAGTATTTATCATTACCAAACTAAATTTCGTACCTATGAAAAACCCTGCTGCTATTAATATAAATCTGAGTTATTTATATACTGTTTCCGGTGGTGATACTACTTTCGAAAAAATGGTGTTGATGGGTGCTGTGGATGATATACAATCCCAGGTTGAAAAATTGCAGTTAGACTGGAATAAAAAAGATGCTGTTAATATTCGCCGCAATGCTCATTCACTAAAATCTGTAGTTGCTATTGCTGGCCTGTCAGAAATGGAAGCAAACTGTAACAACATAGAACAATTATTTGTTGACGAAAAATTTCATTCCGAAGGATTGGTATACCTCAACAAAATTGTATCACTTTGGGTAATAGCTAAACCTATGATGGAAGAAATGATAGTAGCTACATATCCCTAAAATCATTGGAACAATACAATAAAGTGGAAATTAAAACTTATTCTTCCACATCATGCTTTCCACCGGTCTATTGATCTGTCCGCTGTACTTGGCATTTTTCTTTTGGTTATATTTTATTTCAATTTCGCCATCTACCGGGAAATAGATTAACTGTCCAATGGGCATACCTCCATACACTTTTACAGGCTGTTTTACTGAAATTTCCAATGTCCAGTTTCCGCAAAAACCCACATCTCCCTTGCCTGCTGTAGCATGTATATCAATGCCCAGGCGTCCGGTAGATGACTTGCCTTCAAGGAAAGGTACATGACTATGTGTTTCTGTATATTCTAACGTCACACCTAAATAAAAGATATGGGGCAGCAATACAATCCCTTCTTCCGGAATTTCAAAATGGACGATCTCGTTGTGTTTTTTTGCATCCAGTTCATTGTTTTTGTAAGTAGCGAGGTATTTCCCTAAATGCACATCGTAACTGTTGCTGCCAAGACATTCCCTGTCGTAGGGCTCAATTTTGATGGTTCCTTTTTCAATCTCCTGTAAAATCCGGGTATCACTTAATATCATGTTATTGTTTTAATTTGTCGCTTTATTATACTGAAAAATGCTGTGTTGCAAAACTGATTTTTTAATTTTATAATCTCAAATCTGAACGCTGTTTATGCCAATGGTTTATCAACAAAATATCAACTCCTGCACCAGGCTGGGCGTTTGGCATATAACAGAAGCGGAATCTTTTTTTATTGAGCAGGTGCCAGTCCAAAGAAATATTACTCACCCGCACAAAAGATTACAGCACCTGGCGGGTCGTTTTTTATTAAAAGAACTTTATCCCAACTTTCCTTACGAGCTGATAAGAATCGCTGATACCCGTAAACCATTTTTAGAAAATGAAGCGTATCATTTCAGCATTTCTCATTGCGGAGAGTATGCTGCAGTGATGGTAAGTTCTGAAAACAGGGTAGGAGTGGATGTAGAGCTGATCAGCAGCAAGGTAGGAAAAGTAAAGCACAAATTTCTGTCCGCAACTGAGCAGCAAATGATCGGTTTATTAATACATGGTAGTCCTTCTGATCGTGGTATAAGATTATTGACATTGGCATGGAGCATAAAAGAATCTTTATTTAAGTGGTACGGAGATGGCGAAATGGATTTTATTAAACACATACAATTGGATAATATCAGGATAGAGGATAATACAGGAATTGCACATTGTAAAATATTAAAAAGCCAGGAAATCAGTTTGACCGTTCATTTTTTATTCTTTAATAATAATTGTATTTCCTGGGTGGTAAGTTGATTTGATTGAACTGGTAAATTCCCTATGTTATATACTTTTTTTGATATTAGCTCTCAATCATATTCGTATCATCACTCCCATCAAGTAACGGAATATCCCCAACAGAAGCGCCTGCAATACCTTTCACTGATCCATACATACCACTGGTACTGATCAATACTTTTTCTAACTGCTTCTCTCTTTCTTTCCACAGTTTTTCCATCTGTACTCTTTCCTTGCTGATACTGCTTTTTATTGACATGAAGCCCTCTACTATAGCTTCCATCTGTCCCCTGAATTCATTCCCTGTTAAATAATCATACAGCATCTGCATCTTATCACCTTTATTTTCCTGGTTCTTTTGCACTTCATTTACCTGGATAATTCCGTGACGCAATAAATGGGCAAGACTACTCACCTCATTGAAGTTGCAGATCCATATTCCATCTTTTTCGCCAAAGCGCTCCATATCTTTTGGAAACACCTGTGTTACCAAAATCGCTACATCCGCACCACGGTTTCGCTTATCTGTTTTTAATTTATCTGTCCAGCTGTTGCTCCATGTTTTGGTACGCTTGCTTTCATAAATAATTTTGCCACATTCAGTACCCATATTGTTTCTCACAATTTGAATGCAGTCTGCACCTTCTACACCCTTACCTACTTCTTCAATTTTATCAAATGGAAAAATGTCTTTTAATATTTCTTCCAGCAATAATTCCTGCACTTCTCCCTGGCGTTGCATAGAACCCTGTTCTGCCCTGCGTTTCATTTCATCAGCCAGTTTTTTTTGCTCTTCCAGTTGTATGTGCAGTTCTTTTAATTTTAACTGGTATTCTGTTTCTTTCAACTGGTTTTTTTCGGATTCCTGTGCACGTATCTGTTCAGATAAAATATTCCGTTCCTGCTGCAATTTTTTTTGCAGGGTTATTTCCATTTCCGCTTCCTTGTTTTTTAACTGCTGTTCTTTCTGTAAAAACTCCAACTCTTTTTTTCTTGCTTCTTTCAGCTTTTCTTCATTGTCTTTATTATTATCTTCCAGCATCTTCATTTTATTTTCGAAATCGAACGTAATAGATTTTCTTAGTTGCTCCTGCAGTTCAGTTTCCATTTTTAGTTTTTCCTGCTGCAGTTTTTGAGCAAATATTTCATTCTCTTTTTTCTTTTTTTCTTCAAATAATTGCTGGTCCTGCTGGAGTTTCTTTTTATCTTCTTCTATTTTATTTAAAGATTCGGAAAGTTTATTTTGATATTGTTGCTGGTATTTTTGTTCCAGGTCAGCTGCTATTACATTTTCCACATCAAACACATGGCCGCAGTTAGGGCACTTTATATCATTTTGCATTGAATACTTTTTTACAAGATAAGAAGAAGGTGTTTATTTAGCTTGTGTATTTAGAAGGTTTTATGGTCTGTAAAGGATCATTCACAAAAAAGCCTCCATTTTTGGAGGCTTTAGAAAAGTTATGAAATAATTTATTTATTCAACAATGGTGACCTTGAGCACATTGGTAGGCAGGTGTAAATTTACCGGCGTACTACCCGTATTCACCACGATATTACCTGTTTGTATAAAACCTCTTTCTTTTAAAATATTAATCTGGTCAAAAAAGATATCATCCAAACTTTCTTCCTCTGCATAATAAAAAGCTCTTACTCCCCAGCTTAAACTCAATTGATTGATGAGGCTTCTCTCTTTACTAAAAATAAACAGGGGAACTTTTGGCCTGTAGCTGCTGAGCATAAAAGCGGTATAACCACTTTGTGTCATACCCAGTAATGCATCAGCATTTACGTCTTTGGCTAATTTACAGCCGCTATAGCAAATTGCATCGCTTAAAAGAGAGGGGGAATGTGGTTGAGGTGTCAATATATCATCCCTGTCATAATTGTATACACTCCCTTCAGCTTCCAGGATAATTTTACTCATAGTCTCCACTACCAATGTTGGGTACTTGCCCATCGCAGTTTCACCGCTTAGCATTACTGCATCTGCTCCTTCCAATACCGCATTGGCAACATCCGTAACCTCACTCCTGTTGGGTTTAGTGCGTTCCATCATGCTTTCCATCATTTGTGTTGCTACAATTACGGGTTTGGCCCTGTGCATACATTTTAAAATGATCTCTTTTTGAATGATGGGAACTTTTTCTATTGGAACTTCCACACCCAGATCACCACGGGCAATCATAATACCATCGCTTTGTACAATAATATCCCTGATGTTCTTCAATGCCTCAGGCATTTCTATTTTGGCAATGGTTTTTATTTTACTGTTCTTTTCTTTGATTCGTTTTTTTAACCCGATAATGTCATCTGCATGTCTTACAAACGAAAGTGCCACCCAGTCCAGGTTTTGTTCGATGATAAAATCAAGGTCGGTAATATCCTTTTCAGTAAGAGAAGGCATCGTGAGTGAAGAGTCAGGGAGGTTAACACCTTTTTTTGGAAGTAGCGTTCCTCCCAGTGTTACGGAAATTTTTACTTCTTTGTCATTTAATATTTCTACCACCTTCACTTCCATTTTTCCATCATCCAGGAAAATACGTTCACCAAATTTCAGGTCTTTTGCAAGATTGGGATAGGATACATAGATCCTTTCTTTGTTGCCCACCACTTTTTCTGTAGTAAAAATAATTTCATCACCCGGGATCAACTCCAGCTGCCCGTTTTCCAAGTCACCCACTCTTAATTTTGGCCCTTGCAGATCGCCTAAGATGGCTAAATTGTAAGGTTCATTATGATTGATCTCTCTTATTAGTTTTATGATGTGAGCTTTGTCTTCAAAAGAGCCATGCGAAAAATTCAGCCTGAACACATTTACACCTGCTTTAACCAGGTCAAGCAATTTCTCGTAGGTAGAGCAAGCAGGACCAACCGTAGCAACAATCTTAGTCCTTTTTATGCTGTGCTGCAAGCCAGCTTCTTTATCCATTTCTTTATGGAGATACTTACCAATATTTTTACTCATAATAGCCTCAATACCTGAAGAGGGTGCCACGATAATCCCTTCATTTTTTAAATATTTTGTACTACAAAGGATATATCGTGGTATAAGTCCCTTTGTTATCAATTAAAAAATTAAGATACTTCAATTTGGGAATATATTTCTTCGTTCCTGCGAAAAAAGAAAATCAGCTAGCCAGGATCTTTACGATTTTCATCCATTCTTCGCTGATGCGTTGTTTCTTTTTTACAGCTTCATTCAGGGGTATATAATGCATTCTGTTATTTACAATACCTACAAACACATTAAACTTTCCGTCTTTTAAGCATTCCACTGCGGTATATCCCATCCTGCTGGCAATAAGCCGGTCGAAACAACTGGGGGAACCACCTCTTTGAATATGCCCGAGTATACAAACCCTTACTTCTAATTGATTCAGCCTTTCTTTAATCACCTTGGCTACATGATCCCCACCGCCAAATTCATCTCCTTCTGCCACTACAATAAGGTTTACCAGTTTTTGCCTTCTTTCTTTTTCTGCAAGGCTTTTTATGATTCCTTCGATATCTGTTTTCCGCTCAGGAATTAAAATATTTTCAGCGCCTGTAGCGATACCACTATGTAACGCAATGTAACCTGCGTCCCTGCCCATTACTTCAATTACAAATAAGCGGTCATGTGCATCAGCAGTATCCCTGATCTTATCGATTGCTTCCACGGCTGTGTTTACAGCAGTATCAAAACCAATGGTGAAATCTGTACCGGCGATATCTTTATCAATGGTTCCGGGTAATCCTATACAGGGGATATCATATTCATTACTGAATATTTGAGCACCCCTGAAGCTGCCGTCTCCACCAATGATTACCAGCCCATCAATTCCATGCTTTTTCAAATTATCATAAGCCCTTTTTCTTCCTTCCGGGGTAAAAAAATCCTTGCACCTGGATGTTTTTAAAATAGTTCCCCCCCTTTGTATGATATTGGCTACGCTGCGGCTCTCCATTTTAAAAATGTCATTCTCCACCATTCCTGTGTAACCCCGCATGATGCCATACACTTCCATCCCATAATATATACCAGAACGAACTACCGCCCTTACACACGCATTCATACCCGGTGAGTCCCCCCCGGAGGTAAGTACTCCTATCTTAGTTACCGTTTTTTTCATATCTAAATAACAAAATGTATTAAAACTTAAATCTTATTTAAGTTAATTTCAAAATAAGTGATGATATTTTAAATTTCTTAAGTGCCAAATGTACATATTTATAGTTAATTGTTAAATATTCAATTTATATCAATATGAATATCAGGCCTGTTTAATGTTCTCTGCCAAATCATTCCGCATTAATAAAAAAACTTTTTCTTTTAATTCTTTAGCGCTTATACCGGAAGAAGAAACAGCAGGCAAAAATTGCATGCTTAATTTTGTAGGGAGTAAAAAAAAGGTTTTATGTATCGGCATAGCCTTGCGGGTTCCGTTAATAATGCAAGGGATAATATCTTTTTGAGCCTCGACAGCCAATTTAAATGCACCATCAAAAAATGGTTTTAAAGGTTCATCGGTACGGTTACGGGTGCCTTCCGGATACAAGCACATGTGCAAACCAGAAGCCAATACTTTTAACATCTGGTCAAAGCTTCTCCTGCGGCTTATATCATTTTTCCGGTCAACTAACACCGAGCCCCTTGTATAAAATTGCCCAAATATGGGTACTTTAGCGAAAGACGATTTAGCAATCGTTTTATTACCACCCGGAACGTAGGGTGCAGAAAGCGGCACATCCAGCAATGCATTGTGGTTAAATACTACCACATAATTTTCCCCTTTTTTAAAGTGTTCTCGTCCTGAAATTTTAACCGGGCATCCAATGAGCATTAACCAAATATTCATCCACCACCTGGATACACTTATAAAATAATCCTGGCCTTTTTTTCCAGGTATCAGGTAAGACAGCATTGACGGAATAAAAATGACAAGAAAAGTAATGATGAAGGTGATGATTCCCCAAAGCGCCCATATCCTGCCAAAAATATTTTCAAAAAAAATTACCAGGGGTGTTTTCGATTTTGTTTGCATAATGATTAAATAACATTTCTTTAATGAGACAAAGAAAAAATTAAGGTGTTAATAATTTCCAATCAATCGGCTCCAGGCCCTGGCCCGCTAAAATTTCATTGGTTTTTGAAAAATGTTTACATCCAAAAAAACCTTTATCAGCACTGAAAGGAGAAGGGTGTGCAGCCTTCAACACAAAATGTCTTGTTTCGTCAATAAGCAGCTGTTTTTCTTGTGCAAACTTCCCCCATAATAAGAAAACAACCCCTTTTTTTTCGTCAGAAATTTTCTTCATCACAGCATCTGTAAAATTCATCCAACCAATTTTTGAATGACTGGCTGGTTCATTTGCCCTCACCGTAAGAATGGCGTTCAATAGCAAAACTCCCTGCTCTGCCCATTTAGTAAGATTGCCATATTCTGCAGGCATTGGGATGCCGGTATCCCGCTGTATCTCTTTATAAATATTCATTAAAGAAGGTGGAGGTTTGATGCCATTGGGCACAGAGAAGCTAAGCCCATGAGCCTGCTCTGGATTATGATAAGGATCCTGCCCCAGGATAACAACTTTTACCCTGCTGAAAGGTGTTTGGTTAAACGCATTGAAGATAAGTGGTCCGGGGGGATAGATGATTTTGCCAGCAGCTTTTTCCATTTTCAGGTGAGTAGTTATCTCTAAAAAATAAGGCCTGGTAAACTCATTGTGCAACACTTCTTTCCAGGAAGCTTCAATTTTTACATCCATAATACAAAGATGAATGATAAAAGTACAAAAATCAGTTCCAAAAATTATCCCAATAACAATTACGCTTTCAGTGATAGGGATCAGCGATTATAAGATGGACTGTTTGAGCTATCCCATCCAACCAGGGTTGGACAATATGAAAGTCACGGTCTAGTTATAGATTTCCCCATTTTTTTTATGGTAAAAATCCACGAAAGCCCCTGTAAATTTTTTTAAAGCAGCTCGATTGTTAAATCTTGGCAATGAACGTAATAAGGAGGCTGTTTATACGTTATTGCCTTATCCAACGTCATAAAAATGAGAATCCAATCTAACAGGGAAAGAAAATTTCATACTTATGTAAATTACTTTGCCACCATTTCCATCCTGCAATCCTTAGGGCTTGGGAGATGTAATTATTTAGTTAAGCACATTCGTTTTCTGAAGAGAGAACCTGTGAATTTTTCAGGCAGCAGGAGCAGGGTAGCCCATGCATTAACTTTTTTTATATTATCGTTGCCTGGGCAAATATTCGCTCAGCAGACAATATTTTCCCAGGATTTTACCAGTTCCACATCTGTAGCCAGCTACATTAGTGCTACGCCAGCTATCGGGCAGTTTAACGCTATCACGACTGCCGGTACCAATACAGTGTCCATTTCAGGTAATGCCTTGCATCTTACCAGGGGCAACAATACATCCAGTTTCACCAGGTCCACTAACTTTAGCCCAACTCCGACTGCCCTTGTTTATGCATTTGATATTACTGTTTCAGGAACTACTGGCAATACAAACTCCGCTGCTACTTTCCAGGTAGGCGATGGTTATTCATCCGCTACCAATGGTGTAGAAACTAATGCAAATACCTATGCGCAGATGCAAGTTGATTTCAGGGGCATATTCAATTTCAGGTTCAGGGATATTTCCAATGGGAACGTAAGCTCAAATTTCTCTGTAGGAACCACCTACACCGTAACATGGGTTATGAATAATTCAGGTTCCACTTTAACTTATACTGCTCCAGATGGAAGTACTCAGACTGTTGGTAATGACCTCACAGATATATGGGTGGGCAATACATTAATATTCAATGGAGTAAATATTGAGACAACCACCAGTGCCTTAAATGATTTGAAATTCGCCTTTACAGGAGGAAGCGGTAATATTGATATAACGAATATCAATATTTATTCTATTAATCCTTTTATTACTTCACAACCCTCTAATGTCACAGTTTGCCAGGGAAGTTCCGCAAGTCTCAGCGTAACTGCTTCTGGAACTTCACTCTCTTATCAATGGAAAAAAGGATCCACCAATTTGACAAATGGCGGTAATATATCTGGCGCAACCAATTCAACCCTTACTCTTAACCCTATTGCGGTTGGTGATGCCGCCGCAAATTACAATGTGGTCGTCACTTCTTCAGGGGGGTATACGGCGGGCTCCAATAATACGACCATCACCGTTAACCCCTCGCCAACCGATATTGCTCCTGTAGCAGTATCATCGAGTATTTGCAATGGATCATCGACCAATATACAGATAGCATTATCCCAATTGGGAGTAAATTACCAATTGCGCAATAATGCAACAAATACAGCAGTAGGCAGTGCAGTAGCGGGCAACGGTGGTACGATCAATTTACCGACCGGTAACCTGGGTTCTACCACTACCTTTAATGTATTGGCCACCAATACCACTACCAGTTGTGCTGTTCAGATGAGCAGTACGGTAGCGGTAACGGTTAACCCACTACCAACAGATATTGTACCCACAGCATCATCAGCCAATATATGCACAGGAACATCAACCAATATCCAGGTTGCCGCTTCACAAAGTGGTGTAAATTATCAATTGCGTAACAATGCAACGAATGCAGCAGTAGGGAGTACAGTAGCGGGCACAGGCGGTACGATCAACTTACCGACTGGTAACCTGGCTTCTACCACTACCTTTAATGTATTGGCCACGAATGCTACCACCAGCTGTAATATCCAGATGAGCAGTACAGTAACGGTAACGGTTAGTGGCTACCCGGTGGCGAAAACTATTTCAGTGGTATCATCCACTATCTGTTCAGCATCTTCCACTAATATCCAGGTGCCTACTTCAGAAGTGGGTGTCAATTACCAGTTGCGTAACAATGCGACCAATACCGCAGTAGGCGGTGCGGTTGCAGGTACAGGAAGCACTATTAATTTATCCACGGGTTCACTGGGCAGTACTACTACTTTTAATGTACTGGCGTCCAATGCAGCAGCAGGCTGTGCCACTTCAATGAGCAATACCGTAACGGTAAATGTTAATCCTTCGCCAACCGATATTGCTCCCGTAGCAGTGTCATCGAGTATTTGCAATGGATCATCGACCAATATACAGATAGCATTATCCCAATTGGGAGTAAATTACCAATTGCGCAATAATGCAACAAATACAGCAGTAGGCAGTGCAGTAACCGGCACCGGTGGCACGATCAATTTGCCGACCGGTAACCTGGCTTCTACCACTACCTTTAATGTATTGGCCACCAATACCACTACCAGTTGTGCTGTTCAGATGAGCAGTACGGTAGCGGTAACAGTTTATCCATTTCCAACAGATAAAACTGTCAGCGCCGCAAGTTCTTCCGTTTGTTCAGGGAATGCTACCAATATTCTGGTTGCTACTTCGCAAAGTGGTGTAAATTATCAATTGCGTGATAATGCGACGAATGCAGCAGTAGGGAGTGCAGTAACCGGCACAGGCGGTACAATTAATTTACCGACAGGTATCTTGACCAGTGCAACTACCTTTAACGTTTTGGCGACTAATTCCAGTGCTGCTTGTTCGGTTCAGATGAGCAGTACAGCTACCGTGACGGTAACTGCATTACCCACGGTAACCATATCTACCAATTATTGTATTGGTGGAGGTAAAGTTCGTTTAACTTCTTCATCTCAAAACTCCTATTTATGGAGTACCGGGGCTACTACGCAAACTATTGATGTTGCTACCGCCGGCAATTACACAGTAACTGGTACGAATGCTGCCGGTTGTTCTGCCAATGCAAATATTTCAGTTGCTGCGGAATTGGTTAACAATGGTAATTTTTCTTCAGGTAACACTGGGTTTACAACTTTATACACCTATGTTGGAACACCAGCTGCTAATGCCTTATGGAATGAGGGAACCTATACGGTGGCAACGAATGCAAATAATTATCACAGCGGTTTCTATTGCAGCCAGGACCATACTTCCGGTTCAGGCAATTTTATGATCGTGAACGGCAGCCCTGCAACTCAGAAAATTTGGGAGCAAACAGTTACTGTTGTTCCAAACACCACCTACTACTTTTCTGCATGGGCAACGAGTGTGAATAATGGGACACCATTTGCCCAGTTGCAATTTGCTGTAAACAGTGCACAGGTAGGTACAACTGCCAATCTTCCGTCCGGAGCTTCTACTACCGCGGGTCCATTCACCTGGTATCAGTTTTATGGTACCTGGAATTCCGGAAGTAATACTTCAGCTACGATCAATATTATAGACCTTCAAACTTCACTGGGTGGCAATGACTTTGGCTTGGATGATATTTCATTTAGTACGCTTTCCCCTGTGACTATGACCATAGCCCCAACTACCAATTCGCCTATTTGTGCGGGAAACACTTTAAACCTGACATCAAATGTTACTGGTGGCAGTTCTCCGTTTACTTATTCGTGGACGGGCCCCGGCTCTTATGCATCCTCTATCCAAAACCCTGCAATTACAAATGCAGCGGCGGCAAATGCAGGTGTGTATTCTTTGATTGTAACTGATGGTTATGGCTGTACAGCAAACGGAAGTACTTCGTCTGTAACAATAAATCCTTTGCCGACTGATAAAACTCTAACAGCTGCATCTGCTAATATTTGTTCAGGTTCGTCTACCAATATCCAGGTTGCAATATCACAATCCGGAGTAAACTACCAGTTACGTAACAACAGTACTAATACCTTAATAGGCAGTGTCGTTGCAGGTACGGGGGGAGCAATCAATCTATCAACCGGAACTTTAACGAGTACCACTACTTTTAATGTCCTGGCTACCAATGCAACTACAAGTTGTAATACACAGATGAGCGGTACCGTTACAGTAACGGTTGCTGCTTACCCGGTAGCAAAAATTATATCAACAGCAGCAGCCAGTGTTTGTTCCGGAATATCCACCAATATACAGGTGCCAACTTCAGAAATAGGAGTTAACTACCAGTTGAGAAATAATACCGGTAATATAAATGTTGGGATTGCAGTTGCCGGTACGGGTGGAACAATTAATTTATCTACAGGGAACCTAACAGCCAATACAACGTTTAATGTTTTAGCTGTCAATGCTGCTGCAGGATGTACTACTTCGATGAGTAATACAGTAACCGTAACGGTAAATGCTTTGCCAACGATTACCGGAACTTTAAGCGTATGCATAGGGTCAACAACCCAGTTAACAGGGTCAGGAACAGCAGCAGCCTCGAATCCATGGGTGTCGGCGAGCACCGGAATAGCCACAGTAAATGCTACTGGATTGGTGTCCGGTTTATCAGCAGGAACGAGTATAATAACTTATACCAATAATAATGGATGCAGTAATACAGCAACTGTAGCAGTGAATCCAATACCAACCATTACTGTGTCGGCCGCTGCTTCTGCTGTATGTTTCAGTGCTGGTGCACAAACATCCACTTTGAGTTATAGTGCGACAACTAATTCACCGACAGCATATCATATCTTCTGGAGTTCGGCTGCCACAACAGCGGGCTTTGGAAATGTAAGTAATGCGCCATTGCCAGCTAGTCCCATTAGTCTTTCCGTGCCAGCAGGTGTAGCGGCTGGCACATACACGGGTACTTTAATTGTTTCCACTTCCAGCGGCTGCGTAAGCGCTGGCAAAGGATTTAGTTTAACCGTCAATGCCCTCCCGATCCTGACAGGTGCATCTTCGGTATGCGTTAGCAATAATACTACGCTATCACCTACGACTGCCGGTTCATGGATCAGCAACAATACAGCTTTGGCTACCATTACAAATGCAGGAGTTATAACTGGAGTTTCAGCAGGCGCTGTAACATTTACTTATACGCAGACATCCACAGGTTGCAGTAACACCACAGCATCCTTTACAGTGAATGCAAGCCCAACTGTGAACGCATTGACTGGAACCAATGCTGTTTGTGCGGGCACTACCACCACTTTTAATTCAACCACTTCAGGAGGTGTTTATTCTTCATCGAATACAGGAGTAGCGACCGTTAATTCATCTACTGGGCAAATAACGGCTGTATCAGCAGGTACCGCAACTATTTCCTACGCAGTAACCAATGGCAGCGGTTGTACGACTGTTATTACAAGAGGTATAACAGTAAATGCCTTACCAATAGATAAAATACCCACAGCGGTAACTACAACAGTTTGTACAGGAAATTCAACCAGCATCCAAATAGCAGCATCGCAATCTGGGGTAGACTATCAATTACGTAACAACACTACAAATGCAGCAATAGGCAGTGCAGTAACAGGAACAGGCGGGACCATTAATCTACCCACCGGTACCTTGTCATCTACCGCTGTATTTAATGTACTGGCAACAAATACAAGTACAAGCTGTAATGTACAAATGAGTAGCACCGTAACCATTACTGTGAACTCAACCGGTACTTGGGTTGGAGGTGCAACAGGAGATTGGAACCTGGCCAGCAACTGGTGTGGTGGTATTCCAACAGCTTCAACGGACGTAATTATTCCTGCAGCATCAACTGTGAATATTCAAACAGCAAATGCGGTTGCTAATTCCGTAACCATTGCATCTAACGGGACTTTAACAATGACCGGTGCAAATAATCTAACTATATCTTCCGGTGGAAGCCTCACTAATAATGGCAACTTCAATGCATCTGGTACCGGTACTGTAGTATTTGCCGGAAACGGAACGATCAGCGGTATCACAACCTTTAAAAATATTGACACTTATGGAGCATTAGATTTTGGTACAGCCGGCACTGTTAGTGGAATATTTACCATACAGACAGGTGGTAGTGTAACTGGTCATTCACCCAGTTATACCTGTCCTTCAGCAACATTATTATACAATACGAGCGGAACATTTTTAAGAGGCCTTGAGTGGACATCCAGCTCATCAGGTACAGGTTGCCCGTCAAATGTTACCATTCAAAATAATACTGTTATTAACTTCCCGGTGGTAGGGCAAGGCTATATATGTAATGATCTCCAGATAGAAAATGGGTCGTCATTACGCCAGGATTATGCAGGAGGAAGTGCCAGCTTGAAAGTGGGCAGAAATGTAACGATCAATGGCACGCTTTCACTTGGTGGCGCAAATGGTGGAGATTTGTACGTAGGCGGAAACTGGACAAGAAATAGTGGTGGTGTATTTACTCACAATGAAAGAATGGTAATTTTCGAAGGCCCCTCTAACTTTAGCGGTAACGGTACAACTATGTCAAGCATATCTGCACCGTCATCCACTGCTAAGGATAATGAAGGTGGTTTTGGTGGAGAAAATTTTGCACATATATGGATCAATAAAACCAATGCAACCGATTCAGTGGTACTGTTGAGTAACATTACAGTTGACAGGGAGATCGGTTTTACAAAAGGTACATTTAGTTTGAGAAACAATGATGTGACCATCGTGTCAAACGATACCCGTACTGCTGATGTGGCACCTGTAACCAATACAGCCAATACATCGGTAAGGTACGGAGGAACAGGAAGGTTTGTTATTCAAAGATTTATTCATAATCCTACATCCGTTCGGTCATGGCGTTTATTAACGGCGCCATTA
>Ga0097621_100001031_pt1 | contig 19544 bp, 9 predicted proteins | sample KBSMisM72_FD_73165 | JGI IMG/M metagenome (GOLD analysis project Ga0097621, IMG submission 73165) | Miscanthus rhizosphere microbial communities from Kellogg Biological Station, Michigan, USA - KBS Miscanthus M7-2 (version 2) (version 2) | ecosystem: Host-associated > Plants > Roots >... | reverse complement strand
CCTGCTCGGCGAAGCGGCCGTCCTCGGTGCGGCGGAAGAAACGCAGAGGCGCGCAGCTGTCGATGCTCGACACCACCACGTCCAGCCGTCCATCGCCGTCGAAATCGTCGACGATCACGCCACCGGACAGCGAGACGGAGTGCAGCCCGGCGCGATCCGCGACGTCGACGAACCGCCCGATCCGTTCACTGGACGCGAATGCCGTCGGCGGAATCAGCTGCGCCTTCGGCACGCGCGCAGGATAGGTGCCCGCATACATGTGCGCGATGTTCAGCAGCCAGCGCACCTCGTATTCGTCCGGCACTTCTGCGAGATAGCGGGTGAAGTACTGAATGGCGGCCGTCAGGTCGGCAGTCTTCGTGAAACGCAGTCCCTGCCTTGGCGGCAGCAGATCGAGTTCGCCTGGCCCCTCGTACAGCCCGTTGTCCTGCTCCGCCTTGTGCAGATGCGCAACGCCAAGCGCCTCGACCAATTGCAGCCGCAACGCGGGAACTTCCGCGTCGGCGATCTTGCGGGCCTGCTGAAGCGCCGCAATCGCCGGAGCCATATCGCCGCGGAACGCGTGCAGCTGGCTCTGGAGCACGTAAGCCTGAGCCCGGTCGATCGGCGCGAGCGAAGGGGCGCCTTTCGCCGACACCAGCGTCTCCTGCACGAGCTTCTGCGCCGACGCCACGAGTTGTTTGCGAACCTCGCAGAACTTCGCGAGGTTCTGACTGTCGTCGATCGTCATCTTGACGTTGCGCAATGCCAGGACAGTTTCGACATAACCGGAGACGTCGGCGACGTACCTCACGCTGCCGGCGGCGCTCAGATCGGTCGGCACGCTGACCATGACGGACGGACCGCCGTTCGTTGTCGCGGCCGTTCCAATATTGGCGACATCCGTGTTCGGCACGAGCTTGACGATGCCGAAGCCCGTTGGAAGCTGGATCACTGCGCTCAATTCACCTGAACGCAGCCCGTCGAGCGCGCTTCTGATCTGCGGACGCAGGTCGGACGCCGGAAGCGGACCCACCAGGCCGCCGTTGCTCGCACTCGGATCGCTGGACACCTCGGCCGCCAGAGCGACGAAGTTCTCTCCGCTTCGAAGGCGAACCAGGATGCGCTCCGCGGCGTCCTGCGACTCCACCACGATGATGCGGAACGAGATCGTTCTCTGCGCCGGCTGCGACAACACAGGCACCAGCGCGACAAGGAAGAGAAGGGCCAGAGTGAATGAACGCGTCAAGGCCGGTTCAGCGGCTTTCGCGCCACGATGCCCTCACCCTCACGGATAGTGAGGATCTGGTTGGCGGCGACGTTTCTGACGACGTCGGTTGATCCTGTGGGCCAGCGCACTTCCAGCCGCTCGGCCGCGACGGCGGCGTCGAGGCCGATGTGCACCCGCGTGTCGCTCTGCGAGAGATAGCTCGAGCCCGCCTTGACCTCGCGCATCAACGTGCGCGATCCGACAGTCGCGATCACGCGCGCACCAATCCCGTTCGGCGCACTCTTGCGGGCGATGAGCTCGACGAGCAACGCGTTCCGCGCGTTGCCGCCCCCGGGAAGATCATTGCGGAGCAGATCGACCCGATCGCCGTTGTTCGTGACGAGCAGATCGAGGTCGCCGTCATTGTCGAAGTCCGCGGCGGCGAGGCCGCGGCTGACCTTGTTCGGCGTGTTTCCCGCCGTGGGAAGCGTCCCAGCCGGACGAAAATGCCGTCCGTCCTCGTTGTGCAGAAGGATGTTCGGCTGCGCGTGCGTCGAGCCCTGGCGGAACAGCGCCGTGTTGTCCATGACGTGGCCGTTCGCGATGGCGATATCGAGTCTCGTGTCGTTGTCGTAGTCCAGCAGCAGCACGCCGAAGCCGACATAGGGTCGAGTCGGAGGACCGATGCCGCTTTCCCGTGTCGCGTAGGCGAACAGATGCTTGCCGAGGTTACGGAACAAGCTCGTCGTCTCGAAATCGAGATTCGTGACGATCAAGTCGAGGAGTCCGTCCCCATCGTAGTCGCCGGTGTCGACGCCCATGCCCGCACGCGCGTTTCCATCGTCGGCAACAGAGACGCCGGACTGAAGGGCGGACTCGGTGAACCGCCACCGGCCGTCGTTGACAAACAAGAAGTTCGGCAGCGAATCATTGGCCACGAACACGTCCGGAAACCCGTTGCCGTCGAGATCGGAGATCACCACTCCGAGTCCGTTGCTTTTGTACTTCGCGATGCCGGTCGACTCGCTCACATCCGTGAAGTGGCCATTGCCGTCGTTTCTGAACACCAGGTTCGACATCGGCGGCAAGGCGAGGGGATGGCAATACGCGCGGCGCTTGGCGCGTTCGTCGCCGCAGAACGGCTCGGGGCGCGAGAGATCCACATAGCGGGTGACGAACAGATCGAGGTCGCCATCGCCGTCGAGGTCGGCAAACGCGCAGCTCGTGCTCCAGCCGCCGCCGGCCACACCGGCGGAGGCGGTCACGTCGGCGAAAGTAAAGTCGCCTCGATTCTTGTACAACGTGTTGCTCCCGACGCCAGTGATGTACAGATCGACGTGACCGTCGTTGTCGACGTCGCCGGCGCATACGCCCATGCCGTAGCCGTGCTGACGGACGCCGGACCGCGCCGTGACGTCCTCGAACGTGCCGTCCCGCCGGTTCCGCAGCACGCGCGGCTGCGCGCGGCGGGCAACCTGTGGGTCGGCGATCGAGCCGCCGTCCACGAGGACGATATCCACCCAGCCGTCCGCATCGAGATCGACAAAGGCGCCGCCCGATCCCATCGTCTCGGGAAGATGTTTGTCAGGGCTGGCGCCGTTGATATTCGTGAACGCGACGTTGGCTTTGGACGTGACGTCGGTGAAAGAACCTTCCTGAGCTGGAGCACCGCCGAGCGGAAGCGCCCACATCACTCCCAGCAATGCGAACGCAATTCTTCTCATCTTGTGTCAGGCTTCGCGTCAACGCCAAACGCGTGCTGCTCGGTCTGCGCGAGCTTCGCCCGCGTCGCCGCCGCCGCGTCTGGACGCCCCATCCTTTCGTAGAGAGCGGCAAGCTGGCGATAGACGCTGGTGTCGGCACCGAGCGCCACGGCTCTCTCGTAGTGTGCGGCGGCCGTGTCCAGCTGGCCGAGCCCGGCGAGTGCGGCGGCGAGGCCGGCGTGATTGGCGCCGATGTCCGGCCACTCGGCCAGGATTCGAGTCCATGCTGCGACGCCGCGATCGAATTCCCCTTTTTCGGTCAAGGCCACGGCGTCGAGCCGCGCCGTGCTCAATTCGATGCCGTGCCTTCGCTTTTCAAGCGCCAGCGCCTGGAGCCGCGCGAATGTCTGCAGATGCGGCGCCGCCTCGTCGCCGCGTCCGGAGCGAACGAGCACGGTCGCGAGCGAGTAATGCGCCTCCGGCTCGTCAGGTTCGATCGCGATGGCGCGCGTCAGCAGACGGACCGCTTGCGGGTATCGCCCGGCGTCGAGATGGATTTTGCCGAGCGTCACGTAGCTTTCGTAGTCCTTGGCGTCCACGAGCAACGCCGCCGCGAGCTCCACGAATGCCGCGTCGGGGCGATCCATCTCCAGCAGCGCGCGGCCTCGTTCCCGGTGCGCAACACTATCGTTCGGCCTCAGCGCAACCGCTTTGGCAAATGCCGCCTCCGCGCGCCTGGCGTCGAACTCGCGGTGGTGAAGCGCGCCGATGTCGAGGAGCAGCGGCGCTTCGCCCGTGAACACGCCGATGCCGATCGCCGCCTCGTACTCGCGCACCGCATCTTCGGTGCGATTGGCCGCTTCGTAGAGCCGTCCGAGCCGGAAGTGTGCTCGCGCAGACGAGGGGATCGCCTTTGCCGTCTCCACGAGCAGCTTTTCCGCCCGCCCGGTATCGCCGGTTTCTTCCAGCACGCGGGCGAGCATGAGGCGCGAGCGCTCGTCCATCGGGCTCAGACGCACGGCCTGTTCAAGCTGCTCGATGCTGCGCTCGTGTTGGGCGGAGAGCCAGTACGCCACACCCAGCATGCGGTGCACTTCGGAGCCTGGAACCTCGCGAGCAGCCGCGGTGAGGACGTCGATGGCGCGGGCCACTTGGCCGGAGCGCAGCGCGTCGGCGGCAGAAGCGAGAGCCGGCGGCGCAGGCATCGAGAGGAGCGGATCCTGTGCTGCCGCAGTCCGCATCCCTTCAACGGCCTTGGCGTATTCCGCGCGTTTCAGATGCGCGTACGCGTCTGAGTACCACCACGGCACGAACATCGGCGTCTTCGTCAGGTCGTCGGGTACGAAGGCGGTGCTGATGAACGGTTCGCGGTCTCCCGCGTACTCCCCGGCAGCGATGCGATCGACGACGTCGGACAACGTGGCGAGCGCCGCCGGCGGTGGTGGAGAACCCGATCGAAGACTCGCTTCGGCCGCCATGTAGGCCGCGATGGGGTCGGCTCGATCGAGCATCGCGGCCGTGGCGTACGCCTTCAGCGCTTCGTCCGGCCGGCCGGCGGCTTCGTGCGCGAGGCCGCGGAACAGATGGAACAGCGGTTCTGGGGAGAGGGCGACCGCCGCGTCGAATTCGCGCACGGCGTCGCCGGACCGTCCGCGCACCAGGTAGAACATCCCCATCGTACGGTGCATGTCGAGCACGCGGCCGGCTGGCGCGGTTGGACCGATAGTAATGATGTTGGAGGCGTACTCTCGAAGCGTCTGGTCCCACTCGGCGAGTCCACGTTCCATGCGATCGAGACTGGCCCGCGCCGCGACACCTTCGTCGCCGGACGTGCCGGGTAGCGCGGCCGTGAACTCCGACAGTGCGTTGACGAACGATTGGTGCTGGGCACTCGCCGGCGCAGGCAGGATGAGCTGGACGACGCCCGCGCACGCCGCCACGATCGCACGAGCCGGCTGACGGGACATCGGCGGAGTATAACGAAAAACGCCCGCGCTCCCTTTCGGAAGCGCGGGCGTTCTGTTTGTCTTCGTGTCCTTCGTGTGTGTGAGAAGTTCTTCGTGCCCTTCGTGTTAGAAGTCGAACTGGATCTGCCCACGGACGAACCGCGGCGAGATGAGCGTCGTCGGGTTCAGCCAGGGGTTGTTCGGGCCCGGCGTGAAGGTCGCGTTGTACCCGGTGATGGCATCCGAGTTGAAGAGGTTGTAGCAGTCCACGCCGATCATGAGGCGCTTGCCAGCGAACCGGATGTTCTTGGCGAGCTTCATGTCCCACTCCGTCACGCGCATGCCGAACATTTCCTGGTTATTGAGCAGCGGAACAGTGACCGTCGTGCGCGACAGGCCGCCGATGAAGCATCCGACGCCGTTGGCCGCCGTGGCGCACGGCAACGTCGAGCGACCGGCGCTATCCGCGTTCCAGAGGACGTTCGACTTGTCGACCGTCAGGTTCGCGCCGATCTCGACGCCGGGTAGCGACTGGAACACCACCGCGAGGAGGACGTCGACCTTCGGGATGGTGTAGCTCGCCGATCCCTTGACGGTCGTCTGCCACGGCGTTTTCGTGAGGCAGCCCCCGAGATACTCGGCACCTGTACGCCCGCGGACGTTCGGAGCGTCGACCGTGGCGTAACACGTGTCGCGCTGCGTGCGGGCCGTGTTGGTGCCGCCCTGGACGCGGACACCGAGCGGTGCGCGCCAGTTGAAGTTGGTGTCCACGCCATTCCACGTGTACTGCAACTCCGGCATGTAGGTCTGCGCCGTGAACGGCGCGTTGAGGGTAGCCTTCACGTCGTTCAAGCCGAGGACCGTGTAGCCGCCGCCGCCCGGCAGCCGGGGATCCGAAGGCGCGGTGACGGTGTAAAAGTCGTACGTCGTGCTGTGGTAGGCCAACATGGCATCCTGGCAGGCCCGCAGATCCTGAGCGTTGAAGCGGTCGCAGCCGTTGCCCAGGTTATCGGAGACAAGGATGTTGAAGTACGTGCGGCGGTTGTAGACGACTTCCGCCGACAGTCGCGGCAGCAGCTCGTGCTGGACGCCAAGACCGAACTGCCATTCACCGCGCCGTTCTCCCCACCCGTTGAGGATGGATTGGCCGTACTGGTTGCAGTATGCCTGCACGCTGGCCGCGATGCCCTGCTCCGTGCGGCCGCACTGGGTAGTCGCGAGACCGATCGGAATGCCGGCGGCGTCGAGACCGAACGGGTCGCGTCCGAACCGCGTAGTGTCGTTGTTCGGGAACACGAACGTTCCGCATTCGCCATTGGGGTTGAAGTTCATCGGGTCGCAGTTGACCACGCGGTCGTTGTTGAGGTCAGTCCAGTTGCGCAGGAGGTTGTTAACCGTCCGGCGGCCGGGGTTGGCGCCCGAGTAGACGCCGGTGATGCCCGCGGCGTTGAGGTACTTCCCCATGTTCCATTTGATGGACGTCTTGCCGTTGCCGCGCACGTCCCATGTGACGCCCCAGCGCGGCGTCAGGTCGTTGTAGTTGACGCCGTCGGTCGCTGGCGTGCAGTAGGAGTTGATCACGAACTTGTTCGGGCCGACGCACGTCGAACCGTAGCCGCTCGTGGCGTGATCGTACCGGACGGCGTAGCTCGCGGTGAATCGCCGGAACGTCCACTGATCCTGCGCGTACAACGCGACGTACTTCACGTGGTCGTCCAGCGGCGTGGCGAGCCCCGTGTTGTAGTTGAACGTGGTGGGGACCGGACGACGCGCGGTGTTGAACGGATCGCCCGGGAACTGGAGGCTCGTGTTGCCGCACGGCGTCATGCCGCCGACCGCAGGCCCGAGGCAGTTTGGCGTCAGGCCCGGCCAATTGTAGTTATAGGTCATCTGCGGCGTGTTGCTGATGTTCTGCTGCAACTGCGTGTAGTAGCCGCCGTCGTACCCGAACTTCGCATGGTGACCGCCGGTGACGTACGAGATGGATGCTCTCGACCGCCACGTGCGCGTGTCGCGAAACTCGGCGCCGCCCGCGCCGAGCTCCGAGTTGAGCGCGCCCGACGTCAGACCGAACCCGGGGGCGCCTGCGAACGCGTTGACTCGCTGCAACGCACCAGTACTCGCGTTGACTCCTGGCTGGTTTGGATCGTAGAGGCCGGCCGTGTCGCCGTTTTCAATGATGCGCGGGATGTTCACCGGGTTCGTGTACTGACGATGGTGCGAGGTGTCGTAGAACTCAGTGTTCACGCTGAGACCGGCCTCGAGCAGGATCTTGCTCGTGAGCGGGTTGGTCCACGACGCCTGCCGTAAACGGTTCGGTTTGATGCCGACCGAGAACCACGACTCGGGCGAGGTGAACACCGAGACGACGCCTTCGCACGGGTCCTGACAGAAGTCCTGTTCGTCCCAGAAGAAGTTGAACTTGTTCTTCGCCGAAGCCTGCCACGTGATACGTGCGTTGACGTTGCGCCACTTGTTGATGTACGAGACCGAGGGCTTGGTGATATCGGGCACGTAGTTGAAGCCCGCTTTGCCTTCGTTCAGGTTCGGCCAGAAGAAGCCGCTCGGCCCAGGAACCTTGGAGATGCCCTGATCGCGCCCGACCGAGTAGAACCACAGCTTGTCCTTCACGATCGGACCACCGAACGACCCCGACACGTCGTGATCGTTTTTGATCGGCTGGAGAATGTTGAGGGTCGGATAGGCGTCGTTGTTGGCAAAGAACCACTTTGCCGTCGTGTACGTCCCGCTGAAGTTGCCGGAGTACCTGTTGCCCCCGGTGCGCGGCACGATGTTGATTTCAGAACCGCCGGTTTCGGACTCGCCGAGCGCGCCCGATACCTTGATGTTGATTTCCTGCGCGTTGGCGACGTCTGCGGTGTAGCCACCGGTCATGCCGCCGAGCGGAAGCGATCCACCCTGGTTGACCACCTGGCCGTCCACCATCACGCGACCCTGGTTCAGATTGGAGACATCGGTGGCCGTACCCGTGTCGCCGACGTTGAAGCCGTCGATGCCGGGGTTGCAAAACACGCCGATGCCGCCGACGCACACGCCCGGCGCACCGAACGCCCCGGTCGGCTTGTATCGATTGCTGATGCCGGGTGTCAATTCGAGGAGGCTGTTGACGTTTCGGCTTGTCGGGAGTTCCCTGATCACTTCGCCGGGCAGGTTGATCACTTCGCGTGCGTTCTGCACGTCGACGACGGGCGCCGCGCCGGAGACGACGACGGTTTCCGTGAGCTGGCCGACATCCATGACGGCGTTCACAGATGCAGTGAATCCGCTGGTGAGGGTGACGCCGTCGCGCTCTTCCTTCTTGAAGCCTGCGAGCGAGAACGTCGCCTTGTACGTGCCGACCGGCAGATTCGTGATGCGGTACTGTCCGTTCGAATCTGTGATCGCGCTGCGGACTCTTTCGATCAAAGCAGGGCTCGTCACTTCGACGGTGACGCCTGGCATCACCGCCTCCGACTTGTCCCGGACGGTTCCGGTGATTTGCCCTTCCTGCGCGAACGCCGCGGCCGGCAGTAGTGCCAGCATTGCGGAGAGCGCGAGGAAAACTTTCACTGCACCTCTCATGTGTTGCCCCTCCAAATGTTCCCGTGTTGAGCGACGTCTCCCGCGTTTCCCGAACACACACGCCGCGTGCACGTCTTGCGTCACGTACGCGTGATAAAGAAACTGGTGCAAGTTACACAGTTGGTCGTACAGTGTCAATGAACAAATGGCCTTTTTTTGAGAGTTTTTTGAGCGTGCTCCGCGCCACCGGATCGTTGGTTTTCTGCAGTGTTTTATGGATCTTTTCGTCCGCCGTTGGGGCGACCTTTTTCCCTCAGCACGGCGTCGATCCTGAGCCGCGCACCGACCGCAACTCGCAAATCGCCCACGAGCAACTGCGTGACAAGGCGCGCCGCGGCGGAATCGACGTCTATTTCGAGGGCGATTCCATCACCCGGCGCTGGGGGACAAGCGACGCGCAGTACCGCGAGTTCCTCGAGAATTGGCGCCGCAACTTCTTCGGCTGGAACGCCGCGGACTTCGGGTGGGGCGCCGACACGGTTCAAAACGTCCTCTGGCGCGTGTCGAACGGCGAACTGGACGGCGTCCGGCCGAAAGTGATCGTCCTGCTTGCGGGCACGAATAACGTCGGCAACACGCCGCGAGAGGGCGTCGACGCGGCCGTGGTGGACGACGTCGCCGGCGGCATCAACGCCATCGTCGCGGTCATGCGCGCGAAGGCGCCGGACGCGACGATTGTGCTCACCGGTGTGACGCCGCGCCGCGATCGGAACGGCGGAACGACGCTGATGCCAACCATCGGCGCAATCAACACGCGAATCGCCGCGCTCGCCGACGGCGCACGCGTCCGCTACATCGACATCAACAGCCGGCTCGCGGGACCAGACGGCGTGCTCGTCGACGGGATGACCGTCGACGGACTGCATTTCTCTGTCGCGGGATATCAGGTGTGGGCGGACGCGCTGAAGCCGATCTTCAGGGAGCTCCTCGGGCCGCCGGCGGCGACCGATCACGCGCCGCCGCCGACAGGCGATCCAGCAGTTCGCTAGATTCCGGCAGCCACGACATTCAACGCGGAGCACGCTGAGCACGCAGAGAAGACACCGTGTCGACGCGGCCGGCCTGCGCAGCAGGCCCAGATGTGAAGTCGAGAAGATCGGAATGTGAACTCAACCGGCTTACTGACAGTTCACTTTCCGATCTTCTCGACCTCACATCGCCGCTTCGCGGCGCCGCGTCGGCGCTTTCCTCAGCGTCCTCCGCGTCCTCTGTGGTGGCGTGTTTCTCGGCGTGCTTTGCGTGCTCTGCGTTGATCGTCGTCTCTCGCGTTCTTCAGCTATCGCGCCACGGCTTTCGCGTACAACTCGACGGTCGACAGATTGAACGAACCCGCGATGCCGTGACCGCCGCCCGGCTGCAGCGAGACAAGTCCAACCTCGTCGACTTTGCTCAAGTCGGGGTTCTTCACCTCGAGCATCACGACCAACTTCTGCGAATCGAGTTTGTACCAGCGCATTCCCGCAAACGCGATCTCCACCTGCACGAACTCGCCGCCCGTCGTGATGGCGCGATCGCCGACGAGCAGCGCGCCGTCGGCAGTTCTCACGACGGGATACAGCGTGTGGATCGCGTTCGTCCGCACGATCCATCGCAGGCGCGCCAGGCCGGTGAGGTCGACGTAGTTGCGCTTGTCGCGCAACGTGACGGCGACAGGTGACGTCGCGAGGCCGTTCCACAGATCGACGCGCCCTTCGTGTTCCGCCGCGCGAACCGGCGCGGACCCAGGACCGTACAGGTGGGCGTCGATCCGATCGTTGGCGGCGACTTCCGGCGTGAAGCGCGTGTTCTCGTCGGTGGCCGCGCCCTCGTGCTTTGGCACGCGCCACTCTTCTTTGAAGAGCAGCGGCGGCCGCCCGGCCTGTCCCGGCTGTCCGAACGCGGCGGTTCCTGACAGCCACACGATCGCCGTGATCGTTCTTGCGAGCGTCTGATGCACGTGCATTGCGGCGCCTCCAGTCGCGGACATCTTACAACCGACCACACACACACGCTTGTCGCCGATCGAGCGACGTCGCAACAGAAGTGTGCCGCGTCACCGCGCCGACGCGCGCGCGAATCGTCGAGAAACGGCCACAAATCACGCAATGCTCACGACATCGTTCGGAATACCGCTTGCAGCCAGCGCGCGCGGAGGTGGTATGCGCGTACCCCGAGTCTTACTTGTTGTCTTCACCATCGTGTTCGTGAACGCACTGGCCGCGTTCGCGCAGGACGCGAGCCTCGTCGGCACGATCACCGACGAGACCCGAGCCGTTCTTCCCGGCGTGACGGTGACGGCGACCAATCTCGAGACCGGCGTGGAGAGCGCTGCCATCACCGACGAACGCGGCGACTATCGCCTGCCAAAACTGTCGCCGGGCAAATACAAAGTCAAAGCGGATCTCGCCGGCTTCGGCAGCATCGTCGTGCCCTCGGTCGAGTTGCTCGTCGGTCAGAACGCCGCCGTGCCGTTTTCACTCCGGGTCGCAAGCGTCGGCGAAGAGCTCACCGTCACCGGCGAAGCGCCGCTCGTAGACATCACGTCGTCACAGGTGAGCGGCAACGTCGACCGGCGGCAGATGGAGCAACTGCCGCTGCAGGGACGCAACTGGCTCGAGTTGTCGATGATGGTCAAAGGCATCACGGCCAACAGCGTCTCGAACCAGCCCGGCGTCAGCAACGACGACTTCTTTCAGTTGAATCTCGACGGACAGCAAATCACGCAGAAGCTCGCCGGCTCCGGATTCGGGCAGCCCGCGTTCAGCCGCGATGCGATCGCGGAGTTTCAGATCGTCACCAGTCAGTTCGACATCACGCAGGGCCGATCGGCCGGCATGCAGGTGCAGGCGATCTCGAAGTCAGGTACCAACACGAACTCGGGCAGCTTCTACGGGTTCTTTCGAGACGACGCGTTCAACGCGCCGGATAAAGTGGCGAAGACCGTGCTGCCGTACTCCGATCAGCAGATCGGCGGCACGCTCGGCGGACCGCTCGTGAAAGACAAGCTGCACTACTTCTTTTCATACGAGTACGAACGCCAGCCAGGGACCATCTTCACTCAGCCGCAGGGGCTGAGCGGACAGTCGTTCACGTTTCCGACCAAGACGACGCAGCGCAGCCTGCTCGCGCGCGTGGACGCAGTGATGTCACCCAGGGATCAATTGTCGATTCGCGGGTCGCGCTGGGATTGGAGCAACCCGTTCAACCTCGGCGGCGGCAGCTATCCGTCGACGGCGAACGTGCTCGATCGCTATGCGACGAACGTGCTGGCGACGTGGTCGCGCGTCATCAACAACAACACCGTCCAGCAAGTCCGGGTCGGCTACGACGATTTCTTCTTCGGCCAGACGCCGCTTTCGCAGGTGGTCGGCACGCCCGAGTTCGATTTCCCCGGGTTGACGATCGGCGCACCCTACAACCTGCCGAGCGTCGAGTGGCAGCGGATTCTGGAAGGGCGGTACGAGCTCAATCGCCATCAGGGTTCGCACGACATGAAGATCGGCGGCGAATTCCTTCACGTCGGCCACACCGGGTACTGGCACATCCGGAAGAACGGCGTTTTCACGATGACCTCGGTGCCGTCGAATCTGTCGTCGCTCGTTCCCGCCGACGCGCCGTTCGATCCGTCGCGGTGGAACATCGCCGCCCTGAATCCGTTCGTCCTGCGCTACGACCAGAACTTCAACGAGTCCGGCTGGCTCATCGACATCCCTCGTCCGGAAATCGCGCTCTGGTTCGGCGACAACTGGCGCGTCAACAACAGCCTCACCGTCAACTACGGCGTGAGGTGGGACGACGACCTCGGCGTGTTTTCACCCCCTGGCGTTCCCGTGACATCGATTGCGATCGCCAACGGCAGAGAAACCGGCGACTTCGGCTACAAGACGGGCATGCACGATCATCGCGACGTCGCGCCGCGCGTCGGCTTCGCGTATCAACTGGCGCCCTCGTTCGTCATCCGTGGAGGAAGCGGGCTGTACTTCGCGCTGCCGTATTCGAACCTGTCGTACAGCCAGCAGGTGTTCAGCGAGACGATCACGGGATCGTTCACGCCGTCCAAGAGCGGCACGTGTTCGAATGGGACGTTGTTCATCACGAATCCGACGTGCGGCGCCACCTCGGATCAGTTCTTCTCGGGCGCGGCCGCCGTTCCCGCGCAATCGCCGCGCATCATCAGCCCCGATTACAAGAACCCGTACACGTGGCAGAGCAGCATCGGCTTCCAGAAGCAGATCGACGCCGTCACCGGCATTGAAGCCGATCTCACGCACTACAACGAGTACCGCGACGGCCGCAGCCACGATCCGAATCTGCTCTACGACCCGGTGACCGGCTACAACGTCAACCCCTCGGCGGCGCGCCCGAATCCGGCGTACACACAGATCATCTATTACACGAGCGACGGACATCGGGATCAGACGCAGCTGTCGACGAGCATCACGCGACGCTTCAAGTCGCGTTTCCAGGCCGGCGCGACCTATACGCTGATGTTCGCCATGCACGACGACGGAGGGCTCGGGATCTCGTCTCCGGGCGCGAACAATCAGTTCGACTATTTGAGCGCCGAGTACGCGACGTCGGCCGACTTCCAGCGCCACACGGCCCGCGCGTGGACGATCGTGCAGTTCCCATGGGGGCTCAGCACGAGCGTCTCGTACTTCTACGGGTCTGGCGCCCGCTACAGCGCGACGATCTCGGCGACGCCATACGGCAAACCGGGAAGCAACCGGTTGAACCTGCTCACGTCGGGCGCAGCGGCGCCGGCCATCGTCATTCCAGCGGCGGTCGCCGAGCGCTTCGATGGACCGGCGACGATCACGTCAGGCACCCTCATCCCTCGCAACGCGCTCGAAGGCCTGCCGCTCCACAAGGTCGATCTTCGCGTCACCAAGGACGTGAAGATCTACGGCACGCTGAAAGGCTCGTTCATTGCCGAGGTCTACAACGTCTTCAACCGCGCCAACTACGGCAGCTTCAACACCGCGCTGAGCGCCACGAACGCGGCGCAGACGGCGTCGTTCGGACAGCCGGTGCAGAACCTCGGCAACGCGTACGTGCCGCGCGAAGGACAGCTCGCCTTCAGGTTGTCGTTCTGATGCCTGCCCGCACACTCGCGTGGGCGGCAGCCGTCGCCGCGACGGCGATGGCTCTCCAAGCGGCCGGCCCCGAGGCAACGCCGGCGGTGCACGTCCGCTCGACGCCCGAGAACGTCGTCCTCGGCGTGTTTCCGATCGATCGAGCGCCGGTCGCGAAAGTGGCGTCCGGCGCTGTCGTGCGCATCGACACGCTCTCGCAACGCGGCACTACACAGCAGGAAGACCCGGCGACGTTCCTGGGCAAGTTCGGCGTCAAACCGGACGAAATCCTGCAGGACGTCAAAGATCTGTGGGCCGTGCGAAACGCAAAACCGGCGAGCGAACGCGGAGGCGGCGGGCACATCCTCACGGGACCGCTTTATATCGAAGGCGCCGAGCCCGGCGACACGCTCGCGGTCGAGATGATCGAGCTGACGACGCGCGTGCCGTACGGCATCAACTCGACGAGCTCGACGAGCGGCGTCTTTTCCGCGTCCTATCCTGGAGCTCAGGGCGAGCCGATTCCGGTGATGGAGATTCCCAACACGAATCACCTGATCCGAACGGGCGTCGAGAACGGCCGCGCCGTTGCGTTCTTCGCCGACAACATCCGCGTGCCGATGCATCCGTTCTTCGGCACGATGGCCGTGGCCCCCGATCATCCGACGGTCGGACAGCCGGGCGTTCGTGTCGAAGGGCTGCAGACGTCAGGTCCGCCGGGCGCGTACGGCGGCAACATGGACTTCCGCGATCTGAAGGCCGGCAGCACGTTGTATCTGCCGGTCTTTCATCGCGGCGCGCTCTTCTACGTCGGCGATCCGCACGGCACCCAGGGAGACGGCGAGGTGAGCGGCAACGCGATCGAACAGTCGCTGACTGGTGTCTTCCGTTTCACGGTGTTGAAGGGGAAGACGCTCAGCGGCCCTCGCGCCGAGGACGCGACCAACTACTACGTGATGGGCATCGACCTCGATCTCGATCGCGCGATGCGGAAGTCGGTGGCGGGGACGGTCGATTTCCTGGTGAAGGAGAAAGGCCTCACGCCGGCGAAGGCACTCTCGCTCTGCAGCATCGCGATCGACTTTCGTATCGCGGAGGTCGTGGACACGACGCAGGTCGTCGTCGGCAGCATTCCCAAAGCCTTGTTCCGGTAGGACGTTTGGCCGCGCGCGGTGAATCTGCCTGCGTGCGCGGTGGTTCTGTGAGCGTCCGCGGCGCATCCGTCGGCCTGTGCGGCGCATCTGTCCGCCTGCGCGGTCTATCTGTCCGCCCGCGCGGCCTATCTGTCCGCCCGCGCGGTGCATCTGTCTGCTCGGGCGGCGTATCTATCCGCCTGCGCGGCGCAGCTGTCCGCCCGCGCGAGGTAGCTGTCTGCCCGCGCGGCGCATTTGTCCGCCTCTACTGCGCATCTGTCTGCGTGCGCAGCGGCTCTGTGTACAAGAAAAACCCCGCGCCCGGATTGCTCCGAGCGCGGGGGCACGAGAGGGCAGGATGGGCAGGAGGGGCCGGATTGGCAGGACGGATAACCGTCCCGCCTGTCCAGCCCTTCCGGCCTAGAAGTCGACCGTGTAGTTGATGCGCACGAACCGCGGTGCGTAGAGCGTGCTCGGCGTTCCCCAGCCGGCGGGACGCGGAGTGTTGTCGGTACCGAAGACGTACGTGCCGTTGTACGCCGTCGCGTAGTTGGTGTTGAACAGGTTGAACAAGTCGATGCCGATGTCCGACCGCGTGCGGCCGAACCGCAGCACCTTCGCGAAACGCATGTCGACCTGCGTCCGGCGATTGTCCGCGAACAACTTGTTGTTGTTGTCGATCAAGTTGATGTTCGTCGTGGCCGTCGGAACCGTCAGCCCGAAGCCGGTGTGGCCGAGTGCCGCGTTGATGACGGAGTTCGGCACCTGCCAGGTCGCAGTCAACGGCAGCGGCGCCTGCGAGCGGACGGTGGCGCTGACGAGCAGGTCGATCTTCGGGATCGTGTAGCTCGCCAGACCGCGCACCGTGGTCTGGAACGGATCGACGTCGTGGCAGCCGCGCGGGTCTGGACCACGGGCGACGCCAAGCACGATGTTGTTGTACTTCGTCACGGTCGAACAGGTGTCGACGATTGCGCGGCCCGTGCTCGTGCCGATCGACGCGATCAGCCCGGTGCGAAGACGCGCGTTGAAGGTGATGTCGAAACCGTCCCAGTGGCTGTCGCGCTCCGGACCGAAGTCGGTCTCGGGAGTCAGCTTCGTCTGCGCCGCGGTCGGTCCGGCCGCCGACGTCACGAGGTACGACGTGATCGGATAGCCGCCGCCGCCGGGCAGACGCGGATCGACCGGCGCCGTCAGCGTGTACGTCTCGTACGCCGCCGCTGCGTTTCGGTTGATGTCGTCGGTGACGAAGAATCCGCTGAACGTCCGGTGCGTGTAGCTGAATTCGCCGGACAGTCGCGGGATGATTTCCTGCTGCACGAGGATCGTCGCCTGCTTGTCGCTCGGACGCACGCCCCATCCACTCAGGATCGACGGGTTGACGATCGTCGCGGAATTCGCCTTCCCGAAGTTGATGTTGTTGCCCGCCACCGCGGCGCAGGTGTCACCGTTGCGGCTGTTCGCTGCCGGGTTCAGTAGATCGCAGTCGACGATCTTGTTGCCGTTGTCGGTCCAGCTGCGATTCGCCACGCTCTGCTGAATCGTCACGGCCGGGTTGCTCGACGTATACGGCGCATCGTTGGCCGCATAGGCGAGGTACTTGCCCCAGTTGAATTTCACGGCCGTTTTGCCCGTGCCGAAGACGTCATACGCGACGCCGATGCGAGGCGTGATGTCGTTGTAGGCATCGACGCCCGGCACGACTCCGAACGAGTACGGCTGCGCGTTGAATTGCGAGGTACGCGTGGTGCCGTTGCCTTCGACTGGCGAGTAGCTCGAAGCGCGATCCCATCTCAACGCGCCCTGCAGCGTCAGGCGGCCGCGAGTCCAGCTGTCCTGCGCGTACACGCCATGGAGGTTCGTCAGCGTGCGGTGCGCGAAGTCGGGTAGCCAGTAAGTCACCGCGTTCGGGACTCCCTGGTTGAACCGGTACGACATATTGTCGGCATCGGTCAGCGTTTGATCGAGCTGATCGAGGCGGTTGCCCTGATAGCCGACCTTCAAGCTGTGTGCGCCTGTCACATACGCCGCCGAGGCCTGCCAGCCGTCGGTCTTGCCAACCGCCCAGCCCCACTGTTCGACCGCGCGGTAGCGATAGTTTGCGACCGGGGCGAACTGGAGACCCGTCGCCGGATTGACCGCGTTGCTCTGTTCGGTCACCGGAATCAGGTTGGTGATGCCGTCGGGCGGCGGGAAGCCGAAGAGCGGGTTGTAGCGGAACGCCGTATAGCCCGCGTCGAGCAGCAGCTTGTTGGACGCCGGCATCGACCAGGACGCCTGGTTGATGTTGTACGGCGCGTCGAAGTAGCCGCGCGCGGCCGTAGACGTCGCTTCCGGGGACATCTGTGTCGGCGCCGTGTTGTTGCCGAGCCCGATCCAGTCGGAACCGCGGTTGTGACAGCCGGGCGTATCAACCAGCAGGGGCGTGCCCTCGCAGCGATGCTGATACTCGTAGTTGTACTGGAAGCGGCTCTTGCCGGCCTGCGCGGTCGCGCGGCCGATCCACATCTGCCGATCCTGGACGAGCCGGGCGTTGATCGGCGAGCCGACCCAATCCCAGCGTGCCGCGTTGCCGGCGTTCGCGTTGGCGGTGATGCCGTCCATCACCGTCTGCGTATCGAGATTGCGATAGCTGCCGTAGAACCACAGGCGGTCTCGCTTGACCGGGCCGCCAAACGACACGCTGCCGTCGTACTGCTTGAGGATCTTCGCCGGCTGCGTCAAGTTCGGATTGAGCGCCGTGATATCCGACGTCAGGTTGTTGCCGCTCGACCAGCCGCCAGCGCCGCTGATGAACCCCGTGCCGGCGAACTTGTTGCCGCCCGACTTCGGAATCAGGTTCATCGCCGGACCGCCAATGTCGTTCTCGCCGAGGCCGCCGCCGATCGTGATGGCGACTTCCTGCGAATTGACCGTGTCGTAGATGTAGGACGACACGCCGCCGCTGCGCGCGGCCGCGACCGTCATGCCGTTGATGGTCATGCGACCCTCACCGGCCACCGACGCGGAATTCTGCGCGCTCGACCGCGCGTTGAAGAACGTCATCGTCGGCGACAACGCCGGGCCGTTCGTGTCGACGGTGAGCCCAGGAGTCGCGTTGAGGAGTGCGCCCGCGGCGCGTGTCGCCGGAATCGTCTGAATGACACTCTGGTTCATGACGACTTCGCGCTTCACGCTTTGCACGTCGACGACCGGCGTCTCGCCGGTGACGGTGATCGTCTCTTCCACGCCGCCGACCTTCATGTCGATCGGAATCGTGACGACCTGCGAGCCGGAAAGCTGGATGTTTTCGCGCTTGACCGTATTGAATCCGGGCAGCGTGAAGGACAGCTCATAAGTGCCGGGCTGCAGATTGATGATGCGGTATTGGCCCGTGCCGTCGGTCACGGCGCTCCGGGTCTTTTCAATAAGGGCCGGGCTCGAAGCCTCGACAGTCACGCCCGGCAGCACCGCGCCGGACGCGTCATGGACGGTGCCCGTCAACGTCGCTTGCGCAAGCGCCGTTGCGGGGAGCAGTAAGAGGACGAGGAGTCCCAGACACTTCGTCAGTGTTCGCATACCCTGACTTTTCTCCTTGGCTTATCCACACAGATCGCCAGGACCTGCATGCAGAAACCTTCGAAGGATACGGGTGCGACGTGCAGACGTCAACATATTGTCAACTTTAGGAATATCGAAATTACACGCACGGCGGACTTGTATACAGTTCCTTGGATCCGCGGGCGGCTGAGGTGGGCACGGCCGAGCAACGAACCGACACGAACAACCGCGGGTCGAGCCCGTTACAACTGAACCGGAGTGTCGCTCGTGTCAGTTCGTGGCGAGGCTGATAAGTGAGCCCCCGGGGACGCAGCTAAGCGCGTCGCGATCGGCCGAGGCAAGGTCGAGGACGCGCCGTGCCAGCAGCGCGTGCTCGCGTGCGACGGCCTCCGCGCGCGTGCCCTGCTGCGTCGAGATCGCTTCGAGGATCGCGCGGTGATGTTCCTGAGCGATCGCGAGCGTTTCGTCCGATTTCGGCAACACAGATGTCGGAAACACCATCGCGCTCGGCGACGCGAACGGAAGGGAATTGGTCAACTCCAACGTCCGCCGCAGCATTTCGCTCTTGGCGAGGTCGAGAATGGCGGAATGAAAGGCCTCGTTCGCATCCATGTAGTCCGCGAACGAATCGACGGTCAGCCGCTCGAGTTCGTCCATCTGCCGACAGAACCGGCGCGCGACGTCAAGCTCGGAAGAGGCGGTCAACCGCTCGGCGGCAAGCCGCGCCGCGGTGCCTTCGAGTACACCGCGCAGCTCGATCGTGTCGTGCACTTCGGCGAGCGTGAACTCGCGGACGGTGAATCCGCCGGTCGGGTTGGTTTCGAGCAGGCCTGCATGGGCGAGCCGCTCGAGCGCGAGCCGGATTGGCGTCCGCGACATTCCGAGACGCGCAACCAACGGAAGCTCCGAGATCCGCTCACCACGCGCTACCTCGCCGCGCAGCAGCATCTCGCGGACTCGCACAAACGCCCGCGCCGTTTGCGACGCGACATCGGTACTTCCGGATGCCGAGGAGCGGTGTGTGATCGCGAGCGGCGACTCTGCCATTTCGACCAATCCTACTCCAGGTTCGACCGCGCCTAGTTCTCGGTCGGCCGTTCGAGGTGATCGACGACGAGGACCGGCTGCAGTTTCTTTCCGCGAATCAGCTTGACGCCGAGCTGCTCCTGCACGGCTGTAAAGATGTCGGGTGCATCAGCGGGCGTCGCTGTATCGCCAGCCACGGGGCCGCGCAGCGCCGGCGAGTATGTGAGGTCGACCACGTACCAGCCCGGCAGTCCGGTTTGGTTCTCGACATCGGCATCGACTTCGCCGTCGAGCGCCAGCGCCAGTTGATCCATCGACATGCCGCCCGAGACGATCGAGGTTCCGTTCATCGCGTACCCGCAGCGATTCTT